>Ga0172370_10005372_pt1 | contig 16564 bp, 6 predicted proteins | sample LakKiv5m_FD_114538 | JGI IMG/M metagenome (GOLD analysis project Ga0172370, IMG submission 114538) | Freshwater microbial communities from Kabuno Bay, South-Kivu, Congo - kab_022012_11.5m | ecosystem: Environmental > Aquatic > Freshwater > Lake | place: Democratic Republic of the Congo...
ATTATGATTTTAAATTTTTAAATAATAATACAGCTGGTGTTTTAACTTTTAATAATCCTGGTTCATTTAATAATTTTATTTGTAATTATAAAAGAACAATAACAATGCAAGCAGGAAGTACAATAACAATTAGAGGGGACTTTAATGTTTCTGGAATTGATGATAATAATAAAGTTACTTTTGTTTCAAGCGTACCAGGGTCATATTGGAAGATCTCAAAATCAAGTGGGCTTGTTTCTGTTGATTATTTGAATTTATCAGATAGTAATGCAAGTGGTGGAGCATTATGGTATGCTGGAACGCATTCAACAGACACAAACCATAATGCTGGTTGGACATTTGGTGTTCCTGTTGGAAGGTATTGGGTTGGAGGAAGTGGTGAATGGAGTTTAACAAACACAACTAATTGGTCAACATATCCTGGTGGTCCTGGTGGAGCGTCTGTTCCAACATTAAGTAATGATGTTTACTTTGATGCAAATAGTGGAAGTGGAACAGTAACTGTAAAGGAAGGGATGAATGCAAAAAGTTTAATTTGTACAGGTTATACTGGTGCTTTATATGGTGAAGCGGTTGCTACTAGTCTTAATCTTTATGGTAACTTAACTTTATCATCAACTATGTCATTTACCCAAGGAGTTGGGTTTGTTATTTATTTTAAAGGAAATGCAAGTGGAAGAACAATAACTACTGCTGGTCAAACTCCAAGTTATTTTATATTCCATATGACTGGTGGAGATATAACGCTTCAAGATAATCTTACATTAAATCAATATTGGAGATTTTATGATCTTGGTGGAGGAACAGTTAATACAAATAGTAAAACAATAAGTGTTACAAATCAAACATTTGATTTTTCTACATCCTATACTGCAACTGGAACTTTTAATTTTTCAAATTCAATAATTAATCTTAGTGTTACGACTATTGGGTTTTCTCCAACAATGAATTTTGTTAGTACTGGGTCAAGAATAAATTTAATACGTTCGACAAATACATTTAATGGTGGAGGAAAATCATTTAATATTGTTTCTGATGGCGGCGTTGGTGGAGCAATTACATTTAGTGATGCAAACACAACAATAGCAACTCTGGATGTAAATAAAGCAACTACTTTAACTTTTAATTCTGCAACAAACATTGGTAATTTTAATTATAAAGGAGCAGCATCAAATAATAGTGTTGTTTTGGGAGCAAATATTAATGTTACTGGAGATCTAAATATACAAGGTAACTCAGAAAGATATAGAACATTAGTTACATCAAATACTCTTGGTACACCAAGAACAATAACAAACAATGGAACTAGTTCAGTAAAATATCTTGATTTTAGAGATATTAATGGAGCTGGAACATTTAATTGGGATTTATCAAGTATTACTGGTGGAAGCGGTAATGCTCTAGGAAATAGTGGAATTTTATTTACAACCTCTCAAGATAATTATTGGGTTGCAGATACTAGTTCTTGGTCTCACTCAAATAAATGGAAACTTTCAGATCATACAAGTTCAGGAAGAGTTCCTCTTCCACAAGATAATGTATTCTTTGATGTAAATAGTTTTACTACAACAAGTAGAGTAATTACAGCTGATGTTGCAAGACTAGGGAAAGATATAAATTTTACAGGAATAACAAATTCTCCAACCTTGTCTATTTCTCAAGCTTATACAATATATGGTTCTCTTACTCTTTCAAGTTTACTTACTTATACATATAATTCTTATAGTCCAAGTTTTGAAGGACGAGGAACACATACAATAACATCTGCAGGAAAAGAAATTGGATATGGTTTCTATATTAGATCATATGGTGGAAATTATACTTTAATGGATAATGCAATTACAAATAGTTTATTTAGAGTTGAGAATGGAATATTTAATGCAAATGATTATAACTTTACTGCATATGCATTTATTTCAAATGCAGGAACAACAATTAATATGGGTTCTGGAATTTGGAAGACTACAGGAAATAGTTCAAGTTATAATCTATGGTATAATTTAGGAGATATTAATTCTGGGTCTTCAACTTTGGAATTATCAGGAAATGCAACTTCAGCTTATGTAAGAACATTTAATACTGTGTCTGGTACTGTATTTAATAATATTAATATTTCTGGAAAATCAACTAGTCTTGCAGAATTTGATTTAGCAAATAATTTTACTGTTAATGGTATATTAACAATTACTGCTCCAAATAAAATAAAAGTATCTGGTGGGAAAACAATAACAATGGGTCCATCATCAAGCATAGTTCTTACAAATAATAATGATACAAATAAAATTGATTTAAATGTTATTTCAGGAACAACTAAATGGAATATAACAAGACCATCTGGAACACAAGTGTTTAGTTTAGATTATTTAAATCTTGATTATTCAAATGCAGTTGATGCAAATACTTTCTATGCAGGAACACATTCAGTTGATGGTAACAATAATACAGGATGGGTCTTTACTGCTCCTCCATCAGGCCAATTATCAACGCCTGTTGCAGATCCTGTTGCAGGAACATATCTTTCTTCACAGAATGTAAGCTTATCTTCTGATGTCGGAGCAACAATACATTATACACTTGATGGTACTACTCCAACAGTTGATAGTAATGTTTATTCAACTCCAATAGCAATACCACAAGATGCAACAACTGTTCTAAAGGCAATTGCAATTAAGAATGGTTCTACTGATAGTAATGTGTTTAGTGGAACATATGTAATCTATACAATGTCTGCTTTATTTACATTAAATGCTGGACAGAACGGAAAATATACTGGAACCTATTCAACAGCATCAGGATTTCCAAGTTCAATAACAATAACGAAATATTCTTTAGATTCATATGATAACAATATAACAATAGATAATAATATTGTAATTTCTCAAGAAGAAACAAAAGATCTAAATTTAGGGATAATTAATTCTTCTCCAACAATTAAATTATATTTATCTGATGGAAACATAATTACTAAAACTACAACAAATACAAACACTGCTCCAGAAGTTGGAGATTGCCCTACAGGCTATGTTCCAGTTCCTGGTAATGTTATTTATGGAACAGAATCAGGTAGCTATTCAAGCAAGAAAGGATTCTGTGTTGCAAAATACGAAATGAAGGTTGATGAAAACAATGATGGTTTAGGAGATATGAATGCAACTTGTAAGGATGCAACATATAATGTTTGGAAGAATTACACTTATTGTAGTGTTGATAATGTAAATAGAAAACTAGTTTCAAGTGCAGAAGGTTATCCATTTGGTTCAATTTTATTATCTGCTGCAGTTTCTGCTTGTTCTGGGCTTGGATCTAATTATCATATGATAAATAATAATGAATTTATGACATTAGCAAGAAATATAGAAATTGTAACTAGTAATTGGGCAAGTGGAACAATTGGAAGTGGTGCATTAAAGATGGGAAATGTTGGTGCAAGTTATGCTGGTTCTGGTTATAATGGAGATAATCCAGATTATGGTTCTTCAAGAAATGAACTTGCAAAATATACATTAACTAATGGTTCAGAGGTTTGGGATCTTTCTGGTAATTGTAATGAAATGATAAATAAAACCATTTATAGAAAAGATCAACCAGATGCAGTATATGATATTAATGGTGTAGATTTCAATGGATGGACAAGCACGTATGCAGGATATTCTGCAGGAGAATCAACAAACCCGCAAGTGCATATAATTAATGATGGAAATTCAAGTGTTTTAGGATATAATCAATTAAGATTATTAACATCAAGTTCATATAGTGCAGTAAATAATAATATTGGTAAAATATATACTTATAGTGATATTTATGATACATCTACTACAAACTATATATTAATAAGAGGAGGTTATTGGAGTAGTAGTAGTGTTGCTGGGCTTTTGTCTCTTAACCTAAGTGCAGGAACAGGTATAGCAAATTCAAACATGGGCTTTAGATGTGTTTATGTTCCAAGTTAATGTTTTTTAAAAGAAAATTAGATAGTTAAACATAACTAAATCTTTGATTTTTTTAAGTTTCCAAACTATTCTCCAAAAGAAGTTTGAAAAAAGAACTAGTTCTTTATTAAAAGCATTTTATTTATTAGTATATACGGTAAATCTATTACCTAGTTTTCACAAAAGAAAAAAAAGGCAGAAAAGAGGAAGGAAGAAAGAAACATACTGTGATTCTTGATATTACAGATCCCTGTTATCTTATCTCCTCCTTTTTATATTAGAAAAAAAATAAAATTTACAAGCATCTTTTTTTTATATTTCCTAATTAAATATTATTAATTATTATATTAAAATAATTCTCTTCTAATATTATATAATAAAAGTATTTAAAAATATATTAGGTATCAATATATTCTATTTATGGTTAAGACAAATAATCTTTTTTTAAAATCTAAAGAAAAAGGAATATCTGAAATTATTACTTTGGTTTTAGTTATACTTGTCTCAACAATATTAATTGGGATGATTTTTACTTGGGCAAGATCAGATACTAAAGAAAAACTTGATACTTCAACTCAAGTCTTAAGACAAGCAAGTGATCTTGAGTGTAGTCAAGCAAATATAAAGATAGATGAATGCACAATTGATTTCTTTGAAAAGAAAGTAGATATATTAATTAACAATAAATCAAACATAAACTTATTTAATATTAAACTTACAATACAAGGAAAAGATTATGATAATAATCTAGTAAAGATAGTTGGTAGTTTTGATAAAGTAATACCAAGTAATTCAATTAGCTTACTTTCAAGTGATTCTAATTATTTTAGTTATGAGAAAGGAGATTTATTTACAAACAATGATCTAAATGTATATACTATCACTAATTTTACTATAGTTTCAGGAGCTTGCCCAAACAAAGCAATTGAACTTATTGGTTGTGATGTTATTGATAGTGAAGATAATTTAATTAATCTTGAAAACTTTAATTTAAGTTCATCTAAATACATGACAGGAGCAGATAATAATTCTCTTGTTGCTATTGATCTAAATTCTAGTGAATTTTTAGTTTATGATTATAATATACCTAACGATTATAATTTAAGCTTAAGTGCATGGGTTAAGATTCCAAAAGTAAAAGCAAAAGATGTTGCTGTTGGTTCTGTTAGTGTATGTGTAATACTTGATGATAATTCAGTTAGATGTTGGGGATATAATCAACATGGAGAAGTTGGAAATGGAACAGTATCTAGTGCATCAGAAAATTATGCAATTGATTATCCTATTGTTTCAAGCATAACAAATGTTAAAGAAATACAAGCAGGATATTATCATTTTTGTGCAACAGTAAATGATGACAATAGTTTACTTAAATGCTGGGGATATAATGCAGATGGAGAGATGGGAGATAATTCTACAACTCCAAGGGCAACACCAATTACAATTGATTTTAATTTAGGTATTAAATATCTTCATGTTAATTATTATAATACTTGTGTTATTCTAGAAGATAATACATTAAAATGCTGGGGATATAATGGTTATGGACAACTAGGAACTGGAAATACAACAAATAAATTAGTTCCTTATGATATTAATAATAATGTTTCATCAGTTGGAGTTGGGTTATATCATATTTGTTATTCTACTTTAGTTGATGGAAATGTTTATTGTTCAGGATATAATGCAGTTGGATCGCTTGGGAATAATAGTACCACAAATAGTAATGTTTTTGTTAAGGCACAAGATATTAATGGGGTTGTGAATTTATCAGCAGGAGCATATCATACTTGTGCTGTCAAGAGTAATGGAAATGTTTATTGTTGGGGTAGAAATTCAGAATATGAATATGGAAATAATACAACTACTCAAAGTTTAATACCAATTAACACAGGAATAACAGATATTAATTATATTTTACCAGGTGGATTTTATCAATCAATTGCATATTCAAATTCTGGAGTATACAAGTATTGGGGGTATAATGGTAGTGCTACATTAGGAGATGGAACTTCATCTTATAGTAGGACTCCAACTAGTTTATCAACAAGCATATCTAAACCAAATATGGGAGATGGATTTCTTGCTTGTTATGTTTATTTAGATGGTAAAGTTAATTGTGCAGGAGCAGAAAGTTATAAATCTTTAGGAAATGGAATGGCTTATGAATCACTTAATTTCAGACTAATTAAAAATTTAATTAATAATTCTGATTTCAATGATGTAAATTTTATGATTTCTGGACTTTATACTTTATGTGCAATGTTAAATGATAAAAATGTTATTTGTGTAGGCCACAATACTTATGGGCAAGTTGGAGATGCAACTAAAGTTTATAAAACCTATCCAGCTTATGTTTCTAATTTAAATAATGTTAAAAAAATAAGTGCTGGAGTTTATCATTTTTGTGCATGGTTAGATAATAATACAGTAAAATGCTGGGGATATAATGGACATGGAGAGATGGGAGATAATACAACAACTGATAGAACAACTCCTATTCTTGCACAAAATCTAAGTAATGTAATTGATTTAGATTCAGAGTATTATCATACTTGTGCAGTGATTTCAGATGGAACTGCAAAGTGTTGGGGTAATAATGGAAATAGTCAAATTGGTGATGGAACTTATACTGTTGCAAAAATTCCAACTAGTGTTATTGGACTAACAAATGCAATTAAGATATCAACAGGATATATTCATACTTGTGCATTGCTTGGAACTGGGAACATTAAATGCTGGGGTAAAAATAATTATGGACAACTTGGAAATGGAACAACAACAGATAGTAATGTTATTGTTGATGTAAATGGTATTAATAATGCAATAGATATTAGTTGTGGTAATTATCATTGTTGTACTTTATTATCTGATTCTACAGTTAAATGTTGGGGAGCAAATTCTAATTATCAATTAGGGGACGGAACTGGTACAAATAGGTCTAGTCCAGTAAATGTTATTGATTATAATAATTCTATTTTGTCAGGAATAATAAGTATTAAATCAAATTCAAGTATTAATTGTGGTTTGCTTGCAAATAAAACAATTAAATGTTGGGGATATGCAGGTAATGGACAATTTGGTATGGGAACAACATCCGCCTTTTCAAAAGCAAGAGATATTGGACAAACAAATATAAAAGATTATTTTCTTGGGTATTTTAATGTTTATTTGATTTTAGAAGATGGAAATATTTATGGTACGGGTGGTATTCATTTTAATCAATTAGGATTGGCTACTCCTGCTTGGTCTTATGGGTTATTCCCTGTTATGAGTGGTTATATTATTGGTAAAGATAAACTATCTTTTGGTATACTTCATAACTTTGGAGAAAATAATACTATTAGTGCATATCTTTCTGGTAACACAATTGATTATAATCTTCCAAATGATATTTGGACTCATCTTGCTCTTACTTATGATTATAATAAATTAAGATTATATTCTAATTCTTCACTTGTTGGGTATTATGATCTAAAAACAAAGATTAATGATTTTAATAGTGGTTTAAATATTCTTAAAGGAGTAGATGGTCAAATATCAGATATAAGAATATTTAATGAAACATTAACTGCAAATGATATAAGAGCTATTTATGAGCATGGTATTAACTAATTTTTGGTTATCAAAAATGATAACATCTGTTTTCAAATTATCAAAAACAGCCTTTTTTGATAACTTAGATAGAAACATATATATACTAGTTAATGCCTATCCTATATATGGACACAAAATTATTCATTAATCCAAATGGAAAGTTATTAAAGCCCACAAAAGAGGATTATAAAGTGTTTATCCCAAATAAGCTTCCATTAAAAATAGAATATACTGATAATTTAATTAAAAAAATAGAACTTGCGAATAATTATTTAGGACTATTGTCTGGGTTGATTAATAATTTACCAAATCCTGATCTTTTTTTAAAACCTTACTTACAAAAAGAAGCAGTAATTAGTTCTAGAATTGAAGGCACCAAATCATCTTTATCAGATGTTTTAAAATCAGATTTTGAATTTAGTAAAGTAGATGATGATTTAAAAGAAGTATTAAATTATATTAAGGCCATGGAGTTTGGGTTATCTGAAATTAAAGAAAAGAAAATTTCTTTAGAACTAATACTAAATTTAAATAGAATATTATTAGATGGCGTAAGAGGTTTTTCAGTAGAAAATGGAAAAATAAGAAGTGTTCAAAATTGGATCGGTAATCAATATAGTGATTTATATACTTCGATTTATAATCCTCCAAGTCCAGAAGCCACAAGAGAATTATTAAATAATTTAGTTGAATATATTAATACTGATGATAAGTCTTTTTTAATTAAATCTGCAATAATTCATTATCAATTTGAAGCAATTCATCCTTTTGTTGATGGCAATGGGAGAGTCGGAAGATTATTAATTATTCTTTATTTGTGTAAGAGTAATTTATTAGACAAACCCATTCTTTATTTAAGTGAGTATTTTGAAAAAGATAAAGATAAATATTATTTTAATTTATTAAATGTATCAATGAAGAGTGATATAAATGGGTGGGTAGAGTATTTTTTAGAAGGGGTAATTGAGCAATCAAAAAAAACAAATATTAAAGTTAGAAAATTATTAGATTATAGGACTAAAACAAGAACTGTTCTTAAAGAAAAGGAAGTAAACATGAAGGTAATGAGGATGTTTGATTATTTATTCTCAAATCCTTATATTGATGTAATCAAGGGGAAAGAGATACTAGAAACAAATAATTACATGACTAGTAAAAGAGTACTATTAAAATTAGTTGAAATTGGGATATTAAGAGTGCTTAAAGGAAAGAAAGAACGTAAATTAAATATTTATATTGCAGATGAGATCAATAAAATAATATCTGAATAAACTGATTTATTATTTTTAGGTTTAATTGTGATCTATTTTTTGGTGTAATTTCTTATTATCAAAAATGATAACATCTGTTTTCAAATTATCAAAAACATCTTTTTTTGATAACTTTGTAATTAAGGTTTTTTAAATGGTTTAAAATTCAACTATTTAAAATTTCCCAAATATTTCAAAAAGAAGGAAATTGAGAGATATCTAGAAATATAGATTTTTATTGTCTAGATGCAATAATTTCTGTAGGATACAAGAGTAAACTCTTTAGAAAGCAACTAATTAAATGTGGGGTATAATTTAGAATATTTGCCCATTTATTTCTTTCACCTCTAGTGAACAAATTCCTTGTTTTCTTTCACCGTCAGTGAAAGAATTATAAACTTAACTATATATAATATTATTATGGATAGAAATTATTTACAAGAAATTGTTTTGGATCAATTTGAAGAATTGAAAAGAAAGAAAAGAGGGTTTTTAAGACATAAGTTAAAAGAAATAACCTCGTTAGTTAACAGAAATACAAATATAGTTATTACTGGGCATCGAAGAGCAGGGAAATCTACTTTTCTATATCAATTAATGGATACTTATCATAAAGATGATTTTTATTACTTAGACTTTTCAGATGATAGATTATCAAACTTTGAAACAGATGATTTTCAAAAACTAGTTGAAATATATGTTTCTAATTTTAAAGAAAAGAAAATATATTTTTTTGATGAGATACAAGGAAAACCAAATTGGAACAAATTTGTAAATAGGATGTATAGCCAAGGTTGTAAATTCTATATAACTGGATCAAATTCAGAATTATTAAGTAAAGAGATATCTACTTATCTTACTGGGCGACATATAGATGTAACTTTATTCCCGTTTTCATTTTCTGAATATTTAGATTATAAGCAAATAGATTCTGATTATAATTATTCAAAAAATAAATTAGTAATAATAAAAGAATTAGAAAATTATATTAAGTTAGGTGGATTTCCAGAGTCAATAATTTATTCTAATACAGATTTATTAAAAACAGTGTATTTAGATGTAATAAATAAAGATATACTAATAAGGCACAAGATAAAAGATAGTCCTTTACTTAAAAAAATAATATTATACTTAATTTCAAATATAGGAAAAGAATTTTCATATAATGGCATAAAAAATAATTTTAATTTAGGGAGCCCAAATACATCTAGAAAATATATAAATTATATAACAGACACATATATGTTATTTGAACTTGCAAAATATGATTACTCAATTAAAAAGCAAGAAACTTATTCAAAGAAGATATATTGTATAGATACTGGGCTTGTAAATAAAATAAGCTTTTCTTTCTCTGAAAATATAGGTAGATTATATGAAAATATTGTTTTTATAGAACTTTTAAGAAGAGAGAAAGAAGTATATTATTGGAAAGATACTACAAATAAAGAAGTTGATTTTATAACTCTAAATAAACAAAAGGTAGATGAGTTAATTCAAGTGTGTTACGATCTAAGTAATATACAAACAAAAGAACGAGAAATAAGTAGTTTAATTGTGGCAATGGATTATTTCAAATTAAATAAGGGCACAATAATAACTTCAGATTTAGAAAAAGTAGAAAAAAAAGATAAGAAAGAAATAAAGTATGTTCCTTTATGGAAGTGGCTTCTTGAAAAACATAAAGAAAAAGTAAGTTAACTCTCCTTTTTAAATATTTTGGGTAAATAGTATTTATAGTTTTATTTAGTTGTTTAAAATTTAGGGGGAGAATAAAATTATGCAATTACAAAAATTAGGTACTCTTTCATTTTTACTTGGAATATTAATTGCCATTGTTTTTGGTATTATTCCTGGATTTAGAAATGTAACTTGGGTTGTTGTTGTTTTAATGATTCTTGGTATTCTTGTTGGGTTATTAAATGTTGAAGATAGAAATATATCTTTATTCTTACTTGCTGCAATATCACTTGTTGCAATGAGCACATCACTTAATGCTATGCCTATAATTGGTGGAATGCTAAGATCAATTATGAATAACCTTGTTCAGTTTGTTGGACCAGCAGCATTAGTTGTTGCAATAGTTGCAATAATTAGAGTTTCAAATTCCAAATAAAATAAGCTTTCTTTTAGTAAGAAATCTTAATCAAAGAAAATAAATACAAAAAATAGAAAGAAGTGCAAAAACTTCTTTTTCTTTTTTTATTTCTTACAATTGTATTTGTTTAATTGAAAAAAGTTAATCTTTTTATATGTTTTTATGTATTTACTTATTTATACTCTTAGAATAACATATATAAATATAACTATATTATATATAATTAAAAACAGGTTTTACTCTTTAAATCCAAAGAATATATTTGTATTTCAAAGTACAAAACTAAGAAAAATAAAAGAAGAGAAGATTGTTGATGGCTAAAGCAAAAGTAATTGATTCAACAGAGAATAAAGATTCAAACTTTTTCTCTAAAACTTATAAGAAAATGGAAGGTGGATACAATAAGTTTTCAACTTGGATTTCTGGTATTGGTATTCCACTTGATAAGTTTAATGCATATTTAGAGTCAAAAGGAATTCCATCTTTTGCGTTAATGGGCTCTATTCTTTTAATTATTATTCTATTTGTTTTATTCTTATTAATCTTTGGACTTAATTCTGGAATAAATGCAAGCTTTATAATTCAAGATCCAAATGGAATTTCATTATCAAATGTTGATTTAAGCTTTAAAGATTCTATTACAAGTAAGAGCACAGGTATTAGTGCAAGTAATGGAGATATTATAAAAGTCAAATTAAAGGTTGGAAGAACATATAAAATAAGTGCAATTAAAGATGGATATCCTACAAAATATTTTGAGCAAGAAATATTTTCTAAAGACCAAGAAATTAAAATTTTATTTGATGAAGAAGTTGAGTATGGGACTCTAAAAGTTAAGGTGTTAGATTCAGAAACAAATAAAATAATTTCAAATGCAACTGCAATTGCAATGTATACTTTAAATGGAATTGATGAAAACACATATTCAATTATGGATGAAACCTATAATTTAGTTTTTAATATTCCAATGAATAAAAATATAACTCTTGTATTTTCTGCAGATAAATACCAAGATAATAAAATTGAAAATTTTAAGTTAAATAATTTAGAAGAAACAAGAGAAGTATTATTAGATATTTCATCAGCTGTTTTTGAAGGAAAAAGCAAAGTTAGTTTTATTGTTATTGATAAAGATAATAAGCCAATAGATGATGCAATTATTAAAGTATATAATTTAGCAGGCACATTAATTGATGAAGGAATTTCATCAAATGGAAGAGCGCTTCTTGCAATTAATTCTGGGGAAACAATTACTTACTCTATTTCAAAGGAAGGATATAGAACAGTAATTAGTGATGAAAATAAATCCTATAGAATTTTAAATGATGAAGAGACATATACTGTTGTTCTTGAGCTTGGAGGAACTAATCTTTCAATTAAAGTAATGGATGCAACTGAACTATTGCCAATTTCTGATGTTATAGTTACTTTATATACTTTAACTGGGCAAAAAATTGATTCTAATCTTTCTGATTATTCTGGATCTATTGACTTTAGTGGGCTTGTTGTTGATTCTGATGTTTTTGTGGTTGGTTGTAAGGATAATTATTTTTGTTCAAATACATTAGTTTCATTAAAAACCACAAATCAATTAGATTTAAAACTTGAAAAAGTAAATGTTGATAATTCTGCTCTATTGTATGTGTTTGTGGTTGATGGTAAAAACTTGCCACTAACAACTGCTAGAGTTAGTTTATTTGAGATTAATGGAATTGATTCTGTTCCTTATGGAGAGGAAAGAACAGTTGATGTTCAAGGAGGAATATCAGTACCATTAAAGATTGGTTCTAAATTTTTAGTAATTGCTAGAGCAGGAGATGTTAATGATTTTGAATATATTACAATTTCAAAAACTAATGAAAACAAATTAATTTTTGTGCTTGATGAAGCCTCAAAAATTATGACTCTTGAATTATTGAATATGGATGGAACTAAAATTGATTCTGGGTATGTTACAATAACAACAAAAGATGGAACTGTTCTTTATGATTCAGATGTTAATTCAGATGCTATTATGTTTGAAACAAAAGGTTATAACGATTATATTGTGGAGTATACAGATGTTAATGGAGACAAGACTACAGCAAGTATGTCTGCAGACAATGGTACTCTTTTAAATTTAACAATTAGACCAAAGACAATTGGAAATAATCCAATTGTTGAGTTTAGTGGAATATTAAACGAGAATGGAGAAAAAGTAAATTATATTGCAATAAATAAAGATTATTTTTTAGTTTTTGATATTATTTTCCCACAAGGAGCTACCTCTGGTGGATTTCATATTAGAGCTGGAGAAGATAATCAAACAGATTCAGAAGATATGAGTTATGGTATAACTGGATTCTCTGCGGACTCTACTAAATATAGATATTCAACAACCTATAATCCTCTTCCAAATCCTGGTAATCAATCAACAGATGTGTTAAACACAGGTAGTGAAGAAGAAATAAATAAATGGTTTGAAATTGAATGGAAAAATCAAGCTGGACTAAGCTCTAAACAAATTAAAGTTAGAGTAAAGGCAACAGAACTATTAAACTACAAATTAAAATTTAATTATAGAGCATGGAATATTAATCAAAGAAGTTATTATAGAGATCCAATTGATTCAAGTCTTGGCACTTCATTTTCTAATTCAAGAAAAGAAGCACTTTATGCTGATACAAAATTACTTGAAATAGATTTATTTGATATCCCTCTAAATTGTAATGATGATGTTTGTGTTTCTTATGAGTTTATTGATAGTAATTTAAATAGGTATATTCCATCTGAGTTTTTTGCATTAAACAAAGATATTTATGCAATTGAAGCAACTATTTTTTCAGAAAAGAACAGAGAATTAACAATGGAAGCAGAGACATCAACAACTCTTCCAATAATTTCGTTTGTATCAAGTTCAGATAATTTAAGCTTTCCAAGTTACTATAATACTGAAACAATGAATGAATTAAAGATTGTTAAAGATAAAATAATTATTAGTGGTGGAAAAAGACAAAAAGCATATTTCTTTTTTGTAACCAAAAGTATTGGAGTATCATATATAAATTTCAAGGTTAGTGGTGGAGGAACAAACACAAGTACTGAAAAACTAAGCTTTAATATTAATGATAGGCGTGACTTAAGAGTAATATTTAATCCAGATTATGTTGTTCCATATGGAAGTTCATTAAATGTTGAAGTTTATGATTCTGCAAACGGAACTCCAATTGAAAATGCATTTCTAACTGTTTCAGATGAGAAAGGACAATTTATTACTTCTATTAAAGGAAGCAATGTAAATGGAAAGAATGGAAAATATTATTTTAATACAAAGTTTGTTGTTAATAAAATTAATGTTCTTGTTAGTGCACATGGTTATGCACCATACAATAAAGAACTTGTTGTTGCAGATGATTCTATTTTATCAGGGCCAAATGAAATTGTTCTTAATTTAGGAGAAGATGAAATTACAGATTCTGTTTTGTTTAAATTAAATAATACAAGTGAGTATGGAATTACAAATATTAGTATTGGAGAAATTATTTGGGTTGATGCAGTTGATACTTTGACATTAGATATTAAAGGTCCTATTGGAATTGCTAAGAAAAGCCAAGGTGAGTTTACTGCAACTGCAACAGTATCTTCAGATATGTTGTTTAAATCAGCTAGTGCTAAGATTCCAATTTATGGATTATATGGTAATAGACAAGTTGCAAAAATAGTTAATGCAAGAATTGTTAGGGGAGTACAAGTAAGTACTTGCTTAACAATTAAACCAACTAAGATTGATACATATGTTGGAATTGCAAAAGATGCGGAAAATAATATTCCAATTCTTGTTCAAAATTCTTGTGATAAAACTTTAATCTTAACTCCTGAGCTTAAGAGTATTAAGGCCACATCAAATAATTTACTTGATATTGAGCTTACTCAATTAATTATTCTTCCTGGTGAAGAAAAAGAATACATGATAAACATAAAAAATACAGCAAATAGAAAGCAAGTAAAAACATATGATTATGAAATTATCTGGAAGAATCAATATTATTCTGTTCCAAATACATCTATGACAATTAAGCTTCTTGATTTATCAAAAGCATTGTGGGCAGCTCCACCAATAATCTATGTTCCAATTGTTCAATTAACAGAACAGGAAGCAGGAATTACTTCTGCTAGATTTACAATTCAAAATATTGGTAATGTTCCAATAACTGATATTCAATTAAGTGCATATCCTCAAGTCTATTCATCAAATATTGGAGTAACTGAATATCCAAGAGAAGTAGATGTTCTTCTTCCAGGTAAGTCTATTCCTATTGATTTACAATTTGAAATTAAAATTAATAAACCTACACTTGATGATATTTATTATACAATAACTGGTAATGCTGTTGGAGTTAAAGATCCAATTATAACTAAAGTTGCTGTTGTGTTTGTTATATCTTCTCCTAATTGTATAAAGGTTAATCCAAAGAACTTAGACTATACTCTAAATGTTGGAGAAACAAAAACAAGAAATATAACTTTAACAAATCAATGTGCTGAAGCAGTAACAATTATGGGTATTGATAAATCTAATAATACTTATTATGAGACTTTTGGGAATAATCCATTTGCTATTTATCCTGTTTCAGGAAGCTTAATTAATAATGTTCTACCAATGGGTGCTAGTGCAACTTATGCCTTAAGATTAACTGCAAATAATTTTGGAGGATCTCCATCAATGCCACTTAAGATTTGGGGTAGAACAGGTTCTGGTGGAAATACGTTATCTGAATCTCTTTTAGTTTCAATTAATATTAATTCAGAAAATCAAGATGATATAATTGATAATGATCAGTTTACAAGTATTGAAGTTCCAGTTTGTGGTAATACTTCAGAAGTTAGAAGTTTAAATATACCAATTATTTCAACAGGGGAATGTACTGGGCTTAATGGTTATTGTGATGCATATAGTGCTGGAGAGCTAATTTTAAAAAAGATTGATGAATTAAGTAAAAACATTACTTCAATTTCTGCTCATTATGGAAATAAAGTTGCACAAACTGGTTGTGCTGAAACATCAAAAAGAGGATATTGTGCAATAACAAATCTTGGGAATATCAAGAGTCCTCCAATTTCGTTTACATTCTATTTACAGAATGATGTAATTAGTCCAGATGTATTATCTGCAATACTTTCAAAATCAAATTATAGTTTTAAGAACTATATGGTTGAATTAAGCACAGTTAAAACAATGCCAACAGACGTTTATGGAGTTCTTGCTTCTGGAAACAAAATAATGATTAGTCCTGATTTTAAAGGTTGTGGAAGATACAAGGTTACAATTGATGGCTTTTTAGCTGCTGATTATGAGAATATATATCCTGATAGATCATATTATTATGTTTTAATTGAAAATTATAAAGATACTGAGCAATGTTCTAAAAAAATTGAGAATTTCCTAAACTATATTCCATGGGATAAGAAATTAACTAAAGCAAAGCCTGAAAACACTTGGTTAACTGTTCTTACTGGTGATGAGAACTTAGGAAAAGCTATTGCAAAGAATGTGTTTTCTGATGAGTTAAGATATGCAAAAACAATTGCTTTATCTTCAAAGAATAATAAGATTGAAATGAAAATTGGTAAAGTTACAGAAGACCCACAAGCTCTTGCAAAGATCTTCTTTGTTGATACAAGCATAAATGTTATTAAAAAACCAGAAACAA
>Ga0172370_10005378_pt1 | contig 16550 bp, 12 predicted proteins | sample LakKiv5m_FD_114538 | JGI IMG/M metagenome (GOLD analysis project Ga0172370, IMG submission 114538) | Freshwater microbial communities from Kabuno Bay, South-Kivu, Congo - kab_022012_11.5m | ecosystem: Environmental > Aquatic > Freshwater > Lake | place: Democratic Republic of the Congo...
GGATTCGATGAGTTGGCGGGCATTTTTTCCCAATTGTTCACAAAAATCGCGACTTGCAAAACATTGTGCAATTGCCTTTACGAATTCGGTTGGATTATCTGCTATTAAAATATTTTTTCCGTGTGTCACCTGAATGCCTTCTGCACCAATGGATGTAGAAATTATAGCACGCCCGGCAGCCATCCCTTCTATAATTTTGATACGAATGCCGCTTCCCGAAAACAGCGGCACAATTTCAACTGATTTCGAGTACATAAAATCGAAGGCATCGTCCACTTCACCCACCACCACCAGGTTTGGAATGTTGGCCTTTGTAAGCCAGGCAGGCATTTCGCGTCCGGCAAGGTAGAATTTCAGGCTGGGAAACTTCTTATTAACCAATGGCCAGACATTGTCAAGAAACCACTTTATCCCTTCCTCGTTGGGCATCCAGTTCATGGCACCGATGTGAAAAAGAGATGGAAATTCGGCTTCAATACCCGGGTTTTCCTTGAAACGCCCGAGGTCGATACCAAAAGGGATGGCAATAACCGGAATGTGGCATCCATTTATTTTGAAAAAATCAGCATCAGTTTGCGTAATGGTGGCAATTCCATCGAAACGGTTCAAAATCCCGAGTTCATAGTATTTCAGGGTGCGGGCAAGGTGACGGAGGTAGAGTTTTTTCAGGGGATTGCGGGTTACCTTTGCTACGCGCTGCCAAATCAGGTGTTCGATGTTGTGGGAACGAAGTACAATTCTGGCGTTGGAATATTTTCGGATGACTTCAATGTACGGGCTGATAAAAAGTGTTTCGAACTGAACAATGTCGAAAGATTCATTTTGTAGGATTTCGATGAGTTTTCTCTCGAAATCCTTGCTGATAAACCGCTCCACATGGTATGACTTTCCTGTAAAGAGGTTAAAAAAAGCATCCACCGGTTTTACCGAAAGGTCGATGTAAACGGTTTCAATTCCAGTTTTCCTCCTGTAGCTTTCAGGAATTTCATTTACATCAACACCGTATTTGTTTGAATTGATGGCCAATACTTTCACCTGGTTTCTCTCGTCAATCAGCCCTTCGATGATGGCATTCATGGCAATGGGGCCACCTTCTTTTGGTGGATAGGGCGATTTGTTGCAGAGAATCAAAATTTTCATGGTCTGGAACTATTTCTGAACCGGTTTATTTTTGCGAAAAAATTCAGCTTCTTCAACACTTTATCCCATGAATCGGCATCCAAAATGGGCGAATCGGTGGTAGCTTTGTAGGTGAGGAAGATGCCAAGTGGCAGCAAAACCGCCGAAGCCAGCCACATGGCTATGGCAGGATTCAACTGGCCGGCGCGGGCATATTTTTCGCCGGTTATCGAAATTATATGAAAAATCACGAAAAAGAAAATCGAAACAACTACCGGCAAACCCAGCCCTCCTTTCCGGATTATAGCGCCAAGCGGTGCGCCAATAAAGAAAAGTATGAAACAAGCAATGGACAAGGTGAACTTACGGTGCCACTCGATGTGATGTTTGGTTATCCGTAGGGTTCGTTCCTTAAAATCAGATTTATTGTACTCGATGCTGTTTTTCACTGCCCTGGCCGATTGCAGCGCCCAATCGAAAATACTCACACGCTTTTGCTTATCAAAATCCGCCAATTCAGGAATTGTATCCCTGATTGAATCCATTTGGAGGGTATCCATTTTTTGTAAATAAGTAAACCGTTCGTTCACCGATTGTATAAATTTTTCACGTCTTAGATGAAGTTCACTGGTGAGTGAGTCGCGGGATGTTTTCAGTTGCACCATATTCATCATCTGATAGTTACTTCTGAACAGCGACTCATCGGTGCGGTTGAGGCCAAAATCGAGACCGCCAAACCGGCGCATCTGCTCCTTAAAATAGCTTCGCTGAAATGGCCGTGTTATCTTATAATCGCGTCTGTCGGTGATGTCTTCATAATTGTAGCCATCGTAGAGGTGAAAAATGAGGGTGGAACGGTCGGGTGAAAGTTCCATCCTGCCCCATTTGGCCGTAGTAACTTTTACATTTCCCTGCCTGTCGGCATGGTTGTAAATCATCACATCGCGGATGATGTTCTGATCCTGATCTTTTTCGCCAATCCTGATGGTGAAACCTTCGATGCCATTGTAAAAAATTCCTGCTTTGATATTCAGCGCAAGCTTTTGCTGCCTGACATCGTAAAGCAATGAATGAAACTTGAGATTGGCGTAAGGCAACACATGATTGGAAAACAGAAACGCCATAATACTGATGATAATGGAAAGAATGACCAGCGGTTTCATAATCTTCCGTAATGAAATTCCCGCTGCTTTCATGGCGACAAGTTCATAGTTTTCACCAAAATTTCCGAATGTCATCAACGATGAAAGCAGGATAGCCAGGGGCAAGGCTAATGGAACAAAGGTTGAAGAGGCATAGAACAGAAGTTGGGCAATAACGTACCATTCAAGGCCTTTTCCCACCAGGTCGTCAACGTATTTCCACAAAAACTGCATCACCAGGATGAACAGGGAAATAAAAAAAGTAAGAACCAGCGGTCCGGCGTACGATTTCAATATGAAAACATTCAGCTTTTTCAATCCTGGATTTTATTTTTTGGCAAAGATAAAACTGTTTTATTGTAAAAATATTGGATTGCAGCGGCTGTCAAAGTGGTTCAGGATAAATAACAGGCATTGAAATAAATAAAGGTCTATCTTTGCCCACTTGAAAAACATTTTCCAATGAAACTTATCGAAGTAACCGACAAAAAGCTCATTAACGAATTTCTTAAAGTTCCACACCTGATTTACAAGAACGACAAAAACTGGATTTGTCCGCTCGACTCTGATGTTGAAGCCGTTTTCGATCCGGCAAAAAATGCCTATTTTAACCATGGTGAGGCCATTCGCTGGATTTTAAAAAGCGATGATGGGAAACTTATTGGGCGTGTGGCAGCATTTATTAACCAGGATAAAGCCCGCACGTATGATCAACCCACCGGCGGTATGGGTTTTTTTGAATGTTACGACGATAAGGAAGCTGCCTTCATTATGTTTGACGCATGCCGTAAATGGTTGGAAGAAAGAGGAATGGAAGCAATGGATGGCCCGGTTAATTTTGGTGAAAACGACATGTTCTGGGGTTTGCTGGTTGAAGGATTTATGGAGCAAAGCTATGGCATGAACTACCATCCCCCTTATTACGGAAAGTTTTTTGAAGATTATGGATTTTATCATTTCTTCGAGCAGGTTACCAATCATCTGGACATTATTAAACCTTTCCCCGAGCGGTTCTGGAAAATAGCGTTGAGGGTAGTAAGTAATCCTTCCCTCGCATTTGAACACTTTTCATATTCGAAAGCCGATAAATACATCAACGATCTGAAAGCCGTGTACGATCTGGCCTGGGTTCATCACGAGCATTTTACTCCTTTAAATATTAAAGACATTCAAACCGGGCTCGAAAAAGCAAAGCCCATCCTGGATGAAGAACTCGTCTGGTTTGTTTATTACGATGGCGAACCTATCGCCTTCCTGGTGATGTTCCCCGACATTAACCAGATACTGAGGCACCTTGACGGCAAAATGCACCTTTGGAACAAACTGAAATTTTTCTATTACCTGAAAACCCACGAGATAAAACGGACGCGGATAACCGTAATGGGTGTAGTACCAAAATATCAGCGACACGGCATCGAATCGGGAATATTTAAAAAACTGCGCGAGGTTTTCGACAAAAGACCCTATTACACCGAGATTGAATTGTCGTGGGTTGGCGATTTCAACCTGAAAATGCGTGCTCTTCACGAAGCTGTTGGAGGTGTTCTGGGTAAAAAACACATCACCTACCGAAAGTTGTTTAATGAAAATGCCGAAAGACGACAAACCAAAATTGTTGGCGCGGAAAGTCTGAGGATGGAAGCTTAGAGGTGACTATCTGACAAACCTTCTTATCGCGAGATCAATCATCTATGAGATGATTATATTACAAATAAAAAACCTTAGCTTATCCTGCTCCAGTCGTGTTTCTGTTTTCTCAGAACTATCAACCTTCCAGCAAGGATTTCGTTTTCCGGTTTTTGAAGTTCCGGGTCCTCATCAAGGATTTCCATGGCAAGATTTCTGGCTGCCTTGAGGATTTTTTCATCTTTTATTATATCCGCGATTTTTAAGTCTAAAATTCCGCTTTGCTGTGTTCCCTGCATGTCGCCCGGGCCCCGGAGTTTCATGTCAACTTCAGCAATTTCAAAGCCATCGGTGGTTTTCACCATCGTGTCGATCCTGGTTCGGGCATCAGAAGTAAGTTTAAAACTTGTCATTAAAATGCAAAAGGATTGTTCTGCTCCACGTCCAACCCGTCCCCTTAGCTGGTGAAGTTGAGAAAGCCCAAATCTTTCGGCATTTTCGACTACCATCACCGAAGCATTTGGTACATCAACGCCCACCTCAATCCCCGTGGTGGCAATCATGATCTGCGTTTCTCCTTTCACAAAACGCTGCATTTCATAATCTTTGGCTTCGGGTTTCATCTGACCATGAACAATACTGATGGCGTATTCCGGCAATGGAAATGACCGGCTGATGCTTTCGTAACCATCCATAAGATGTTTCAAATCAAGTTTTTCCGATTCATTTATCAAAGGATAAACAATGTAAACCTGACGACCCTCTCTTATTTTTGATTTTAGAAAATTAAAAAGTTGAGCACGTTTTGTGTCATAAAAATGAAAAGTTTGGATGGCTTTTCTTCCGGGAGGCAGTTCGTCAATAACGGAATAATCGAGGTCACCATAAACTGTCATGGCAAGCGTCCGGGGAATTGGAGTTGCAGTCATCACAAGAACATGAGGTGGAATCAGATTTTTTTTCCATAACATGGCTCTTTGTTCTACACCAAAACGATGTTGCTCGTCAATAACAACAAATCCCAGGTTTTTAAAAACAACAGTTTCTTCGATGAGAGCATGTGTTCCAATTAATATTTGATTTTCACCCGAAGCGAGTCTTTTGTGTAAAATCTTTCGCTCAGAAGGTTTTGCCGAACCTGTAAGAAGCCCCACCCTGACCGGCATTTTCTCAAGAAACTGTGTGATGGTTTTAAAATGCTGCTGGGCAAGAATTTCGGTAGGAGCCATCAAACAGGTCTGGAAACCATTGTCGATGGCCAGCAACATACACATCAGGGCAACCAGGGTTTTGCCACTGCCAACATCACCCTGTAAAAGTCTGTTCATCTGCTTCCCCGATCCACAATCTGCCCTGATTTCTTTAATCACCCGTTTCTGGGCTCCTGTAAGTTCAAAGGGTAAATGATTTTTATAAAACGAATTAAAGTTTTCACCAACTACCTGAAAAACATGCCCATGACCTTTGGTTGTGCGAACATATTTTTGTTTCAGCAGTCCGAGTTGAATAAAAAACAGTTCTTCAAATTTCAGCCTTTTCTCAGCTTTAGTTAATAAAACTGCATCTTCCGGGTGGTGAATATTCCGGAATGCTGTTTCTTTTGAAATAAAACTAAAGTTCCTTATTATTGATTCTGCAAGGGTTTCGGGCACATTACCGACAAGTTGCAAAACCAGTGTTTTTGTAAGTTTGGCTATGCCCCGGCTGTCAAGTCCTTTCGTTTTTAGCTTTTCTGAAGAATTGTAAAAGGGCTGAAGCCTAATAATTGGCTGATTTTCTTCATCATTAACAGTCTCAATTTCAGGATGAGCAATGTTAAACCGCCCGTTGAAATACGTCGGTTTCCCAAAAACTACATAATCAAGGTTTGGTTTGATTTTTTCGATGACCCATTTCAGCCCTTGAAACCAAACCAACTCAATTTCACCAGATTCATCCTCGAGGAATCCGGAAAGCCTTTTGGCTTTTCGGTCCCCAATGGTTTTTAAATTTTTTATTTTTCCGCAAAGCTGAACATAACCCGATTCTTCGGAAATTTTACTGATGATAGTAAACAGACTTCTGTCAACATACCTGAATGGGAAGAATTGAAGCAGGTCTTCAAAAACGTAAATACCAAGTTCCTTTTTCAACAATTCAGCCCTTACAGGTCCGACGCCTTTCAGATATTCGATGGGTGTACTCAGGAAACCGGTAGCCATGTGTTTTTAAATTCTTTAGCAGCAAAAATAAAACAAAAACTCCTTACCTGATGAGGCAAGGAGTTTCTGATATTTTATGAAATTGAAAATCTGACTTTAATACACCCACAACTCCTGTTCGAAGTTCCGAAGATCTTCTTTAATACGTTCTGATTCAAGAAGGCCATCAACATCCACGGCATAATCAGAGATGTAACGGTCGAAAACGTTATCTTCTTTAATGATGTAGCTTCCAAACCGGCGTTGCAGAAATAACTGGTCGTAAGTAAGCCTGTTTGAACTGTTGTTACGGTTGAAAACCTCAAATCGGGCAAGGATGGGGCGGATTTCAGGATAATAAATCCAGAACAAAGGCTCATAACCGCGGAATTCTCCTGTGAGCAAATCTCTGTCCTCCCTTACCGGGCAAATACCAATAATTCTGACTTGCATTTCGGAGCGCTGCTTATCAAAAATCCAATCCTCCTTAATCCTGATCTGGCGAACAGACGAAGGATCAAATGGATTTGCCACTTTCTGATTGATTGTATTTGTTGGATCGTTGGGATCAACTACAGGAACGAGTGCAGAATCGGCTAACTCTTTCTCGATCTGTGAGGCAGTCATCGGAATCAATTCCTCAAAATTATCGGTGGTTTGTTCGTACCCATAAGCTGTAATTTCACCTCCGAGAACCGAATCCCATAATATTTGCATCAGACTTCTCCAACGGCCTTGTGGTCTTTCAGGAAAATAGAGTGGCTGATTAATTTTTTCTTTGAAATCAACTACTCTCCAAATTCTTTTTTCCCAAAAAACATCCGATTCGCGCAGATATGGGTACGGAATGGGTTTAAGGTCATCGATATATGAACGGTCGTATGCTTTGTCTTTTGGTTCAGACACAAGTTGAACCTGCGAAGCCGGTTGTGCAAACGACATAGCAAAAGCCATCAAAAACACCACTGTTAAAGCTATTTGCAATTTCTTAGTATTCATATTGATAAGTTGTTTGTTATTCGGTTAATTAATGGTCAGGATGATAGGTGCCAAAGGTCTGTCGATGTTATCCGGTCCACGGGCAATGATATTTTCAAACCAAATCCTTTGCCCCCTGTTTGCCCCCTGAATAGCCTTGATCATTTCCTGAGTTAACAAGTTACTGGTTGATTTTTCGGTGTAAATGTCAGTACCTCTCTGGAGTACCATTTTAAAGGAAAGAATTTTGTACTTCAGATCAAATTCAAAGTCGTCAGGCATTTTTGGAATAATAGCACCAGCCGTAATAAGAATGTTTCTGTTAATTGAACCTTCGTTGATGTTGGCAATAAGAGCAGTTGGATCAGGTAATTTTTTAATCCGATATTTCTTTGTACCCATTGGTCGTGACTGGCCATCTACTTTTGCATTGACAGTAATGATGGTTTCACGTTGTCCGGAAGGAACAATTACTATCCAATCATTCCCTGCAGGATTACGTGTTAATGTTCCAACTGAGATGCTGGGTTCAACATTTTCTTCTGGAACACCAGGTACAGAAATTTCAACAGGATTTTCAACACCAACATAAAAAACATTCATTTTGGTTGCAGAAACGGTCAACGAAGGCTGTGCAACGAAATACTCATCACTGAAATAATGGTTGTTTATTTCACCTTGACCTCCTTTTACCTGTATAATTCCGGCATATTTTTTCAATCCCTGTGAAGTAGCGGGTAAATCGAATTTCACAACACCGTGTTTTCCTTCGATCGATTTTGCTCTGCCAACCTGGCTTAATGGAAGTGAATCACTTCCTTCAAGTAAAAATACATCAGGGGTTTGTTTGGTGTCGTATGCTGCTACAATGATTTCGGCTTCGTACTTATCACCCAAAAACACATAACTACTTTTCGGAAGTACTTTTGCAGCAATTTTATCATATTTAAAATCCTCAGCTTCAATATCATCCAGTAGAAAATTAACCACATCAAATTCAGTATTGAAAACTTCGGTAATAATTTTATTAATAATGGCAAGATCTGCTGCCAGGATGGTGTGAAAAAAATTGTATTGAATCCAGTTGAGTGGTAGGCCATTAGCATCTTTGTAATCACCATCGGTTACGAGACCCATCTTAATCTTATCTCTGTCTTCGGGATTAAGGAGATTCAACATATTTTCACGATACTTCTCAATTTTTTCCTTGAGTTCAATCCCATAACCTTTGTCTCCGGCATCGCTATCGCCCATGAAAAAATTGGTTGGAGTATCGTAATCGTCTTTATTTTTAATGCTGGGTACTTTTATTATCCTGGCGCTGTCAACCGGTATTTTTTCGGTTTTTGCAATCAATTCAAACTTTAAATTATTGATGTAATCAACCAGTTCAGTTGAATATGCTTTGGCCATCCTGGCTTTCTCCCAATAAGGCTTTACCTTGTTTTGGTTGATCTGAAATTTCTTTTCGAAAGCAAGGTAGGTCTCGTTTAATTTTTGTGAAAAGTTTTCGTTAGTCAGTTCCACGCTATCATTTACAACAATGAATGCGTCAAGCATCTCTTTTGAAACATTCAGAGCGAGAAGTGCCGTGAGTACGAGGTACATCATGGCAATCATTTTTTGTCGTGGCGTTTCTTTGTATCCAGCCATTCTTTGGTTACGTTTAAAATTCGGAATTTGATTACGAATAATTTACTTTACATTCATGGCTGTGAGCATATTACCATAAATATTATTCAGTGTGGACATCCTTCTTGTAAGGGTCTCCATTTCTTTCTGATACTGGTCGGTTTTTACAGTCGAGTTTTCGAGATTCACAAGAAATTTATTCAAGGTTTCCTGCATTTTAGCAGTAGCAACAGCCTGCTGTTCTGAATTCTTTAATTGAAGTTCATACATCGCATTTAATGACGCCATGTTATCAGCAAGTTGCGAAAGCTGTGCATTGTAAGAAAGGTTTTTGCCAATGGATTTTTGCAATTCATCTATGTTTTTGGCTATACTCTCTGATGATTTTAAATAACTCTCTGACAATTTACCTGCCGAGGTAGTAGCTGAATTAATACTCTCCGATAATTTCCTTGTTGCATCAACATCAGTAATAATAGCCTGAGAAGCTGTTGAATATGAATCTTTAAGACCCGAAGCAGCGTTGGTAACTTCTTTCAGTTTGCCCGAAAATTCTAATGAAGCACTTTGCCCCTGATTTATTGCTTCAGCCGTTTGAGTGTATGATTTTGAGAGTGTTGCGGCAGATTGTGATGCTGATTTTACATTACCCACAAACTCTTGGTTAGCAACGCTTATGTTTGAAACATCATTTAACTTCTGTGTGGTTTCGGTTAAATTTTTCAATCCGGTTCCTAAGCGTTCAATCATTCCCTGATCAACTTTTGCATCTTTCAGCATTTTATCCAAAAGGCCGGTTTGTCCACCATAGTTTGTTGAATCCGGAATCTCACCCTCGTATTTTATTCCATGGTAATCTTCCTTGAATTGTGGATGAACTTTACTCCAATCGGGCTCAACATGAGGTTTTTGCAAAGCAGAAAGTGCAAAAATGATGGCTTCAGTAACCATACCAATAAAAAGAGCTTCATTCGCTCCTTGTATGTGAGTGATTTTAAAGAGTGCACCAATAATTACTATGCTGGCTCCTAAACCATACGCCACTGACATAAATCTTCTGAAGAATCTGCTGTCAAGCGCATCTTCGATTCTAACGATTGGGGGTTTTTTATTATCCAAAGGTTTCATTATCAAAATCAATTATTTTGGTGTTAACTAAAATGAATATTTCTTATTAATAAACTTCAGATGCACGGGCAGGATTGTCACCTTTGGCTCGTCCAAGGAAAGGTTGAACACATCTGAACCCAATGTAAGATTTGGCAGTATCCTGATATTCATAATCCCGGGTGGATACCAACAGGAAGTACTCAATATCTTTCCATGAACCACCACGGATCACTTTTCGTTTCATAGCAATTGGATCATCCGGTTTTGCCAGGTAATTATAGTCAGGATTCAAATCCCATGTAAAAACGTTTGATGACTTATCGTAAGAACTTTTTGTCCATTCTGCCACATTTCCAGACATATCGTAAAGCCCGAAACTATTGGCAGGATAATGTCCGGCAATTACTGGTGTAACACCTCCATCATCAACATAATTTCCTCTGTTTGGCTTGAAGTTCGCCAATAGGCAGCCTTTGTCATTTCTGCTATAAGGTCCACCCCAAGGGAAGGGATTTGCTTCATGGCCTCCTCTTGCAGCCCACTCCCACTCCGTTTCAGATGGTAACCTGAAGTCATTCAGTCCAGCCTGTCCTTTGCTTGTCAGGAAGCTATTGAACAGAGCAGTACGCCAGATACAAAATGCCCTGGCCTGGTTCCAGTTTACTCCGACAACAGGATAATGATCGTAGGTTGGATGCCAGAAGTAGGTCTGTACCAATGGTTCGTTGTAACTGTATGGAAAATCATGAAGCCAACAAAGTGTATCCGGGTAAATATTTATTACTTCTTTTCTTACATACACTGACCTGTCCTGCATTCCCTGAGGCCTGTTGGCAAAACTGGCATCTTCAACATTACCTTTGTTTGTGTAGTCTTTTCTGGCTGCTGCCTGAAGGTCTATCCAATAATATTCATACTTCAGTTTCCGGGAGTCAAATTCCTTTTTTCTGAAATATCTTTCATTTTCAGGCAAATACATTTCTTCTTCGAGTGTTTGTGCAGTTTCTTCTTCATCCCACTCAATTTTAGTTTGCCAATTCAAGAACGGGGGGTCGTACAACTCTCCTGTTTCAGGGTTTTCTTCAATAAGAAACTCCTCAGGGTTGACTTCACCTAATAACTGTCGTGCTATCGAATCTCTCACCCAATATACAAATTGTCGGTATTCGTTGTTGGTTATTTCGGTCTCATCCATATAAAAAGAGCCTACTGTAACTCTTTTCGGATTGTTCATTTGTGAGTAAGGGATATCTTCCTCGCCGAGCCCCATAGTGTAAGAGCCCAGTGGTATGAATGTCATACCGTATGGGTCAGGCTGATAAAACTTTGGCCTTTCTGATACGCCTACTAATTCACCATTTCCGGTGTTGCTACAGCTACTGAATAAAACAATAACTAACACGAAAAAACATAATTTCTTCATACTAACTGCTGATTTGACAAACACTTTAACGAGGTTAGTTTTCATTTAGTATAGTTCTTGTTTCAGAATTTACTTAAAAAAAGCATTGTTTTACAGGAATCTTGTGTTACGATAAACCTTTTTAACTTTATCAACTTCAATTTTAAAACAATATCCTATCCGGATTTCATGGCTTCCAAACGAACCAATGGAGGATGTATTGATGTCGTATGAATAACCAATGTTGAAATTCTTGTATTCAAAACCTAAAATTACTGCGACTGCATCCTGATAACGATAAGAGAGCCCTCCCCAAAATTGATCTTTAAACCGTATTAATGTACTTAGGTCGTATTGAACAGAAGTACCGTCAGTTTGTATGAGAATTGAAGGTAAAATGTCAATGCCTGGGGTGTTAGGAAAAGCGAATTCATAACCTCCCAACAGGTTAATATGCCTTCGTAAATGTGCACCGGTACCGTCGGTTTTTTTTGATTGAAGTAATTGTAAAACCGAAAGCCCTAAATAGTAATTATCAGGAATTCGGTAGTAAAGCCCTATTCCAGCGTCAAAAATCATGTCTGATTCATCACCTCTATCATTAAGTAAAGGATCACCAGAAATCTCAGGATGATAATCTTCAAAATTAATGGTCTTGTTGAAGATGCTCAATTGAAAACCTAGTCCAAGATCTCCGGCACCCAAAGATGTTTGATAGGCATACATTAAATTGACGGTGATATTCTTTTGGTATGCGATCTGATCTTGTATTATTGTGGCACCAAGACCACCTCTCAATGCCTTTATTGGCGAATGTATGGATACATTGTAGGTTTCAGGGGCAACATTAAAACTTTTAGTAATTCCATTTTCGTCGGTACGAGTTTCTTTGAAACCAACCCATTGTTGCCTGATTAAACCTCCCACACATATTCCGTTACCAGCTCCGGCAAATCCAGGATTGATGGCAATTTTGTTGAACATGTATTGTGTGTATTGGGGCAATTGCTGAGCATTCAGCGAAAGGGAAAATAGAAGAAGTAAAACAATTTTAATCCGTTTCAACATGTGCTTTCTTGCCTTAAATAGTCACTACAAAGAAAATACTTTTTAAATTTTCTTTTTGTAATTTTTGAAATAAATACTCATCACAACAAAAATGTATGCAAATTCCGGAAAGAGCAGAATTTAACGACAAACAAACTTTGAAATTAATTGATTATTGTAAAAGCAAACAGAATGAGATGATAATCGAAAATGAGAAGTATTTTCCACTGCGAATAATGTCAAAACAAATCCTTGATCGATTGTTGAATATCAACCTGAGGATTTACTTTTGGCAAATTGATGAATTTACTGAGGATGTTATTTATTGTTTCGTTTTCTGTAAATGGCACAACTTTGATAATGATAGCTGAATTTACCAAATAATATTCTACGAAGAAATAATTGAACAGCAGTCATGATATTTCATTTTTTCGTAACAAAAATAACAAAGTTTTAATTTGAAATATATTGGAAAGATTTTTTATAAAGTTTGGGAGCGGGGGGATACAAGCTAAATCTGAAGTAAAAGTTTTAAATCTATCCCCCTGCTTTAGGTTAACTCCCAAACTACCCCTTAAAACCAATTATTAAAAAACAACCATGATTTAGTCTTGGCAAACATACAACAGAAAAACACACAAGCCAAATTTATTTAAGATTTAGAATTGCACAAAAACTGCACAACATTTCTGGATTGTTTCTGAAAACTTCAATCAACATTTCTTAAAATAATTAAATATCAAATCTTTATGATTAAAAAAACTAAAGTGGGTACTCTTTGTCATGTGTGACAATAATTGCACAATTTTAGAACTGGCTTAAAAACTTTGGTAAATTTTCGCTTCGGTTTAATTTCATCTTGGCTCTTAATCTTGATCTTGCTATTTCAATACTTCTGGCTGATTGATGGGTTATTGTCGAAATATCTTTGGTCGAGAGATTCATTTTTAAAAAAGCACATATTTTTTTCTCATTATTAGTGAGATTTGGATAAGCATTAAAAAGATTATTGTAAAAAGTTTGATTAACCTGCCCAAATGTATATTCAAATTGTGACCAAAAATTACCAGTACTGTTTCGTTTTAAGTCTTTGATTATAGCCTGAATATCATCATAAAAATTTTTATTTTTCTTATTAAGAATTTTTTCAAGTTGAGTAATTACATTTCCGACTAATTCGGTTTTTTCAATAAGTTGGGTAATTTTTGTACTCAATTCTCTGTTCTTGGCTTCAAGGTCCCTGGTCAATTCTTCTTTTTCTTTTTTCAATAGGGATTTTTCCAATTCGTCAGCCTTTTTTTCAAAAGTCATATCCTTCGCATAAACGCACATTTGCATAGGATTCTGCAATTCATCTCTGATAAGCCATCCGCTAACCTGAACCGGAATGGTGGAGCCATCTTTTTTTTGGTATTCTTTTTCAAAGCTAATTGTCGTTATACTTTCATTCATCAGAGTATCTACCATTTTTAACTCCTCATCAGCATCAGGCCAGGTTATTGAAGTAATGCTTTTAAACGATAGATTTTCAATTTCGTCAGTACAATAACCAGTCAATCTTTCAAATGCTGGATTTACTGAGAGGAATTTTCCATCAAGCGTGCTCAGGATTATGCTGTCGGGTGAAGTTTCAAAAAAGAGTCTGAATCGCTGCTCACTTCTTAAAAGCGATTCTTCAGCATATTTTCTTTCGGTAATTTCTACCGAAAACCCTAAAATACCTTTGATTTGACCAGATTTGGATATCAAAGGTATTTTATCGGTTATGAACCATTTGGATTTGTCAGTAATAAGGTGTTCTATAATATTTCTTTTTGGAATACCGGTTGAAATTATCTCCAAATCGTCTTTCCAATATTCTTCGGCTAACCCATCATCATTAATAATTTCAGAAATCTTTTTATTAAGAACGTTTTTTGCTGTTAGTCCGGTAATCTCTTCAAAGGTTTTGTTGAGCCCGATAAGTCTGTTTTCCATGTCCTTAACAAAAACTAATGCAGGTATCAAGTCAAGTACATTTTGTTCATTTTCGAAAACATTTGAAAAACCTGATTTTTCTTCCTTTTGATCAGAAAATTGGGTTTCGAAAAGGATTACACAATTCTGTTCCCTGAATTTCAGTAATTTGCAGATAAATTGAACTTGATAAAGCAAACCGGAAACATGGTTAAATGTCCCATTGATTAGGGTTGACTTATTTGAATTTACAGTGAGAATGTTTTCCCAAATGTTTGAAGGGATATTTAGAAATGAGAGAATTGACACATTATCGACAAGGCCATTTAATTCAATTCCAGTAACATCACTTGCAGACTTGTTAAGAAATAACAGTTTGCCCTGGACATCAGAAATCAAAATCAGATGTGGCGAAAGGTTGATGATTTCTAAGTAGTCATCAAAATTTATGGGTGATGAATCTTTTGAGGTTTCAGGTTCATTTTTAAAAGAATTTATGTCATGATTCTCATCCATTACAATTTATCAAATGAAAAAAATTGGTGGTTATTGAGAGCCACTAATTCTTAACAAAAAACCGCATAATATCGTTTCCGTTTGCAAAAATGAGCAATCCAAACAATAACACCATTCCGACAATCTGGGCATATTCCAGAAACTTATCACTTGGTTTTCTTCTTGAAATGATTTCGTAAAGTAAGAACATAACATGGCCACCATCTAATGCTGGAATTGGTAAAATGTTGAGGATAGCCAACATGACAGAGAGAAAAGCAGTCAAACCCCAAAATGCCTGCCAATCCCACGTCGAAGGAAAAATGCTGCCTATGGTGATGAAACCACCTATTTGCTTGTAAGCGCCAACTTCAGGATTAAAAATCACTATATTGAGTTGCTTTATGTAATTTTCAACGCTCTTGTATGTTTTAACAGTTCCGGCTGGTATTGCTTCAAAAAAAGAATATTTTTTTTCTTTTAGCTTGAAAAAATTATCAAGGGTTTTGGCTTTGACCCCAATCATGCCGGTTGGTAATATTTCAACCATAGTGCTGATAGTATCATTATTTCTTAAAATACTGATATTTACAGTTTGTCCTTTCCTATTACCAATTTCTTTTCTGAACTGATTAAAGTAGGGTGTGGCTTGATTTTCAACACTTAAAATCCGATCATTGGCCAACATACCAGATTTTTGGGCTGGGGAATCATCTAATACCTCATCTATCACAAAAGGAAACCGGACATCAATAAATCTTGGGTCACGTTGTTCAAGTAATTTGCTAATAAAACCTTCAGGTATCAGTACATTAACAACTTGTCCACTGCGTTCAACCTGGACAGTTTTTGCAAGTTCGATAATAATTTCACCGGGTATTTTGTGAAACTCTTCAACTGGTTTGTTATCAACAGACAATATCTTATCCCCATCTCTCAGTCCCATTTCATAGGCAAGAGAATCAACGGTGATTCCGTATTTTACCTCAGATGTTGGTAAATATTGCTCGCCCCAAAAAATGAGCATGAAAATATAAATGAAAACAGCAAGAATGATGTTCACCAATACACCACCAAGCATAATAATAAGCCTCTGCCCGGCAGGTTTTGACCTAAATTCCCAGGGTTGTGGTGGTTGTTTTAATTGCTCCTTGTCCATGGATTCGTCTATCATTCCGGATATCTTGACGTAACCACCCAAAGGAAGCCAGCCTAAACCGTACTCCGTTTCCTTCAGTTTAAATTTGAAAATTGAAAACCAGGGATTAAAAAACAAATAAAATTTTTCAACCCTGGTTTTAAAAATTTTAGCTGCAATAAAATGTCCAAATTCATGAAATATCACCAAAATTGACAGGCTAAGCAACAATTGCAATACTTTAATCAATATATCCATTAGATTTTAAAATTCTTTATTGTGTGTCTGTTTTAATATTAATTCTTTGGCTAATCTTTGCGCATTTTCATGTGCATCAATCAAATCATCAAGTGTTGGGACTCTAATTAAACCAACTTTTCCCATACATTGTTCATTCAATACAGGGATATCCAAAAAGCCAATCTGATCATTCAGGAACGCTTCAACGGCTATTTCGTTGGAAGCATTTAGAATGCAAGGCATATTACCACCTGTTTCAATAGCCTGGTAGGCCAACGAAAGATTCCTGAAAAGTTCCTGTTCTGGTAAAAAAAACGTCAATTCAGGATGCTCGGTAAAAATGAAACGTCTTGTTGTTGATTTGATTCTTTCAGGGTAAGCCAAGGCATATTGAATTGGAAGGTGCATATCTGGGATTCCCAATTGAGCTTTGATGCTCCCATCGATAAACTGAACCATAGAGTGAATTATTGATTGAGGATGAA
>Ga0172370_10005382_pt1 | contig 16542 bp, 13 predicted proteins | sample LakKiv5m_FD_114538 | JGI IMG/M metagenome (GOLD analysis project Ga0172370, IMG submission 114538) | Freshwater microbial communities from Kabuno Bay, South-Kivu, Congo - kab_022012_11.5m | ecosystem: Environmental > Aquatic > Freshwater > Lake | place: Democratic Republic of the Congo...
AGATTGGGAAACTGGTAGATTGGGAAACCGGTAGATTGGGAAATCGGTTAACGTTCCAGGTATCTTGTTCTACCAATTTCCAATGTACCAATGTACCAATGTACCAATGTACCAATCTCCCAATGTACCAATGTACCAATGTACCGTCCTGCTACTCCCTAATTTACCAATCTACCAATCTACCGGTATACTGCAACCATGGATCGTCAAGCTAAGATAGATTTCATCCTGGATCACTACGAAAACCCACGCTATCGCGGCGTGCTGGCTGATGCGACTGTCGTCCAAAAGGGCGGCAATCCGGGCTGCGGGGACGAAGTGACCTTTTACTTGAAGGCCGACAGCGCCGGTCGGATCAACGCGATCGCTTTCGATGGGGATGGCTGTACGATCAGCCAGGCGGCCTGTTCCATCGTGGCGGAAATGTTCGCGGGCAAGACGCTGGCTGACGTCGAGGCCGCCTCGTCCGACGCCATCCTGGATTTGATGGGCCGCGAGATCGCCGGCACGCGGTTGAAGTGCGCGACGCTGGGGCTGAATACGGTGAAGGAAGCGGCGAAAAGGTTGTGAGCTATCTGAACCGGGAAGTGCAATATGACCTGGGCCGTCGTCAAATGTCGGCTGAGGCACGGCAGATAGAATTTGAGCAGTTATCCGAGAAGGTCGCACAGAACATGCCGTATCAGACCAGAGAAGAATTTGAGCAGGCCATGCGAGGCGATGACTATGGTCTTGCTCGATACTAACATTTTCGTGATTGATCGCTTCTTTCCGCGGGATGCCAACTATGCGGTAAATAAATCGCTCATCGCTCGGTTACAAAAAAACGCAAGCGCCCGAAAAACCGCCGCGGCGGCTGTCTGCTCTGCAAGCCCTGGAAGGTCAACGGCTTCGCCACCGAACGCAAGGACGGCGAACGGTTCAGCGACCACCGCCGGCGCTATTTCGCCGACAAAGCCATCGCTGAAATCTGAAGGTTTGTATTCTCGATCAACATGAGGAGTGGTCATGTCTACGCTTACCATGACCCAATCTACCACGTCACAATCTAACGGCCTCGACGTCGAGGCCATCCGCGCCGACTTCCCGATCCTGGAGCGCCGCGTCCACGGGCTGCCGCTCGTCTACCTGGACAACGCGGCCACCTCGCAGAAGCCGCGCCCCGTGATCGAAATGCTGACGCGCTACTATGAGTGCTCGAACGCCAACGTCCACCGCGGCGTCCACGTGCTGAGCGAGGAAGCGACGGCTCAATATGAAGGCGCGCGGGCGAAGGTCGCCAGTTTCATCGGCTCATGCTGCCCGAAGGAGATCATCTGGACGCGCAACGCCAGCGAGGCGATGAACCTGCTCGTCCAGAGTTGGGGCCGTGCCAACCTTAAGCGGGGCGACCGCGTCGTGCTGACCGAGATGGAGCATCACTCGAACATCGTGCCGTGGCAAATCCTCTCGGCCGAGCTGGGCTTCGAGATCGCTTACGTGCGCGTGGCCGACGATGGGACGCTGATCCTGGACGACCTGCCCAAGTTGCTCAACCGCACCAAGCTGTTCAGCTTCACCTACATGTCGAACGTGGTCGGCACGATCAACCCCGTGGAGACGTTGGTCAAAGCGGCGCATAAGGCTGGCGCGTTGGTGCATCTGGACGCGTGCCAGGCGGTGCCGCACATGCCGGTAGACGTCACGGCGCTGGATGTGGACTTCATGTCCTTCTCCGGCCACAAGATGCTCGGCCCGACCGGCATCGGCGCGCTGTGGGGCCGCCGCGAGCTGCTGAACGCGATGCCGCCGTGGATGGGCGGCGGCGACATGATCCGTGAGGTGCATCTGACCGGCTTCAAGCCGAGCGAGCTGCCGTGGAAGTTCGAGGCCGGCACGCCCGCCATCGCGCAGGCGATTGGCCTGGGCGCAGCGGTGGACTACCTGGAGCAGGTCGGCATGGCCGCCATCCACCAGGCCGAGCGGGAGCTGACCGCCTACGCAATGCAGCGGCTGCCCGAAGTCGAAGGGCTGCGCATCCTGGGGCCGGCGGCTGATCAGCGCGGTGGGCTGATCGCCTTCACCCTGGGCGACGCGCACCCGCACGATATCGCGGCCGTGCTCGATAACCTGGGCATCGCGATTCGAGCCGGCCACCACTGCGCCCAGCCGTTGCACGAACGGTATCGCATCCCGGCCAGCGCCCGCGCCAGCTTCTACCTGTATAATACCAGGCAAGAAGTGGATTTGCTGGTCAAGGGATTGCACAAAGTAGTGGAGATGTTTACGTTTTGACGCACCTGTTCGCTCGTAGAGGCGTTGCATGCAGCGTCTCTATGGGCGAACAGGCAGACAACCCGTGCGAGAAATTATTATGGATCTATACGCCGAAGAAATCCTCGATCACTACAAACATCCGCGTCACTTCGGGCATCTCGATGCGCCGACCATGACTTACCACGATCGTAACCCGCTGTGCGGTGACGAGATCGAATTGGAGCTTAAGATCACGGACGGCAAGGTGGCCGATGTCGCATTCACCGGCCACGGCTGCGCCATCAGCCGCGCGGCCGCCTCGATGATGTCCGAAGAGATCATCGGCAAGTCGCTCGATGAGCTGCGCGACTGGAACAAAGAAAGCATCCTCGATCTGCTGGGGATCGAAGTCGGCCCGGTGCGCATCAAGTGCGCGCTCCTGCCCTTGAAAGCCCTGAAAGCTGCGGTGTGGGGGTTGGGGGAGGACGAGTAGGTTGGTAGGTTGGGAGACCGGTAGATTGGGAGACCGGTAGATTGGGAGACCGGGAGATTGGGAGATCGGGAGATTGGGAGATCGGTAGGTTGGGAGTCGATCTCCCAGCAACCAATCTCCCAGCAACCAATCTCCCAGTTTACCAATCTCCCAGTTTACCAATCTCCCAGTTTACCAATCTCCCAGTTTACCAATCTCCCAGTTTACCAATCTACCAACCACCAATCCACCCAGGAGTAGAACATGCCCAACTACATCAAAGTCGCCCGCGCCGCCGACATCCCGCCCGGCGCAAAGAAGATCGTCGAAGTAGATGGCGTCGAGATCGTGGTGGTCAACCTGAATGGCGTTTTTCACGCGCTCGAAGATGTGTGCACCCATGACGGCGGGCCGCTGGGCGAAGGGAAGCTGGAAGGCTGCGCGTTGGTGTGCCCGCGACACGGCGCGAAATTCGATGTGCGCACGGGCGCCGCGTTGACCATGCCGGCGGTCGAGCCAGCGCCCACCTATGCCGTGCGCATCCAGGACGGCGATGTCCTGGTCGAAACGTACTAATCCGCAAGAGGTGCAATCTATGGCTGTCGCCACTGTTGAAGGTGTACGCGAAGTAATCCGCCGTAATGTGCATGATCCTGAGATCGGTCTGAATATCGTGGATCTCGGCCTGGTTTATAACATTGACGTCAAAGATGGTAAGGTCGTGGATGTTAAGATGACCTTGACCAGCCCTGGCTGCCCGGTCGGCCCACAGCTCATCGGCGGCGTGCAGACCTACGTCAACCGCGCCTTCCCCGACCTGGATGCGATCAACGTCCATGTAGTCTGGACGCCGATGTGGACGCCGGAAATGATGAGCCAGGAAGCGAAAGACCAGTTGGGATTCTTTTGACAGGGAATCGGGATCAGGAATCAGGGGTCAGAAATCAGAGAACAACCTGACCCCTCACCCCTGTCTCCTGACTCCAGCTCTGGCGGTTGCATGACCCAACTCAACCTTTTCGCTGAGGATGCGCGCACGCCGACGGGCCTTCGCCTCGGCGCCCAGGGGTTCACTTATCCCTCCTGGGTCGGCAGCTTTTACCCGCCGCGCACTCCGGCCAGCGGCTTCCTGGATTACTACGCCACGCAGTTCGACACCGTCGAGTTGGACACCACCTTCTACGCGCTCCCGCGGCGCACCACGATCGCCGGCTGGCGGGAACGCACCCCGCCGAACTTCTGCTTCGCGGCCAAATTCCCGCAGGCAATCACGCACGAGAAGGGCCTGGTGGACTGCGCCGAAGCCGCGGCGGCCTTTGTGGATGCCATGCAGAACCTGGAGGGGAAGCTCGGCCCGCTGCTCCTGCAGATGCCGCCATCCTGGGGCGCGGGCGGCCTGGCTGCGCTCGCCGCCTTCCTCCCGCAGTTGCCGGCCGGCCCGCGCTACGCCCTGGAGGTGCGCCACAAGTCGTGGCTGGGCAAAGACGCGCTGCCGAAGTTGCTGGGCCTGCTCCGGGAGCGCGCCGTCGCGTTATGCCTCGTCCAGCACGCGTGGATGCCGCATCTGGACGAAGCGACCGCGCCGTTCGTCTACATCCGCTGGCTGGGCCGCCGCGAAGACATCCCCGACGATGACTTCTCGCACGTGCGCATCAACCGGGATGCACAGCTCGACGCGTGGGCCGACCAGATCAAGGGCTATCTGCGGGCCGGGCTGATCGTCTACGGCTACTTCAACAACCATTACCAGGGGCACTCCCCGGCGTCGGTGTGCGCGCTGCAGATGCGATTGGCGGGAAGCGCGTGACAGACCAATCGCCTGTGGCGCGGAAGATTGCTCGATCAACATGCCTGTGCTAAAATTCGACCTGGACGAAATACCGATTCACACAGGAGTGATCCAACAATGCCAAACGCTTCTTACTGGAACACCTTCCTCGGCGCCGACCTCGGCCTGGTTGACCCCGATATTGACGCCATCATCGGCTTCGAGGAAGAACGCCAGGCCCGCAAGCTCATCCTGATCCCCTCCGAGTCCATGGCCCCCAAGGCGGTGCGCCAGGCGCTCGGCTCGGTCTTCAACAATGTCTATGCCGAGGGCTATCCGCCGCTGCGCATGACGCGCGACGATGAGGAGACGCTCCTCGACTTCGACCACCAGCTCGCCTACTATCGCCGCTACGCCGATCGACGCTTCTACAAGGGCGTGGATTATGTGCATTTCGTCGAGACGCTGGCCCAACGCCGAGCCGCGATGCTCTTCGCCAATGCACGCGTTTCGGACAAGGATATCTATGTTAACGTCCAGCCCCTTTCCGGCGCGGCGGCCAACCTGGCGGTCTACGACGCCGTGGTCGCGGCCGGCGACACGGTCATGGGCATGGATCTCTACCAGGGCGGCCACCTGACGCACGGCAGCGCGTTCAACTTCTCTGGCAAACGCTACCACGTCGTCTCCTACGGCGTCAGCCCGACCACCGGCAAGCTGGACTACGACCAAATCCGCGACCTGGCCCGGCAGCACCGCCCCAAGATGCTGATCGCGGGCTTTACTTCCTACACATGGGCGCCCGATTGGGAAGCATTTGCCGAGATCGCGCACGAGGCCGGCGCGCTGCTGCTGGCCGACATCAGCCACCCGGCCGGGATGGCCGCGGCCGGCGCGTTCCCGAACCCGATCGGCATCGCGGACGTGATCACTTGCACGACGCACAAGACGTTGTGCGGACCGCGCGGCGCGATCATTATGACGGCCGACGAAGAGCTGGCGAAGCGGATTGACCTGGCCGTCTTCCCCGGCGAGCAGGGCGGCCCGCACCCCCAGAAGTTCGCGGCGATGGCGGTGGCGTTCAAGATCGCGGCGTCCGAGCAATTCAAGCTGCTGATGTGGCGCATCAAGAAGAACGCGGCCGCGCTGGCCGACGGGCTAACGCGGCGCGGCCTGGGGCTGGCCTACGGCGGCACGGACACGCATTTCTGCATGTTGGACCTCAACAGCGTGCGTCCCGTAGGGGCGGGGTCTCCCCGCCCCGGCCGGGCGGGCGGGGAGACCCCGCCCCTACGCGGGGAACCGGCCGTGCGCATCCTGGATCTGGCCGGCATCGTCGCCAACAAGAACACGATCCCCGGCGACACGCAGACCGGCCTCGGCATGGGCATCCGTCTGGGCGCGCCCTGGCTCACCCAGCGCGGCTTCGGCCCGACCGAGATGGATCAGGTGGCCGGGCTGATCCACAAAATTGTCACGAACATCCACCCGTTCAGCTACCAGGGGCTTTCCGGCGAGCTGCCGCGAGGGAAGATCGAACTGGACATCTTCGAGGAAGCCAAGGCTGAAGTCGCGGCGCTGGCCGCGCGCGGCGCGGCCGAGACGGAAGAGCGGGGCATAGGGTATCCACACTACACCCAGCTAGACACCTCCCCGACAAGTCGGGGACTCCTGGACACCGTTCGCCGGAATCCCGAACTTGTTCGGGCGGCCGGCCCCGGCCCGGAAGCCGAATTGCAGGCGGCCCATGAAAGCGCCGTGCTGCTGGACGTGACCCGCTGTGGCTTGCTGATGGTCTCCGGCGAGCGCGCCGAGCCGGGGCTGAACCAGATCGTGACGAACGATGTGGCTGCGCTAGCGCCGGGCGCGGTCGGCGCGGGCTTCATCCTCGACCCCGATGGCCGCGTGATGGATGATGTCTTCGTCATGCGCCTGCCGCAGGCAGAGGACGGGCAGCCCGCGTTCCTACTGCGCACGCACCCGGCCAACCATGTCCGCGTTGCGGCCTGGCTGCGCGGTCTGGGCGATGGCTACACCCTCTTTGATCGCAACGACATCCTCGCCAAAGTCGAAGGCCCGCTCATCGTCGAAGACGTCTCCGACCCATCTCACTCCGATGCGTGCGTCGCGCTGGCGCTGCACGGCCCGCAGGCTGCACGCTGTGCGGCGGCGGTGGAGAAGCAGCCGGGCGTCCAGGTGTTCCGCGCGGCCAATCATGTCGAGATCATCGTCCCGGCCGGCCAGGCGCAGAGCATCTACGACCAGTTGGCCGCGGCCGGCGCAACCCCGGCGAGCGCGGCGACGCTGGCCGAGCTGCGCGCCCGGTCGGGCCTGCCCGCCTATGCCGCCGACGCCCCCCGGCCCACCGGCGCCGAGCTGCTCCGCATGGCGTCGCCGGCGCGCTTCGAGCTGCGCAAGCCCTACTTCGTCGGCCAGCACGTCTTCGCGGCCCTTCGGCAGGCTCAGGACGCGGCCCGGACGGTGAGCCTGTCGAACCGTCCGTTCGATGAGGACGCGGCCATGCCGCCGGAATTCCAATGGGCGGAACCGAAGAACGCGGCGTTGAAGCGCACCCCGCTCTACGAGTGGCACAAGGCGCACACCCGCCACATCGTCCCCTTCGCGGGATGGGAGATGCCGGTCTGGTACACGGGCGTGCTCGACGAGCACAACGCGGTGCGCAAAGCGGCCGGATTGTTCGACGTGGCGCACATGGGCGTCTTCGAGGTCAGCGGGCCGCACGCCATCGAGTTCCTCGACCTGGTCTGCACGAACTATCCCCGCTGGTACGCGCCCGGCGAGAGTTTCTACAGCTATCTGCTCGACCCTGATGGCAAGGTGATTGACGATCTCCTGGTCTACCGCCGCAGCGCCGACCGGTTCCAGATCGTCGTCAACGCGTCCAACGCCGATAAAGATTGGGCCTGGCTGAACGCCGTGAATAACGGGGAAGTGCTGCTTGACCGCGACCGGCCCGACCTGCGCGTGCTGCGGCCGGCCACGCTCCGCAACCTGAAAGATCCGGCGGCCGGGCCCGACATGCGCGTGGACCTGGCGCTGCAAGGCCCGGCCTCGCTGCGCATCCTGCAAAGCCTGACCGACGACCCGCGACTGCAAGATCGGCTGGGCCGCGTGCGCAAGACCGGGCTGATCGAGTGCGAGCTATCGGGGTTCAACCTGATCATCGCGCGCACCGGCTACACGGGCGAAGAGATCGGCTACGAAATCTTCGTGCATCCTGACCGGGCGGTGGCATTCTGGGAGACGCTGCTGGCGGCGGGCCAGCCGTTCGGGCTGCAACCGGCCGGCCTGGCCGCGCGCGACTCGACGCGCACCGAAGCCGGCCTGCCGCTCTACGGCCACGAACTGGCCGGGCATTTCGACATCGCCCCGGCCGGCGCAGGCTTCGCGGGCTACGTCAAGCTCCACAAGCCGTACTTCATCGGCCGGGCGGCAACCATCGAGCAGGAGCGGGCGCGCACCATGCAAATCGTCCGCTTCCGCATGAACGAGCGGGGCGTGCGGATGCCCAAGACCGGCGATCCGGTCATCAGCAAGAAGGGGCAGGCCATCGGCTGGGTGACGAGCGCGGCCGTGGACGTGGATGGGATCATCCTGGGGCTGGCCTACGTGGGGACCCGTTACGCCAGGCCCGGCGACGAGATCGGCGTCTACGCGCTGCCGCCGAAGCCGCTCGTCGAAAAGCCGAACAAGGCCGATCTGGCGCCCGGCGACAAGGTCGGCGTGCCTGACGATGCGACGCTGCTGCCGCGCTTCCCGGACAAGGCCGAACGGGCGCATTGGCGGAGCGCAATTTAAGTCTGGACAAAAATGGGTGGCGCCTTCGGCCCACGGACGGCAAGCCCGAAGTCTAACCTGAAAATAGCCACCGCGCGCTTTGGTTTCGAGGCTTTAGCCGGTCTCCCTCGTTAACCACCCAACCGGCTGAAGCCTCTAAACCAACACGCTTTTCCGACTCGGGGGTAGGATGACAGCAGCCGCGAACCGCGGGCCGATGATGAATCTCGATGAACTGCGCAGCCAACTGGCGGGCCGGGTGGCGCTGTTGCCGGTGATCGGCGCAATCATCCTGGGCGTCCAGCTCAGCGGCCTCCGTCGGGAGGTCAGCCTCGCAGCGGTTGCCGTGATGGTGGGTTTCCTGGCGCTCAGCGGCGGCGCCGCGCTGCTGATGCGCAACCACCCGCGCTGGGCGCGCCACTGGGTAGCCTGGGGCCTGACCGCGGTCTTGCTGGCTGCGATGTGGTGGAACCCCGCGTCTTGGCTGCCGTTCGCCGGGCTGCCGCTCGTCTTCGTGAATGCGATGATCCTCTCTGGCGGCGAACTGGTTACTGCGAGCCTGATCGGCATCACTGCGGCCTGGCTGGTGGATCGCCAGGCGCACGCCTATCCGCTGTCTGAGCTGTTGCTGGCGCTGATCCTCGCCACAGTGCTTGCCTGGCTGATCGTGCGCACCCTCTACACCGCGCTCGAATGGGCCTGGACGATGCAGCGCCAGGCGGATGAGACGCTCGAGCTGGCCCGTGACCGGCAGGGGGAGCTGGCGCGCGCGCTCAAGGCGCTGGATAACAACTATATCGTGCTGCGGCGGACGCAGCGCGAGCTGGTCGCGGCCCGGAAGCAGGCGGAGGAGGCGCAACTGATGAAGGAACAGTTCGCCGCCAACGTCAGCCATGAACTGCGCACGCCGCTGAACATCATCCTGGGCTTCAGCGAGGTGATGAGCCTGTCGTCGGAGGTGTACGGCGATGTCCATTGGCCGCCGGTCTTGAAGCAGGACATCAACCAAATCTATCGCAGCGCCCGCCACCTGCTCGATCTGATTGACGACGTCCTAGATCTCTCGCGTTTCGAGATCAGTGGGTTCGTGCTGAACAAAGAGCTTGTGGCGCTGACGCCGCACCTGCGCGAGACGATTGCCATGGCCGGCGATCTGTTTCAGGGCCGCCCTGTGCGGCTGGAGGCCGACATCCCCGAAGATTTGCCGATGCTGGAAATTGACCCGATCCGCATCCGCCAGATCTTGTTGAACTTGCTGGCGAATGCGGCCCGCTTCACGGAGCGCGGGGCGGTGCGCGTTTCGGCGCGACATGACGCCCGCGCGGTATCCATCAGCGTCGCGGATATGGGACCGGGCATCCCAGCCGATAAACTGCCCTTCTTGTTCGATGAATTCTACCAGGCCGACCGCTCGTTGAGCCGCCAGCACGGCGGCGCGGGGTTGGGCCTGGCGATCAGCAAGCACTTCGTCGAGGCGCACAATGGCCGCATCTGGGTGGAAAGCGAGCTTGGCCGCGGCTCGACCTTCTCGTTCACTCTGCCGCTGGCCGACGCCGCGGCCGGCCGCCTCCTGGCGCAACCCGCCCCGCTGGCCGCTGAGGCCAACGCCGCGCACCCCTTGATCCTCGTCGTTGACCCGGACGCGACCGTCACGGCCATGATAGACCGCCATCTCGCAGGCTACAGCGCGGTGCAGGTCGTGACACCTGAGCTACTGCCCGAACAGATCCTCCTCCACCATCCGCAAGCGGTCATCGTGAACATCGCGCCGGGGCAGGAAGATCTTCCGGCGCTCGCTGTACCGGCCTCCGTGCCCATGATCGCCTGTTCGCTGCCGAGCCAGGCCTGGGTGGCCGACAACCTTAAGGTGGCGGCTTGCCTGATCAAACCGATTACCTCGGAGTTGCTCCTGGCGGCGGTGCGGCGGTACGACGCCGCGCACGAGATCCTGGTGGTGGACGATGATCGGGGGTTCTGCCGGCTGGTGGAGCGTATGCTGCAAGCCAGCGACGATTACACCGTGCGCCGGGCATATGATGGCGAGTCGGGGCTGGCGGCGCTGCGCCAGCAGCCGCCGGATTTACTGTTGCTGGATCTCATTATGCCGGACGTGGACGGCTTCACAATCCTGGCCGCAATGCGGGAAGATGCACGGCTGGCCGCGATCCCGGTGATCGTGCTCACGGCCACCAGCCTGGCCGAAGATGCGCTGTCACAATGCCGGGGCGAGATGGTCATCCGCCGGCCCGAAGGCCTGCGCCCGGCCGAGGTGCTCCGCTGTCTGGAGGCTGTCGTCGGCGTATTGGAGCCGCGCTACGACGAGCGCGCGCTGCCGGAGGGGGTGATCGTATAGCTGAAAGCCGGGCATCCAGGGCGGTTCAGACGCGGGTGAAGAGATAGGTCTTACCATCGTTGCCGAGCGCGTAGTAGTCGCCACTTTGCTGGCCCTGGAAGACCAGGGCCAGCATGATCGGCAGCATGTTGTTGACCGCCCCCTGAAGCTGAAGCGTCTGCGTTGGGATGAAGAACGTCCAGCCGCCGCTCGCTTGCGCGCCCACGCCCCACCATATTCCGATCCCTTGCCCCATGAAGGCCCCGTTGGGAAAGAAGGTCATCAGCCAGGCCGACCCGTCGGAGACCTGCATCTGCCAGCGGCCGACCGGCTGAAAGCCCGCCGGGAGGGGGCCAGGCGGTGGGGACGGTTCCGGCGTGGGAGCAGGCTCGGCCACCAGGCCCCAATCGAGGTTCGGCCGGGCCGCGCGGCAGGCGGCGACCAATTCGGCGAGCTTGCCCAGGCGCTGCTGTAAAGCGATCAACTCTCTGGCCTTGCCTTCTTTCCCCTGGGCCGGCAAGCTCTCATAATCCGCGCCGATGTCAAAGCAGAGCGTGCGCAACTCCTCGTCGTTGAAGTGCTCGACGATCTTGCGGCGCAGCTCAGTCACCTGTTCATGTGTCAGATCGTGGCTGCTGACTGGCCCTGTGTTGGGGTAGGACATCCTGCTCAGCACCTCCGCAATGCGGGCAACAAATAATCGCGCGTTACGACCTCCCAGCTCATCCCCTGTGCCACACGTTGGCCTTCAGCCAGCAGCCGCAGGCGATCCGCATCATCCCGCGGCAGCCGATCGGCGATCTGTTGCGCGGCCATGAGGCTGTTGTGCGCCTCGATGCGGTCACGCGTGATCTGACCAATTCCCAGCGCGTCCCACGCGCTCCACAGATTGTAGCCCGGCGGCAGACCAACGTAATCGGCGACGATCAAGTTCGGGGTGGGCTGCCCACCGGCCGCGTGGTTGACGAAGCCCACGCAGCCGCACACGTTGGAAACTACGCACAGCGCGCCGGCGGTCAGCGGCTCCACCTGGGCGATGCCGAACGGCTCGTAGATGGACTGGCCGAACTCCAGATCAGCGCCGTTGCGCAGGTCGGCGAAGGTCATCGCTTCGGGCATCCGCAGGCCACAGTGGGCGCGGTCGAAGCCGAACTGATTCAGCAGAACGATGCGGATCGCATGACGGCCCCAGTGGAACGGCTCAAGCACGCGGAAAAAGTATTCCGTTTCGGCGCCCTGCAAATCGCCGTTGTCCGAGCGATGGCCGACGGGCCAGCCGTACTCGCGTTCCCAGCGGCGCACATCATCCGGGTTGCGCCCCGTCGGCACGGCAGTCGAAACCACGAAAAGCACGGCGGTCTGCCCGCGCGCCGCCAGCGACCACTCCAGGTGCTCCAACACGCGGATGTCGCGCCAGAACGCCTTGCTGAGCACCATCCGGCTGACGTGGCTGAAGACGTAGTCGGGCCGATAGCCGAAGAGGTTCTCGGCGTATTGGCGCAGCAGCTCGCGGCTGGCGAGCTTTTGTTCCAGGCTGATCGCCGCGGCCGGCACGCCGTTGTAGACCAGATCCATCCCGGCGCTGCTGAAGACGCCGCCAAGGAACCGCAGCTCATCCATCACCAGGTCGCCCACCGCGAACAGCCGGTTGCACACGCCCGCGCGTTGGATCAGCGCATGTTTGTAGAACCAGCTTTGGTCGCCGAAGATGTCATCCAGGCGGCTGCCCTGCGCTCGGCCCAACCGCAGCGCGTTGTAGAAGCGGGTATCGTGGCCGCCGTGCTCCTCAACCAGCAGGCGGGCGGTCGCGACCTCGTGCGCATAAAAGACCGTCTTATAGCGGTTCGGATCACGCAGGATGGCGCTGAAGGCCACCGGCAGCCCCAGCCATTCGTGCGCAATGATATAGCGGTCAGCGGCCGGGGGCAGGTCGGCGGTCACGGCTTCGACCGCTTCGTAGAGCGGCTCGGCTGCGTTCAGGTAGACGTTGACCTCGGAAATCCGCTCCAACTGGCGGCAGGGCAGACCCCAATGCTGCCACAGATTGAACTTATACGCATTGACAACCTCGCCGGAGATGCCGCCCGCGTCCACCAGGATCACTTCGTGCTGCGCGTCGCCGAACCGGCGCACGCCGTAGAGCAGGTGCACATACATCCGTTCCTCGATGCCGCGCAGCTGGCCCGCCAGCTCCTCCGATGCCCGGTTGATGCCGTGCAACGACGAATAGATGATCTCCAGCCGGTTCTTGGGCGCGGTCAGTTGGGTCATCTCGGCCCCGTTCCAGGGATTCAGCGGGCCGACGAGGATCGTGCGGCTGACCGCGGCGTTGTATGCCGGCGCGCTGAGCAGGCCATCGAACACCGCGCCGATGCCGCCGATCTTGAAGCCAGCTTCGTGCGTGGCGTGGACGATGAGGGCAATGTGATCTGAGGACATATGAGCCTCCGAAGTCAGTGTTCGATCAGTGCGGTTTCACGTGCCGAGAGGGCAGTATGACCCGGAAGTGTTGGTCATCGCTGGCAAACTCTGGCGCTGGCGATCCTAACTCCGCCATTGCCTGGCGAATTAAGGCCAGGCCGCGGCCGACGGTGGTCATTTTGCCCATCTGGCGCAAGATCTCGGCGATCACCGGGTTGCGCCGGCGTGATTCGCCGCCCGCCAACACCTGCTCCATGGTGAGTCCAGGCAACAGACCGCCGGGATTTTGGATTTCCAGCCGGTTGTCGTAGAGCCGCACAAAGACCTGGGCCGGCGCGGCGTAATCCCGATGCGCGACCGCGTTGGCGACCGCCTCGTGCGCGGCCGCCAATGGGTATTCGGGTACATCCTGTTCCTCGAAGTGGGTGCCGCGATCCATGAGGAGCCGCGCGACCCGCAGGTTGCGGCGTAAGAATGCCTCGGCCTGCTCGATCGCGCGGAGGGCTGGCCCCTCGGTGTCCAGCCGATCGACAATCGGCGCGGTGATCTCTGTGCCGCTGAACCGTAAGGCGGTTACGCGCCAGGTCGGCTGCAACCACTCGGGATGGCTGCCAAATAGGGCGCAGCCGGCGACGGTCGGCACGACTGCCTCGCCGCGTTGTGCCGCGAATCGCTGTCCGACGGCCAACATTTCGATGTTGATGCCTTGTTGATCCAGTGCACCGGGGGCTCGGCTAGAGAAATATTTGCGCAGCGCCGTCTCATCCAGATCGGCCCACTTTGCGCCAGGGCAAGCAAGCGACTCGTAGGCCGCGGGCGTCTCGCGCAGGGTTAAATGACGGATTTCCTCGGCCGTGGCCCGCCGGGTTTGGCGACCGTGGCGAATGAACACTGCGCCGCTTTTGACATGCATCCGCCCTGTGGAGTTGACTTGTACGACGACGATTATGCCTTCTGGCTGTCTGATCATCTCTACGATGGGCGTCAACGGCGGGCTTACCGCTTCGCGGCACGCGCTTAACACGCTCTCGATAGTCTGGTCGGCATTCGGGAGGCCCACGATCCGTCCGCGGTCATTCACGCCGATCAACACGTGCCCGCCGGCGGTGTTGGCGAACGCCACCAGGCTTTCAACTAGACGCGAGTTGAATCTTTCTTTGAACTCGGTGTGCTCACCCTCGCCTGCTGCCAGCAGAGCGGCGACAGTCCCCGCATCCATTGTCTACTCCTGGATTCCCTACGAAATGACATCCGATATCTGGACACACAGAATTTAGCGGTTCGCATCATAGCACATTTTGCTCTGAAACGCGAACGGCTTTTCGTGCGTTTACTCCACCGCTTTGCGGATGCCGCGCAGCAGATCGGTCGCGGGCGCGGTTTCCGGGCCGGCCAGATTCAGGAAGAGCATCAGGTGGGGCCGGCGTTGGCGTAGGGAGAGCCGCTGGATGTGTAATCCGTAACGTTCCAGGAACGGCTGGAGTTTGGCTGCGGCGGTCGCGGCGCCGGCGCCGCGACCGCCGACCGCCAGCCCGGCCGGGCCATCCTGCCACGCGAACGCCTCTGCGTCGCTCTGTGCGTCGATCTTCTGGCGCAATGGCCCCGCGGCCGGCACGATCTCGACCTCGTAGCCGGGCGCATCGCGCAGGTCGCCGCGCAGCGTGAACAGATCGCGTTTGCCGCGCAGCCACTCGATGCCCCAGAGCGGCGGCAGCTCACGCGTCAGCAGGAAGTAACCCAACTCCAGCCGGCGAAACGGCTTGCCCGCGGCCTCCACAGTAATCTGCGCGCCAGAGTTGATGCCGCGCACCCAGCGCCAGGTCGTCTGGCCGCCGAGCGTGGCCAGCCCGGCTTGCAGCCACAAGCCAAGCGCCTTGCTGCGCCGGCGGTTCAGCCACGAGCCGGCCATCAGGCCGACGATCAAGATGATGACGATACCCCACAGCGCACGCGAGACGGGGTCAACCGTTTGGAACATGGCTTGTCTACTCCATCACCAACACCGCCGCGCCCGCGATCTGCCCATGGCGCAGGCGTTCGAGCGCCTCATTCGCCTGTTCGAGCTTGAAGCGGGTCACGCTCGGCCGGACGCCCGCCTGGGGCGCGACCGCCAGTAACTCGTCGCCATCTTGCTGCGTCAGGTTGGCGACCGAACGGACGACGCGCTCCTGCCAAAGGAGGTGGTAAGGGAAGGTCGGGATGTCGCTCATGTGGATGCCGCCGCACACCACGACGCCGCCCGGCGCTACCGCGGCCAGCGCGGCCGGAACCAATGCGCCCACCGGCGCAAAGATGAGCGCGGCGTCCAACGGTTCCGGCGGCCGGTCGGTCGAATCGCCGGCCCAGGCCGCGCCCAGCCGCACAGCGAACGCTTGGGATTCACGGTCGCCGGGTCGGGTGAACGCGTAGACCTGCCGGCCCTGGTGGATCGCCACCTGTGCGATGATGTGCGCGGCCGCGCCGAAGCCGTAGATCCCCAGGCGGCGCGCATCTGGCCCGGCCATGCGATAGGCGCGATAGCCGATCAGCCCGGCGCAGAGGAGCGGCGCGGCTGCGGCGAAATCATAGCCATCGGGCAGGGGGAAACAATAACGCTGATCGGCCACGGTGTAGTCGGCGTAACCGCCGTCGAGCGTGTAGCCGGTGAAGCGCGCGGCTTCGCACAGGTTCTCCTGACCCCGCCGGCAGGCCGGGCACGCCCCGCAGGTCCAGCCCAGCCAGGGCACGCCCACCCGGTCGCCGACCTGGAAGTGCGTCGCGCCGTCGCCCAGCGCCGCCACCGTCCCGGCGATCTCGTGGCCGAGGATCAGGGGCAGCTTGGGGTGCGCCAATTCGCCGTCCACGATGTGCAGGTCGGTGCGGCAGACCGCGCAGGCGTGGACGCGGATGAGCAGTTGGCCGGGGCCGGGCTGCGGCGTTTTCAGGCAGGCCGGGGCCAGGGGTTGGCCTGGCGCCTCCAAAACCATCGCTCGCATCAGTTTTCGGGTGGTCATCGTTGTCTTCTCATTTACAGGAGTTACGCAGTGGACGCCGAAGCACCCTGAGCGGAGCCTCGCCGTCGTTTGGCGAAGCGTAGTCGAAGGGCGCAACCATGGATCGCGGCGCTCCGGCCCCCTTCGACTACGGTCACAAACAACGTGACCTCCGCTCAGGGCGCCTCCGCTCTCATGACCGCGTAAGTCTGTATCCTCTCAACAATCTGGGGCAACGGCGGTCACAGATAGCACGCCCCGTTGTTTCGGGCGCTGCCTACGCGTCTGCTCTCAGGAGGTCTGCAACCTCCGTCGCCCCTACTTATTGAGAAGATACGTAAGTCCTGTCATTTATCGGTTCCGCGCGTAGTGGGCCTGCAAGCTCGTCACACCCAATTCCTTCGCCTTGAGCGCGGCGATCCCGTTCACCGCAGCCGTCGCGGCGCTAAGGGTGGTCATCAGCGGGACGCCGTGCAGCACTGCGGCCGTGCGCATCGTCCGGCTGTCATCGTGGGCGCGGGCGCCGAGCGGCGTGTTGATGATG
>Ga0172370_10005386_pt1 | contig 16534 bp, 12 predicted proteins | sample LakKiv5m_FD_114538 | JGI IMG/M metagenome (GOLD analysis project Ga0172370, IMG submission 114538) | Freshwater microbial communities from Kabuno Bay, South-Kivu, Congo - kab_022012_11.5m | ecosystem: Environmental > Aquatic > Freshwater > Lake | place: Democratic Republic of the Congo...
GCCAGCTACCCGAAGTGGGGATTGAGCAGCAACGACCATACGCCCAAGCTGAAGCTGGCCGCCTACTCCGACGAGGCGCAGGAGGTGCACCGCCTCGAGCCGTTGCTTATGTCCGCTACCTACACTCACGCGGTGAAGCCGGTCGCGCTGTACTGGTCGCGCATCGACCTGGGGCTGGATCAGCCGCACGATAGCTGGTACGGCAGCGGGCTGAACTCGCCGACCCACGTATACGAGACGCTGCGCGGATTGGGCTACCCGGTGCGCTGGATCACCCCGCGGCAGATCGCCGAGGGCGAGCTGAGCGGGGTGGGGGCGCTGGTGCTGGCCGGCTGCAACCACGTGCCGCAGGCGGCGGCGAAAGAGATCGAGGCGTGGGTGAAGGGCGGCGGGGCGGTGATCGCCGACAGTTGGCCGGGCGCCTTCGACGAATACGGACAGCCGCAGACGACGCTGGCCTCCATCTTCGGCGTGCTGCCCGCGACGCGAAAACAGACCGGCTCGACGCTGGCGCTGCAGCAATCCACCCAGGGTTATGGCGAGGTGACTGACGCCGCGGTGGTGCGCGAGAACTACTACCAGAAGATCGACGAATCGGCGCAGCAGCCGGGCGCCACCCATCCGGTCGCGAAGGCGATGGGCGATTTCATGCTCGTCGGTTATATGCTCGATCCGGTCGAGTGCGTGAGTGGCCAAGTCATCAGCATGACGCACGGCGGCCAGCCGGCTTATGTGGCGAACAATTACGGCAAAGGCAAGGCGCTCTACTCGGCGATGCTGCTGGGCACGGTTTATGAGGCTGCCCCCACGCGATACGAGCTGGACACCACCCATTCCGGTCTTTCTTATTTCCGCCTGCTCGACGCCTTCCTGAAATACGCCGGCGCGCAGCCGGGCAGCGCGGCCGGCGGCCTGCCCCCGCGCGTGGCGGTCAAGCTCCGCGTCGAGTCGCCGCTGGTCACGCCGGAAGGCAATATACTGGTCGGCCTGACCAGCATGAACGACGACGCGGTGAAGCCCTTCGACCTGGAAGTGACGTTGCCGGCCGGTTCCGGCCCGTTCACCAGCGTGCTGGTCGCGATGGGGGGCAGCCGGCGGCTGCTGCCGGTAAAGCATACGCTGAACGGGACCACGCTGCGCCTGCGCATGCCGTCTTTCGACACGCACGCTACCATCCTCGCGCTGAGGGACGCCGGCCCGCTGGTCAGCCTGGAGTTGAATAATGTGACGCGGGGTGACGCGGGGCTGGCGACAATTCAGGCCGGCGATGCCTTCACGGTGAAGGCAACCGTCTTCAATCCTTCGCCGCGCGCACTGGCGGCGGGTCGTCTCAGCTTCACCGCTCCCGCCGGCTGGCTGCAGTCCGCCGGCGAGGTGAAGATTCCCGCCATTCGCCCCGGCGGCGCGGCAAGTTGCACCATCCGTGTTCGCGCTCCGGAGATCGGCGGCGACGGCAACATCCACCCGCTGCTGGCCCGCTTCGAAAATGGAGCGGTGAAATCCAGCCCGAGCGCGGAGATGGTGTGGTGGGGTAGGAAAGGGGGAGATTGATCACCCTGGGCTCGCAGGCGTCCCGCGCCTGCCCTGGTAGGAAGGCTTATCGTTAAAGGCAGGCGCGGGACGCCTGCGATCCCAGGAACAGCTCATGACACCACTCCGCATAGGTTCGGAACCGGTCCTCCTCCTCGACGACCACGTCGTCGCCGAGACGCGGGGCTGCCGGCAGACCTTCCACAGTGCGGTGAAGGACCCGGCGAATCCTATCCTGACCTGCACCGAACCGTGGGAGGGGAAGGGGCCGTATACCTGGGGGACGCGGCTGCTGTGGAACCCGGACACCGGGCAGTATGACTTCTATTACGTCGGCTTCCGGGTGGAAGATAACCACTACCGCTGGGGGCTGGCGGTGTCGCCGGATGGGCTGGCGTGGGAGAAGCCGGCGCTGAACATCGAAACCTTCGACGGTATGCCCGCGCGCAATATGCTGACCGGCGGGCCGCACCCGGAGAAGGCGGCGCGCTCGGTGGTGCGCGACCCGCGGCCCGACTGCCCGCGCGCGGAGCGCTACAAGGCCATCCGCTTTACCTACGACGGGGAGCTCGTTTCCTACTCGCCCGACGGCCGGCGCTGGACGGAAGACCCCGGCAACCCCGTATGGTACGTGCCCTCCGACATCATCCATGCCATGTGGGACCCGCGGCGCGAGCGCTTCACCACCTATTACAAAATCTGGGAGGTGACCGGCGAGACACCCGATCAGGCCGGCGGCTTCCGTCCGATTACCGCGCACTTTCCGACCTTCGACCACCGGCCCGCCGGAGACGGCCTGGCCGAGATCAGCGGGCCGATGGTGACCTTCCACCCGGGGGGAGCGGCGACGGTGGAAAACGCGGCGCTGCTGCTGCGGGCGGGCGAGCAGGGAAAGGACGACGGCGGCGGCGCCCCGCTGACCGGCGCCTGGCACGCCCGCCGCGTGCAGGGGTGGGCGGAGAGCGACGACTGGCGGCACTGGCGCGGCGAGCGGGTGGTGCTGCTCCAGGACGGGCGCGACCGGCCCGACGCCAACATCCAGTATATGTTCGTGCTCCCCTACGGCGCGTATTACCTGGGCTTCCTCACCATGCACGACGAGCGCGGGCACTTCGAGCAGCAGCTTGCCTTCAGCCGCGACGGCCTGGCCTGGTCCCGTCCCTGGCGGGGCAACTTCATCGGGCTGGGCGCGCCCGGCGCCTTCGACAGCAGCATGGTGCTGGCGCCTACCGACCCCATCGTCACCGATACGCATTTCGTCTTCTATTACGGCGGGTTCGACCTCAAGCATTATGAGCCGATGTCGCGGCCCTGGTCGTCGGCGATAGGCCGCGCCACCCTCCGCCGCGACGGCTTCGCCTCCTGGGAAAGCCTGCCCGGCGAAACCGGCGCGCTGCTCACCCAGCCACTGACCATCGGGGGAGAGACTCTCTGCGTCAACGCCGATGCGCAGGACGGCCGCCTGCGAGTGGAGGCGCTGGACGAGGTGGGACAGGTCATCCCCGGTTTCTCAGGGGAGTTGGGTGAAGACACTTCCCGTTATGCGCAATGCCGGAAGCCGATTGCCTCTGTCGGACAATTGGCCGGTAAAACTGTGCGGCTGAAGTTTTACCTGGAGAACGCGCGGCTGTTCTCCTTTAGTTTCCCGAGATCGCAGGAGAGAGATGACTGACCTTCATCAACGTTCGCTCATCGCCGTGATGCACGACCACCGGCCCATTGCCGAAGATGTGCCGCTGATGCTGGTGGGCGGGGTGACGTGCAAGTGCTTCCAGGTGTCGCTCGACGTCGATGTCGAGGCGGGCACGGAAGCCTCCGCTCATATTCAGGAGGGATGGCTGCGGCGGATGACGGAGGGTATGGAGGCAGCGCTGGCGGATATCGAGGCGACCGACAGCATCCTCGTTCGCGCCGCCGCCGACATCGAGCGCGCGAAGGCGGAAGGTAAGATCGCCATCATGCTGGGTTGCGAGGGGAGCCGCTGGCTGGAGGGCAGCTTTGCCCCGTTGCGGCTGTTCCACCGGCTGGGCCTGCGCGAGCTGCAGTTGGCGTGGATTTATCCGAACCACGTCGTGCCGGATGGCCGATTGAGTGACTTCGGCCGCCAGGTTATCGCCGAGTGCAACCGGCTGGGGGTGATCGTCGATCTGACCCACCTGCCCCCGAACGTCTTCCTGGCTGCCGCGGAGGCGAGTAGAAAGCCGGTGATCGTCTCCCACGGCTCCTGCGCCGCCGTCACCACCGACCTGTCCGACCGGCAATTGCAGGCGCTGGCGGACACCGGCGGCCTGCTCTGCATCCACTTCTACAACTCGTATCTCGGCGACAACCCGAAGCCGGAGGACGTAGTGAAGCAGGTTGATCACATAGCGCAGACCGTCGGCATCGACCACGTCGCCCTCGGCTGCGATTTCTTCCCCACCGAAGGCGCCTGGCGCAAGCTGCAGGAGGACCAGAACACCTTCGTGCTGAATTGGGCCATCGACGACCTGAGCCAGATGCCGCGCATCACACAAGCCCTGCTCGACCATGGGTACGGCGAATCGGACGTGCAAAAGGTGCTCGGCCTGAACTTCCTGCGGGTCTGCAGAGAAACTTTTAGATTATAACGAGGATCGCTTTGAAAAAAGATTTAAATGATGTTATATGATTTTAAAGATAGTTCATTCATTTTTTTTACAAAAAAATAAATGAACAATCATATAATCATTTAACATCATTTAAATCTTTTTTCAAAGCGATCCTCCGCAGCACATTATAGAGGTGCAACTATGTCTGAGATGTTATTTGATCTACAGCGCGTGCAGCGCTTGATGAACGAGGCGGGGATTGATCTGTTGCTGGCGTCGCGGCGGTCCAATGTGGCGTACCTGACCGACTGCTTCGGGATCATGTACTGGGAGTATCCCGAGGTGGCGCACATGCTGGATACCGAGGATGACGGGTGCCAGATGCCGTTTTACTTCGCCGGACTGCCGTTCGACATGGCGAATCCCTTCGTGGTGGCGCATGATAACCGCGCCTACGTATTCAAAGAATCGCAGGTTAAGGATGTCCGTCCCGCTTGCGCCCAAAAAGGGGAGCCGCCGCTGGAGGCGCTGGCCGGCGCCCTGCGCGACCGCGGGCTGGAAGATGGAAGCATCGGGGTGGAGATGAGCCAACTGCCGGCGATGATCCTGGACGGCCTGCGCGAGCGCTTCCCGAGAGCACAGTTCGTCGATGCCGGGCCGACCTTCTGGGACATGCGCGCGGTAAAGACCCCGCAGGAGCAGGCCCGCCAGCGCCAGGCCTATCGCGTGGCCGAAGACATCTACCGCGAGCTGTTCAGCCTGATCGGAAGCCGGCCCAACGTGACGGTACCCGAGGCGCGCGCGCTGATCATGGCGATGGCCGCGAAAGCGCTCTGCCCGCCGCCGCACTTCGGCTACGTCTTCCCGCAGGACGGCGTCGCCAAATTCCCCTGGAACAAGCAGACGATGCCCACCGCCGTCTTCGAGCCTGGCGACTACGTGCTCTGCGACATGGGCGTCGTCTGGAAGGGCTACACCACCGACTTCGGCCGCAACGCCGTGCTCGGCAAGGCGTCGCCCGAGCTGCGTGACGTTTACGACCGTATGGTCCGCTGCCGCGAGGAGATCGCCCCGCTGATCGTCCCCGGCAAGCGCGTCTGCGACCTGCACGCGGAAGCCATGATCCTCCGCGAAAAACTCAGCCTTCCCGCCATCCCCTCTATCGGCCACAGCCTGGGCATCGAGTGCCACGAGCAGCCCTCGCTGACCGCCAACTACTCCTGCGAGATCGAGGAGAACATGACACTGGTCATCGAGCTGGTGGAAGGCCTGGGCAATATCTGCTACCTCCTCGAGGACGCCGGCGTAGTGACGAAGGACGGGTGGCAGTCGATGACGGAGATGGGGACGGAGCTGTTGGAGCTATAAATCATGCTCTTGCTCTTGCTCTAAATAGCCTCACGGAATTGCCGCTCGTGAGGCTTTTTTAGAGCAAGGGCAAGAGCAAGAGCATGAGACAGTCCGATGATAGTATTGCCTTCTGTAGGTGGTATAATGGAATCTCAGGAGGTGGCGCTTGGAACAAGCCGACGATATCAACCGAAGGTTATCGAAAGCCGCTCGCTGGATCGGCATCGCGTATGTGCTGTTCATTCTGGGCGGATTCGCCTTCATTGTGATCTCAATTACCATCAGACTCCACCGGCACATCCTCAATGACAGCGGCACGGACAGTGCGGCAATAAAACAATACTTTCCTCATCTCACCGGCATCCAATCGGTCTCATGGCGAGATGAGACGATTCCTACCGGTGATTTCTTCCGCTCGATGGTTCGACAATTAAGCGGCGCCGTCCGGTTGGATGAGCAAGGCGCCTCCGAGCTGTTGCGAGAGGGAGAATGGGAGACAGTAAACCTGGATGAGCGCGACTGGCAAGAAAGTACCAAACACTTCCTTACTCCCGGCCAGCATCAGGGGCTGATGTATAGGGGAGCGTCTCGTGATCTGCTGAAGAAGGGGTATCGCGGGAGGCTTTATTTTGAGAAGCGAAGCCGGGTACTGGTCTTCAACATCTCGCCGATTTCAGATTAAGATGTGCGGCACTGGCTCTTCTACCCGGCTCTCTCCGGGCAGGCGCGGGACGCCTGCGATCCCAGGAAGGGAATCCCCCACTAATCTCGAAATCAGGAGGTATGCAGCAGACTGATATTGCTTCCGCCGACTGGCTCGGCTTCCCCTGTCCCTTCACGCAACCGGCATCGTTTGCCGCGGTGCCGGGCGTGCTCGGGCAATTCATGAACAGCGAAGGCGATAGCGTCGCTTCCGAGGCGACGGGGGTTGAGCTGTGGCGCGATGAGCGGGCGCTGCACTTGCGGGCGCGGTGCGGTGCGGCGGATATGGGGCGCGTGCAAGAACTCGCCGCGCGCAAGCCGGCTTACGGGCGGGACGATTGGGGGAACGACGCGCTGGAGGTGCAGATCGACCCCGGGCTGACTCGCGAGGAATACCTCCACTTCATTCTGCCGCCCACCGGCGTGCCGGTCACCCTGCGGGGATTCAACAACCGCCAGGTACAGGGGTGGCACCCCGAGTTCGATTTTCACGTCACCCTGGAAGACGGTGCCTGGATCGTCGAGGCGGCCTTCCCATTTGCCATCCTCGGGCGAACGCCGGCGGAGGGCGAAACCTGGGGCCTGAACGTCATGCGCGTGAACCCCGTCGAGCCCGGCGGCTACGTGCAATGGGCCCCCACCTTCGGCGACGCCTTGCACCCCGAGCTGTTCGGCGCCATCACTTTCTCAGGGACTGTCCCCGCTGACAGCACCCGTCTGGAAAAGACCGAGTCCGGCCAAGGGACTGTCCCCTTCGACAGGCAAGCCAAGATCAGCGCCTACATCCGCCGCTACCACGAGCGCCTGGTCCACTTCCGCGCGCAGATCAACGAGATCGACGATCGGCAGGTGCTCGACGCGCTGAATATGCCGGGTTGGGAAGCCTGGGCCGACTACCTGGCAAACCGGGAGAGACCGCTGCCGCTGCGCTGGGATAGTTTCCTCCCCGGTGTGGAAGGTATCCCGGAGATCGACCGGTCCCTCGCCATGGAATTGGCGGAGAAACTGGTCACCGAAATCGCCGGCTGGCGGCAGGATCAGCCGGAGTCGTTCAACCTGGAGCGCCTGGAACCGCTGGGCGACGCCTGGCTGCTCACCGGCGACCGGCGGTTCGTGGAGGCGTTTGAGAGTGCGATTGCGGTGCATGATCCGCTGCTGCGCGGCATGCTGGCGACGACCGAGTTAATACATGTCCAAACGAACGCGCGACACCCCTACCACGACTACCAGATCTGCCGCGCCGTGCACCTGGCCTATATCTATCTCTCTATGCGCAACGCCGACTTATCGTCGCAGACCCACGCAACAGTGATGTGGACGATGCTGCGCGCCGCGCGCTTTGCCGCTTTCAACATCAGCACGTCCTACAACTTCGGCAACCACCAGATTTACGAGAGCGCCTCGCTGGCGATCGTGGCCGCGCTGTTCCCGGAATTCGGGGAAAGCGATCGCTGGGCGCAGGTGGCCTCGCGCGCCATCCGCCTGCACGTGCAGCGCGAGGTGTATCCGGACGGCGGTTACCTGGAGCGCTGCGGCTATCATTGGGTGGCGATGAGCAACATCATGCAGGCGACGGCCGTAGTACTCGCCAATGGGCAGGAAGCGCGGTTCAGCGAGCTGATTGCCCCGGACATGCTCGACACGTTGGAGCGCATGCACGAGTGGCTGAAAGAGCTGACCGCCCCTGACGGCGCCGTCGCCGCCTTCGGCGATTTCGGGGCCAACCCGATGCGGCGCGACCAGGTGCGCGGGGCGGCGCTCTTCGACCGGCCGGATCTATTGCAGCCGCCCACCTCGTCGGTCTCGCTGCCCTCGCACTACACCCTGATGCGCGACGAAAACTTCTACCTGGCGGTCGATCACGGCCCGCTGGGCGGCCAGCACAGCCACCCGGACACCATGAGCTTCGTCGCCTACGGCTACGGGCGACCGGTGGCGCTGGATACCGGCAGCGGCGCCAGCTACGCTGACCCGCGCTATGTGGACTGGTTCCGCAAAATCCGCGCGCACAACGTGGTGGCCATCGACGACGCGGAGCCGGAGAAGGTGGTCGAGATGACCGCGTGGCAGCCCGGCAAGACGGAAGATGTCCTCTCCATGCGCAGTTATGCCTACGCGCACGCCTACGGCATCCTCCATGACCGCACCATCCGCTTCATCAAAGGCGCCGGCTGGATTATCCACGACCGGCTGACCGGCAAGCTGGACGGACATCAGCTCGACTGGCTGCTGCACACGCCGGTTGCCCTCGAGCCGATCGCCCCCGGCATGCTGGCCGGCGACGGCCTGCTCGTCCTTGCCGGCAACCCGGAGGTGCTGGAAGCGCCCATTCTGGAGCCACAGCCCGCCTCCGTGCCCGTGCCGGAAGTGAACGACTGGCGGCTGTGGGACGCGACGAAACGGCTGGGCGCCGACTACGTTCAACCCATCACCGGCTTGGCATGGCGGCAGGCGGGAAAGGGCGAGACCGCCGAGTTCATCATCGCGCTGGCGCCGTACCAGGGCGAGCGGCCGGACGCGCGGCTGGTGCAAAACGGTAATGACTGGAAGCTAATGCTCAAATAGCTCTGAAGGATGCTGAAATCAGCCGAGGGGAGTGTCAGCCGGTAAGAGCCTGAATGGCTCGAATTCGCCAGCCCAGGATGCAACCATGCAACGTGGAAATCAGCGCGTGGGTGCGGCTGCGGGTCCACTTCGCGCTCGACCTGCTGCGCGTCTGGGTGGACGACCGCCTGCTGTTCGAGAAAACCGCGAAGCTGCCGGAGCGCGCCCAACTGCAGCTCGTGATGCAGCCGGGGGAGGTGAAGAGCTGCTCCGTGTTTGCCCGCCCGACAAGGCAATGGTTTAAATTGTAATAAAATAGGAGTATCATATCAGCAATGCCGCCGGGAGGTGACGTGGATGTCAAAACTTCCGATCTGTATGACCTTCCTTTTTCTTCTTTTGGGAGTACTCTGCTCCCCCGCGTGCGGCCAAAAATATACCGGCGTGTTTCTTACTCCTCTTCCTGGCGCTGCTGCTTACGCTATCCAGAAAATGCCGTCACCCCGCGGCAATACCAGTGCGTATAAAGTCGATTTACGCGGGCCGGTTTATACGGTGCATACCGACAAGGCTGTCTTTACCGGGGACGGTGTGGAGCAGCAACGCTTTATCGATGTCTACTGGAAGTTCGACAACCATGGCAATATTCTGGAAGCCTGCCAGTATCAAAAAGAAGACGGTCCTGTTGCTATCTGCGAGAAAGCGTTGTTCACGAATACGACGTTATTATTGTATTACGCGATCTTTCGACGATCAGGGACGCATGATGGAAGAGCGGTTTTCTGATGAGCTGGGAGCGGTCGATAACATTCGGAAATACGAGTATGAACCCGAGGCTATCGCCTGCGAAATAAGCGATAGCGACCCCTGGACAGAGCCGATCCCGCTCGGGCGCGGTTCATACGATGCCGCTGGAAAGCCCCTCGAATGGCATCCCGACGGGCAGCCGGGGGATTTCGCGGCCAGCTACAACGACAATGGCGACCTGCTGCGCTTCACCGTGGCGATCGACGTCGAACCCTTCAAGGGTCCTTCGCTGAAAACGGGTAATAAAGCCTATGAGGTGCTGCCCCAGTTATTCGGCGACTATATCTACGATGCCGAGGGTAACTGGATAAAGCGCATCCGCTATATCGTGCGCGAGGAGAACGGTCAGGAAGCGCTGGTTCCCTACGAAGCCGTCTACCGCACCATCACCTACTACCCCGCCGAATAGTATTGCTCCCCCGGCTCGTAGTAGCCCCGATAAAATCGGGGCGTGCCCGTTCACGCACATAAAGCCCGTTCCCAATCTATAAGCAAGCCTTCAACTCAAAGCTCAAACCTTACGTCCCATCCCCCTCCTAACCGCCCGCACGAACCCCTCCGCGTCATCCGGCGACACTACGATCGGGTTGCCGATCTTGCGGTACAGCACGACCACCTTATCCATGCGCGTGGCGTAAGCGGTGAAACCCTTGAGCGTGGAGTTCCAAAAATTGCCATAAAAGCCGAACGGCCCGCCCGAGGCGAACAGCCGCAGCGCGCCGCGGAAAACCTGCCATCCGCCGCCCACCTCCACGCGCTCGACCGTGTTCAGCGGTATGGTCACGTCCGTGCCGGGCCGCTGCACGGTCAGCCGACCAGACTCTATTGTGTAAGCCTGCGGCGAGAAGAGGTAGATCACCGCCAAGATGATGAGCATCAGCGCCGCCAGCGCAATCGGCCCCTCCGTATTCCCCTTCCCCCCGGTCAGCGCGTTCGCGATAATCCCCACCGGCACCACCCCCAGCACGCCGATCACGATCACCGTAAAGATCCACACCCACTTATCCCACGAAGCCCGAAATTCGTCTCTCATGCAATTGATCTCAGCAGAATTTGTTCATGTAATGCCAAAATAGGCAAGCTTAGTCCGGTGGTTGAGTAGGCAGGGAAGCTTTTCGATTCTTTCCACAGTTCTTTTGCCGTATCGAAACCACTGCGTGGAAAGCCTATTTTAGTTGTGCTGTGCCTTCGTGTCCCTGTGGTTTCATTGCCTATTTGCTCAGGCCTTACTTACTCCGATACTCCCATACTCCCGCGCCTCTTCATACATCGCATAAATATTCTCCAGCGGTATATCCGGATTGATGGTGTTGCTGGTGAAGAGCGCCAGGTGGGCGTTGCCGCGGCACACGTCGATGGCGTGGCGCACCTTACGGCGGACTTCCGCCGGCGACAGCACGGGCAACTCGGTGGTTACCGCCAGCGGGCCGAAGATGAGCAGCGGCTGCCCTTCGCGCGTGCGCAGGCCGGCCACGTAGTCGATGGTCAGCCCGCATTCCGGCTGGAAACCCTGCAGACCCTGCACCCCGCACTCCAGCAGCATGTCCAGCATGGGTCGCACGTCGCCGTCGCAATGCCATACCGGTTTGCAGCCGGCCTCCAGCAGCGGCGCCAGCCCGGCGCGAAGCTGCGGGGCGTAATATTGCTCCATGAATTCCGGCGAGACCATCGGCCCGCGCTGGGTGCAGATATCCTCGCCCAGCAGCACCGCCGGCGGGTAAATGCCCTCGCGCACCGCCCGCGCCACCAGCCGGCAGCGGCAGCGCCCGTTCATGCCGCCCACCTCCATCAGCTTGCGCGCATGTTCCTCATATGCTCCGACGATCATGAAGAAGTTTTCGTAGCCGAACTCGCCGTACCAGGAGATTTTCGCCCCCGCCCCCCACTGCGCCGGCATCCACACCATCTCCTCCCCGCACAGCGCCTGCCCCGCCAGCAGCTCCCGGCGGAACTCGGCGTATTCGGCCGCAAAATCGAACCGCGCTTCGATCTCCTCCGCCGAGGGCATCGCCTCGATCTGCGCCAGCGCCTCCTCCAGCGATTGCCCGGTAACCGCGTGGGCGTAACTGCTCGCATCCACGCAGCGGAAATCCGACCGCGTCGCCGGCACGAAGAAGCCGATCACCCCATCCGTCCCCAGCGCCCGATACGCCCGCGCCGACGCCGACCGCGGGTCAGCCCAGTATTCGTCCAGCGTAACCCCGGCAATCGCGCAGATATACTCCGGGCTGGTGATCCACCCGCCCAGCACCGGCGTCCGGTCCGGCTCCCCGCCGGTAAACAGCGTATTCAACCGCTCGCGCGATGTCATAATCCCTCCACTTTGGGTTCATCGGGGACTGTCCCCACTTCCAGCGTCCGTGCGGAAAATGACCGCACCCGGCCAGGGGACTGTCCCCCCGCAATCGCTATTCATCCCCCGGATCAGCCGGCACCACCACCGCCGGAGCCTCCGCGGCTTTCAGTTTGTTCAGGTATGGTTGCATCTGCCCCTGGGTTTGCGAAGTCGCCAGCCAGATCCAGAACGGCTGCGGCTCCATGCCCTTGGTATCTTCCACGATTTTTATCGCTTCGTTGCCGGCATCTACCGCCTGCTGCCACTCCTCCTTTGCGCCGTGCACGCGCATGCGAGTGAAGGCGTCGGTGAAGCGGTAGCCGATGCGGTGCAGCGCCAGCCTTTTCTGCACGATCTCGTTATCGCCGGCCAGCTTCTCCGCTTCGTCCAGCAGCTTGCCGGTCTTTGCCAATAGTTCGGGGGTGAACATCGCCAGCCACGCATAACCGCCGCACGGCTGCTTTGCCATCTCCTCGTTCCAGGTTTCCCAGTATTTGCGCATGGGCTTTTCCGCCGGGCCGTAGAACCGCCGGTAGAACTCCTTCAGCATCGCGTCCGTGTCGCGGTCGGCGTCCCAGGTGAGCTTTGCCGCCAGGTAGAAGTTGATCCCCTGGTTGGCCCAGTGCTGCTGCGTCTCGCTCACGAATCCGTATACGCCGATGCGGTTCATATAAGGCAGGTCCTTGCCGATGTTCCGCGCGATGGGCCAGGGAGCGAAGATGTAGAAGTGCCCGTAGTAATCGTAGACGATGACGTGTTGGCAGACCTTCGTCCAACCCTCGATCATCTTGCTGAAGCGCGCGTTCCGCTTGCAGTTGGGATCGTTCAGCGCGTGCACGTGGCAGAACTCCCATGGCGTGTGGCAGATCATCGTCGCGTAACAGGGATCGGGTGTTGCGGAGACCGGCGGGCGAGTATGCGAGACGTAGGCCAGGATGCCTACCATCTTGCCCGGATGAGTTTTATGCAGCTCGGCCAGCACGGCGTTGGCGTAATGGATGAAGCGGTCGGTCTGCGAACCGTCGGTGACGCCGTATTGGGCGTCGATGGCCCGGCAGTTCTCGCAGGTGCAGAAATCGCCGCCATCGTTGGGACTGAGGGAGAAGAGGACGGCCTCCGGATGCCGATCGAAATAGTCGCGCGCCTTCTCCACCGAGATGCGGATCACATCCGGGTTGCTGCTGCACAACTGATAACTGCGCGTGCCGTCGGGATTGAGGGCGAACCACTCGGGGTGAGCCTTTTTATTCGCCTCGCTTGGGTCGATGATGTTGCTCCAGTTGTGCCCGAAGGAGTATCCGGGCGGGCCCGCGTCGCCCTTGTTGCGCCGCCGCCAGTCGTCCGCGCCGGGGCCGCCCGCCCAGGTCAACCCGCCGATGATGTCGTGATAGTCCGGTTCATTGCGCCACTTCAGGTTTTTCACCGTTACCGTCTGCCGTTGCGGCACGTCTTCGCCGATCTCGCCGGGCATGTACCAGCGCACGCCGAGGAAGCGCTCCAGCAGCTCGTATGCCGCGTACATCGCCCCGCGCGCGTCGCCGCCCACCAGGTACAGGTCGGTCCCCGCCTTTGTCTTCCGCATCTCGATGGCGAAGGAATCCCGTCCCGGCGTCTCGCCCGTCCACGCCGCCACCGGCGCCTTGCCGTATACTCCGAGCAGGATGCGGTTGCCCGCTATTGCAGCGTCGGCACCGATGGGAGCCTCGGCCCCGGATATCTTGCGCAGGTAAGTCTGCAGCTCCGCCGCCGCCAGCTTCTCCTGCTCCCCGGCATCGGGTGCGATGACGATCGTGCACGCCGGCTTCCCCTTGTTCACCAAAGTCATCCCCGCCGCCGCCCCCGTCAGCGCCGCGAGTAACAGGCAGATGAGACTGAATCTGTGCATAGTGAGACCTCCCTGCAGTTATGGATTAGACGGCAATACGGCGATCTCCTGTCTTCCCGGTAAAAATTGCCTATTGCCGACAATTATGGTGATGTCACCCGTTGTCAATGAAATGGTGACATTAGCAAAATTATCGAATTTTAATAAATAAATATAGTTAGACAAGAAGGAAAGCGCCGTAATTCGATGAAAGGACAGATAATAAAGAGCTTGAATTGCTATACTTATTTAACACTACTTAAGGGACAGCGCATTACCAGGCCAATGAAAGGAGCCGGAATATGCGACAATGTATCTTGTTGATTCTGTTGGGAGGGTTCTGCCTGTTCGCGCCCCCCGCGTTGTGCGCGGCGGACAACACCGCCCCGGATATCGGGGCCGTCCCACCGCCGGATACCGCGCCGGCGCCGCCGCCTTACGATGGCAAGCCGGGCGTGAAGGCCGGGCAGCAGTGCATAAATCCCAAGGACGGCGCCGTGATGGTGTGGGTCCCGGCGGGGGAATTCCTGATGGGAAATACGGACGCGGACCAGCAGGCATCTTCGACGCCGCAACATACCGTCTTTCTGGACGGCTATTGGGCATATCAGTGCGAAGTAACGGTGGCCCAGTATAAGGCATACTGCGCGGCGATGGAAGAAGACATGCCGAAGGACACGCCTGCCTGGGGGTGGCGAGACACGCACCCGATGGTCAACGTGAATTGGATGGAAGCCCGCGCCTACGCGCGATGGGCGGGGGCGAAGTTGCCGACGGAAGCGCAGTGGGAGAAAGCGGCGCGCGGGACGGATGGGCGTACCTATCCCTGGGGCAATGCCTGGGATGCGGACAAGTGCAACAATGCGGTAAGCGGCCTGCTGAAGCCCGTGCCCGTGGGGAGTTTCCCGGACGGCGCCAGTCCCTATGGCTGCCTGCATATGGCCGGGAATGTGTGGGAGTGGTGCGAGGACTGGTATGCAGAGGATTACTACAAAAATTCGCCCACCCGCAATCCGACGGGCCCCGAGGACGGCAAGGGGCGCGTGCTGCGCGGCGGTGCTTGGAACGTAAAAAATCCACTCTCCCTACGTTGCGCCGGTCGAACCTATACCCATCCCGCGAAAGGACTGAATGACTTCGGCTTTCGCTGCGTGGTATCTCCGGTGACTCCCGACGATGAGATTAACGTCACGCGGTCCGTGGAGGAAACACTTCAGACCGAGCAGGATATCAGCGGTAGAATGGTCGGCATCGGTGTGAAGCTCTCGAAACACGTGGATGGTATTATGATTGCACAGGTACTCCCCGGGCAGCCCGCCGAACGATCAGGTATTCGAAGCGGGGAGGTTATTCTTTCCATTGCCGGTCGTCCCGCGCAAAATATGCCGTTGCCTGAAGCCATCGAGGCCATAACCGGAGATGAAGGCACACAGATTACACTGGAAGTCAGAAATACCGCGGGAGACGTGCGCAAGGTACAAATCACTCGTGAAATAATCAAGCTGTCAGGAGTCGTGGCGAAGCTGATCGACGAGCAAACCGGATATCTGGAAATATCGACATTCAATCAGGAAACGCCGCTCGCGGTGCATGACGCGCTGACCATAACTTTATCCCCGCGGAATGTGAGCGGTATCATGCTGGACCTGCGCGGCAACACGGGGGGAATCTATCCGGAAGTCCTGAAGGTTGCGCGGATGCTCATCGATGGAAATCCGCCAAAGATACTGTGGATTGTCCGGCAGAACGGCAAGGATCCCACTCCCGTGCAAGTTCAAACCCTTGCTCTATCCACACTTCCTTGCGTCGTACTTATCGACGGAAAGACAAGTGGGGCCGCGGAACTCCTGGCCGCGGCGCTGGGTCAGAGCGCGCGAGCAACGCTGGTAGGTAGCAGGACCGCGGGTGGTGCGATTCTGAAAGAGATCGTTGCGAATGCTGATGGAAGCTCGCGTGAAGTATTGGTCGGGAATTTCTGGTTTCCGAAAACAGGTAAAACAGGTACGGATGGAGTCATTCCTGACGTAGTCGCACCAATAGGCGCCACTTCGGAGCAAGTGCTCGAATTGGGCAAGAAGACACTTGCCGAAATGATCGCCGAGTAGACTGTCGGTGATGAAGCGTAGTGAACCTGCCATCGGCAAATACGGGACAGCGGGGGTTTTGCCTTAAATTGGGGTACTTTCCACGCTTGGGTCATTTTCGAACAGGACTTTTCCAACACCCCCACAGCCCCCCGCCATGCGCGCATGCTGGAGCGCTGCTTCGCGGAGGCGAAACGCCACGAAGGTGGTGGGCCGCTTCCTCTCCGACAACGAGGAGCCTGCCCTGACGCTGCTATGGGCGGTGCTTCGTGAGCAACACAGCGGCTGGCGTGGGGTGAAGATGGAGCCGGACTGGCTGGCCCTGATCCGCCAAGCCTTGATGGCCATACCCAAATCGATGTTAGCCATCAAGGACAAGTCAGGCGCTCGAAGTGGGTGACAAAATTTCCACAACTTCTGGGACGTCCCTGAAGCCTCTGCGAGATATTAACCTGCATTATTCATGAATACTCACCTTTTCCGACTGCGTATACGCTGTAGACGCCGTTCCTGAATAATATGCGCATTTTATTCTGGGGATATGATGATTATGTTGAAGCTCCCACTTAGGGGACGTACAAACAGAGAGTGATGGGCAAAGCGAAGAAATAGCTACTCGTGGCAGACCAGGAGCTCCGTTTTTAATTTCGGCTGTGCCGGATCATTCAGCCATCGCCAGGGGAACGGTGGATTACTTGGGCCAATTGCAGGAACAATGGCACTTGCTGCTGTAGAAATATGGGAGAAA
>Ga0172370_10005387_pt1 | contig 16531 bp, 14 predicted proteins | sample LakKiv5m_FD_114538 | JGI IMG/M metagenome (GOLD analysis project Ga0172370, IMG submission 114538) | Freshwater microbial communities from Kabuno Bay, South-Kivu, Congo - kab_022012_11.5m | ecosystem: Environmental > Aquatic > Freshwater > Lake | place: Democratic Republic of the Congo...
GCCCCGATCGCGGCGTCTTCATGCTCATGTTCTCCGTCCTGCTTTTCGTCTTCCTGAACGTCGTCCCGGAGCTCATCTACCAAGGCCACAGCGGCTCGCTCCAGCTCGTCGCGGCGAGCGCGCGCTTCATCTCCGCCCACTGGATCGAGTGGTTCGTTCCCAACGCGCTCGCCGGCGGCGCGGTCGTCGCGAGCTACCAGCTCGGCCTGACCCTGCCCGCCGGTCCCATCGACCTCGTCGACCTCGGCCGCGCGTTCGTGCTCTTCTTCCTCATGCTGTTCCGGGGATACCTCTTCTGGGCCCTCGGCACGTGGAACCCGCGGCAGGCCCGCGTGCGACGCCTCCGCGGCGGCTGAGGACCGCTCCACGGGGCGTCACTACCCCACCACTGTCGGTTCGACTTGACGGCGGGCCCGCCAACACGGACTCTAGTGTGATCGGGGGGATCTCCCGTACGCGAAGCCATGCCTCACCGAAATGCACTCATCGCCGCGTCCATCCTCATCGTCGCCTCCGTCGTCTGGGGTTGCAGCGCAGAGAGCGGGTCCGGCAAGCCCAAGCCGAAGCTCGAGATCTCGGGCAGCACCTTGACGGACACCTGCGAGGACCCGGAGGGCTGCGCGCCGCCCGAGTGCGAGGATCCGAGCGCCTGCGATGACGCGGGCGAAGACCCGGAGCAGGACACGCCCAGCGGCGGCACCGATGACGCGAGCGGCACGGTCGAAGACGGTAGCTCGCAGCCCAGCGATGGTGGCTCGAACCCCGGCAGCGACGCGGTCATCAAGACAGACTCGGACACGCCGAAGCCCGACACGAAGGTTCCGAAGGACGCCGGCCCGCTGTCGGACGACGACAAGGACGGCGACGGCTTCTCGCCGAAGCAGGGCGACTGCAACGACAACGACCCCAAGATCAACCCGGCTCAGAAGGAGACGTGCAACGGCAAGGACGACGACTGCAACGGAGAGACCGACGACATCGACAAGGATGGCGACGGCCACTCCCTTTGCCCGGGCAAGAACTACGACTGCGACGACGAGAATCCGACCGCATATGCGGGCGCGAAGCCCGACTGCAGCGACGGCGCGGACCATGACTGCGACAACGTGCCCGACAACGAACAGGACGCCGACAGCGACGGCGTCAACGTGTGCGGCGACTGCGACGACCACAACAAGAACGTCTTCCCGGGCGCGCCCATCAACTGCAAGAACGGCAAGGACAACAACTGCGACGGCGTCATCGACGCCAAGGTCGACAAGGACGGCGACGGCTGGGGCGGATGCGAGGACTGCGACGACGAGGACGCGACGGTCAACCCCGGCGCACCCGAGCAGTGCGACGGCAAGGACAACAACTGCAACGGCATCACCGACGACGCAGACGCCGACGGGGACGGCTACATCGATCTGAAGTGCGGCGGAAATGACTGTGATGACAAGGACTTGAACATCAACCCCGGGACGCTCAAGGACTGGACGAACGGCCAGGACAACGACTGCAACGGGGTCATCGACGCGCAGGAGGACTACGACAAGGACGGCTACGTCGGCGGCGACGACTGCAACGACTACAACCCCTTCGTCAACAACGGCGCGATCGAGCTCCAGGGCGACAACGTCGACAACAACTGCAACGGGCAGATCGACGAGGCGACCGGTGCCTGCTCGGGTGACAACCTCGACACCAACGATCCGATGTCGTACGCGAAGGCCATCGACCTCTGCGCGACCGTCAAGGAGTCGAGCTTCCCCACGCTCGCGAGCCCGCAGGCCCGCGGCATCAAGATGCAGTACGGCCCGCCCAACATCCCGCAGGCCGGCAAGAACATGACCGTGCTCTCGTCGGGCAATGTGGCCGCGACGGGCGACCCCGGCTACGTCAACCCGCAGCCCGGCACGCAATTCACGAACGCGGCGGGCTACCCTGCACCCGGCGGCGTCTGCCAGAACTCCGGCTCGGTCTACGACTTCACGGAGTGGAAGCTCGTGCTGCAGGTGCCCGCAAACGCGCTCTCCTTCTCGTACGACTTCAACTTCATGAGCGCAGAGTACCCGGAGTGGGTCGGCACGCAGTTCAACGACAAGTTCTTCGCGATCCTCGACTCCAAGGCGTTCCAAGGCAACATCTCGTTCGACGCGAAGGGCAACTGCATCTCGATCAACAATGGCTTCTTCTCCGTGTGCCAGGGCTGCTCGCAGGGTGCGACGCAGCTCGCCGGAACGGGCTACGACAACGGCATCGGCGGCGGCACCGGATGGCTCACGACGACCGCGCCTGTCACGCCGGGCGAGACGATCACGTTACGCTTCATCATCTTCGACGAGGGTGATCACATCTACGACTCGGCGGTCCTGATTGACAATTTCCGCTGGGACATCAAGGGCACGATCAGTCCTTGCACCGTTCGCGGCGGATCCTGCGGCGGATAGCTTCGCCCCGCGCAGGCTTGCACGTGCCTGCCGTCCATCGCATCATCTTTGCGTCTGGATGCGGGTACAGCGTGGAGCACATCGGTCCATACAGCCTCGAGAAGCGCGTCGCGGTAGGCGGCATGGGCGAAGTGTGGCTCGCCACGTTGACCCGCGACGGTGGATTCCAGCGGCGCGTGGCGCTCAAATTGCTGCTGCCACAGTACGCCGATGATGCTGACTTTGCGCGGCAATTCGAGGCGGAGGCGCGGCTCGCCGGCCTGCTGCACCACCGCCACATCGTGCCGGTCATCGACTTCGGACGCGCGGGCGATCGGATCTACCTCGCGATGGAATGGGTCGACGGCCTCGACCTGCGCGCCGTGATGAAGCGCGTTCACGAGGCGCAGCGGCGGCTACCCTTCGACGTGGTCTTCGGTGTGTCGATCGCGTGCGCGGAGGGCCTCGACTACGCGCAGACGGTGGAGCTGCCGGGCATGCCCGAGGGTGGCATCGTGCACCGCGACATCTCGCCGTCGAACATCCTCATCTCGCTCGACGGCGACGTGCGCCTCATCGACTTCGGCCTCGCGCGGCCCATCAGCGGCGAGTCGATCGCGCACCAGGGCGACATCAAGGGCAAGTTCTCGTACATGTCGCCGGAGCAGTCGCGCGGGGAGCGGGTCGACGGACGCACGGACATCTTCGGCCTCGGCGCGTGCATCTACGAGATGGTCACGGGAGAGGCGCCGTATGGCCTCAACCTCCCGATACACGAGCTGATTCGCAAGATCTCCCGCGCGGAGTTCATGGCGGTCGAGCGCAAGGCGCCGTGGGTGCCTCCGCAGCTCGCGGAGGTCATCCACTTCACCATGGAGGCCAAGCGCGAGGCGCGCGCTCCGACCGGTCGCGCGGTGGCGGACCTGCTCATCCGGGCGGCGCGAACGCTTGGGCTCGACACGGGGACCGGGCCCGTGCGCGAGGTCGTGCGCTTCGTGCGCAACACCAAGGAGAGCGATCCGCTGCCCGACAGCCTCGCGAAGTCCGTGCACGCCGTGATGGAGGCTCATCAGTCCGGCGCACCGTCGCCGCTGCTGGAGTCGACGATCGTGCGCGGCTCGGTGGTGTCGCGACCGCAGCGGACGACGAGCGAACGGCCGGCTGTCGCAGAGGTGCCCGGCGCGGTGATGTCTCCGACCGCTGTCGCGCAGCTGGTCGTGCCGCCGCTCGACGCGCCGCATACCCAGGTCGCGCTGGCCGCTCCGCTGCCGCCGCCCCACCTGCCGCCTGGCGTCGTGACCGATCCTTCGACGCCGCGACGCGTGCTGCCGGAGGGCCGGCAGGTGAAGGTGCCGCACCCGACCAAGCACGAGCCGGCGCGTCCGTCCCCTCGCTGGTTGCTCGTCGGCAGCGTGGGAACCGCCGTGCTGGTCGTGGGGATCCTCATCGGCGTCACGTCGCGCAAACCAGCGGCGCAGGTAGATCCCGATCCCTCGCCGCCCGCGACCGAGATCGAGGCCAAGGCCGCGCCGCGCGAGGACACGTCGCGCAGGCCCGTCGAGCCGGAGAGCAGGCCCGCGCCGCAGGAGCCGAGGCAACCCCACGGGCCCGAGCCCGTCACGGCCTACCTCGCGACCATCGGGGCCGAGCAGGTGCGCCTCGCCGTCGGGGACGTGCTGGTGCGCGAGGCGAACCTGCAAGCCGGTAAGGTCACGATCCGGGCGATCGCCGATTCGATGGGCGTGCAGGTGGAGTTCAAGTCCGAGACACCCGTGGCCGTTCAGATCGATGGCGCGGGGATCGGCAACACGCCCGTGACGAAGTCGCTGCAGCCCGACAAGGCGATGACCGCGGTGTTCGTGCGCGAAGGGCGCAGCGTGGGCCGCACCACCCTCGTGTTCGACACCGAGCGCGGGAACCGCTAGCGCTCAGCGAAGCGCGCTCGCGACGCGTCGCGCGACCGCCTCCACGTCCAGTCCCGCGGCCGGATCCACGCGCACGCACTTGTCGCGCGACCGCCGTCCCGACGCGAGCGTCACCCACTTGCGCGGCACATCGAGCGTCGCGGCGATGTGTCGGACGAGCGCGTCGTTGGCCTTGCCCTCCACCGGCGGCGCGACGATGGCGAGCTTGATGCGACCCGCGTGCAACCCAAGCACCGCCGCCTTCCGCGCGCCCGGCTGCACGTGCAGATCGATGAGGATGCCCCCCTGCGCGTCCACGTGGAGCGCGCGCGTCAGCTCTGTCGAATCGGCGTCGCCGGTCACGTGAGCCTCCCTCCAGGCGCGGGGTGCACACTCCCCAGACCCCAACGCCGTCGTGGCGGTGAGGGTGCGCTTTCGTGTATGATTTTGCCCCACGTCGGCCGGGATGACCAGCCGCACGCCAGGAGTCTCCATGTGCCCGCGCCAGCCCCCAACCTTCCTTCGCCTCGTCGTCATGATCGCGATGGGCCTGTGTGCTGCCGCGTGCGGCGACTCGAACGAAGGCTCCTCGTCCGGCCCGGCGACCAACGCCAAGTCCGACGGCAGCACCTTCGGCAGCGATGGCGGCGGCAACAAGGATCCCGGCGGTGCCGACATCGGCGGCGACACGACGGACGCTCCGGGCCCTGCGACGAAGGTCAAGGCCGTACTGGATCCCGCGTCGATCAAGGCCGGCGGCAGCGCGAAGGTGACGTGCAAGACCTTCGACGCCAAGGGCATCGAGACCGACGCCTCGACCTTCGTCTTCGGGATCGTCGCGCCGAAGGAGGTCACCGTCACGGGCGCGACCCTCACGAGCGTCAAGGCAGGCACGTACGACATCACGTGCAAGGTGACCGGCCTGACGAGCGAGCCAGCCACGCTCGAGGTCAAGCCCGGCGACCCCGTCAAGATGGAGCTCGCCTTCGATCCGGCGAAGGACCACTACAAGATCGAGGACACGATCAAGCTCGTCGTTAAGGTCAAGGACGCGTACGACAACCCCGTGGCCGGCTACGATCCGGTGATGCCAGCGGAGGTGAGCCCGACAGATGGCGTCACGGTCAACGCGGGCGGCAAAAGCTACTCGTTCACGAAGGAGGGCTCGTTCCTCGTTACCGTCACCCTCAAGCAACTCCCAACGCTCTCGGCGAGCAAGCAGGCGATCGTGGACGGCACCGGCCCCGCGATCAACGTCGAGACACCAGGCCGCGGCGAGACGCGCGACGGTGATCCGAAGGTCAAGGTCAGCGGCAAGTGCGTCGACGCGGTCTCCGCGGTCAAGTCATTCACGATCAACGATCAGCCCGTCACCATCGCACAGGACGGCTCCTTCTCGATCACGATGCTCGCGGGGTTCGGCATGAACCCGATCGTGTTCGCGGCCGAGGATGTGTGGGGTAACAAGTCGACCGGCGTGCGCGCGTTCTACTACTCGACGGGCTGGTTCAAGATGGACGGCACGCCGCAAGACGCGTTCGTGCCGCTCGGGATCGACATGTGGCTCGGGCAGAAGGTGCTCGACGATCCGCCGCACAGCCACAAGAAGCCGCACGATCTGGCGAGCGTGTTCGAGATCGTGCTCGGCTCGATGGACTTCGGCGCGCTGCTCGGATCGAGCGGCTTCCCGATCAACCAGAGCTTCCCCGTCGTCGGCAACATCCAGGGCAACGTGACGGTCAGCGACATCAAGTTGGGCGATCCGTCGTTCAACGATGGCTACCCGCAGATCGACCTGACGGCCATCGACGGCGGAATCCACATGACCGCGGTCATCAAGAAGTTCAGCGCGAAGGTCAAGTACGAGGGCGATCCACAGATCCCCTTCGTCGGCCCCACGAAGGCCTCGGGCACTATCCTTGCGCAGCAGATCAACCTCGACAGCGACATCCTGATCACGCTCGATCCGACGACGAAGGCGGCCGTCTCGGAGGCGAAGAACACGGACGTGCAGCTCCAGGGGCTCGACGTGAACCTCGATGGCGCCATCGGGTTCCTGACGAACTGGATCATCGATCTCGTCAAGGGGCCGCTGACGAGCACCATCGAGAAGCAGTTCGAGCAGCAGATCGGATCGGCCATCTCCGACCAGCTCGGAAGCGCGCTGTCGGCCTTCGCGCTCAACCAGGATCTCGAAATCAAGCCCTTCATCGGTGAGGGGACGCCCGCGCAGCTGCACATCGCGACCGAGATGGCGCAGGTCGAATTCGTGGGTCCGAAGGGCAACGACCCGGGGGGCGGCCTGCTCGGCATGAACGCGTCGACGACCACGAAGAAGGCCGTGGGTCACGTCGTGCTGGGATCGATCGGGCGCGCGGCGTGCCTCAAGAACGTCGTCGAGGGGCCGAGCCTCGTCAAGACGGACCCTGTGCAGATAGCGCTCGCCGACGACTTCTTGAACGAGCTGCTGTTCTCCATCTGGTACGGCGGCCTGCTCCAGCTCACGATCGGCGCGGACGCGCTGGGAGGCACCGATCTGTCGCAGTACGGCATCTCGAACCTGAGCGTCGAGACCGACTTCTTCCTGCCGCCGATCGTCAACGGTTGCCTGCCCGACGCGCCGCTGAAGTTCCAGATCGGCGATGGGCAGGTGCACGCCAAGCTGGACTTCGCCGGCACACCGATCGATCTCACGGCGTTCCTGAGCCTCGAAGCGACCGGTGAGATCACGGTGGTCGACGATCCCGCCAAGGGCAAGCAACTCGGCTTCAAGCTCAGCAAGATCGACTTCCTCGAGCTCGAGGTCGTCCAGATCAACGCGGAGGCCGCGGGGCTCAAGGACACGTTCATCAGCCTGCTCAAGGGCGTGGCGGTGCCGATGTTGGTCGACAAGCTCGGGTCGGGGCTCGGTGGCTTCCCGATCCCGGCGTTCGATCTGTCGAGCTTCTCGGACAAGATCCCGGCGGGCACGAAGATCGAGATCGACTTGCAGAAGATCGAGCGCAAGGATGGCTACACCTACGCCTCCGGTGGTATCAAGCCCTAGGCGACGAGACGATCGATGACGAGGTTCCGGGTCTGTGTCGTGGCCCTGCTGGCCATGGCGACCGTGACGACGACCGGGCACGCGGCGGATGACTTCGTGCTGAGGCGGGCGCGCGTGTGGAGCGCGGCACCGAACGCCCGCGGCGTGGACGCGGACACCGACGTGCTCGTGCGCGCGGGTAGGATTGCGGCGGTCGGCAGCGCGTTGAAGGTCCCGGCGGGCACGCGCGAGATCGACGCCCGCGGCACGTGGGTCACCCCGGGGATCGTGGACGCGCACTCGCACCTCGGCGTCTTCGCGGCGCCGGCCTCGCGGGCACACGATGACGGCAACGAGTGGACGAACCCGCTCACCCCCTTCGTGCGCGCCATCGATGGCTTCGATCACGAGGATCCTGCGATTCGACGCGCGGTGGAGGGCGGCGTGACGACCGCTCAGATCCTGCCGGGCAGCGCGAACGTGATCGGCGGTCAGGCGTTCCTGATGAAGCTGCGCGGCGGGCCCGTGTCGCGGCTTCGGATAGAGGGCGCGCCGCTGTCGTTGAAGATGGCGATGGGCGAGAACCCGAAGCGGTCGTATGGAAGCAAAGGGCAGATGCCGATGACCCGCATGGGGAACGCGCACGTGCTGCGACAGGCCTTTGTGAAGGCGCGGCGCGCGCTCGAGGATTACAAGGCGTGGGAGCTGAAGAAGGAGGGAAAGCCGCCGCGGATGGAGCCGGACCTCGAGCCGCTCGCGGCGTTGCTCGATGGGCGCGCGCGCTTGCATATTCACTGCTACGAGGCTCACGACATCGAGACGATCGTTCGAATCTCGCACGAGATGGGGTTCAAGGTGGCGGCGATCCATCACGCGCTGGAGGCCTGGAAGGTGCCGGAGTTGCTGAAGCACGAGGGGATCGCGGTGGTCACGTTTGCGGACCTGTGGGGCTTCAAGCTCGAGGCGTGGGACGCGTCGGTGAGGGGGCCGGCGATCCTGCACCGGGCGGGCGTGCGGGTAGTGCTCAAGAGCGATCATCCCGTCATCGAGGCGCGCCACCTCGTGCACGAAGCCGCGAAAGCGTGGAACCACGGCCTCGATCGCGACGAGGCGCTGCGCGCGGTGACGCTCAACGCGGCGTCGGTGCTCGGCCTGGAGGCGCGGATCGGCAGCGTGGAGGTGGGCAAGGACGCCGACCTCGTCGTGTGGCCGGACGATCCTTTCCGGGTCGGCGTGCTGCCCCTGCGGGTGTTCATCGAGGGGGAGGAGGTTGTCACGCCATGAGACGCGCTGCCGTCCTGATCTTCGCCGTGATGATCCTGCCCGGCTTCGCTCATGGCGAGGTGATCGCGATTGTCGGCGGCACTGTCGTCCCGATGCGATCGTCGCAGGGCCCGGTAGAGCGGCTCGAGGACTGCGTCGTCGTCATCAGCGGTGCACGAATCGCCTGCGTGGGAACGAAGTCGGAGTGCGTGATCCCCGCGGGCGCGCGGCGCCTCGACGCGAAGGGCGGCGTCGTCGTACCCGGCTTCTTCGACGCGCTCACGCAGGTGGGCATCATCGAGGTCTCGGCCGAGCCTTCGAGCGGGCAAGGCGAGGAGAGCGTCGACCCGCTCACGCCGCACGTGCGCGCGATCGACGGGCTCGTCCCGAGCGGGCGTGTCGTAGATGCCGCGCGACGCGGCGGGGTGACGAGCGTACTGTCCTGGCCCGTCGGCGGCGCGTTCGTACCGGGGCAGTCGGCCATCCTGACGACGCAAGGCGCGCTGCCTGACGCGGCAGTGCAGGTCCAGAGCGCCGCGATGCACGCTCGACTCGGGGACGACAGCCGATGGATGCGCGTCGCCCTCGGCCAGACGCGCGCGGGCCAGATCGCGAGGCTGCGGGCCGACCTGATCGACGCGCGATCGTACGCGGAGGCAAGGCGCGCCAAGCCCCGGGCCGGTGAGACGCGCGTGCTGGAGGACGCGCGCAAGGAGGCGCTCGCCTCGGTTGCCGATCGCCGCCTGCCGCTGGTGGTGCACGCGCACCGCGCCGAGGACATCCTCTCGGCCCTCCGGCTCGCGCAGGAACTCAAGCTCCGCCTCGTGATCGCGGCAGGCGCCGAGGCCCACCTCGTGGCGAACCAACTCGCGGCCGCCGACGTACCTGTCATCCTTGCGCCCGTTCGGGTGGCGCCCCATCGCTTCGAGACGCGGCGAGCTACCCTGGCCACCGCGGCGAGGCTTGTGGCGGCGGGCGTCAAGGTGGCCCTCTCGACCGGGAGCGTCTACGACGTGCGCAACCTGCGATGGGAGGCCGCCTTCGCGGTCTCCGGCGGGCTCGACGCGGGCGAGGCCCTGCGCGCGATCACGCGGCGTCCGGCGGAGATCTTCGGCCTCGCGGGCGAGGTCGGCATGCTGGAGGCCGGCCGCCTCGCGAACGTGGTCGTGTTCGACGACGAGCCGCTCGATATCCGATCCCACGTCCGCACCGTCATCGTGCGTGGCGTCCCAGACCCCTCACCGGAGCAGCGCTGAGCCATGATCCGACACACTCAATTCCAGGTCCACACGCGCGGGCGATCGTTGCATGAGCTGACCGACGTCGTGCGCGAGTGCATGGCGACCGCCGAGATCGGCGACGGTCTCGCGCACATCTTCGTACACCACACCAGCGCATCACTCATCGTGTGCGAGAACGCGGACGCCGACGTGCGCCGTGATCTCGACGCGTTCTTCGCCCGCCTCGCGCCCGACGGCGACCCGAACTACCTGCACAAGATGGAAGGCGAAGACGACATGAGCGCACACATACGGACCGTGCTCACGCTCACGTCGCTGGCGGTGCCGATCGTCGCGGGTCGACTCGATCTCGGCACCTGGCAAGGCATCTACCTCTGGGAGCACCGAACGACGCCGCACGTCCGCAAGGTGACCGTCTCGCTGCAGGGCTGACGCCCCGGGAGGTTCCATGTCCACGCTCACCGAATTCGACACGTCTCTGCTGCGGCGCATCGCCCTCGACGCCCGAGGTCTCGTGCAAGACAACGGGGACTGCGTCCGGATCGGCGCCTCAGGCTGGCGGGATCACGACGCCGTCGCGGCACGCGTGGCGATCGCGCACCTCGTCGGCGCGGGATACCTGGCCATCGCCGGCTCGGGACAGTGGAGGGTCACCGAGGCGGGCGAGGACCTCGTCGACTCGCTGCAGGGCTAGCGTTGCCGCGCGCAGCCCGACTGCTCGTGCCGGGCGCGATCGCGCTGGCTGCCTTCGCGCTGGCGTGCTTCGAGCTGCGGGATGACGACGTCGGCTTTCACGTCGCGAGCGGCAGGCTCGTGCGCGCCGCACTCAACGACGGCGAGCCAATCCCGACCTCGAACCCCTTCTCCTACGCCGACCGCGACGCCCCGTGGACACAACACCAGTGGCTGTCCGCCGCTGCCATCGCCTGGCTCGTCGACGACGCGCCCGTCGCGATGGGCCTCCGACCGCCCCAAGGTGCCCCCGACGCGCGCGTCCTCGTGACGCTGAAGGCGATGCTGGTCGCCCTGCTCTTCGGGGGGATCTCCGCGTGGCTCGTGCACGGCGGTGTCGCCGCGACGAACGTCTTCGCGATCTCGGCGCTCGCGCTCGCGGCGGCCGCATTTCGCCTCTATGAGCGTCCCTACCTGGTGTCCGCGCTCTGCCTCGCCGCCGTGGTCGCGATGCTCGAACACACCCGTCAGACGGCCTCCCAGTGGGCGCTGGGGGTCGCCGCGGCGCTCACCGTCGCGAACGCGCACCTCCACGCCGGCGTCATCGACGTGCTGCTGGTGTGGCTCGCCTGCACGGCCGGCGCGCTCGTCGATGTTCGGCGTGACACGCATCGCATCGTCGCGCAGCCTCGGCTGTTCTTGGCCGCGTCTTCGGCGTTGGCGGTGCTGCTGGTCGCGTCCATGGCCGCCCTTGCGCCGTCCGGTCTCGACGCGGTGATGCTGCCGCTCTCCTTCTCCTCGAACGCCTACTGGCACGCGCACCTCAAGGAGTTCAGGCCGCTGTGGGACGCCGCGCTGCCGCTGTGGCCCGCGCTCGTGTGGATCGCCGCGCTCGCGGTCGCCGTCGCGCTCAGCGCCCGCGCGCTCCCGAGCGCGGACCTCCTGCTCGCGACCGGCTTCGGCCTGCTCGCGCTGCGCCACCAGCGCATGGTGCTCCCGCTCGTCATCGCCACGCTGCCCGTGATGGCGCGCGCGACCTCGCCGCTCCTTGTGCGCGTGCCGCGCCGCACTTCCCTCTCCGTCGCGCTCGGCCTGACGTTGCTCGCGGCCGCCTTCAGCGCCCAGTCGGAGCGCTTCCACCTGGGTCTCGGGCGCGACGGCATCGACGCGCGCGCGCACCCCTTCGCGCTCCTGGATCGGCTCGACGCCGAGGCCCTGCCCGCCGAGGTCTTCGTCTCGGATAGCTTCGCCGGGACGTTCCTGTGGCGTTTCACGACCCCACAAGGCGTGGCCCGGCGCGTGCTCGTGCATAACGCCCTCGAGGCCTACCACGAGTCCACCTTCCGTGACGTCTACCAGCCCATTCGTTACGCCCGCCCCGGCTTCGAGGACGCGCTGCGAACGCTCGGCGTCGGCACCTTCCTCCTCAAGCACACGAGCGCCGGGGAACGCAGGCAGGCCGCGGGCGAGCCCAACGTGCGCGACGTGCTCTGGTCGCGAAGTGGGACCGGGGTTGTTCCCGACGCGGTCCTCGTGGACTTCGACGACGCGGGCGCGCTGTGGGTCTTGCGCGACGCGCTGCCCCCCGGCGTCGAGACGCTGGACGGCTTCCCGGTGAACCCCGACACCGGGATCCCGAGACCTGGCGCGGGTCGCGAGCAGATCGAGGCCGCGCTCGCCGCGCACGCACGCGCCCATCCGGGAAGCGAGCGGAGCGCGCAGATGCTCGCGAGGATCGGCCGGCGTTGACCACCCCGGCGGCTCCGTTCAAGATGTTTGCCTCGGGTCTCGACGACTCGCGGTGCGTCATGGACCTGCACCTCAACAAGCCGCTCCGTTTTCGCCCCTTTCGCGTGCTGATGTACGCGTCGTACGTCATCGTCATGGTCTGGATCGCGCTCGCGACCACGCTCGCGGGATACAACGCCGTCTGGGGCCCCGATGGCGAGGCACTGCGCGCGCGCGAAGCCTGCGCTGAAGCGCACCGCGCTGCCAAGGAGCGCGCCGCCAGGAGCGAGCTCGTCGAGCCGCCCTCATGCGTGCTCGTGGCCGTCGAATGACCGCACGGCACCGCAACGTCACTGCCTCCATGCTCGCGCTGGGACTCATCGCGGCGCCGGCGCAGGGGCACGCCTACGAGCTGTCCGACCGGGGCCCCTTCCGCACGCGCGCAGAGGTCGACGTGCCGTGGATCCTGGCGGCCGGCCTCATCACGCTCGGCGACGCGGCGTTCACGAGCCGCTTCGTCACGATGTCCAAGCCACCCTTCGACCGGGACGACGTCCCGCCCTTCGATCGCTTCTCCCTCGACAAGCACAGCACCGCCGCCGCCAAGGGATCCGACGCGGCGGTCGCGACGATCGTCGCGCTGAGCCTCGTCGTGACGACCTGGCCGGATCGCGGCGAAGGACCCGGCACCATGGGCAGCGACGTCGTCGTGGTCACCGAGAGCATCCTCACGACGACCGCGATCCTCACCCTCGCCAAATTCGCGGTCTCGCGCGTGCGCCCCTTCGCCTACTCGCTGGCGGAGGGCGATCCACGCTTGCAGGAGGGCTTCACGTTCACGTCGATGCCGTCGGGCCACACCGCGAGCGCCTTCGCCGCCGCCGCGTCGCTGACGGCCTCCTGGGCCATCCGCCACCACGGCAGCCGCGCGACGCCCTGGATTGGCGTTGGTACGGGCGTGACCGCGGCCGGCATCGGGCTGCTGCGCATGCTCGCGGGCAAGCACTTCCCTTCGGACGTGATGGTCGGCGCGCTCATCGGCACCGCGGCCGGCATCACGGTCCCGCTGGTTCACGCCCGGTGACCAGGGTTGTGCGCCGGAGCCGATGGCACTAGCCTCCACCTCGGCCTTGGGCCGGTCTTCCGCCGCGGAATGGACATGCAGCGCCTACACAGCTCGCTCCTCTTCACGATCGTCTCGCTCTCGGCGTCCGCCTGCGCGCTCGACAGCCTGGTGCTCACGGAGTTCACCCGGCAGGACAACCCGCTGCTGCCGCCCTACGAGAACACGACGCTGCGAGGCCTCGTGGCGGGGCTTCCCGGCGGTACGGTCGCCTTCCTCGCGGACAACGGACAGCCGAGCCCCGCGCTCGCGGGCACCGTGGACTCCGCCGGCGCGTGGTCGATCGTCATCCCCGGCACGACGAGCCTCACCAACGGCATCGTCGCCGCGAACAAGGGACGGCGCGCCATCTGGGGCCTCGCGCCGTTCATCCCCACCCTGCCGGATGCGCTCGCCCCTGCCCGCGCGTTCGAGTTCTCACAGCTCACGCCGGCGATGAAGGTCCTCGATGGCCGCACCACGACGATCGTGCTGCTGCTGCTCGCGGAGGCTGCGTCGCAGGGCCAGCCCATCGGCTCCATCTCACCCGATGCGACCGTGCAGGCCATCGCGGATCTCGACGCCGCGATCAAGAACGACGCCGAGCCCTTCGTGACGCTGCGAAAGATGGTCGACAGGCTCCTCGCCGCTGCGAGCGACACGGCCACGGGAGCGGGCTCCCTGCGCGCCATCCTGCCCGCCCCCGGCGCGAGCTTCCTCGACATCGCGTTCCTCGAGGGCGGCATCGACTACACCGGTGACGGCTCGCCCGATCTCGACACGAGCGCATTCGATCAGGCCGTCGCGGCGTGCACCGGCGCGTTCGACTTCAAGGCCTGCTATGCACCCGACCGGATCCGCGTCGTCATCCAGGCCGACTTCCGCGACGCCACGAAGGACGGCAACTGCGATCCGATCGACAAGTACACGTGGTCCTCCAACGTGCCAGGCAAGCAGGTCTTCATCACGGGTGGCCTGCACAAGGACACGCCAGTCTGCAAGGAGGATCGCACGACGCAGTGCCTGCAGGCCGCGCAGGTCGACGAGGTCAACCAGGCGCTCGGCAATTGGGTGCCGAACATCACGCCGATGTGGGACGATGGCACACACGGCGACGGCACGGGCGGCGACGGCATCTGGACCTTCGCGCTCGAGCTGCCCTACTGGTCCCCGCAGAGCGCACCCGACAAGGCCGGCGTGCGCATCGCCTACAAGTTCACCTACGGCAAGCCGTCTCAAGGGTGGACCGACAGCGAGGAGTTTCCCGGCAACCAACGCATCCTGGAGATCTCCGATCTCAACGGTGATCACGTCGTCGTGCGGCGCGACGCGTTCGCGGATGAGGCGAGCAACAAGGACAAGTCGAACCTCCTCTCGCCGTCGAAGGGCGGTTGCGGCACGGTGCAGTGGCCCACCACCGCGAAGGCCGACTGCTCGTCTGACTCGGTCGAGCGGATGGTCGACACGGACGGCGACTGCAAGCCAGACACGTGGCCAATCCCCGGCAGGCTCGGACCGCTCACGGTGCCGGTGAAGGAAGACGGGACCTGCCCCTGACGCGCCTCGCGCACGTCGAACGGACGACACGACGCATGAAGATCCTGCTCACGAACGACGACGGCATCCACGCGCTCGGCCTGACGCTCGTCGCGGAGGCGGCGTCGCGCTTCGGCGAGGTGACGGTCGTCGCGCCGGAGACGGAGAAGAGCGGCACCAGCCACGCGATCACGCTCCACGCGCCGCTGCGCATCCGCGAGATCGCGAAGGAGGAATTCGACGGGCGCGTCGTGCGACGCTTCGTCTCGAACGGCACACCGACCGACTGCGTCTACATCGCGCTGCACTACATCCTCGGCGGTGAGGGCGCGCAGAAGCCGGGGCTCGTCATCTCGGGCATCAACCCGGGTCCGAACCTCGCGCACGACACGCTCTACTCGGGGACGGTGGCGGCCGCGCTGGAGGGCGCGCACTGGGGCATCCCGTCGTTGGCGCTGTCACACTGCGCCCGTAACGAAGACGCGCTGCGACCGCTGCGTACCATCCTGCCGTCGCTGCTGAAGACGCTGATTCCCGAAGCCACGCGTGTCACCGGCACCGCGCTCAACGTGAACCTGCCTCCGACCGAGCACATGCCCTATGCCGGCATCGTGGCCACACGCCTGGGATCGCGCATCTACTCCAACGAGATCATCGAGCGGACGGATCCCCGCGGCGGTGCGTACTACTGGATCGGCGGGCGCATGGTGCACATGGCCGACATCGACGGATCCGACTGCAACGCGATACGCGACAACTTCATCTCGGTCACACCGCTCGCCAACGACCTGACGCGTCGCGACCATGTGGCGACCCTCGCATCCGCCCTGCGCAGCAACGCGCACGACCCCATCGGCCCGGGCGACGAGCCCGCGCATTCGTGAGCACACATGAACCTCGACGACGTCCGCGCGCTCATCCGTGACGTGCCCGACTTTCCCAAGCCCGGCATCGTGTTCAAGGACATCACGCCGGTGCTGCAGCATGGCCTCGCGTTCCGCACGCTCATCGACGCGTTCGCCGATCGCTACGCGGACACGCAGATCGATCAGATCGTCGGCATCGAGTCGCGCGGCTTCCTGCTCGCGTCGGCGCTCGCGTACCGAATGGGCGTGGGACTGGCGCTCGTGCGCAAGCCGAAGAAGCTGCCCTTCCAGTCGGTGCGCGTGGAGTACGCGCTCGAGTACGGAACTGACGCGCTCGAGATGCACGTCGACGCCGTACGACCGCACCAGAACGTGCTCATCGTGGATGACGTGCTGGCGACCGGGGGAACGGCGGCGGCCGCGGGCAAGCTCGTACGGGAGCTCGGCGGCCGGGTCGTCGGCTATGGCTTCTTTATCGAGCTGGGCTTCCTCGGCGGCCGCACCAAGCTCCCCGACGAAGCGATCTTCTCCGCCGTGGTCTATTAGACTGCGCTAGTTCAGCCCCGCCAGCGCTGCTGCGATCACGATCGCGGTGCCCAGGATGAACGCGGCGACGACGATACCGACCGCGACGTTCTGGCGCTCGATCAGCTCCTCCTTGACCGAGTACGGCGTGATGAGCTCCCAGATGTAGTACGCGCCGACGAGCATGAGGATGCCGACGATGCCGAAGATGGCGGTCTCGGCGATGCCCATGCCGATCTCGCCCCAGTTCGTCTCCGC
>Ga0172370_10005388_pt1 | contig 16529 bp, 9 predicted proteins | sample LakKiv5m_FD_114538 | JGI IMG/M metagenome (GOLD analysis project Ga0172370, IMG submission 114538) | Freshwater microbial communities from Kabuno Bay, South-Kivu, Congo - kab_022012_11.5m | ecosystem: Environmental > Aquatic > Freshwater > Lake | place: Democratic Republic of the Congo...
CAAGATCAGCATCTACCGCCGTCCCATCGAGGCGCAATGCCGATCTATCGAGGAGCTGAGAGCGACCGTCACCCGCGTGGTGCTCCATGAGCTGGCCCATCATTTCGGCATCAGCGACGACCGGTTACACGAGATCGGCGCATACTGAATCTGCGGGGTGCGGGCACGCAAAAAGCGCCCGGCATCCCCTCGCACACATCCTGAGGAGCGACATGCGCAATCGCTATAACGCTATTACCCCTGCCCTGGCGGACGAGCTTCGCGGCATCGTCGGCAAATCTTATGTCATCTACGGAGATCCGGAGCGGATGATCGATTATGCTCACGATGAGGTTCCCGGCTCGGAGCACGCTCACATGCCGGAGGCCGTAGTCAAGCCAGCCAGCGCGGCCGAGATCTCGGCGATCATGCGCCTGGCCAACCGTGAACGCGTCCCCGTGACCCCGCGCGGGGCCGGGTCGGGGCTGTCCGGCGGCGCAGTGCCCGTGCTGGGCGGCATCGTCCTATCGCTGGAAAGAATGAACCGCATCCTGGAGATCGACCTGGAGAACCTGGTCGCGGTGGTGGAGCCGGGCGCGATCACCAACGACATCAGCGAAGCCGTTGGGAAGCATGGCCTGTTTTACGCCGGTTACCCGATGAGCACAGAGACCTGCTTCATCGGCGGCAACGTGGCGGAGAACGCCGGCGGTGGCCGGGCCATCAAGTACGGCGTCACCGGCCGCTACGTGCTGGGATTGGAAGTCGTCCTGCCCACCGGTGAGATCATCGAGCTCGGCGGCAAGCGGCTCAAAGACGTCACCGGTTATAACCTGCTTCAGCTCATGGTCGGATCGGAAGGCACGCTGGGCATTTTTACCCGGATCATCCTCCGCTTGCTGCCTATGCCACGGGAACGCACCGTTCTACTGGTGCCCTTCGCCGACGCGCGAGCCGCTATCGCCGCCGTCCCCAAAGTGATCGCTGAGGGGCGGGTGATTCCCGCGGCGATTGAGTTCCTGGATCGTTTCGCCATTCAAGCCGCCTATGATTTCGTCGGCGAAAAACCGCCTCATCCCAAGATGGCGGCGCTGTTGCTGTTTGAGATTGACGGCTACCGGGAAGACGATATAACGGCGCAAGGAGATACCATCATAGATCTGTGTCTCGCGGCCGGCGCGCTGGACGCGTATCTCGGCAACACGCCAGCAAGCGCCAAGAAGATGTGGCGGCCGCGGCAAAGGTTAGCGGAAAGCCTTTTCACCCACTGGCCGACTCAAAACGCCGAAGATCTGGTGGTGCCGCCCGCGCGCATTCCCGATTTGTTACCGCACCTGGAGGAGCTCGCTCATCGATATGACGTGCACATGCCGTGTTTCGGCCATGCCGGTGATGGTAACCTGCACGTGCACGTCCTGAAAAAGCCGGAAATGCCGTTGGAGACCTGGCATGCGCAGGAACGCCAAATGATGACAGACCTTTACAGCGTCGTCGTGGCGATGGGCGGGACAATTACGGGAGAGCACGGCATCGGCTCGAAACGCGCCGACTACCTGCCGCTGGTCCAGAGCGCGACCCTCATCGCGCTTGAACGGCATATCAAGGAACTGTTCGATCCGTTGGGAATTCTGAATCCGGGAAAGATGTTCCCCGGAGCCAGCAATGGGTGACGGGTGATCCGGAACGAGCAGAAGGGATTCTCTGTTCGTTCCCGGTCATTGATAACGTTACGTCAAGGCTCTGATGCTCCCGGCGGCAATTGTGTCCCCGGCCCATAAAGGTAAACCGCCTGCCACGGCCGGTATTTGCTGACAAACTTGTCTCGCTTGACCTTGCCGTCGGCGTATTTGATGATCCGGTTTACCACGACATCCATCCCCTGCTTCGCCCAGTCTACCTGTTTGATGACGCCGGCGGGCAGCGTGATGTCTTCCTGGTAGAGCGGTTTGGGCGCGTCGCGCACGTTTGAGATAACCGGCTTCTCCATCTCCACAGTGCGGTCTGGCCCGGTGCCGTAGAAGTGAAACGTGAGGCGCCCTTTGGCGGTATCCACCTCGGGCTGGATTACCAAGAAGTGGGCCGTGTCGTTGCGAAACCGGAAATCCGCATCCGGCGTAAAAATGCTCGCATCCAGGCCCGGCTCGCCATACCAACCCACGACATAGCCGTGCGGATAGCGTTCGAGAATGGGAAACCCGGCCCAGAACGCGGCCCGGAACACAGTCGTGGACACCTGGCACACCCCGCCACCGACGCCAACTTCGGTGCGATCGCCCCGGATGATCAACGAATCAACGAACCCGTTTGCCGCAGTCACATCACCGACGAAGTGATAGAACGAAAACTCCTCACCTGGCGGTACAACCGCGCCGCGCAGCTTGTCCGCGGCCGTCACGATATTCTGAACACGCTCGCGCGTGGAACCCGCGAAATAGGTCGTCCCTTCGCTGATCTGCTCGACGATTCCCATTTCAGCGACCTTGTTACTGTCTACTTTGGGCTGCAAGACAGCCAGCGACAAGGTTACAGTTTTACTGGCAGCGGGCGGTTCAGCGGCAGCGGATGCCTGCGGCTGCCCCGCTCCATCCATGATCGCCGCTTCGATGGACGCCGCGGACGCCGCCACGTCCAACTGCTGGCCGGGCTGGCTGGGTTGCAGTACCACGACCTGATTCGTCTCGACGTTGAAGTCGAGCCGTGCGTCATAGGCCGGTCGGTCGAGCTGCCGGGCAATTTGCTGAACAAAGGTCGTGATCGGCTCCGGATTCAGCTCGACGACCAGCTCCATGGTTCCATCGGAGTCCGGCGTGGGAAGGAAAGAGAGCCACTGGCGAAGCGTGGCCGGGTCCACAGCATAACGTTGCGGCCCGTCAAGACCGGCCACGACAAGATTGAGCGAGGTATGAAGCAGCGCGGACGCCCTGGCCGTAGCATTATCCACCGACATTACAGCGGGCAGACGTTCCTCGACTGCCAGATCCACCACGCCGCCCTGTCCTGCTTGCAACAACGGCACTACCGCGGCGCGCGTTTGATCCAGGTTCACGAGCCGCCCTGCCTGACCGGGCGTCCCGGTGACTTCCAGGCCGGAGACAGACAACGAACCCTCGCGCGGTGGCAGATCGACCTCCTGCGCGATACGTTTGAGCGAGAAAGCCAAACGGTTTTCATCGAAGTGCAGCGTGGGAGTCACGGTGATGCCTTCGCTCAAGGCCAGCCACTGGGCCATGAGGTCATCGCGCAGCCCTTGCCACATCACTGCAAGCGAACGCTCGAAACCCAGGCTGCCGTGCCTTCCAATGTTGAAGGCTTGCCCGGCCGTCACTCGCGCATCCACCGCGATCCCCAGGTCGGCAGAAGGTAGCGACCATGTCCGATCGCCGTAACGCACGATGACCGGCGCGCCCGGGTAAGGTGTCAGGCCATCGCGAATAACCTCGATCGCCTGATCGAAGGACAAGCCGCCCAAGGGAATGCCCGCAACCCGTACGCCCTCATAAACTCGACCGTCGTACCAAAATTCGTATGCCGCCACCGCGCTCACGGTAGCTAACACGAGCAGGCCGACAGCCAACAAGAGGAAAAACCAGGCACCCCAACGGGATCGAGAACGGGCATTGCCGCTCATGTTGTTTCTCTGAAACAGTATCGTTTTCGGGTGTCGATAAAGCCGGGCCAGAGCTCCTTATCGCTCTTGGCAGGCCGAAAGATTGTACCAGACGGGAAGAGGGTTGACAAGGAGCTGGCGATCGGGCTTCCCGCGGGCGGGGTTCAGGTTTTTGCACCGAGAACTCCGCTCTGTCACGCAGAGCGTGAGCGAATCAAAGGCACAAGGTGCGGCACGGCGATCGACTGGCGAAGCATCCGGCCCTTTGGCCCCAGGCTTGCGCTGAACGCATGGCACGGATGCTTCGCTAGTCATTTTTCGTGACCCCCGTTGAGCCAAAGACTCGCTCAGCATGACAAAGGGCAGCTTTCCCGTACGGAGGATATGCTCGCGCAAAACTCTGCACCACACCCGCGATCGGGGGATAAAGCAATAGACGGGGGACTTGTCCCCCTTGCCTGCGCGGGGTATACTGCGGCTGTCTTGGCTTGAATCCATTTCTTCTGCTCGATGGCTCATTTCATCTGATGTCGCATTTCGGCTGCTCCGATCCTGACTTGCTGCGCCGGGTGCCCTATTTTGCCGGCCTGCCCGATGATGTGCTCGCGGCGTTGTCCGCCGTTGCCTTCGAACGCCGGTATGCACGCGGCCAGATCATCTTCCTGGAGGGTGAGCCGTGCGCAGGGCTGTACGTGGTAGTCGAAGGCGAGGTGAAGATTTTCAAGCTCTCACCCCAGGGCCGCGAGCAGATCTTGCACAGGACGGGGCCGGGCGGCACTTTCAACGATGTCGCAGTGCTGGACGGGGGTCCCAATCCTGCCAGCGTCGCCGCTCTCACAGACACTACCATTTGTGTCATCGCCCGAGCCGACATCCAGCGACTGGCTCAGGCCCATCCGGCACTGGCATGGGCGCTCATCGAGAGCATCGCCCGGCGCACCAGGCAACTTGTCGCGATGGTGGAGGACCTTTCGCTGCGTTCCGTAAAGGCTCGCCTGGCGCGGCTGTTGCTGGCGGAAGCACAGCACTGGATCGGCGCAGACGAGATCGATCGCAGCCAAATGGTTACCCAGGCCGAGCTGGCAGCAAGGCTGGGCACCGTGCGGGAGATGATCGGCCGGGCGTTGCGCGATTTGGCGGATGACGGCCTGATCGTTTTCGACCGCCACCGGATCGTGATCGTAGATCGCGAGGGGTTAACCGCGGTCGTGGAAGGCATGTAACCGGCGGATCGGCTTGCGACAAAAGTCCCTGACAATAATGTGCCCTGCTGGTATGCTGCAAGCGTATCAGTGGGACGCGACGCGTCCAGGAGAGTTAGTTAACGTATGGGCCATAACTTCCTGCCCGAGATCGACGCTGAGGCATGTACGGGGTGCGGGGATTGCGTGATGGTCTGCGAGGCAGCCGCGCTGGCGCTGGAGGCCGGCAAGGTCACGCTGGCTCGCCCTGATCGCTGCGAGTACGACGGGCGCTGCGAGCCGGTCTGTCCCACCGGCGCGATCCAATTGCCTTACATCATCGTCCTGGGTGCGTGATCGGATCGTTTCAAAAGTCGCCTGCAAGGATATCCGTTCGATGCGGTGATAGTCTCGATCGAAGGACGTTTAGTGTCGAGTTGTGATGCACCCACAGCTTGTGCTCAAAGTGTCCGACCTCTTCTGTTTGTGCAGACCCCCTCGCGTTTTGATTCCAGGCGTTAGTCAGATATACTGGGGTTGCGCGTCATCCGATCACACGTCAAAGCGCGCATGACTGCATGTGAAGGATGGAATGTTAGCATGAACAAGATTCGATCGGCGTCTCGCAGGTCGAGAGCGCGATCTCAGAATAATGTCTCGCATCGCATAGGCTCCACTGTTAAGTCTGAACGCAGGGCCGCGAGCGCACAACCGCATGACGGCGCGAATGACGTCCACCCTCTTGACGCGGTGCGCGATATTCGCGACTTTGCCTACAAAATCCCCGGCTTATTTACCTGGTCGATCCTGATCTTGTTGTTGGTTGGGCTGTTGACTGTGCCGGATGTCGTGTTATTGATCGCCCAGTTCGTCGCGCTTTACCTGCTGGTTTACCTTCTACTGATCGTCTTTTTTTACCCGATCGGCCTGATCCACATCCGCCGTTGGGAAGCGCGAGCCAGGTCGTGGACGGAGACCACAAGCGAGCAGGCCGACTGGGTTCATCACGTCGTCATTATCCCCAACCACAAGGAGTCGATCGAGCTCCTATCCCGCACGCTGCGCGGCCTGGCGGCGCAGGAAGATGCTCGACGACGGCTGACCATCGTACTGGCGATGGAACAATCGGAAAGCGGGGCAGGCGAGAAGGCTCGCAGGCTGCGCAACATGTTCAAGGATCAATTTGCCCGTTTTCTGGTGACTTTTCATCCGGCTGGTCTGCCTGGCGAAGTGCCGGGGAAAGGATCGAATCAGAATTGGGCGGCTCGCGAGGCCAAAAGGGAGCTGGTAGATCGTCTGGACATCCCGCTCGAACATTTGACGCTAACGTCCTGTGACGCCGATTCCGTGCTTCATCCCCATTATTTCGCCGCTCTCACGCGATTGTTCGCAGCCGATCCACATCGCTATCATCGCTTCTGGCAGGCGCCGCTGCGCTTTGACAACAACACCTGGCAGGTGCCGGCCGCGATCAGGCTCGTGAGCTACTTCGCCAACGCATTGCAAGTTTCCGAACTGGCCAACCCCATCCTGCTGAATTTCCCCTTGAGCACCTATAGCCTGAGCTTCAGGCTCGCACACGAAGCGGGCTATTGGGATAGTGCGGTGATCGCCGAAGACTGGCACATGTTCCTGCGCTGCTCCTTTGCGATGAGCGGACGGGTGAGCTTGCGGCCGATCTTTTTGCCAACGTCGGGCAACGCGGTGGATGGGGAAACGACGTGGCAGTCGCTCGCGAATTCTTATCGACAGCGGCTCCGTCACGCCTGGGGCGCGCAGGACGTAGGTTATATCGTCCACCAGTGGTCGAAGTCGTCACGGACTCCGATCACGCAAAAGCTTCTATACCTGTCAAAGGTGCTACACGATCATGTCATTTTCAGTACGGGCGGCCTGGTGGTGGCCGCCGGGTCAGTTTTGTTGGTAACGCTCCACAGCATTGCGGTGATCTTCCTACCGGTGCTACAGGCGCTGGGTGACGTCACGAAAGTGGGCAACATCTTGCTGGGTGTCGGGATGGCCGGTATCTTGATCAGCGAGCATTTCCGCTGTCGAAAGCAAAGTCGCGGCTGGAGCCCCGGCGCACTGCTGGCGGATCTGGTAACATGGCCATTCCTGACACTTATCATGTTCGGCACGTTCGGCATGCCGATTCTGCATGCGCAGACGAAGCTGATGCTCGGCTTGCCGCTCGCTTACGTGACTACGCCCAAAAAAGCCGACGGATCGGCGAGCTGATCCGCGCACAAACTATTCTGCGAGGCAAGCAATCATGGGCTTCCCACGATCCAGCGGTGTCCTGTGCCATCCGACTTCTTTCCCAAGCAAGTACGGCATCGGCGACCTGGGTAAGGGCGCCTATGATTTCATCAGTTGGCTGGCTGCGGCCAAACAGCAGCTCTGGCAAGTGCTGCCCCTGGGACCTACCGGCTATGGCGATTCGCCCTACCAATGTTTTTCAGCCTTCGCCGGCAATCCGCTGCTCATCAGCCCTGACAGCCTGGTCTGGGCAGGACTGTTGCCAGCAGATGCCCTGGTGGATGTGCCCGGGTTCGAGGCAACCAGGATAGACTTCGGCCAGGTCATCGCCTACAAACAGAGCCTTTTCCGGCGCAGCTTTGAGCATTTCAACGCGCACGCTACGCCTGATCAGCGCAGAGAGTTTGCTCATTTTCGCGAGCACAACGCATCCTGGCTGGCAGATTACGGCCTCTTTATGGCACTAAAGGGCTACTTTGGCGGAGGAAGCTGGCATGTCTGGCTCCGCGACATCCGCGTGCGGGAGCCTGCCGCGCTGGTCTACTACCGCCAGAAGGTGGGCGAGTGGGCGATCTATCATGAATATCTCCAATGGCTCTTTGCCGACCAGTGGGGCGCCCTGAAATCACGCGCCAACCAGCTCGGGATTCAGATCATCGGCGACATTCCCATTTTTGTCGCTGAGGATAGCGCGGATGTGTGGGCGCGGCCCGATCAATTTCAACTGGATAGCGAAGGCAACCCGCTTGTCATCGCCGGGGTGCCGCCGGACAACTTTTCGGCGGCCGGTCAGCGCTGGGGCAACCCACACTATCGCTGGGATGTGATGGCGCGGGATAGCTATCGCTGGTGGGTCGAGCGCATCCGCCAGACGCTTTCGCTGGTAGATATCGTGCGCGTCGATCATTTCCGCGGGTTCGAGGCGTATTGGGAGATCCCGGCGCACGAGGCGACCGCAGTGAACGGCCGTTGGGTGAAAGGGCCGGGTGCACCGCTCTTCGAGGCGATCAACAAAGCCCTCGGCAAGCTGCCGATTATCGCCGAGGATCTGGGCGTGATTACGCCGGAAGTGGACGCCTTGCGGACACGATTTGGCTTTCCAGGCATGAAGGTCTTGCAGTTCGGTTTCGCGTTGGAGAACGAGCCGAAGTATCTGCCGCATAGCTTCGAGAAGGACTTCATCGTCTACCCCGGAACCCACGACAACAACACGGTGATCGGTTGGTTCAACGAGGCGGTGCGCACGGGACCTGAAAAGTGGAATTGCCTGCGCTACGTTGGCACCGATGGTCACGACCTGGCCTGGGATTTCATCCGCATGGCGTGGGGTTCGGTGGCAAACCAGGCCGTGGCCTGTCTCCAGGACGTAATGAGCCTGGGGAACGAAGCGCGCATGAATTTCCCCAGCATCCCCAGCGGCAACTGGCAGTGGCGTTACACGAGCGACATGCTCACTGACGCCCTGTGCGCCCGGCTGCGCGAGCTGACGGAGATTTATGATCGAGCGCGAGCTCCAAAGACTGGCTCCGCAGCGTAGTTTAGCGGCTAACAAGGGTTTTGGGGTGGCTTCGCCACCCCAAAACCCTTGTTAATAACCTCCGTGTCCTCTAATCAACTCGGTTTACTCACAAACCCCGCTACCTCTTTTCGAGCAGCCATCTGCTTCGCAACGGAACGCCGCGACGCGCGACAGCGTCGTTCTTCGGCGTCACATCGGATCTCGCTGCTGCGACCGCTGCGAAGGTGACACCGCGCGCCTCGTATGACTTGCCGAGGCTGTCGGGTCCGTTGTAAACCTCCACATACCACCCGTATTGCTTGCCGTAGGTGATCTCGGGTGAGAACCAATACGTCGTGAAACTGCCGCCGGTGCCAGCATCGGCATACCACCACAGGTCTGGGTCGTCCGGATCAAACCAGATGACTCGATAAGTGTCGGTGGCGAGTCCCCGTGGCTGCCAGGAGAAGGTGGCCGGAAGAGTTACTGTCGCGCCGTTGACAGGGGCGCTCAGCTTGACGTTGGCGATGTCGAAGTCACCGCCATGCGCGGTCTGCCCCAGCGTGTAAGGCTGGATGTTGAGCCCGGCCCAAAGGTAAACGTAGAGGGGATTGGTCTTGTTGAGGCCGAAGAACACGTAGTACACCTCGTCCGCTCCCAGCGTCGGCACGTTCGTGAACAGATAGCGGCCCGTGCTGTTGGTGACGGCTGACTTGATACTGATATCCTCATCGGTGACACGGTTCCAGCGCCGCAGCGCGACGGTGATCGATCCCTTGGCCGCGCCCCGATACGTGATCGTTCCGTAGATGCCGCCCAGGTTGGGAGTAGCCGTCGGCGTGCGCGTGGGTGTGGCCGTCCGCGTCGGAGTGGGTGTCCGGGTAGATGTCGGCGTGGCGGTAGCGGTCGCCGTGCGCGTTGGCGTTGCTGTTGGTGTGGGTGTGCGCGTGGCGGTCTGCGTGGCCGTCGCGGTCTCGGTGGCCGTGGCCGACGCGATCGGCGTCATTGTTACGGTGGGCGTTGTCGTCGGAGTGGCGGTCTGCGTAGCTGTCGCGGTCTCGGTCGGTGTGGGTGACGCGGTCGGCGTCGCAGTCACCGTGGGTGTGGCCGTCGGAGTGGCGGTTTGTGTGGCGGTGGCGGTCTCGGTCGGTGTGGCCGATGCGGTCGGTGTCGTAGTTGCGGTGAGCGTGGCCGTCGCGGTGGCGGTGAGCGTGGCCGTCGCGGTCTCGGTCGGCGTGGCTGACGCGGTCGGCGTCATAGTCACCGTGGGTGTGGCCGTCGGAGTGGCGGTCTGCGTGGCGGTCGCGGTCTCGGTTGGCGTGGCTGACGCGGTCGGCGTCATAGTCACCGTGGGTGTTGCCGTCGGGGTGGCGGTCTGTGTGGCCGTCGCGGTCTCGGTCGGCGTCGCAGTGATCGTCGGGGTTGCCACCGGCGTGGCCGTGGCGGTCGGCACAGGAGGACACGCCAGCACGCTGACGTCGTCCACGTACATCCAGGTGCGGCCCGTGCTCGCGGTGCTGTCGTTGAATACCTCGATGTAGAGCACCAGGCTCAATCCCCGGTAGAGGGTCAGATCGAAGGTCGCCTGCTTCCACCGCCGGTCGTTTTCCTGCACCTTCATGAGCGTTTTGATCCCCGCGAAGGTGCCCGGTTGCAGCAGCACCACCCGCTGGTAGTCACCCGTGGCCGCATCGCTGCCGGGGTAGTACCAGAGGGTCAACGTGACCCTGTCCGCCGTGGACGGGATGCTGATGGTCTGATAGCCGCTGGAGAAGGAGCCGCCCAGCGGGGCCAGCTCACCCAGAAGGTTACGCTCCGGCTCAGATCCTTCACGATTCGGAAGTCCAGCCGGATCCGCCGCGATCATAGTCCCCGGTAGCAGCCCGAAGCGAGCTGAACGAATGCCTGTGTAGGATTGGGCCGTGCTGTAGCCGGCGGTGCTGCCGGTCACGGTGAAGATCCACGCCGCGTTGGCCTCGAATCCGCCGTTGCTCACCCGTTCGCTGCACCCCGCGGGCACGGTGGTGGCTGGTGGAGATGCAGTCACCGTGGGGGTAGCGGTCGCGGTGAGCGTCGAGACGGCGGTTGGGCTGGTCGTCGGCGTGTGCGTGGCGGTCGGAGACGCTGTTGCCGTGGGCGTTGCAGAGGGCGTGACGATGGGGGTCGCCGTGGACGTGGCCGTCACCGTCGGCGTATGTGACGGCGTGGCGGTGGCCGTTGGGGTGGCCGTCCCTGTTGCCGTGCTCGTGGGTGTTGGCGTATTCGTGGGCGTGACCCCGGCCGGCGGGCAGAGGGTCAGGCTGGTGTCATCCACATACATGGCGCTGCTGCGGCCATTGCCGTCGTTATAGGTCCCGAAGAGCACGCGTGCGGTGCGGCCGGCCAACGACTTCGCGACCGCGTAGCTGGCCGATTGCCACATCCGGGCGTTGCTGCGGGTCCATAGAAGCGTCTGCAGGATTCTGCCGCTTTGGTCCGCCAGCACAGCATACTGCACGTCGCCGGCCAACGCGCCTGCGGGCGCGTTGGCATCGACCACTGCCTGGATGAGATCGAGATCGGGTTGCGTTACTGCCGCCTGGGCCATGGGCCCTTCGGCCGAGATTGGATACCACCAGAAGCTCAGCGTTGCGTTGGTTGTCCCGGCCGGAATGACGACATCCTGGTAACCGGCGGAATAGCTGGTTTTATCCCCCGCGCCATCGATGCCGGTTCGCAGGCTGCGCAGGCCGCTGTGGACCACCGATGTGCTGTAACCGGCCGGATACGCGCTGATTGCCATCTTCCACGCCTGATCCGTCTCGAAACCGGGGTTGACCAGCAGTTGCGGACATTGGGGCGGCGCCTCGCGTGCGATCATGGGCAGGTAGACATGCTCCGGCAAACCGGGCGGCGGTGAGTCGAAGGGCCGCGCCGCGGGATATGCGGATCCGGTCGCTTTATTGGCCTCAGCGTTCACGGCCATGCCGACGGCCAGCAGGAAAACGAACGCGAAAACGAGGGAACGCCGCATGCTGCCTCCTTATTCAGATCGAGAAATCGTGGAAATAATGATCAGGCAAGCGGGAATAACCCCGCACCGGGCGCCTGGTGAGGGATCTCAGACACATAGAACGACGTTATAAATCGCCAGGGGTTACGCGATTTGCCCGCGGTTGCCAATCCTTATTGTCTTTGGTGTGTTGCTCGTCGCTGTCTCGCGGCGATTGTCATCGCTCGGCCCTCATTACCAAAGCATCAGTGGCAGGTACAATGGGCGGCGTTGTCTTGTCGGCGTCGGTGTCATGGTAGCAGTGGGCGTTGCTGTCGGTGTGACGGTCGGCGTCGCCGTGGGTGTCTCTGTCGGTGCGATGGTTGCCGTCGCCGTCGGGCTCGGTGTCGGTGTGGTCGTCGGTGTACTGGTGGGCGTTTCAGTCGGCGTAACTGTCGGCGTCTCTGTCGGTGTGGTGGTCGGCGTTGCGGTTGCTGTGGCCGTCGCGGTGGATGTGCTGGTCGACGTCGCAGTGGGTGTCGCAGTCGGCGTTGTAGTAGCTGTGGCTGTCGCAGTCGGCGTGCTTGTGCTGGTCGGCGTTGCCGTGGCGGTAGCAGTGGGCGCTGCCGGCTGGTACATGCCAGCGTTGATGTTCGGGTTATACTCGCCCGGAGCCAGGGTGACGTATTCCGATCGCCCGAAGGTCAGATCGGCGTGAGAATTCTTGCTCGGATCGGACCCGACACGATATGGCGAACGGGCCCACCCTGCCGGCAAGGCAAATCCGATCGAATAGCGCTCGCCAGGCGCCAAAGAGTCAAAGCAGTAGTTGCCTGCGGCATCGGTGCGGGCGCCGGCGAGCCACTGGCCCCCGGAGCCGTTGTACACAAACAGCATCACGGGCACGTCCGGCACGCCCGACTCGCCGGGATCCTGGATGCCATTTTGATCCAGGTCGTTCCAGACCCAGTGGCCGATGCTCGCACAGATCCCGGTTCGGTGCAAGTTGCCAATACGCGCGAGCCATAGCTGGAACGCCGCATCAGACGGCTCACATAGATAGGTGTGGTCGAAGTAAAAATCGTACAGGCGAAGCCCCGTCAGGCTCTCCGGGAGGCTTCCCGTAAGCCGATTTCCGTCCACATGCAGGTACCGCAAAGTGGTCACCAGGTTGCCAAGCTCCGGTGGGAGGTTGCCGGTCAATAGATTGTCATTCAGGTAGAGGAATCGCAGGTTGACCAGGTTTCCGAGTCCCCGTGGGATGCTGCCGGTCAGTCTGTTATTGTTCAGAAATAGGTTCCACAGGCGAACTAAGCTGCCGAGTTCCGCTGGAATGCTGCCTGTGAGTTGGTTTCTTTGCAACTCGAGGAGTTGCAGGTTGCTTAGGTTGCCCAGTTCCCGTGGGATGCTGCCTGTGAGTTGGTTGTCACTCAGGAACAATCCTGTCAGATTGGCCAGCTTGCCGAGTTCTGGCGGGATACTGCCTGTCAACTGGTTGACGGACAGCAGAAGACCTGTCAAGTTGGTCAGTTTGCTGAGTTCTGGCGGGATGCTGCCTGTCAAATGGTTGTCAAGCAGTGCGAGGCCAGTGATATGGCCATCTGTGCATGTGATGCCGAACCAACTGCACGGCGTGTCCGTCGCGAGCCAGCCATCATGATTGGTCCAGCCCGATCCATTGGTGCTGTTGTACAGCGCCACCAACGCGGCGCATTCGCTCTGCGGGATTTGCGTCTGGTTCGCGCAGTCGAAAGCCTGCGGCTCGCTGGCTACCCCGCGTTTCATTTCTATCCTCGCCGGCGCCGAAGCGACCGATCGGGCCGCGTGCACAGGACGGGCCGTCAGGACAAGCGCGGCGACCAGCAACGCCACGAAGAGCCAGAGGCAAGACAGATTGCGTTGAGACATGTTGATACCCCTCTGCACGGAACAGGCCGGGCCGCCTATGCTTCACTTTCTGATAACAGGCAGCCAAATTGGCAGGCCATCGACGATGATTGGAAGCTCAGCCCGGTTGTCACCGGATGTATAATCCTCGGCGATCACCGGATCGAGCAGGCGTGCGATCATCTTGTGAGCCGAGCGCGGCGTATTGGCCGGGATGCTGACGGTGATGAAGGTGATTGCCTGTTGCGTTGTGGCGTCCAGTAACAGCTCGAACCGGGTGACGCCCGCGGCCGATGATACTGGCACGACCGACACATCATCCAGCGGCCAGTCGGCGGGCCAGGTCACCTCCACAGGCACGGTCAGCGAATAAGGGCGGCGATTGGCGACGGTCACGGTAAAGCCGAAGGGCCGCCCGGCTGATGGTTGCTGCGCCGAACGGGTCACGCTGACGCCGACGTTAAGCGGAACACCGCTTACGTGTACATCATCCAGCCACGCCCAGGCAGTCGGATCACCCTGAGGATCGAAGCGAAAGGTGAGGGCGATAACCTGACCAGCCCAGGGAGTCAAATCGACCCAAGTAAATTCGCTGCCGGTCGTTTCAGTGGTCGTGCTCAGCTCATGCCTGGCGCCATCGGCAGTGTCCAGTTCTGTGGACAATTGGCCGCCAGACGACCCGACCTTGAGGTGTCCGAGGTTGTTTCGCCAGGATAAGGTCGGAAATAGGGTATCTGCCGGCACGGTAATCGCCTGGCTGACGCTGATTGGTGCAATAGAGCGATCATGCATCACGCGTACCACGTGGAGAGTTGGGCTATATGCCAATGGATAGCGTGGATCCTCGCCCATGTGCGACAATATGTAGACATCCCTTGCATCGCTCACCAGGCTTGGCGTAAGAAACTCCAAAGGAAGCACCACAAACTGGCTCAGCGTCTCCAGCGTTGCACCGCTGAGCAACGCTCCTGCCATAGGATCGGTGACTTCGGGCAGTGTTAAAGCGATGTGCCAGCGGCCTTGGGGATCCACGTCGGCTGCGGCGAGCTTGAGCCCCATGAGATCGACCGGGACTTGAAGCGGTTGAGGTCGCATCCAGGCGCCGTTGACAAAACGAGCGTACCAGACAGAGACCGCGCCGTTGACGTCGCTCTGGTACCACATCGCGATCAGGCCATCGCTTGGTGATTGTCGGAGAACGGGTAAGTCGAGCCAGGTGAGTCCAGGGTCATTAGTTTTGGATACCAGGCATTGATTGGATGTCCAGGCGTTGCCATCTCGACTGCTCGTGGCGTATAGACAGTACCCGCCGGTGCCGTCGCGTTCCACCCAAAACACTTGCCTGAGACCATCCGCGCCAACATGGAGGCGCGCGCCAATATCCCAATCATCAACCTCTGCAATGACGACCGGCGATGTCCACTGTCCAGCAGCCGATCGGAAGTAGTAACGCAAATGCGGCGTAGCCGGTGGATTGCCATGATAGATGTCCAAGAGCACGACATGAGCCGTTCCAGAAGGTCCAAGCACAAGCCCTACTGGGAGATCATCCGGTAGCTGCTCAGGTTGTCCCCATTCACCTGCCGGGGTTCTGAGCCGAAACTGTAACCCGGAGCTGCCGGCACGGCCTGTCTTGTATATTAAGCCGACGTATCCGTCGGGACCGGCGGCAAGAAGGCACGCACCAGGAGATGCATGGTAGCCGAGAGCGATTGTTCTGGCCTGATCCAGTGCAAGCGGTGTGCTCCAGGCTTCGGTGCCCGTGGCCTTGACCGCGTGATAGAGCACGCGCGGATCATCCCAGGGACCCTGGCCACTGATCCAGGCCAGGTGGATCGAACCATCCGCGCCACGGACTACGCATTCAACGTCACCCGAATTGATGTAATGGCCTTCGAGGCGTAAAATGGCAGGCGCACCCAGGCGCAGGGCATAATCGGCTTCCCCAAGAGAGATGGACTCTCGAACCGCCAAATCGCCTTGAATTTGCCAGGGTGGCATCAATGGCGCAGCAAAGTCCCCGTTTGTCACCCGGTCGTGAAGCGATCTGATCTGCAAGGGTGTGTTTCTGAAGTCGTTATCCTCCTGTCCTGCTGGGATTTCAAGTGCGCGCACAGCAGTGTATCCCGATGTGGCGACCTCTAACTGCCCCACATTTGTATCCCCCAGATAGGCGGTGTACCATCCCCATTCATCGGTGACAGGGGTGTTAAGTCCTGCAGGTGTCGCCCGTAAGATGACTCCCATCGCGGTTTGACCGCGCGTGTCGGTCACTTTGCCTATAACGGATCGGGCATAGGCTGTCGCACTGCCGAGTGGAATCCATCCGCTGGCATTGCTTGCTCTATCTGTCGCCTGGGCCCAGAAGTCATAACGGTGTCCGGGCATAAGAGGCAAGGACGTGGACTTGTCAACCACATACCGGCTGTTGTCGCTTCGATCCGTATAGGCGATCTCGATTCGTCGGACACCCGATGACACTGGTCCCGGATCTTCCACAAAAAGAGAAGGTGTATACAGAGGGGAGCCGATGCGTAACCACGAATCGAGCGCGCCGGTGATTGTCAGCAGCGGCGGCGTTGATTCAATGGTTGTGACTGCTGCATCGTCAGGCGTCCATGCAGATACGTTGCCGGCATCGTCAGTCGCGCGCACCCGCAACTCGTATGTGTGTCCGCCAATGGCCTCTTCAAAATCATAGAAGCGTCCTCCATTTCCGTAAGCATCGAGCGTCAAAATGGTTCCCCAATCTCGGCCTGGCTCCCGCATCTGCAATTCCGTCTGGCGCGCTATGGAACGCTCATCGCTGCAGCTCCATGTGATGTGTAGTGGGCCAGGTGAAAGCTGGGGGAACGGATTCATGGCGCATGTTGGCGGTGTGCGATCGGGATAATAGGCGATCACCAGGGTTGCGACCGGCTTGTCAGCGCCGGCCTCACGCGAGAACATGCCCTTGAGGACTCGGTTCTACCTTGTGTTGGTGAGATTGTTGCGGTGTTGGTGCGAAGTCGCGTCAAGGTGATACCCAGGGTTTCTGCTCCGCCGCTCCTCGCCCGTTTCTGGGCAGGAGCGGCGGTTCCGTGGGCGTTCACACGCCCAAAGCATCGAGATAACTGACTTGTCCCGGTGGTGCACCGGCCACTTGCA
>Ga0172370_10005394_pt1 | contig 16520 bp, 10 predicted proteins | sample LakKiv5m_FD_114538 | JGI IMG/M metagenome (GOLD analysis project Ga0172370, IMG submission 114538) | Freshwater microbial communities from Kabuno Bay, South-Kivu, Congo - kab_022012_11.5m | ecosystem: Environmental > Aquatic > Freshwater > Lake | place: Democratic Republic of the Congo...
CAGGCCGCGCTCGCCGGATCGCAGGTGTCCTCGGTGCACTGGTCGCCGTCGTCGCACTTCGAGACGCCGCCGGGCGCACAGGCGCCGGCCGAGCACGAATCGCCGAGCGTGCAGGGGTTTTTGTCGTCGCAGGACGAGGTGTTCGGCAAATGCAGGCAGAATCCCGTCACGGGGTCGCACGCGTCGTCGGTGCACGCGTTCGCGTCGTCGCAGTTCTTCGCGTCGCCGGGCTTGCACACGCCCTCGACGCACTCGTCGTCGGTCGTGCAGCCGTTGCCGTCGTCGCACAGACCGACGTGGAAGGTGTACGTGCAGCTGCCGCTCGCGACCTCGCACGCGTCGTCGGTGCAGGGGTTCTTGTCGTCGCAGGGGCCGAGGTTCGGTGTCGCCACGCAGCCCTTGCCGGCGACGCACGCGTCGTAGGTGCAGGCGTTTCCGTCGTCGCAGCCTTTGCCGGCCTCGTAGCCGCTGCCGTTGGGCTTGCAGTTGTAGACCATCTCCGCGATGCACGAGTCCGCCGTGCAGACCTTCGGGACGCACGTTTGCAGCGGGCCGCAGAACTGCCCGTCACCGCAGTCCGGATCGCTCGCGCAGTCCACGCACACGCCCTTGGTGGTGTCGCAGACCTTGGGACACTCCTTGCTGCTCGCGCACGTCTTCGCGTCGACGCAGGTGCTCTGCACGCAGGCCTGGCCGTCCTTGCAGTCGGTCGGCGCCACGCACTCGACGCAGGCGCCGACCACCTTGTCGCAGATCGCGTTGGCGTCCTTGCACTCCTTGTCCGACTGGCACGCGGGCGCAGCCTTGCAGGTGTTGGCGATGCAGACGGCCGCGGGGCCGCAATCCGAGGCCGCGATGCAAGAGACGCAGACGTGGCTCGAGGGTTCGCACACGCCGGAGGTGCAGTCGGCGCTCGAAGCGCAGGGCTTCGGCAGCGGCACACAACCCGCGACGGGCGCGTGCTTGCAGGCCACGATCATGGCGTCGCACGAGTCGATCGTGCAGGGGTCCTGATCGTCGCAGTCGAGCGTCGCGCAGGTCTTCGCAGGCACGTCCGGAGCGATCAATACGTCGTCGCCCGTTCCCGTGTCCTGCCCGACATCCGTTTCCACGTCGATCCCGCCGAGGTCACCCGCCTGCGCGAGGTCACCCGTCGTGTCGCTTGGCTTCGACGTGTCGGGTATATCGCCCTTGCCGGACGTGTCACCTGCCGCGACATCGGTCTTCGCCGTGTCGCCGGCGTCGCTCGCGTCGGTCGTGGTCACTCCGTCGCCGAGCCCCGTGGTGTCTCCGACCGAGATGCCGACGGGGCCGTTGCCGCCGCCGCCCGAGCCGGATCCGCAGCCCGTGGCAACGAGGCAGGCTGTTGCGCAGGCGAGCGCCGTCGCGAAGTGTGAAAGTCGGCGCATCGGTGCGCTCCCAAAGCGCGGGGTGAGCCCCGCCTCAACCCGCGACGCTACTTGCCTGCGAAGAGGGAAGCAAGCGGGTCCCAGGCCGGCCCGCGCAGGTTCCCCCTCCCCGGCGCCACCGGAAGCTGCTACAAGCGCGCCGCTCGCATTCACGCTGCACGGGGCCCGCGATGAGCACATACACCCTCACACTCATGCCCGGGGACGGCATCGGCCCCGAGGTCACCGACGCGACCTTACGCGTCATCGCCGCCACCGGCCTCGCGATCCGATGGGAGCGACACGTCGCCGGGCTCGACGCCATCAAAGCCGGATCGACCACGACGCTGCCCGACGACACGCTCGAGTCCATCCGCCGAAACCGCGTGGCGCTGAAGGGACCCATCACGACGCCGGTCGGCAAGGGCTTTCGGAGCGTCAACGTCGCGCTGCGCAAGGCGCTCGACCTCTACGTGAGCCTGCGCCCGGTGAACAGCCTCCCCGGCTTGCAGACGCGCCACGAGGGCGTCGACATCGTCGTCTTCCGCGAGAACACCGAAGGCCTCTACGCGGGGCGGGAGCACGAGGTCGTGCCGGGCGTCATCGAGGCCCTCAAGATCATCACGAAGGCCGCGAGCCTCAAGATCGCGCGCCATGCCTTCGAGTACGCGCGCTGGCGCGGGCGTCGCAAGATCCACGTCGTGCACAAGGCGAGCGTGATGCGCCTCTCGGACGGCCTCTTCCTCGAGGCGTGTCGCGAGGTCTCGGCGGAGTATCCGTTCATGCAATGCGAGGAGGTGCCCATCGATCGCGCGGCCATGCAGCTGGTGCTCGACCCTACGCGCTTCGACATGCTGCTGATGGAGAACCTCTACGGCGACATCTTCAGCGATCTCTGCGCGGGCCTCGTGGGCGGCCTCGGTGTCGTGCCCGGGGCGAACATTGGTGATCAGTACGCCGTCTTCGAGGCGGTGCACGGCTCGGCGCCTGACATCGCGGGTCGGGGCCTGGCCAACCCCGTCGCGCTCATCCGATCGTCGGCGCTCATGCTCGAGCACATCGGCGAGCGCGTCGCGGCGCGGCGCATCGAGATCGGCGTGCGGCGCGTGCTGGCCGCGCGCGAAGCCCTGACGCGCGATCTGGGCGGCACCGGTGGAACGAAGGACATCACGGACGCGATTATCGGCGCCATGCCCGGCGCGGCGGAGGTGCAGTCATGATCCACAAGCGCGCGACGCTCATTCCGGGCGATCACATCGGTCGCGATCTCGCGCCGCACGTCGTCGATCTCATCGCGGCCGCGGGCGCGCAGGTCGAGTGGGACTGGATCGAGGTCGCGCGCGGAACGCAGCCGGGCGAAGGCACGATCTCCGAGGCCTGTGTGGAGTCGGTCAAGCGCAACGGCGTCGCGCTCCGCGGCCCGATGGGCACGACGCAGGACGCTGGCTACGAGAGCCCGTCCGTCACGCTGCGCAAGCGCCTGGGCCTGTACGCGGGCATCCGCGCGGTGAAGAACATGCCGGGCGTCGAATCGCGCTACCCGGACCTCGACCTCGTCGTCATCCGCGAGAACACCGAAGACGTCTATGCCGGCCACGAGCACGAGGTCGTCCCCGGAGTCGTCGAGTCGCTCAAGATCGTCACGCGCACGGCCTCCGAGCGCATCTTCCGCTTCGCCTACAAGTACGCGCGCAGGCACGGCAGGCGCCGCGTCGCCATCATCCACAAGGCCAACATCATGAAGCTGACCGACGGCCTGTGGCTCAAGGTGGGCCAAGAGATCGCGGCGGACCACCCGGACATCGAGACGCGATCGCTCATCGTCGACAACACGGCAATGCAGCTCGTGCAGAACCCCTACCAGTTCGACACCCTCGTGTGTGGCAACCTCTACGGCGACCTGCTCTCCGACCTCGCCGCGGGCCTCGTGGGCGGCTTCTGCACGGTCTGGGGCGAGGACGTTGGCGAGGACTCGATCGTCTTCGAGATGATCCACGGGCGCGTGCCGGAGTTGATGGGCAAGGACATCGCGAACCCGATCCCGATGATCCTGCCGGCCGTGAAGCTGCTCGAACAGCTCGACGAGCGGCAGGCCGCGACGCGCATCGTGTCGGCCTACGAGAAGGTGCTGGGTGAGAAGAAGTGGGTCACGCGGGACCTGGGCGGCACGTCGAGCACGACCGAGATGGTGGCGGCCGTCAAGGGGGCGATGGCCTGAGGCGGCGCGCGGACGCCCCGTCTACACTCCGTGTCACCCCGTGTCACCCCGTTGACTACGCCCCCATCATCACGCACCTTGCGCCCCGCACGCCGGCCCTGCTCCGGCCAGGAGCGCACCTGCACGACCTGCTGTCGAGACGCGTGGTCCTGTTGCCCGGCAAGGGCGGCGTCGGCCGTTCCTCGATCACGGCCGCGCTCGGTCAGCTCGCGCGTCGCCGCGGCCTGCGCGTGCTCGTGACCGAGATTGGCGACGATCCCCACGACTACTCGCCGCTCGCTCGACACTTCGGTCGCGACCACCTGCCGGTGCAGCCGGAGATGCTGACGCCCGGCATCCGGGGCGCCATCCTGCTCGCGCGCACGGGGCAGGAGCTCTTCCTCAAGTCGGTCCTCCACTCGGGGGCGCTCGCGCGCGCCGCGCTGTCGTCGGATGCGCTGCGCAAGCTGCTCAACGCGGGGCCGTCGTTTCGCGAGATGGGCGTGTTCTTCCAGCTGCTGACGTATCTGCGCATGCGCCACGCCGACGGCGAGCCCGAGCACCAGCTCATCCTCATCGACATGCCCGCGACGGGACACACGCTGTCGCTGACGGGGCTGCCCGACACGCTGCTGCGCCTGATTCCGCGCGGCCCGATCGCCGATCACCTGCGCGAAGGGCAGGGATACCTGCATGACCCTTCGCGCGCCGCCGCGTATGTCGTGACGTTGCCGGAGACGCTGCCGGTGACGGAGTGCGTCGAGCTTCTCGACGGGCTCGAGGCGACGAACATGCCCGTGGGTGGCGTGATCCTGAACCGCGTCCACGAGGACCCCTTCACCGCCGCGGAGCGGAGCGCCCTCGAGCCCATCCTCGCCACGCGACACGTGTTCGGCGCCGAGGGCTTCGCCCGCAATGACCTCATCCGTCGCGAGATCGCGAGGCTTCGCGCGTCCACGCCGCTGTCCATCTTCACGGTGCCGGAGCTGCGTCAGGACGGTCTCATCGACGCCATGACGGACTCGCTCGAGAGGGGCGAACGGATGCCGTCATGACGAACGAGACGATCCGCATTGGCGATCTCCTCCTTACGCGGCGCGTGATCGTGTGCTGTGGTGCCGGAGGTGTGGGCAAGACGACGACGGCCGCCGCGCTCTCGCTCGCCGCGGCGCGCGCGGGACGGCGCGTGCTCGTGCTGACCATCGATCCGTCGCGCCGGCTCGCGGAGACGCTCGGCGTGACGCGCAATCCGCCTAGGCCCGTGCCGTTGCCGGCCGATCGCCGGATTGCGGCAGGCATCGAGGCGCCGGGCTCGCTCGACGCGTGGATGCTCGACCCGAAGCGCGTCGCGGACGAGTCGGTGCTGCGGCTCGTCAAGTCGCCCGAGGACGCCGAGCGTGTGTTCTCGAACCGGATCTATCAGCAGGTCAGCTCCATGGTCGCCGGCATGCACGAGTACACGGCGATGCAGGCGCTGCACCAGCTCGTCAGCGAGGGGCGCTACGATCTCGTCGTGCTCGACACGCCGCCCTCGCGTCACGCGCTCGACTTCCTGGAGGCGCCGGGCCGGCTCGCGCGCTTCATCGAGGGGCGCGCGTTCCAGGCCTTCCTGCCAAAGGGTGACGGCCTCATCGCGCGTGCGGCCTCGGCGCTGCTGCACAAGATCCTGAGCGCCGTCTTTGGCCACGACACCGCGACCGAATTCGTGTCCTTCCTGAGCCTGTTCTCGGGCATCTTCGCGGCGCTCAACGCCGACGTGGGCCAGATGCGCGCCACGCTCGGCGGTCCCGACGTGGCGTTCCTGCTTGTGGCGTCGCCCGCGCCCGCGACGCTCATCGAGGCCCAGTTCTTCCAGGACAAGACCCGCGAGCTGGCGCTGCCCTTCCGCGCGTTCGTGCTCAACCGCAGCCGCGCGTTCGACACGCAGCGCGTCGATCTGGATGGGTCGATGCTCGGCGGCGACGTGACGCCCGAGCTGCGAAGCGGCCTGGACAAGCTCGCCGCGCTCGCGCGGGAGGAGAAGCTCGCCATCGCCCGCGACAGCGCGTTGCTCGAGGAGCTGCGCTGGCGTGCCGGGGAGGGCGCCACCGCCATCGCCGTGCCCGAGCTGCCGCAGGGCGCCGACGACATCGGGACGCTCGTGACCGTGGCGGACGTGCTGGCGCGGTCTTAGCGCCCCGCGACCCTCGTCAGCTCGCTCACCCGCTCGAAGCGCGCCTGCGCGGTCTGGACCTGCTCCTTGCTGAGGCGCACGGTCTTGCCGTCGCGCGTCGTGAAGTGCATGCCGCCGTCATCGGTGCGGCCGCCCTCGCCCGCGAGCGCGCCGTTGACGAAGAGCTGGAAGCGCGTCTCCGACATCGGGACGATGCGGTAGGTCACGCCGCTGTGCTGCACCTCGATCGAGCCGTCTGCGAGCACGCGCGGCTGCGTGTTCGGGCCCATGGCCAGCGGGTTCGACCCGCTCCAGAACTCTATGAGGTTGAAGATGACCGGATCGAGGAAGCCGACCACCACCTCGTAGACCGGTATGATGCAGAACGCCCAGAAGACCAGAGTCTTAACGAACTTGTTGCCGAGGCTGTTGTTCCACTTGTATACCTTCTGTGTCAGCGCGAACTTGCCGAAGCAGCCCGAGAGCGGCGACGCCGCGAGCGCGAAGAGGAGCACGAGACCGAACGAGACGATGCGATTGCTCATGTGGATTCTCCTGTGTGGGTTAGGACCCGGTCGAGCTCCGCAGTCTAGCATCGCGCGTCGCGCCATTGGGAGTGGGCGCCCGCGCAATGCACGCCGATGGCGCCCGGGGCGCGCGACCTGTTAGCGTGCACGGTCATGTCGATCGTCTTCGTCACACCACCGCCCGTCAAACCGTCCGAGCCGGGCCTCTCCGCGTTCGCGGCGGCCGAGGTGGTGCGGCGCCACGGTGGCCGCGCGCGTGCCATCGACGCGTCGCTTGGGTGGTATCGCTTCGTGCTCGATCGCGGGCGGCTCGATCGCACGCTCGCCGATCTCGTCGCGTCGGGTCGGCCGCAGCGCGAGATCACGGCCTTTCGCCGCGCGATCCGGTCGGTGACGGAGACCCGCCCGCTCCACAAGGCCGCGACCTATCGCGATCGGCGCGTCTACACGTCGGCCGTGAGCGATCTCGAGCAGGCGCTGCGGCTCGTCTCCGCGCCCTTTCCCGGCGTGGCGCTGCGCGTGGCGCAGATCACGGTGGATCGTCCCGGTTTGCGGCCCGAGTCCGCGGCGGGCATCGACGACCTCTCGCGCCTCGAGGGGCCGCTCGACGCGTTCTACGTGGATTCCTTGATTCCAATGCTCGCGGCGGCGGGAGCGCAGAACATAGGCATCTCGCTGACCTTCCAGCCGCAGGCGCCGGCGGCGTTTCGACTCGCGCGCCTGCTGCGCGACCACCTGCCGCACGTGCGTCGGATCCTCGGCGGTCCGCTGGTCGCGTGCTGGAGGGAGGTGGGCGCGGCGCTTTCGGGTGCGCCCTTCGACGTCTTCGACGAGATCCTGGTGGGTACCGATGACGAGCTCGAGCGCATCGCGCGGCAGGATGACGCCGATCCGACGTGGCAGCGACGCGGGCCCTCCGTGCTCGACGACGCGCCGCTCTCGGTCGATCTCGACGCCGTGGACTGGCCTCGTTACTTCTCGCCGCTCCCGACCGTGCCCGCGGTGCTCGGTCGCGGCTGCTACTGGCGCCGCTGCACGTTCTGTCCGGATCACCTGCACCCGCGCCTCGACGCGTGTGGCGAGGGCGGCCTCGAGGCGTGGCTGCACGCGGTCGCGACGCGCTTTCCCGAGGGCGCGATGCTGCATTTCACGGACTCCGCCATGCCGCCCGCCCACCTCGGTCGCGCCGCCGAGGTGATCCGGCGTGACGCATTGCCGCTGCGGTGGCGTGGCTTCGTGCGCGTCGAGCGCCCCTTCGCCGATCCCGCGTTCGCGCGCCTGCTCGCGGAGGGTGGCTGCGCGATGCTGCAGCTCGGCGTCGAGACCGGGTCACCGCGCATGATGGCGTTGCTCGGCAAGGGCGACGGCGATCCCGATCGCTCGCGCCGTGTGCTCTCGACGCTCGGTGCCGCGGGCATTCGCAGCTATGTCTATCTGCTCTTCGGTCTGCCCGGCGAGACCGACGCCGATCGCGAGATGACGCTCGCGCTCGTGGAGGAGCAGGCCGCCTCGATCCACGCGCTCAACCTTGCGCTGCTCAACCTCCCGCGTAAGAGCCCCATGCACGCCGATCCCGCGCGATACGGCATCACGCGCATCGTCCCCTTTCACGACGAGACCGACCTCTCACTCTACGACGACTTCCAGTGCGGCAGCTCGCACCCCCGCATGGAGGCGCGGCGCTGGCTCGATCACCGCTTCGCCAAAAGCGCGGCGGTGCGTCAGATCGGCGCCGATCTGCGCTCGCCCTTCAAGGAGAACCACGTCTGGACACTGTGAGGCGGGCGACTACTTTGCGTTGGGAGCAGGGGGAGCAGGGGTGGGAGCAGCGGTCGCGACGCGGTCCAGGATCTGCGCAACGCACGCGGCCTCACCGCCAGAGGCAGAGGTCCGCGCGCGCTGGATGACGCCGGCGCGCTCGGCCCCGAAGGGCAGGCCCATTTGGAGCTCCTCGACGGTGAGCTCCGAGCTGCGGCCCCGTGCGCAGAAGAGCTGGAGCATCGGACCCAGACAGCGCGCGCCGTTGTCCTCACCGGCCAGCAGCGATGGCACCGATGTCGACATCAGAAGGTTGGCGTGCTTGCCGATCGCGTCACAGGTCGTCTTCTCCTTGGCGAGCGCCCTATCCAGCCACCGCGCGAGGAAGTAGTCCTCGGTCGCCGCCGACGCGAAGCGCCAGGACTGGGACTCACCGACGCGCTCGAACAGCGGCGTCACCATCATGCGCGAGCAGATGCGGACCGCTTCCACGCGCGATGCCTCGGGCTGTGCGCTCGTGCACGCGTCCACCGAGAAGATCGATCCCGGCGCGCTCGCGGCCTTCACCTGCGCGTCCACCATGTTCCCGACGACGCCGAAGAGCACCCCCGCCGTGGTCTGGAGCACGCCGAGGTCCTTGCCCAACAGGCCTCGCAGGTAGAGCGCGAAGAGCTTGGATCGGCTGCTCACGGCGGGACGGGAGCCCTTGACGGTCTCCGTCTCGACGCCGAGCGCGCGCGCCGTGATCACCATGGCCTGCAAGTCGCGGTAGGTCGCGAGGTGCTGATAGTGACACGAGTTGCCGTCCACCACGCGCCCGTCGAGCTGGAAGTTCTTCAGCAGCGCCCAGAACTTCTCGTTGGCGGCCGCGTCGCCGCCGAGCAGGCGCAGCACGCGCTCCTCGACGCGCTTGCAGGAGACGAAGGGCACCTGGAGGATCGCGTCGATGTTGTCGAAGCCGTAGTTGGCCGAGAGCACGGATGGGCGCACGAAGGTCGCGAGCGCGAGCGTCTTGCCGAAGCGATCGCTGAGCGTGTTGAGGTCCTTGACCGCCTTGGTGCGCGCGACGATCGGCACCTCGTCGAGCGAGTCCACGAGCAGGATCCAGGGCTTGGCGGCGAGGACGGACTCGAACTTCTGAATCGCGTCGGCGCCCTCGAGGCCCAGGTTGCTCTCGAGCAGGGCGAGCGGCGTCTTGCCCTTCGCCCGCGCGAGATCGATCGCGAACACGCGCGCCTCGCCGCACAGCTGCGCGCGGAGCGAGGCCACGAGGCGCGTCTTGCCGGTGCCGCCGGCCGCGACGATGAACGTGTGTCGCAGCCCACCCGCCTTGAGCGCATCGGCGAACGCACGCTCGCCGAGCGAAGGTGGCTTCGTCCCCTGGGGTGGCACGCCGAGCTGCGCGGGCCAGCTTTTGACGGCGAGATCGGCCGGCAGGTAGTCGCCGGTCTCGACGGCCTTCGCGTGCGTCGCCTTGTCCGCGCGGCACGCCGCGTCGTAGGCGTTGGCGAGCGCAGGCTCCAGCGTCGGCCCCGGATCGACCGGAGGCACGGGCGGCGTCGCGGGCTTGACCTCCGCGGCAGGGCCGCCGCACGCGAGCACAGAGCACGCGGCGAGCGCGAGCAGGACGCGCTTGAGCTGTGACGAGAACAACCGTCCGATTCGCATCGTAGATCCCTGGCAGGCGAGGTGGGGGTCGCCGCTCGGGCGGATGCTAGGACGGGCAGGGGGCCTGGGGCAACCCGGTGTGCGCTACTTCTTCTCCGGTGCCTTGGGCGCGTCGGCCTTGGGCGCGTCGGGCTTGCCCGCCTCGGCCTTCGCGGGACCTGCGGCGGCCGGCGCGGGGGGCTGCATCAGGCCGAGCTGCACGCGCATCTCCATCGCGCTCGTGTAGCGGTCGTAGGCAGCGGCCACGTTGGCGTCGACCTTGATGATGTCGAGGCCGTGCACGTTCAGCGTCTTGTTGGTCGCCTTCATCGGGCCGAGATCGCCCTTGTGCGTGCCGGTCTTCGTGTACGCCGACACGACGTAGGGCCCGATCGACCACTGCTCGCCGACCGTGAGCTTCGCGTCCGGGAACGCCTTGCGGAAGCTCGCGATCCAGCCCTTGAACGCCTCGGCGCCCTTGACGACCTTGTTCGCACCGTGGAACGTGCCGACGATCTCCTTCGACAGATCCTTGTCGAGGGCCGCGGCCGCCGCCGCCGCGTCGGCGTTGTTGAGATCGTCGCGCACCTTCTTCGCGATCTCGAGGTTCGCGGGCACGGCCGCGGCCTTGACGATCTCCGGCGTCGCGGGCGCCTCGGGCACTGCCGGCGCGGGACCGTCCTTGCCGTCTCCGACCTGCGCGAGGAAGGTCATCGGGTTCGCGTACGAGTAGGCCTTCTTGACCTTGCCGCCATCGACGAAGAAGACCATGGCGCAGTCCCAGCCGACCTTCTTGCCGGTCGCGGCCACCCCCATGAAGGGAGCGGTGTGTGTGCCGGTTATCACGGCCTGCACGACCACGACGTTGCCACCGTCGAGGATGCGCGTCGCCGCGAGCTTTGCGTCTGGCATGCCCGTGCGCACGAAGCCCCATCGCTCCTTGACGCCGGCCTTGCCCTTCGCGGGCGGCATGTTCATGCCCTGGTCGACCCACTCCACGTCATCCGCATAGGCCGCGAGCGCCTCATCTGCCTTGCCCTCGGACCAGGCCTTCATACCGGCCTGCAAGGCCGCCGCGCCATCGACCGGCGCGGCAGGCTTCGGAGCCTCCGCGGCCTTGTCTGCCGCCTTCTCTGGGGCCTTGGCCGGCGCCTTGTCAGCCACCTTGTCGGCGACCTTCTCGGGGGCCTTCGCGGGGGCCTTGGGCTCCTCCTTCTTGCATCCGAAGATCGCGATGACCGCGACGGCCACCGCGAGCGACATCCACTTCATGGTCGATCTCCTTGGGGTGTTGGGGCGTCTGTGCGCTCCGTCTGGCGCGCGCATTAGCGCTGCCGCGCCCTTCTGTAAAGGGCCTTGGATTGAAGTGGGGTCGGGTGGGGCCTATAGTCACCTGCCCTCGGGCCACCCGGGGTGCAGGCGCGGGGATGAGCGAGACCTTTGGACATGTCTGGACGCTGCACAGCGTCGCCCCGCCGCTCGCCGTCTGGCGCGTGATCTCAGACACCGACCGGATCAACCGGCTCGCCCGCACGGGCTTCCGCTATCGCATGGCGCCCGCACCGGACGGTAAGGGCATGCTGCGCATCGGGGAGCAGCGACACCTCGGCATGCGGCTCGTCTGGCACGAGCACCCGGTCCTCTTCCAGGCCCCGCAACGCTATGAGATCAAGCGCGAGTACCTCGAAGGTCCGCTGTCGCTGAACTTCAACCGGCTCACGCTCACGCCGTCGGGCGGCGGCACGGACATCCGCTTCGAGGTCGAGTTGCACCCGCGCAAGCCTTGGATGCGCAAGGCGCTCGCGCTCGACTTCGCGCTGACCGTGCGGCCTCGGCTCGAGCGCGCACTCTACGCGGTCGTCGCGGCCATCGACAAGGAGCGTGAGCCGCCGGACCTGCCGGCCGAGCCCCTCTCGAGGGAGGCCGCGCGCCGGATCTCGGAGGACCTGTGCGATGTCGAGCCGCGGGAGGTCACGGAGCGCCTCGCCACGTTCCTGCGCGAGGCACCGACCTCCGAGCAGCAGCGCATGCGTCCGATCGCTCTCGCGAGGGCCTGGGGCCTGCCGCCGCGGGACGTCACGCGGGGCCTGCTGAACGCGGCCGGCGCCGGTGTGCTCGACATGCAATGGGAGCTGCTCTGTCCTTCGTGCCGCGGCCCGGCGAACACGCAGGCGACGTTCGGGCTGCACGGGGGCGAGGCCCACTGTCCGGGCTGCGACGTGCGCTACGACGCGTCGATCGTGGACTCGGTCGTGCTCTCGTTTCGACCGTCGCCGCTCGTGCGCCTGATCGAGCCGCGCATGGACTGCATGTCGAGCCCCGCCCGCATGTCGCACGTGGTCGCCCAGAGGCAGCTTCCGCCGCGGCAGGAGAGCGATTGGACGCTCACGCTCGAGCCTGGCACGTATCGACTCCGCGTCCCGTCGCTGATGGCCGAGCGGGTGACGCTCAACGTGCGGGCGGAGGCCTCGCGCAGCGACGCGGCGGTGATCGTGGGGCCGCGCACGCTGACGCCGCAGGTGCTGCGCCTCAAGGCGGGAAACGTCACGCTCCGGCTCAGGTCCAAGATGGGGGAGCCGAAGGTGCTCCTGGTCGAGCGCGCGTCGCTCGATACCGGCGTGATGAGCCTCGGCCGCCTGCTCGAGTGGCCGGAGGTCGCGGCCGCGCTGCCGTCGAGCGCGATCGAGGACGGGCTGTTGGCCGAGCCGCACACAGGGCCGGCGATCGCACTCCAGATCGCGCGCGGCGGGCGTACGGCGGAGCGCGAGGTGGCGGCGCTGCTGCGCGGGCAGGGCGCGCGCGCGTTGCAGGCCTCCTCGGGCTGGGTCACCGCGACGTTCCAGGGGTGGCAGTCCGTCGCGGCCTTGCAGCGGGACTTGCAGGGCGCGCCGTGGCTGAGCGCGGCGGTGGGCTACGGCACCCTCATCGAGCTCGGCGACGGCAAGGGCGTGCGGTGGCCAGCCGGCGCGTTCATGGAGGGGCTCGTGGCGAGCGCGCTCGGCGCTGACGCCGGACAGTGGCTCCTGCACGCGCCCGCGAGCCTCCCGGAGGATGTGCGCGCACAGTCGAGGGCAGTCCTCGGATGGCCGGAAGACGCCGAGCGAGACGTGCTCCTCGACCTGCCGCAACGCACCACGCCCCCCATGCGGCTCCCGACGCTGCGTGCGGACCCGATTCGCCTCGGCGAGATCGTGGACGATCGCTTCCGCCTCGTTTCGGAGCTCGGCCAGGGCGGCTTCGGCGTGGTCTTCGCGGCGGAGGACACGACCTGTGGCGCGCCCGTGGTCGTCAAGCTGCTGCGCCCCGAGCTCGGCTCGGATCCCGCACAGGTGCAGCGGTTCTTCGACGAAGGGCGGCTCGCGGCGCGCCTGCGCGGCGATCGGGTGGTGCGCCTGCACGAATGGGGCCTCGGCGACGACGGGCGGCTCTTCCTGGTGATGGAGCGCCTGCACGGGCGCGAGCTGCACGAGCTGCTCACCGAGCAGGGCACTCTGGATCCGCCGCGCGCGATGGCGTTGTGCGTGCACGCGCTCGAAGGGCTCGCGGAGGCGCACGCGCAGGGGCTCGTGCACCGCGACATCAAGCCGCAGAACCTCTTCGTCATCCGCGAAGGGGAGCCCGACGAAGCGATCAAGGTCATCGACTTCGGCATCGCGCTCGATCTGACTGGCCGCGTTGGTTCGCCCGGTTCGCTCGGCGAGGTCATCGGCACGCCCACGCACATGTCGCCGGAGCAGGTCGCCGGCCTCCCGATCGACGCGCGCACGGATCTCTACGCGCTCGGCACCGTGCTCTACGAGAGCCTCGCGGGGGAGCTGCCCTTCTCGGGCGACACGATGCTCCAGATCCTGCTCGCGCGGCTGCAGGACGTGCCGGTACCGCTCGTCAAGACCTGCCGGCAGCCCCTGCCGCACGGCCTCGAGTCCCTCGTCGACTCCCTGCTCGCGCGCGATCGAGACCTGCGACCCGCGAGCGCCGGCGCGGTCGCCGCGATGCTGCGGCAGGTCCTCGCCAACGCGGGTGATCGGGCGGACTGGATCGCGTCCTGGCAGCGCCACCGGCAGCCGCGCCGTCGCCCGGGCGCGCAGGGCAGCGACCTGAGTGTGGAGCTCGGGGACACGATCCCGCTCGAGCGCTGATCGGCCGGCCGCGGCACGCTCGGCGTCAGATCACGGGCAATCGGCCTTGCAGGTGCTGGACGATTCGCCCGCGGTCGCGTCGCATGTCCCGTCGGCGCAGTAGCTCTTCGCGAGACACGATCCGCAGTCCGCCGGACACTTCGCGCACGTCTCGTCCGCCGCGCACACCCCGTCGCCGCAGCCCGCCGGGCACGCGCCGCAGTCACCCGCGCAGCTCACGCAGGTCTCGCCGACCTCGCACAGCCCGTCCCCGCAGGCGATCGTGCAGCCGTCGCAGGGCTTCTCGCAGAGCGCCGCGCACGTGTCGTCCCACAGTGACGCGCACGAGGGTAGCGCCGCCACGACGCAGGGCTCGCACGCGCAGCCCTGACAGCCGCCGCCGTAGTAGGCGCCGCAGCCCCGAGTGCACGCGCCGCAGTCCCCCGGGCAGCCCTGGCAGCTCTCTCCCGGGCCGCAGACGCCGTCGCCGCAAAACGACGCCGGGCACGTCGCGCCGCATCCGACGGCCAGCTGCATGCACTCCAGGGTCCACGCCACGGTGCAGCAGGCCGGCGAGGTCGTGCAGACGCAGGGCTCGACATCCTGTGTCAGCTTGCCCTGCTCCTCGGGCGTCGATTGCGGCGCACAGCCGGGCGAACAGGCTCCGCAATCGATGGCGCAGCTGCCGCAGTGTTCAGCGGGCTTCGAACACACGCCATCGCCGCAGACGTGCGGGCTCACGGGCACGTAGCACACGCCGCAGTCGGTGGGGCAGGCCGAGCAGGTCTCGGGGGCCGCGCAGGCGCCGTCGCCGCACGTGGCCTCTGGCGTGCAGTCGGCTGGGCAGGTGGCCGGTCCCTCGCCCAATCCGCCGTCGCAGGCGCCGTCGCCGCACGTGGCGTCGCAGGGCTCGCCACCGCACTCGGCACACTGCTCCACGCAGCCCTCGTCCCACGCGAGGCTGCAACAGTAGTCGAGCGCCTGGCACACGCACGCCTCGCAGCCGCAGCCCCCGCAGCCCGGCGTGGCCTTCGCGCTGCATTGCAGGCCGCTCGCCTTGCAGTCGACCGGGCAACTCGTGGGCGTCTCGCCCGCCTCGCACAGGCCATTGCCGCAGCCCGGCGCCACGCAGTCCGCGGGGCAGATCGCGGGGCTCTCTCCGCTCTCGCACTGTCCGTTGCCGCACACGTCGCATGAGACCTGGACGACGACGGCCGTGGCGCCGCCCTTGCGCGACTCCACCACCAAGACGTAGCCCGCGTCAGGACCCAGATCGAGCGCGATCTTGCTCCCCGCCGCGCCGCAGGCAGAGCTCTCGCACGTCTCGCCGGTCGCTGGCAGCGCGAGCAGGACCGGGCTCGCGAGCGTGGACGCGACCTCCAGCGAGAGCGTCACGCGTGCCTTCGTGACGACCTTCGACGTGAGCTTCAGCACGGCCTCGCCGCCGTCCCAGATCCACGGCGAGCACGGGTAGCGGCTGCTGTCCGACGGCTTGGCGGCCAGATCGAGGCTGCGCGTCTCGCCGCAGGCGATGGCCTCGGGCTTGCAGGGAAGCCCGACGCAGGGCTCCGAGACCACACACGTCCCGGTCTTGCAGGTTCCCTTGCCGCCGCACGCGCCCGCGGCCACGCACGCGCTCCCCTCGACCGCCACCACGGCCTTGCACCCCGGCCCCGACGCGGGCGTCTCAGTCATGCCGCAGGTGAAGCTCACGCAGGGACCGAAGCCCACCGACTCGGCCTTGGGGCAGCCCGCGTCCGTCTCGCACTGGCAGGCCTTGGTGAGCACGCAGGCGCCGGCGAGACAGCTGAACTCGCCGCCGCAGGCGACGTTCGGGCAGTCGTCGTCGATGGTACAGGCGCAGGTTTTTTTCTCCGGCTCGCAGTGCCCCGCTTTGCAGGTGCCGAGCTGTGTACATGATTGCATGGACTTGCAGTACGATCCGTCAGGTAGGACCTCCTGCACGCCGCCCGAGGTCTCCGTCACACATTCCGGGTCGACGGGCGGCACCGCGTCCGTTCCCTGGAGATCGCCCGGCGCCGACGCGTCGGGGTAGCCGGGATCCACCTCGTCGTCCCCGCCTCCGGTGGCGGTCGAATCGAGGTGATCGGTGAACTCGCCCGCGTCGGCGAGCCCTGCGCCCGCCCCGTCGGGACCGCGCTGCGGGAGATCCGCGGCGCCCGCGCGCTGCACGTCGCCGGCCTGGTTGGGCGCGTCGGTCACGTCGGCCGAGTCGGAGGCCGCGAGCGCCTTCATGTCGCCGGCCGCGCCGCAGCCGCCGAGCAGCGCGACCGCCGCGGGCAGCGCGCACGCCGCGAGGACGAGGGCGCGCCGCGTCATGGATGGACCCCGTACACGCAGCGGAACCCCGTCCACGGTGACGTTGAAAGCGCGTTCTGGCAGCTCCGGGCCGCGTTGCGGAGCGCGGGCGGCGGGTCGTTGCCGCTGCCGCCGCGCACGACGCGACAGTCCTGGCCCGCCAAGGGGTTGTCCTCCATCGGTCCCATCGGATCCTTCTGCACGCCGCCGGCCATCGTCACGCAGTACCAGCTCTCGACGAAGAGGTCCCGCGTCCACTCGGCCACGTTGCCGGCGAGGTCGAAGATGCCATCCAAAGTCTGTCCACCGGCCTTCTTCCGCACCGGGAAGGGCATCTGCGTGCCGCACGCGGGACCCGATCCCCCCTTGAACGTCGCCAGCGTGCATTTGGGCGGCTTGCTGCCCCACGGGTAG
>Ga0172370_10005396_pt1 | contig 16519 bp, 8 predicted proteins | sample LakKiv5m_FD_114538 | JGI IMG/M metagenome (GOLD analysis project Ga0172370, IMG submission 114538) | Freshwater microbial communities from Kabuno Bay, South-Kivu, Congo - kab_022012_11.5m | ecosystem: Environmental > Aquatic > Freshwater > Lake | place: Democratic Republic of the Congo...
CTTAAAAGAAATACTTGAAGGCCTGGGTGCAACTGTAATTATGTCGAGAACGACAAATACAACCGCAGACGATATACCTGTAACACAGATGGCTGCAATTGCTAACTCATATAACGTGGATTACTTCCATGCAATCCACAGTAATGCAGGGGGAGGCGGTAGTAATTATACTTTAATTCTTTTTCAAGGACATACAAACGAACCTACTTATGGTGATGCTCTTGCTGTGGCAAATTACCTTGCAGATGAAATTTTTAAAGTTAATAGAACAACAAGAAAAATGATTGCAGGTGATTTCGATTTTTACGGTACCGGGCAAGCTTACCTCGGTGTATTCAAATGGTTAAATATGCCGGGAACATTATCGGAAGGATCAATGCATGATTACACTCCGGAAAGTTGGAGACTGAAAAATGACAGTTATTTAAAACATGAAGCTTGGGCAATTGCGCGTGCGTTCCTTATATATTTTATGGGAGGAAGCTTCCAAAACGGAATAGTGGCAGGAATATTAAGAGATGAGTTAGAAACTGTACCGGCATCTTATAAGCCAATTGCTGGAACTCTGGATAATTATAAACCTATTAATAAAATAAAAGTAAGATTAGAACCCGGTGGAAGAATTTATAATGGCGACGAATTTAATAATGGATATTATTTTTTCGATAATGTAACTCCCGGCAATTATAAATTATATTTTGATGCTGATGGAATGAAAACAGATTCAGTTTCAACTATTGTAAATATAAACGAGTCCGTTTTTAATGATAAACTGTTGGTGCTGAATCCTATTCTTGATCCGCCAGTAATTGTTAATTATTCACCCGCGGATAGTTTAAATGAGGTTAGTAATATTTCTCCAATTGTTATTGAGTTCAATATACGGATGAACGTTACCGAAACCCAAAACGCAACTACTATCTCGCCAAGTATTGCCGGTAGTTTTAAATGGGAAAATGATTATAAAAGATTAATCTTCACTCCAACTGTAAGTTATGTACCCGGTACAAAATATACAGTCTCAATTTCGACAGCAGCTAAAACTTATTTCGGTATTCATATTCAGCAGCAAAATTCTTTTAACTTTACAACAAGATCAAAACTAAATTTAATTTCTACTTATCCGGATTTCAGTGCAGCAGATATTTCAACATCTGTTTTAATAAATGTAAAATTTGATAAAGGAATACTTGCCTCAACGTTAGCGTACAGAGTTACATTAACAGATACTAATGGAAATTCGGTGCCTGTTAAGGTAAATCCAAACAAATACAGTCTTGGAATAATAGAATTTGAACCCCAAGCCCCTTTGAAAAATAATACACTTTATAAAATCACACTAAAAGCAGGAATAGGTGATGTAGAAAATGTAACTTTCCCTCAAGATACTTTCATAGAATTTAAGACAGAAAATAAATACACATTTACCGGAAATATTTTAGATGGATTTGAATTGAGTAATGTCTGGCAGTCACCTTTATTATCTCCCAATACTATTGGTATAATTAATGATCAGACAAATTTTACAATTACTACAGAAAGAGAGAAGAGCGGTAATCATTCCGGAAAACTTGTATACGGTTTTTCAGGTAACAACGGATTGGTTGATCTAGCTTTATTTAATCCAATTGAACTAGGGGAAAGTTCACCTGCAGGTTTTGGCATTTGGGTGTTTGGAGATAACAGTAAAAATATTTTAGAATATAGGTTCTCAAGAAACAACTCCAATTCTGAAAATGTAAAGATTGATACTCTAAATTGGACAGGATGGAAATTAAAGAAAATATGGTTGAACGAAATTCCCGGTACAGGCAGTATCCAATTTAAAAGTATTAATGTTGTGCAAACGGGATCAGCAAATACCAGCGGCATAATATTTTTTGACGAATGTATTTCAAATATAATTACCGATGTATATGGTGTGAAGAATTTACCTAGCGAGTTCCATCTTGAACAAAACTATCCTAATCCTTTTAATCCTGAAACAACAATAAAATTCTCAGTTCCTATTGAGATGTTGCATGCAACGTCTCTACAGCATGTTACTTTAAAGGTATATGATGTACTTGGACGGGAAATTGCAACTCTCGTAAATGAAGATAAAGCACCCGGAAATTATGAAATAACTTTTAAAGCAAAAGGATTAACAAGCGGAATGTATATCTATAGAATTCAATCCGGTACTTTTGTTGAAAGTAAAAAACTAATATTACTGAAGTAATACAACCAGGTAATAAGTTCGGGAAACATAAAATAATTTTTGTGAGAATTATACATGTCAGAACCAAAACAAATAAAACCTCAATCAAAAGTTGAGCAAACTTATCTTGGCTTATCCGGGAAAGAATTTATATATGAACCGGTTGAGAAGATTCCGGTTATTCAAGTAGAAAGTTTTCCGGAACTAGGTAAACTTACAGCATTACGTTTTATCGAATGGGTGATTGAAAATCAAGATGGAGTAGTTTCTCTTCCTACAGGAAAAACGCCCGAGCATTTTATTAAATGGGTTGCAAAAATTATTAAGGAGTGGAACACTCAACCAATTCAAAAATTAATTAAAGAAGTCGGAATAAATGCGAAGAATAAACCGACTCTTGAGAATCTTAGATTTGTTCAAATAGATGAGTTTTATCCGATTGATATTAATCAGCATAATAGTTTTTACTATTACATACAAAATTTTTATTTCCGTCTTTGGGGATTAAATCCGGAAAACGCTTTATTGATGAATATAAATGAAATCCCAACAGCAGAAAATTTACCGCTTAATCAAATTTTTCCCGAACAGAAAGTTGATCTTTCATTAAGAACACGATGGGCAAGTTCAAGATTAGAACGATTACAAAAAGAGACAATCGAAATTGTTGATGAGTATTGTTCAAACTATGAAAGGAAAATTCGTGCGCTGGGTGGAATAGGATTCTTCCTTGGCGGAATCGGACCTGACGGACACATCGGTTTTAATGTTCAGGGAAGCGATCATTTTTCAACTACAAGGTTAATCCAAACAAATTATGAAACGCAAGCAGCGGCAGCAGTTGATCTTGGCGGAATTGAGATTGCTCGTAACCGGCTTGTAATAACTATAGGACTTGAAACTATAATTTATAATAACAATGCAACTGCTATAATTATTGCCGCAGGAGAAGCAAAAGCAAATATTGTTAGAGATTCAATTCAAAATTCATTTTCAAATAAATATCCTGCTACTGCATTGCAGAAACTTAGAAATGCAAGATTTTATTTAACACATGGTGCTGCTTTAAGATTGGGTGAAAGACGATTTGTGGACGCTGCACTTGAATCGCCAATTAGTCAACATACCGTTGAACGAAGTGTTATTAATCTTGTAGTAGAAAAAGTTAAAACATTATCCGAATTGAATGAAGAAGATTTCAAAGAAAATAAAATTACTGATCTAGTTTTGAAAAATTTGAAACAGCCGACGGGGAAAATTACAAATGGTATTGAAGAAAATTTAATTAGCAGGCTTGAGAAGGGAATGAGGTTGATTGAGAATGAGGTAATATTACATACGGCACCTCATCATGATGATATCGAGTTAGCATACTTACCATACATAACACATTTGGTAAGAACCCCTTTAAACAAACATCATTTTTCTTATATGACAAGCGGATTTACTGCCGTCACAAATTCTTTCATGCTAGAGTTGATGGAAAATTTGTTAAACTTTTTGAATTCGGGCATCTTCGCCAAAAAATTCACTTCAAATTATTTTAACCGCCAGAATATTGATGGTAAAAACCGGGATGTAATGCTCTATCTGGATGGTGTAGCCGGACACAGCCGCACTCTTCATAATGAAGCGTTAGCCAGAAGATCGTTAAGAAATATTATGGAAATTTATGAAGAAGAAAATCTTGTTTATATAAAAGATAGAGTAAATGAGTTAATAAATTATTTTAGAACTCAATACCCCGGGAAAAAAGATATTGCTTACGTACAAAAACTAAAAGGTATGCAAAGGGAATTTGAGAGCGAAATATTTTGGGGATATTATGGTTTTAGTGTTGAAGATGTCTCTCATTTAAGGCTCGGTTTTTATCAAGGAGATATTTTTACGGAATTACCTGAAATGGATAGGGATGTATTACCGATTTTTGAATTAATGAAAAAGATAAAACCTACAATTGTTACGGTAGCTTTTGATCCTGAAGGAAGCGGTCCGGATACACATTATAAAGTTATGCAGGCAATTGCCGAAGCGCTGGAACTTTATGAAAAATATTCCGGGAATGCCAACGTTAAAGTTTGGGGTTACAGAAATGTTTGGTACAGGTTCCATCCTGCCGAAGCCAATCTGTATGTTCCTGTAAGTCTAAACTCATTCGCAATTCTTGAAAATACATTTATGAAAAGTTTTAGTTCTCAAAAAGGTGCGAGTTTTCCAAGCTGGGAATATGATGGACCATTCAATAGGCTTGTTCAAAGAATTCAGGTTGAACAGTATAACGTACTAAGAGAATGTTTGGGGAAAGACTATTTCTTAAAGCATCCTCATCCAAGAATTAGAGCCGCGAAAGGAATTTTGTTCTTACGTGAATTAACTTTGGATGAGTTTTACAAGCATACGAGAGAATTGAAGAAAGTAACAGAGTAATTATATTTTTCGTAGAGACGCACCGAGTGGGTCTCAATAGTAAAAAGTTAAGAGCCGCATTCGATGCGGCTCTACTGTTCTAATGCGGTAAAACTTCCGATAATCCAATCCCCGGATTTTCGTTTAGTGTTATTTTACCATCAATAACTTTCGTCCCTTCAAAAGGATCATTCTTTATAAGAAGATTGCCATCAAGATCCGCCCAATGAACTTCGGGAGCTAATTGAGATGCTGCAGAAATTGCACAAGATGTTTCCGTCATACAACCCAACATAACTTTCATCCCGAGAGATTTAGCCAAGGTTAACATTTTATATGCTTCTCTTAACCCGGTGCATTTCATCAATTTAATATTAATCCCCGAATAAACTCCGTGAGCTTTAACTACATCCGGAATTCTTTGAACGGATTCATCTCCCATTATTGGAAGCGGACTTCTCTCTGTTAACCATGCCATATCACCAACCATTTCTTTTGGCATTGGTTGTTCAACATAAACAACATTTTTTTCTTTCAACCAATGAATCATATCCAGTGCAAAGGATTTATCTTTCCAGCCTTGGTTAACATCAACAGTAATCGGTTTGCTTGTTACAGAGCGGATTGTTTCAATCATTTCTTTATCAGTTTCACGACCGAGTTTAACCTTCAAAATTTTATATTCTTCCGCCTCTTTTACTTTTTGTTTAACAACTTCGTTTGTATCTATACCGATTGTAAATGACGTGTATGGTGTTTTGTCTTTGTCGAATCCCCATATTTTATGCCACGGCTTCCCAATTAATTTCCCAACAAGATCATGAAGAGCAATATCTACAGAAGCTTTTGCCGCCGGGTTAAGTTTATCAACATTGTCAACATATTCTAAAATGTTTTCCATCTCATACGGATCTTTGAATTGTGAGAGATCAACTTTTGATAAAAATTTCGTTGCTGTTTCATGAGACTCACCTAAGTAGGGAGGCATTGAAGCTTCTCCGTATCCGGTTATTCCTTCGTATTCAATTTGCGTCAATACTACCGGTGTTGTTGTTCTGGAACTAGTTGCTAAGGTAAAAACATGTTTTAATTCCAGCGTGTAAGGTTTAAATGTTAGTTTCATGTTCGAATTCTTTTTTATGATACTGATATTTTTAGAAAAGGCTTTTGAATTTAATCCGCCGGTTAATATTGTTCCGCCGATTAACCCAGTATTGATAATAAATTTTCTACGGCTTTGTTTCATTACATTTCTCCAAGGTAGAATTTATTTTTCTTTATTGAGGAGATTCCGTTTTTATCAATTGAATTTAGAATTCTTTTTGCCCGAATGAAATGGGTCAAACGAAACTCACTGAAATCCGCTGCATTTTTATCAAGAGAATTTATTTTTACCATTCCTGAATCATGAATAAATCTTAAATCACCGATATAAATTCCAACGTGAGTAACTCTTTCCTTCGTTGTATCGGTTGCATGGGAACCAAAAAAAAGTAAATCGCCGAGACGCAAATTTTCAAATCCGTTTTTTGTATCAACCAAGGTACCGGTATTAACTTGCTGGGAAGCATCACGTGAAAGAACTATTCCGTTTAAAAAATAAACTGTTTTCGTAAAACCGCTGCAGTCCATTCCCTTAATTGAAGTGCCGCCCCACAAATATGGAATTCCCATAAATAGTTTCGCTGTTGATACAATATCTTCTCCTGTTGGATTTCTTTTTTCTAACCATGAATTGAATAATTCACAGTTTGATTTTTCAACGTACGCAATTCTATTATCAGGATATCTTACCTTTAGAAAATTATTATCCTCGCCAATAACCGATAATAAATCTCCGGCAACTAAGTCTGAAACACGTTGAGATAATATGTCCGGCTGAGAAAATGAAAATCCAAATTCTTTGGTGAAGATAATTTTTTCTGATTTCATCCAATCATAAAACCGTGATTTTGTCATTCGAACTATTCCCGATTCGCTAATCCAAGCTATGTAATTATCAGGCGTTTGAACTAAATAATATTCCGGCGCTTTTTTAAAAATCTTAATCGGTGTTCCTAGAAGTGCTTGTGTTGCTAATTCGGCTCTATCATTGGGATTCGATCTGATATTTTCTACAGATATATTAACTACTCCATATATTTTATCACCAAGTTCTCTTTCAGGTAATAAATGGATTTCGTCGGTAAAATTCAGATTAAGTTTCTTTAGTTTATTTAATAATTCCTGTTTTGCTTCTGGAATATTTGTCTCTCCGAAAAGAGTAATAGTGTTTGCGCTTTCAGTTGTGGTTATTGTAAAAATAGCCTCCCTAGTATCTGGGGCATACTGATTTTTAATTTCTTCTATAACTCTCGTTGCTGAATTCATGCTTACTTCCTGTGCGTGTAAATAAACACCTGATATAAAAAAATATAAAAAAGTTAGTATTGTTGTTCTCATATAATACTCAAAAATGATTTTGTAAATCTTATTTTTAATTTCCTATAAAGCACATTATGAATTAGTCTCATTATTTTCATCTTCCTCAAATGGAATAAAAAATAAAGTAGCAAGTCCGGGTATTGCCATTAATAATACAATAATAAAAAATAATTTATATCCTACCGCTTGTTGTACATAGCCGCTAATTAATCCCGGCAGCATCATTCCCAAAGCCATGATTCCCGTTGATATAGCAAAGAAAGATGTTTTGTATTCACCTCTGGAAATATACATCAGGTAAACCATGAATGCAGTAAAGCCAAAGCCATAACCAAACTGTTCAATTGCAACCAAAGGAAAAGCTAATTGTATCGGAGGTTGCGCATAAGCCATATATAAGTAAGCAAGATGCGGGACATTCAAAGTGATTGCGAAGAACCATATACATTTTTTTAAACCATATTTAGAAATTACCCAACCGCCAACAATACCTCCAAGGATTAAACAAATTACTCCTACCGTTCCATAAACAATTCCAACTTCAGAAGTTGACAAACCAAGTCCTCCGACTTCGTGTTTATCAAGAAGAAAAGGTGAAGCTAATTTAACAAGCATTGCTTCTCCGAATCGGTAGAAAAGTATAAACAGAAGTATTGCCAAAATTCTTTTTTGAGAAAAGTATTGAGCAAATATTTTTACGTAGGGAGTCCTATCTTTTGAAATTCTAGGCTTATCACTTTGGGGGAAGGGCAGAATAAAACGGTGATAAATAAAAATTAAAAGAAAAATACATGCTGCTATACCAAAGACTATTGTCCAGCTAACTGGAATATTTTTTAGTGATATTTCAAATTGGCCGGCTACATAAACTAAAAAACCGGAACCAAATATCATGGCAATTCTATAAAAGACGGATCTTATTCCAACAAAGAAAGCTTGATCTTCTTTGTTTAGCGCAAGCAGGTAAAGACCATCAGCCGCAATATCATGAGTGGCTGAAACAAATGCGCCTATTGTAAATGCAAACAATGAAACTGCAAAGTAAACTGGAAGATGTAATGTGAATGCAATAAAACTCAGACATCCCGCCATAAATAGCTGAGTATAGAGAATCCAATTTCTTTTTGTAGAAATATTGTCCACCAACGGACCCCAAAACATTTTAATAACCCAGGGCAGATAAAGCCAACTTGTCCAAAATGCAATTTGAGCATTATCTATACCCATTCTTTTATAACATATTACTGATACGGTATTGATCAATATGTACGGGATGCCCTCGGCAAAATAGAGAGTTGGCACCCACGCCCAAGGATTTCTTGAAGTTCTTTTTTGAATGGGCATAAAATTATTCTCGGAATTAGTGGATGATTTTTAAATAGTTTGTAAAATAGCCTTGGCCATAAACGCCGCCCCGATCTCCGGAGGGTTTTCCGCCGACACGATTTTAATATTAGATAAATACTGTTCAACTTTCTTAATAAACATTTTTGAATAAAAATTTTCCGTTGCTAATGTTCCGCCGATCAAACATAGTTTTAAAGTTTCTTCTCCAATCATATTATACATTGATTTGACATGAAGCAATAGCTCGTCAGATTCTTCATCCAAAATTTTCTTTGCAACTACATCTCCATTCTGCGCTGCCTCAATAACTTTGGGTGCGAATGAAGCTATATCAAAATTATTTCTATAAACTTCTGTGATTAATTGAGCCGAATCCGAAATACCGAAATCCCGTCTTAAAATTTCCGTTAAAATTGTTTTCTCTCCCCGGCCGTCAAATTCTTTTGCAATTTGATTTAGCCCGTGTTTCCCTAATGTGCTGCCGCTTCCTTCATCACCGATTAATTTTCCAAATCCGCCAACGCGATATATCCGGTTGTTTTTATCCTTACCAAAAATTACAGATCCAGTCCCAGCGATTAACAATGAACCAATCCCGCCGGAAAAAGCTCCTTCAAGTGCAATACGTGCGTCACTATCAACATTAAAAGAATTAAATAAATAACCGTTTGATTTAGCGTAATGAAGAAAATCATTCCGTAACTTTTGAGCATCGCTTGGTCTTCCGGCTCCGGTAGTACCAATTAGTATTGATGCGATCTGATCCATTGAAATTTTTAGATAAGATATGGAATCGAGAATCAGTGAAAGAATTGTTTCTGATACTATTTGTGTCCCGATCAAAAGAAAATTAGATGGCCCTCCTTGGCATGTGTACAACGGGTTCAAATTAAAATCGGTTATTACACATTTCGTTTTTGTGCCGCCGCCGTCTAAACCGGCTAAATATTTTTTGTCCATCTATTACCTGATATAGAAAAGATAATGGAATTTAAGAATTTATCAGATCAATCTTTCATATACTTTAAATAATCAATTAATCCTGCATAAATTTTTTCTGCCATTTGTTGCCGGAAATTATCATCATTAAGTTTCTCTTCATCCTCGGCATGGGAAAGAAACGCCTGCTCAACCAAAATTGACGGCATATCAGACATTCGTGTAACTCGGTAATTGAAAGATCCGACAACACCGAATGGTTTAACATCCAGTTCAATTAATTTATTAAAAATTTTTTCGGCTAATTTAGCCCAAAAAGAGTTATGGTAAAATGTGCATGTGCCTGACGCTCCTAAAAATTCATTTGATGGTTCGCTTGAATTTGCGTGAATGCTTAAATGAATGTTTGCATCAGAGTTTGTCACGGTATCGCGTTTTGCAGTTAGCGTCATGTCTTTATCGGAATCCCTAACCTGTAAAATTTCCGCACCCCGTTCTTTGAAAAGTGATTCAAGTATTTTACAAAGTTTCAAATTAATTTCTTTTTCCTTTAAGCCCGATAAACCAACCGCACCGATATTACTTCCTCCGTGCCCGGCCTCTAAAGAAATTTTAATACCTTTTAACGGTAAGTTGTTTTCAACATTATATGCCGGCGGATATTTTATTCTAAAGATTAATTCTTTCCCGTTAGGCTTTACATCATAACCCCAGATTTTTGACGTCTTCAAATTGATATAAATTTTGTAAGTCTCTTTTGTTGTCTGCTGCCACGTTACATTTTCGATAAATCTTAAATTATTTCTATGAATAATCCACGTGCTGCTTGTCTTCACTCCATATAAACTTATGATAATTCTTTTCTGTTCGGGATCGGGATAAATTTCATAAGGTACGTTTTCCAAATAAGGAATTTTAATAATATCCGCTGAAGCAGACGAATAACATGAAATAGGATTGATAAAGTAACTCGGCATCACAGAACTATTTGGAAGTTCCTGTACGAATTCTCTGTTTATATATCCTTCTTCTGTATTACTTAAACGGATTCTATAATTATCACCGAAGATTCCATTTGATTTAAGAATAACATTTTTCGGGAGTTCATTTCTTATCGGCGCACCTAATCTTATTGGTGCAAGAGTGAAAGTTAAAAGAGAATTATCTTGGGTGGTTGTTAATAATGGGAAATCCGTCTCATCTTTTATTAATAAAGTATTGCCGGATAATTTCTCAATTGAATTTTGATTAGGATTATTTTCACTTGATTGCAGAACTAACTTGATGCTATACTTTTGATTCTTAGTTAAATTTTTCAAAGGTATTTGAACTTCATAATTACTTGATCCACTAAAATCTTTACTCTGACATTCAAAAGGAATATTGCCGGGTGTTAATTCAACAAATCCTCTTTGAGATTTTGTCCCGTTGAATGAAACCGTAAAAAAGTCTTCCGGTGTAAGAGTAATGCTTTCGGCAGGTTCTATAGAATTATCATTAATAGATAATTTCAGATCAATTTTTGAAGGATCTTTTTGCTGGAATAAAACACGATCTTCATAAACAGCAGTTTCACCGTTATCAGTCTTTGTTTCTGCTCTTAATTTATTCAATCCTTCTTTCAATTTTATTTTTTTGAAGAAGATACCTGTTTTGTAAATTTTCACTGAATCGTCGTTAATAAAAACCTTTGAAGGATATTTTGTTTTGCAAAGTAAATTGTAAATATCATTGCTTGTATTCTTAGCAAAAGGTCTCCTGAATTCTACCCAGTTCCCATATCGGCTTACGGTATTATCTTTGTTCAACAAATAATTATATGGGATAGCCCAATCACTTGTTGAAAGTTTATAATTTCTGTTACCGATTTTCAGATTAACTGTATCAGTATTTCCGGATAATATAAAATTCAGTTTCATATCCGCATCAATATTCTTGGTTCTGTTTTCGTTTAGTATACCAACTTCAGTGATATTTTTATCAGTTACTTCCGAGAAATTAAATGAAATGAAATGTTCGGAAGATAATCGTTTCAAATATTTATTTAGAATTTTTGCATCTGCGTCAAAATTAATATCCTTGTTGTAATTAATTGAGTTACCAAATTCATCGTCAATAAGAAAATCAATTATTCCTGTCTCTAAATATTTATCAATCAATATTCTATCTGCCACGCCAAATTTATTCGAAGTTGTTACAATCAAAAAAGGTTTTACCAAAACACTCTCTACAATTATATCTTCGAATAAATTATTATCATCTTTTGATGAAAAATTTATTCCGTAGAAATAAAATCCGTCAAACTCGCAATTTTTAACAAGTATATTAAAATTATTTTTTATAGAAGCAGTCAGAGTAGGCGAAACGGCTGATCTGTCCAGATAGTTGAAATCAATTGCAATAAAAAATTCCAATCCATTGTTATGAGCTAGTTCACATGCATACTTAATAATATCTGGGGATATGAACTCTGAGTTAGAAGAAGTTAACATTAATTTGGAAAAGGTAGTTGACTTAAAAATAACGGCGTCAGGATTTTGTTTTGACAACGTTAAGATTTCATTCGTAATTTTATTCTTAGTTAAGTCCGATACAATTAAATTTTCGTTCCCAAAATCCAAGACTGAAATTTTATCTTTAAAGTATTGGGGATTAATAGGTGTAGTTACCATATCTTTTTTCGCTACATCAACACCTGTAGAACACGCAGTTGCAATAATCATAATTAATGAAAAACAGCCTATGTATTTTTTCATTCTGGCTCCATAAGAGTTCGAGTATACTTACAAAAAAAAATCATAACTCAATTTTCTAATAACTAAGATGAAGTTTTTTATTATTCAATCTTACGAAAAGTTGGAATACTTTCATTACTAATTCTATCTACAGCAGATACTGCAACTTCATTAAGGACATACTTTTTGACAATTTTTTTGTCATTATCATTTGTGGATTTAATTTCAAAAGTTAGAGGAACTTCATATGAAAAAGTATTGTTATCTAAAATTATGTAATCCCACCTGTTACCGTAATTGAAATATACCACCCACTTAAAAACATTTTTCTTGTTTTCATGCGACCAAGAAATTTTGATCTTATCATTTTCTTTAGTGGTGATAATTTCCGGTGATGCAAGAGGAGTATTTTTAAACCAAGGGGTTTGGGGCACCAATGCTTGTCTTTTGTACGGCCCATTTACAATTGCATCGGATAATTCCTTGTTAGTTAGAATTGGGCCGACACTCCAGAATAGGTTGCCTGGTGAATCCGGTAGCATTCCTCTTACTATCATAATCTGATTAATCACTTCTGAATTATTTAATTCGTTATTCTCCCTATCTATATTAATACCCGGCCAGAAGTGTCTCTCTTTCAAATTCTCATTTTTCCACCATCCTAAAAGGACCGGAAAACTCTGAGGAATAGTATTTATTTTCCAATAAAGTTGTGGTGCCCAGTAATCAACCCATCCTTCATTAATCCACCGTTTTGCATCGGCATATAATTTATCATATTGATCAAATCCTTCAATTGATTCAGGGTGTTTTGGCCTCCAGATTCCAAAAGGACTTAATCCAAATTTTACATTCGGTTTAATCTCTTTTATGCTTTTGTAAACTCTTTGAATGAAGACATTAATATTTTCTCTCCTCCAATCTGCTTTACTTAATGTACCGCCATTGTTCAAATAATTTTTCCAGCTTTCGTCATCGGGAAAATCTTCTTCATTATTATAAGAAGGGTATGGATAAAAATAATCGTCGAAATGAATTCCGTCAATGTCATATCTATTAATAATATCTACTACAACACTATTTGAATAATCTTGGACTTCTTTTTTACTTGGATCTAGCCACCAATATCCCTCTTTAAGTTTTACAACCCAATCGGGATGTTTTTTAACAACTGAAAATTCTGTGACTTCTCCTCCCGCAATATGATGAGCTCTGTAAGGATTTAACCAAACATGCAGTTCTATGCCACGCTTATGAGCCTCATCAATCCAGAATTCCAAAGGATCATAGTATGGATCAGGCGCTTTACCTTGAGTGCCTGTTAAATAATATGACCATGGCTCAATGCTGCTTTTATAAAGAGCATCGCATTGTGGACGAGCCTGAAATATTACTGCATTGAAATTATCATTTTTAAGTTTGTCAAGAATTCCAATTACTTCTTTTTTTTGCTCTTCAGTTGTAAGATCTTTTCTGCTGGGCCAGTTAATGTTTGCGACGGATGCAATCCAAGCTCCACGAAATTCACGTTCTACTTTAGGAATATTCGGAAATGTTTTTTCTGATCGGTCGAGTTGCAAAGTAGTACAGCCTGAGATAACTATTAGAAAGACGATAACAATTTGAATAACACCTTTAGTGGTCATAATGATACCGTATAATTTTATATTTGAGTAAAGTTATTTCATAAAAATATTTATATCAACTATTTGGAAATATTATTAGGTGATTAAGACGCGATAATTCTGATTACAAAATGGGTGATCTAATATTATTTTCCCCAAAATAGATTTTAACCGTCACTAAATTCGGGTTGTATTTTCAAAAGAAATGTATTTTAACTTGAAAATCCTAATATTAGTGTAGTAGAATTAAGTTTAATTGTTCACAAATTATTTTTCGTTTCCGTTTTTAAGGATTCTGTGGATTCAACTGTAAAATGAAAAGAACTGTCTATCTGTTTTATCTTTTATTTTTCTTGCAAATAATAACCGCTTTTGCCCAATCTACAAATCCCAAAAGAGAATTTAGAGGCGCTTGGATAGCCACTGTAGCAAATATTGATTGGCCCACAAAGGGGGCTTCAACTGCTTCGCAAAAGCAAACATTAATAAATATTCTTGATCGTTTGAAGGCTATAAATATTAATGCAGTTATGTTTCAGATCAGACCTGAATGTGATGCATTGTATAATTCTACAATTGAGCCTTGGTCATATTGGTTAACCGGAGTTCAAGGTCAACCACCAAACCCATTTTACGATCCGCTTCAGTTTGCAATTGAAGAATCACACAAAAGGGGAATTGAATTACATGCTTGGTTTAATCCTTATCGGGTAGAAAGAATTGTTGGTAATTATACAACAGCTTTAAATCATGTATCAAGGACACACCCTGAATGGACTTTTACAAAAGGAACAGTCACAATTCTTAACCCGGGTATTCCTGAAGTTAGGAATTATGTCCTATCGGTTATAATGGATGTTGTTAATAGATATGATGTAGACGGAATTCATTTTGATGATTATTTTTATCTTGATGGTATGGGAACTGAAGATGCTGCAACTTTCGCATCATACAACCCAACCAATCTTAATTTAGCAGATTGGCGTAGAAATAATGTTAACACATTAGTAAAAATGATTTATGATAATATTCAGTTAGTAAAACCAAATGTTAAATGGGGAATTAGTCCGCGCGGTATATGGCGCCCGGGTTATCCGGTGGGAATTTGCGGTAACGATAATTATAATTCAATTTATTGCGATGCTATGGCATGGCTTCACTCTAAAACCATAGATTATATTAATCCACAGATTTATTGGGCGTTTGGATCAACAGTTTCTTGTGGTAGTACAGATTATTCAGCATTAATGCATTGGTGGGCTGACTCTGCCGGAGTTAACAACAGACATATGTATGTTGGCCACGCTGTATACAGAATTGCATCGGGAAATGGACCTTTCGATGCCGCTGAGATACCAAAACAAATTAGGTTAAATCGTACAGATCAAGGTTGCCAAGGAAGTGTTCTTTATAATACTACTACAACATTAAATAATCCTCTTGGCTTTTATGATTCTCTAAAAATTTTATACAAATATCCAGCAATACCACCTGTTATGAATTGGAAAGATTTCGTAATACCAAATCCACCATCAAATTTACGGTATGATAAATTAGCTGATAAACGGGGAGACGGATTATTTTGGAATTCACCATCAATAGCATCAGATGGTGATACTGCTTCCAAGTATGTAGTTTACAAGTTTGCCACTCCAACAGTTCAACCATCAGATCTTGAAAATTCCTCTAACCTGAATAATATTGTAGGCACCACATATGCTGAAATAAAAACAGAAAATGTATCACAGACAATGTATTTTGGTGTAACTGCATTAGACAAAAACAATAATGAAAGTGATATTAGTTTAATAATTCCGGTTCAAATTACAATTCCGCCAAGGCCTATGGTGATTTTTCCAGTTGATCTTGCAATCAATCAAAGAGATACCATTAAATTTGTTTGGGAAAACACAGCACATTCTAATTATAATAGATTGCAAATAGCATCCGATCCAAATTTTAATGATCTAATTGTTAATCAAAATAACATTGTAGATACTTTTAAAACTGTAACAGGTTTCAGAGGTCTAACTACTTATTACTGGAGAATTACTGCATCAAATTTAGCAGGGGAAAGTATTACTTCTGTTGCTAGAAGTTTCACTACAGGATTTCCTATCCCCCCTCAATTATTGTTACCACTTGATCAAACATATATATCTTCTATATCTACAAAACTGATCTGGAAGAAATCAAATTCTGCTACAAGATATAGGCTTCAATTAGCAGAAGGTTTGTCTATCATACCTTCAAAAACAATTCTTGATACTGTAGTTACGGACACATCATTAATAGTAAACAACTTAAAAGATAAAAGTTTCTATACATGGTCTGTAATGGCGGCTAATAATTACGGCTCAAGTGTATTAGCACCAGTTTTCAAATTTAATACAGGTACTTCAACAAATATTATGAATGATAATAGATCACTACCAACATCATATGTATTGGATCAAAATTTTCCTAATCCCTTTAATCCAATTACGAGAATTTCATTTTCAATACCGGAAAGCGGATTTACAGTTATTAAAATCTACAACCTACTAGGACAGCAGATTGCAATATTAATAAATCAAGATTTGCCGGCAGGATTATATTCTACTGAATTCAATGCCGAGAAATATCCAAGCGGAATTTATATTTATGTATTACAATCGGGATCATATATATTAAGTAAAAAAATGATGTTGATTAAATAGTATCGAATTGGTTATAGGATATTTGTAATTAAGGTTTTGTTTTAAGTACATAATTATTGTGCAATAATATTTTAATTGTGAAAAATTGTTATTGTGGAAATTTTTTTCACGTAAAAACGTTTGAATGATTAATTCTTGATTTAA
>Ga0172370_10005401_pt1 | contig 16507 bp, 14 predicted proteins | sample LakKiv5m_FD_114538 | JGI IMG/M metagenome (GOLD analysis project Ga0172370, IMG submission 114538) | Freshwater microbial communities from Kabuno Bay, South-Kivu, Congo - kab_022012_11.5m | ecosystem: Environmental > Aquatic > Freshwater > Lake | place: Democratic Republic of the Congo...
AATGCCCCGGAAACCGAAAAATTGCAAGCCCTGTTGCGCTTCCATACCAGCACGCATGCTGAGGAATGGTCATCTTTGGAAGATTACATCCAGCGCATGCAGCCTGATCAAAAGAAGATCTATTATATCGTCGGGGATGATCCCAGGTCCGTGCTGCGCAGCCCGCACCTGGATTTCTTCCGCAGCCGCATGGTGGAAGTCCTGTTAATGACCGAACCGATGGATTCGTTCATGCTGATGGGGCTGCACAAGTACAAAGACCTCGAGCTGAAAAATGCGGCTTCCGAGGAGACCGACCTTCCGGAAAAGACCGAACTCGATCCTTCAAAAGAAGAACCTTTACCGGAGAAGGACCTGGAAGGTCTGATCGGCATCTTCAAAGCCCAACTGGGCGATAAGGTGACGGATGTGCGTTCCACCAGGAGACTGACCCAATCGGTTGCCCGGTTGGTGGATCCTGAAGGGATCATGAATCCGGAAATGCAGCGGGTATATAAATACCTGGAGAAGGATTATACGGTTCCCAAGAAGATCCTGGAACTGAATCCTGCTCATCCCATTCTGAAGAACCTGCTTGCGTTGGAGAAAGGGTCCGACCTCCAGAAGGTGATAATCGACCAGATCTTTGAGAGCGCCCTGCTGGTGGAGGGCTTGCATCCAGACCCGGCCAGCATGGTTTCACGCCTGGACCAGATCATTGCAGCTGCCCTGGGTCAACCGTCTGCCTATCCGAAGGATGAGAGCACAACCGGTTAAAAAGCGATCCTTCCAATTCTATCCAATCTCCACCTGACAACCCGAATGATCTCCAATGAAGGTTGTCAGGTGGTTTTTTTAACCATCTCGTTCATGGAACAGGTTGGATCTTCCAAATTCCGTTAAAAATAAAGAACAATCTGATCGGAAATTGGTCATTAATATCCATTCAATCATGACCAATAGCCTATGGTAATGAACATAACAGAAATGTTAGAATCTTCTATACGAAGAAATATATGCTATTATTTGACGAAGGTATGGATTGATCCGAAATTGAACCTGTCAGTGCCTGGATTTGGACTATATTGAGAGATTTAATGAATTCTGATCTGATTGATCCGCAGAATGGTGATCTGGATGATATGGAACCGAACCAGGTCACTTTAGATTCAATGTCAAGGGAAGAGCGGTTTAAATCGCTCTTCGAAAATGCCCAGGTTGGCATTTATCGGACAACGCCAGATGGGCATGTCCTGGCTGCGAACCCGGCTTTTTTGAACATTGTTGGATTCTCCTCGATCGAAGAACTGGCGACACGCAACCTGGAGCAGGAGGGATTTTCACCGGATTCTCCTCGCCAGATCTTTAAAGACAGGATCGAAAAGGAGAACGAGATCCACGATCTTGAGGGGGTCTGGGTTCGAAAAGATGGTACCCTGGTCAACGTCAGCGAGAACGCCCGGGCTATTCGCAACGAAGATGGTTCCATCAAGTTCTACGAAGGCACCGTAATCGATATTACCGAACGCAAACAGGCTGAGAAGCTGCAGGCTGCCATGTATGCCATTTCACAGGCTGCCATTCTAAGCGATGATCTGGACGATCTTTATGAGGCAATCCATCACACCCTGGGGGAATTGATGCCTGTCGAGAATTTCTTCATCGCCCTTTATGATCCAGTTGATGAAATGGTGACTTACCCGTACTTCCATGACTTGAAGGATGAAATTCCTGCACCCAATAAGGCAGGTCGTGGACTGACAGGTTATGTCTTACGGACAGGCAAGACCCTGTTCGCCTCGCCGGAAGTATTCCAAAAACTTTTGCAGGAAGGTGAAGTTGAGCTTGTAGGAGCCAATTCGGTCGACTGGTTGGGCGTTCCTTTGATCAGTAAGGAGAAGTCGATCGGTGCAATGGTCACACAGACCTATACGGAAGGGATCCGTTTCACCCAGGCGCACGCCGATCTGCTCACATTTGTCTCCACCCAGGTGGCAATGGCGATCGAAAGCAAACGCGCTCAAGAACAGATCCGTCTACAGGCAGAACGGCTGACCCTCTTGAACACCATTTCAAACGCGCTGAGTTCGACCCTCAACCTGGATGATCTCCTGGAGATTATCTTTCATGAGATCATGCGGGCGATCAGCCTGGATGCTTTTTTTATCGCCCTCTACGAACCAAAGAACAATGAGATCGAATTTAAGATCAATGTGGATAAAGGGACGCGCGAAAAACCCTACAAACAGAACTTGGGTTCCGGTCTAACAGCCAATGTGGTCATGAGTAAAAAACCACTATTGATCCGCGACCTTGAAAAGGAAAAAGAGCAGCTCCCTTCGACCGAAGTCTGGGGAACGATGGAAATGCCCTCTTCCTGGCTGGGGGTGCCGATCCTGTTTGGTGGGGTGGTATTGGGGGTCATCTCGGTCCAGATGTATTCTCCCAATGCTTATTCAATTGTCGAACAGAACCTGCTTTCAACGATTGCAGACGAGGTTGCTGTCTCGATTGCCAATTCCAGGTTATACGCTGCTGAAAAACAACGTGCCGCACGGTTGACTGAGATCACCAGGCTGGGGATCGAATTGACTGCCATTCGTAACGAGCAGACGATGTTGAACACTCTGGTCAATGGTGCTGCCAGGATCATGAATAGTACCACCTGTACGGTTTTGGTGCTGAATGGATTGATGGATAAGGTCAGCCTGGTGGCTCAATATGGGTTGTCGGACAACCTCCCGGAAGGCCTTGGCAGAATTCTAGCTTCTCCCTTGATAAAGCGCGCCTTCACCAAGGGTGATCCAATGATCATCTCTGACCTTGACAGGGATGCACCGAAACTCAGGGAAATTTTGAGCAGCAGGAAGATCAAAGCCTTTTTTGCATATCCAATGGTCATTGAAGGCAAGACCACCGGTTTCCTGACACTGAGCAAGGATCATACTTACCAACCATCCGAGGAAGAGGTCAGCTCAAGCCAGTTGCTGGCCGAGCGCGCTGCGACTGCCCTCGAAAATACCCGCTTGTTCGAGGAAACCAACCATAACCTGATGCAGATCCAGGCTTTGCATTTGATCGACCAGGCGATCACCTCGAGCGTTGACCTGAACTTCATTCTAAATATCCTGCTCGAAAAAACCAGGTCCCAGTTGGGTGTGGATGCCTCTTCCGTGTTGATATTTGACCCCAATACCCAGATCTTGAATTATGCCGCCGGGATCGGTTTTCTAACCTCTGCTTTGCAGGGTACCCACCTTATGCTTGGTCAAAGTTATGCCGGTATGGCAGGATTGAACAAGCAGATCGTCCATGTTGACCACATGCAGACCAACAAATCAGATTTCTTGCGATCTCCATATTTTAAATCGGAAGGGTTCGAGGTCTATTATGGTGTGCCACTTGTCGCCAAAGACCAACTTAAAGGGGTCCTGGAGATCTTCCACCGCTCCGTACTGGATGTTACCCCGGGCTGGTTGAGTTTTCTGGATGCTTTTGCCGGACAGGCTGCCATCGCCATTGACAATGCCCAACTTGTCTCCGATCTGAAAAGCTCAAATACGGAATTGATGCTTGCTTATGATACAACCATCATGGGTTGGTCAAGCGCTCTCGACTTGCGGGACCGGGAAACAGAAGGCCATACCCAGCGTGTTACGAAGGCAACTTTGCGCCTGGCTCAAGCGATGGGCATTGATGAAAACGACCTGATCCATATCCGGCGCGGCGCACTGCTGCATGATATAGGTAAAATGCCCATCCCGGATCGTATCTTACTAAAACCGGATGCGTTGGATGAAGAAGAGTGGGAAATAATGCGCCAGCATCCAGGAAATGCAAAAAAACTACTTTCATCCATTGCATATTTAAAACCTGCCCTGAATATCCCTTATTACCACCACGAAAACTGGGATGGTACCGGGTATCCCGAAGGGATCAGTGGGGAGAACATCCCGCTCGAGGCTCGCATATTTGCAGTGGTGGATGTATGGGATGCATTACGCTCCAAGCGCCGCTATCGCGACGCCTGGACGATCGACAAGGTGCGGGCTTATATCCGCTCACAATCCGGATTACGATTTGACCCGCGCGTTGTTGAGGTCTTTGAAGTATTGATCAACACCGAACCATTGCTTAACAATTACAGCGATTGATCGACTGAACCAACATGGATTTTTGGTCGAGAGTTTTTTTACGACCCATTCCGTTCATGGATGGGATATTTTTCCGCTTTTCCTGCCTGCACCAGCAGTGCATTGACTTCCTTCTTCAGCTCGTACAGCAATAATTCTCGATCCACGGTGATCTCATTGGTTTGAACCAGGATGGAATAATTTTCTTTAAGTTCCTTCTCAGTTTGTTTACGCTCCGTGATGTCATGGATGATTGAAAAAAGAAGTGTTTTTCCCTTGTGCTCGATCGGGCTGCTGAATACCTCCACATCCCGGGTCGACCCATTCGCCAGGTGATGCTTAAATTCAAATGAATTTCGCTCTTCCCGGACAGCTTTTCGCATCTCTGCTCTGACCTCTTCCGGGCTCAGGGCATTGATCTCGGAGATCTTCTTTCGGGCAAGTTCTTCCTGGCTCCAGCCATAATATGCGCTGGCTGCTGGATTGGATTCCAGAATATCACCCGTCTCGGAATCGATCAGGAGCATGATGGCTTTATTATTGTTGAAAAGGCTGCGAAATTTTTCCTCGCTGTCTTGCAATGCTTGCTCGAATTGTTTACGTTCAGAGATATCCCGGTTGATCCCAAGGAAACCGATGCACTTACCTTCCAGGTCATTGATCCTTGAGATGGTGGCTAGAATTGGAATACGTGCTCCGTCCCGGCGATTTTGGGTTATTTCACCTTCCCAGAAACCATCTTCTGAAATTTTTCGCTCGATCACATCTAATGGATCCTTGACATATTCGATATGGATAAAATCCCGCAATGGTCTGCCAATTACTTCTTCGGCTGACCAACCGTATTGCACCCTGGCTGCCGCGTTCCAATATTGGATCTTGTTTTCCATGTCGGTCGCAATTATCGCATCCGAAACACTGGCCAAAAGGGTGGCATGGTAAAAGACTTGTTCTTCTGCTTGTTTGGCGGATCTTCGCAGTTCCTCTTTATCCAAAACCGCCCGCAGGGTTTGCGGCAGGCGGCGAATGTGGCTTGTTGTTTTTATGACATAGTCGTTAACCCCGCGCTGCATGGCTTGCACGGCAACCTCTTCAGAACCGGTCCCGGTCACGATCACCACCGGTATGCCCGGACTTGTGCGTTGCACCATGTCGATCACATCCAACCCTTCAAAACCAAGGATGTTAAAATCGGTTAATATCAGGTCGAATTCACGCTCGTTCAGATACTTTTCAAATTCTTCACGCGTTCCAGTTGTGACCAGCTCAAAATCCGACCCGTCATCCTCCAGGGAAACCCGCACCAATTCCTGGTCTAACGCTGAATCGTCAATATAAAGAATTCGGATCATGCTCAAAATTCCTCCTTGGGTGGACCAATATTGATCACCAGCCAGTAATCACCTACCTTCTTCACAACTTCCAGAAAACCTTCGAAAGAAACCGGCTTTACCAGGTAGCTGTTAGCACCCATATCATACCCCAGGGCGCGATCCCCTTCTTCCTTGGAAGAAGTGAGAATAATGACAGGGATTCGCTTGAGTCCCTGTTCGCTTTTCACCTGGCGTAGAACTTTAAAACCATCAATGCCAGGCAATTTAAGGTCAAGCAAGATGATGTCGGGCAGGGGATGACTCAAGCGGTCAGCAAATTCGCCATTGCCGAACATATAATCGAGTGCGTCTTTTCCGTCCGGAGATATGTGCATCGTATTGCCCAGGTGCGCTTCATCGAACGCATCCATCATTAATTCGACATCCATTTGATTATCTTCAACGATCAATATATGAGCGGGTTTAGGCATTTTGATTCTCCTCAGGAAATTGGATGGTGAATATACTTCCTTGACCGGTCTCAGAATCCAGCCGGATTTTTCCACCTTGCAACTCAATCGCCTTCTTGACGATCGCAAGGCCAATGCCGGTGCCCGGGTAAAATTCATCCGAGTGCAGGCGTTGAAAGACGTTAAAGACTTTTTCCTGGAATTCCGGGGCGATGCCCAGGCCGTTGTCTGAGACCCGATAAGTGACCATGCCTTTCTCCAGGCTGCCTGAAACCTGGATCCGGGGTGGAACATCCGGGCGGTGGTAAGCCAGGGCATTATCCAGCAGGTTGACAAATATTTGCTGAAACAGTGTCTTGTTGCCTGTCACTTCAGGTAGATCAGGTTCAATTTCTACGAGTGCATTTAATTCCTTGATGCGGCCATTCAGGTCTTCCACAACCTGGGATAGAACCTCATTCACATTCACGCTTGAGCGGTTGATGGCCTGCCTTCCCAAACGTGAATAACTCAGCAGGTCATCGATTAGATGACCCATGCGGCTACTGGCGGCTACGATGTTGTCAAAATAGTGTTGTGCCTGTTCATTTAACTCCGGGCGGTATCTGCGGTTGATGATCTCGGCAAAACCGCTGATGGCGCGCAGGGGAGCTCGCAGATCGTGCGATACCGAGTAGCTGAAGGATTCCAGTTCCCTGTTCTTTGATTCCAGCTCATTGGTACGTTCTGCCACGCGCAGCTCAAGGCTTGCGTTCAATTGGCGGATCCTCTCCTCAGTCATCTTGCGCTCGGTGATGTCCTCAAATATGGTGGCGAAGCCGGTCTCGCCCCAGGGTGTGGCTGAGATCAGGAAGTGCTTTTTCAAGGGAGGAAAGTAGGTCTCGAAAGAAAAATTTTCTTTTTTCAAGGTCACCCGGAAATAATCTTTGGCGTAGGGAGGCTCGGCTACATTAAAGGCATCCGTGGCAAGTTTACCGGAAATATCTTCTTTTTTGATGGAGAGAATTCTTTCAAATTGTGGATTGACATCCACGATGCGGTAGTTGACCGGTTCCCCGCTTTCGTCAAAAACCAGGGTGTGCAGGGCCACTCCTTCAACCATCGCATCGAACAGCAGATGAAACCGCTTTTCGCTTTCCTGTAGTTTTTGGGTTGAAAGACGCATTTCCGTTGTGTCGATGATGAACCCTTCGATACCAACCGGCTGCCCGGCCTGCAGGACCGGACGGGCGGAAAAAGTGTGATACCCGATCGTGCCATCCTTGCACCGACGGCTGAATTCACCGGTTTGATATTGGCTATCCCCCCGCATGATTCCTTCCACGAATTCAATAGCCTGATCCAGATCATCGATCCTTTGGATGATCGCAAAATGCTGACCAATGATCTCCTCCCTGGACCCGAAACGGTAAAGCCTTACCCAGGCATCGTTCACATCCTGGATGATGCCATCCTTGCCTATGGAAAAATATCCGGCATCCGAATTCTCGACAATGGAACGGAAGCGCTTTTCACTGGCGAGTAATGCGGCTTCTGAACGTTTCCGTTCGGTGCTGTCGTAAGCGGTTCCTCTGGTTCCGGCAGGCAATCCATGAGCATCAACCAGGAATTTTGCATTGAAGACCAGGTGGATCTCCCTGCCATCCTTGCCAATATGAACGGTCTCCAATCCCTTTACCGTATTTCCCTGCAATAGGCGGGCAAATTCTTGCTTGTCCTGTTCTGCATATTCGCTGGTCTGAAAATCGGAGAACTTTTTTCCTAGCATTTCCTCGATCTTATAACCGAAGACTTCCTCCCAGGCTGGGTTGAGAAAGGTATAGCGCCCATCTATATCACATTGCCAGATCAAGTCCTGGGAGGTCTCGACCAGGTCCCGATAAAGTTCGTTGGAGGTCCTGATCTCCTCATACGCCAACAGGTTACGTTCCTCTGTGCGCAGAAGCAAGCCCATCAGCACGGTGGCGACTGGAAAGATCAACAGGATAGCCGGCCAGATCTTGGATATGACCGTAAGTCCAATGGGTATGGGCAGGATGAGCAACTGGCAGACCAGCATGACGAGATGTGCAACGATCCCCAGCACATACAGATCCAGGAGGTTCAAATTACCGGGGAGATTTTTATGGAGGCGGCGGAAAGCCAGGCCGATCAAACCGCAAAAGAGGATGGTAGCCAAACCTGCCCACACTCCCGGTCCGCCCAGGGAAGCCCGGAAGATCCCCGCCACAAGAATAGAAACCAGGGTAGTTACGCCTCCACCAAACAAGCCTGCCATCGCGAGCACGATCGAGCGACCGTCATAGATCACCCCCGGGGCATAATGGAATGGGATCTTCATTCCGGCAATTGCCACTCCACCAAACACCAATCCAGCCAGGATCTTCACCCAGATTTCGCTATCCTTACGAACGCGAGCCAGCAGGTTATACAGGGAAGACAATGCCACCAGCAAAGAAGCATTCAGGATCAATTCATTGTACATGGGTCAATCCTAATGATTGTGGAAAAAAGGACAGATAAACTAATTATAGACCGTTTTATTTTTTTGACAACAGGGTTTCACACTGGTGGAAGATATTCTTAAATATCGGGCTGGTATTGGGGTAATGATGGATTCTGGGTTTTAGAACGATCCAGCGCGTGGAATTCGCATTTGATCTTTTCCACCTGGGTTTTAAGTAATTAATTGACCAGGATCAGCAATGGAATGAACAATCCTGCCGCCAGCGTGGCTTTGAGAGGGATCAGGCGCGGTTGGTCGCTGAAACGCAGCCAGTGCAGGTAGAGCAAGAACCGGAACTTGTCCATGCGTCTAAGTTTCTGCAGGTTGGCGATTCGATCTGCCACGTTCTTCCTCCTTCTCTTCCTGGGTTACAAGAAATTCTAGGTAATTAACCGCCTGTTGCTGCTTGTCTGGAGAGAGACGCTCCATCAGGTAATCGGCGCGTTCCTTGATGACGTCCTTTTCAGCTTTGGGGGGCAGCAATCCCGCCAGGCGTAAAACCTCCTCGATCGGGGTCTTGAAAAGACTGGCCAGGACGTTACAGGTTTCCAGGCTGGGTCTGCCGCCGGAAAGGATATCCGAGATGAGGGGGTGTGAGATACCAGCCCGACGGGCGGTCTCACGGGTACCCAGGTTATTGATCTTCATATTCGACATCAGCCATGCGCTCAATTTCGTAGACTTATCCATAAAACTATTTTACCATAATGGTATAAATAGAAATTACCAATATGGAAAAAAGTATTGACAAGTCAAGCATTCTTGCTATAATGATTATAGAACAAAAGTTCTAAAAAAGGAAGTGTAATAACCTGAGAAATATTGAAATTACGTTGTTTTTGATGCTTACACATGGGCGCACCTGAAAACTCCGGCAGCCCCGGATCTGTTCTCTCCCCATATATTTTGCGCCTGCTCGACAGGCGGAATTGGGAACTCTGGGAGTCGACCCCTGAAGAAGAACACCCCCTCGCCATAATGGCGCTTTCCATGCCAGGCATCCTTCAAATCCACCAGAGCAAATGACGATTTGAGACTGGATATAGATACCATCTGATTGAGGAAGAAATGAAACGATTTTGGATCAAATTAGAAATGAAGACCTTAAGTGACCCTGTTATGGGTCAATTGCCCAATTATTTGTGGAGACGCGTCATTGAACTGTTTATGCTGGCTGGCGGGAACGGTGATGACGGTTTACTCCAACCCGTGCCCGACCTGGCATGGCAATTGCATACCAGCGTAACTGATATGGACAATTCGCTGCGAAAACTGGCGGAACTCGGGGTGGTGAACGAAACCCCGCAAGGTTGGGTCGTTGTCGGATTCAAAGAAAGCCAGGCTTCCACCACCTCCACCCAGCGCGTCCAAGAATACCGTAAAAGGATCAGGTCTCGCACAAGTATGGGTCGAAAAAGGATTGATGAAGAAATAAATAATGAAATTAATAATGAAACAGATGATGAAACCACTCATGGAACAAATGATGAATTGGAAGAAGAACTGGATGACGAAATTGAAAATGGAACAGAAGTAGTAACAGAAGAAGAAACGGGAGAGGAAACAGAAGAGAAGAGATCTTCTTCTCCTTCTTCATCTAATTCTAATTCCAACTCTTTTCCTCTATCTGTGTCCGACTCTGATCCTGACTTTGACGCAGAAGGGGATGAGGTCCAGGAGAAGGGGGAAACCAACGCTTTTACGCTCTATGAAGATAATATCGGCAGGATAACACCCATGCTTGCGGATGCGCTGCGCGCTGATATCACCGAGTTTAGCGAAGCCTGGGTGTGTGACGCCATCCTGGAAGCGGTCAGATCCAACGCCTACAGCCTGAAATATGCCGAGGCTATTCTCAGGCGCTGGCAAAGGGACGGACGCCGTACCAGAAAAAATGCCAGGGTGACCAGGAAACCCTATCGCCAACCCGAAGAGGATGACGGTGGCCGTGCAGACCGCCAGCGCTATGTGACCGGAAAATATAAGGATTGGATCATTCATTAAGGAAAAGGAGAGAAAGAAATGTTAAAAATATCAGTTTGCAAGTCGTTTTGCATGACCCCTGCCGGTCTCAAAGCCGAATGGGAGGTGTCCGCATGATCAATGATGCCTCCCGTTCCGACGAGGTTCTGCACTCATTTTCTGAATTTGTTTCGGAAGGTTGCGGGATCAAGTTGTATGATTACCAGTTGCAGCCTGCCAGGGCCATCCTGGAAAGTATTCGCTTCAAACAGAGATTAACCATCGTTCTGGACTTCCCCATCCTGAGTGGCAAGGATGAGCTGCTTGCCCAACTGGAAATCTATTTAATGAGAATGTTAAATGATCAGAAAATGAGAACTGTGGTGGTCAATTACTCGGATGAAAATAATTTGACTGCAGTGATGCGGTTGGGAGATCGATTGAATTCGAATGTCTTTACGAGTTTTTATTGGAAAATGGTCGGGTTGGATTTTGTCCTGGGAGAAGGCCGGACGATCTTTTATTCGATGCAAGCCATAACCATTGGAGAACCGATCCAGTCCAACTTGCTCCTGATCGTGAATGAAGCACAAAATGTAGATCCGGATGAATATGACCGACTCAATGAAATGTTCACTTCAGACAGGGGAGTGACCCGTATAATTTGTGGTACAAATTTCGGAGGTAAGAATTTGCTGAACAGAGAAATACGGTGTGCCATCATTGATGAACAAGAAGATGGGATCAAGCGCTTGTACAAGGTCACAGAAGAACAAGCCAGAAAGGAGAATAAGACCTTGGATTTTAAAATGGCCAATATTGAAGATCTGTGTTGTGGTAAGAGGGAAGAGATGCTTAGATCCATGTTCTTTAGCGGGTAGACTTTTCTCCAATTAGAATGTTTTCTCCTGCCTGTAAATTTAATTAACCTTGCGAGTTTATTTCCTTCGCAAGGTTAATTATAGGAGATCAGAAAATAACGACGGGGCTGTCCCAAAAGTTGGAGGGCGAGATTCTTTCCCGCCCTACAGGTGGTGTCATAAAAACATCAAAATGGTCTTTTGGGACGGCCTCGTCTGGAATTCTATGCACCTTTCAGCCCCTGGTTGAGAATCATTGATCCCCTTGATTGCATTGTTTTTCAGGACTTCCGTAATTGATCATTCTCCGCTCAGGTACGACAGGGTGAATTCATACCAGCCGCCACCTGCCGAGTAATCGTAGATATCGACGATCAGCATGTAATCGTTGCTGCTGGACGGTTGTTGCACGATGGTGATCTGATCCGCATCCCGGGATTCGATCACAGTCATTGCGACAGTTTGATCCTGCCGGGCCAGCGGTGCGATGCCGGTCAAGGCGGACGAATAGCATTTGCAATCGCGATTATAGGAAGGCGATGGCTCGGGCCAGGTCGGGTACCATTCCGCCCCGTTGACGTAATTCGGATGGGCATACCCTGCCCCTGGTGCGGCATAATCGATGTGATAAAAGTACACCGAGTTTCCATGAACGATAAGCTGGCTGCGCCCGTCAATATAGGTCCGGATGGTGAGCGTACCGAACCCTGGGGTGGCGGTGAATGAAAGCGTGCTGCTTGGTATGGGAAGTGGCGTTTGGGTGATCGAGGCTGTCTGGGTGGCGCTTTGTGCGCTTGAGAGTTGGGGTATTGGACCAAGAACACCTGATTGCCCCTGGTCTTCGCCGCATTCACCCCTTGTCCCGGCTCCCAAACCGGGCAGGGTGTAAACAACCTGGTCCGGCTCACATTTGCCCGAGATCCAATCCCCCAGTTTGCAGCTGCCTTCGCCCAGGTGAATTGTGGATTCTACATACATGTTGTAGCGCACCATCAGGTTGGAATTCAGGTCAGGCTCGCTCCACACCACACACCAGAGATAATATTCCCCCCACGGAAATGCCTGGCTGCCCCAGGTGTTGGGGAAATACTTCACACCGGAGCGGTTCACAGACGAGTACAGCCTGCGGATCTGCCCGCCGCAAGTCTCATCCACCAGGGTGGCGTCCCAGGGAGTGATGCCGGAATACCTGTAGTCGGGATAATTTTTGGGCGTGGTATCGATGAACACCACGGGACGATGCTCGGATTGTGAGCAGGCCTTTGCCTGGTAGGTGGAAAAATGCAGCACATCGACAATCAGCTTATTCCCATCCATGATGCCGCCGACATTTTCCCAATCTGCGCCATTCCAGCGGTAGACGGAATAACAATCCTCCGGGATGGCAGGATCAGGCGTGAATGGGATCTCGAGGGTCACCGGGATCAACAGGGCTGCTTCATTTTCCAGCTCGATGCTGTATGCGGGGCTCAGGGAGGTCAGGTCTGCTGGACCGGAGGGGGGTTCTGCCTCCGTCTGGATGGTAAATTTCACATCCGCCATCAGGGCTCCCTCGGGTATTTTAAGCTGGAGTCCATCCGGGCCAGCAATTTCGCCGCCCTGCACCCCGATGGTGCTGGTTATGGCGCTGGAATTTGTGACCAGCCTCAATAAATTGCAGGCCAGGCTGAAGCACAATAATAGAACGATAGCGGGGACGACCCATAAATTAATTCGCGTTCGGTTCGTTTCCATCATCTCATCCCTTCCTTTCATGGCTTCACCAAAAAGACAGGTCCGGTCTTTCCAATACCGATCAAAGTGTAGAAATATGCAACAATGGTGTGAGAATGAACATGTTGATCCAGGTTTATTCCCCCGCCAATTACAATATACGATCATTGAGGCTGCAAGTCAATAGCTTGTTCGGAAAAGCACAAATGGAGCATAATTATTTTCCCGGAGATGAAGTAATGAGATCGCAGCAGTTGTTGCGCTCCATCCAGATGGCATGATCCGATGAAGTTTAGACCCGGTAAGGGTATTGCATTGGGCTTTCTCAGAATAACGTGGTAAAACATTATTAGCCCCATATTCTTGGGATAGTTGAAGTATTTCCAGCCCGTGGCTATCTCCACATTGGTGACTAGATTGCTTCTCTCGCAAAGTACGCTCGCTCGCAACGACACAAAAACGAGGCTTTGAGAAAACCATAATGGGACATTGCATTGGGCTTGAATTTATTTGATGCCTGGTTTAGAATTTGTGCAGTTAAATTTTTTAATTGCCGCCGGGTAACGTCTTGGATCCATTCCATCAGGCCGTGGAAGGAATTAACTTCAAGACGGATTTTTTATGAGGAATTCTTTATGAACTGGGAAATGCGAAGAAGTAAACAGGTTCTGACAAGAGAAGAGATGGATGAAGTCTTGAAGAGAGGTACATCGGGTGTGCTAGCCGTGGATGGGGATGATGATTATCCCTATGCAGTTCCGATTAGTTATGCCTATGAAGGAAAAAAAATAATATTCCATAGTGCCAGGAATGGGCATAAGATCGATGCGATCAAGAGAAATCCAAAAGTTTCTTTTTGTGTGATCGATCAGGACCTTGTCGTGCCGGAAGAGTTCACGACCTACTTCAGAAGCGTGATCGTATTTGGCAAAGCCCATATTATTGAAGACCTGGAGTTGAAGCGAACAGCCCTGGATATATTAACCGAAAGATATTATCCAGGTCACCTGGAAGAAAGGAACAAAGAGATCGAAAAAAGTTTTGACAACCTGGTCATGGTTGAAATCGATATCGAAAATATTTCCGGCAAGGAAGCGATAGAGTTGGTAAGAAGCAAAAGAAACCAATGAATTGATATGGTTATATAAATATACTGGAATTCCGATCCAATTGTTTGTGAGTTAAGGGTTTTTTGAAAAGGAAGGGTGAAGACGGGAATTGTCAACGGGCTTGAATAAAAGACCGCTACATGGTTTGTTTAAATAATGACGGAGCTCAAAAGACCCTGTCTGATCTAATATTTCTGTCTCTAGCAGTGTATCATGTATTAAACCCACTAGTAAGTTACACAGCGGTTATTGAAATTACATTTACATTCCATCCGTTGGGGTCTTATTACTCATTGACCACAGTGAATGTCCAATTTTCAATGTTGAATCCTGGACGTGATCCGTACTTAAAAGTGTGTTCGTAACTGGCGTGATGAATTCCAGGTGTGATGTTCGCCACGCAAAAATTCCAAACTCGCCCTTTAACTATTCCATTTACTGGATCCTGGATATCAATATCATAGGTTCCAAAGGCTTCAATATCCACTTCTTGGTCATCAAAGAACATGGTCCATGAGGAATCCTTCCAGGTAAGTTCGAGTTCTTCTTTAGTTTTCTCAGTCCAGCCTGCAGCGACCCACAAGAATTCAGGAGCTGCAAGGATGCAAGTGCCATCCAGGAGTGTTTCATAGGCGCATACCTCAACGATATTTGTTCCTTCGCAATAGTTTAGCAATTCCATCTCCCCAATTTTATCTCCTGGTTGGAGCGGTTTCGCTGAACAAGCGCTGCCAAAAGCAATAAGAATGAGAATAATTGCATAAGTTAAGAATTTGTTCAACTTTTGCCTCCTTAAAACATAAAACTTGAGAATTATGTCAATCTTCTTAAAACATATTTTACATCGCACGATTTGTGAAAACAAGTGCTAATTCAAATAAAACCAGGGATTTCTCAAAGTCCCATGTCCCTGCGACATGGTCCCCATGTTTATGGGGGAGAGCCGGATAATTTCAAGGCTTGTGGTAGTCTTCTCCCCTGCGCGGGATTGCTCACCTGCACAGGCGTGCAGGTGCCAGTGTCATCTGCGAAAGCTGAGCGGGATTCGCAATGACACAAAATTTTTGGTATATTATTTGACTTTAAGAACACCCTGATCTTGTCGATAGGGCTAAAATTGCATGCTTTGAGAAAGACCTAGATATAACATCCCCTTCTGGGGGCTCCGGTTTGAACAAAAAACCACCTTGCGGTGGTTCTTTATAGTGCCCCAAACAGAATCTATTCCGAACCGCACCTTTCCCTGGAATCAGGGGGGATTGGGAACTATGTCAGCATTTCCTCGATCCAATGTACCCAGTCCAAGTGGGCATCCTGGAGTGCATGGAAAAGGCGCTTGTCAGCTGTCCAGAAATTACATTCCAAATCGTGCGCCAACACCAGGTAATAACTATCGTAAGCCGAAGCGCGTTTGAGTTGCAAGGTCCAATCAAAAGCAGCCCGGTTTTGTTCAGCATCTGCGACTATCAGGCGTACGCCAAGACCATCCAGTTTCTCCAGTGCCTGGCGCGCCTCCTTCTCAGTGATCTCTCCAAAATGAACCGCCTTGGTGATGGCAGAAGTGGTTTCGTGCGCCCAAAGTGCCGGTGCCGTCGGTTGCGTCTGTATGAAGGTTTGTATCAGGTTCAAGCAGTGCGTTTGTTGTGGATTGGGTAGAACAGCTTTCACCGCAACACTGGCATCGATGACTACCCAGTCGCTGTTCATTTCGTCTCCAGGTCACTGCGGGAGGCCTCCAGTATAGCATCCACATCCATCGGCTTGCCGCGACGTTTTTCAATCCTACCGGAAAGAGCCCGAGTTTCTGCCAGCCATTTCTTGATATCGGAAGCACGACCCTCGCTCTTTAGCAACCGCTCATAATCTTGCATGCTGACCAAGGCCGCTTTAGGCTTGCCCCGGGAAGTGAGAATGATGCGTTCGCCGGCGTAAGTGACGCGGTTGACCAGTTCAGAAATGTCACGCTTGATTTGACCAATACTTACTTGAGTGTTCATGTGCTTGCTCCTACATTGCAATATCCTGATATTGCAATTATATCATTACTTTTAACAATCGATGGGCAACTCTTCCAATTTGTCCTTGTGCTCAAAACGAAAACCAGCCAGAAACTCCTCCAAATTCTTGGAATTCTGACTGGCATAATCCGTAATTTGTGCCCCTTGCGCAGCATCCCGTCAGGGGCACGGAAACATTAACATCGTCCCCAGCTGGAGGCTCCGGTCTGGATCAAAAAACCCGCCTGAATTGGCGGGTGTGTGTGTGCCCCTTGCGCAGCATCCCTTCAGGGGCACGGAAACATCAACATCGTCCCCATCTGGAGGCTCCGGTCTGGATCAAAAACCCGCCTGAATTGGCGGGTGTGTGTGCCCCTTGCGCAGCATCCCGGCAGGGGCACGGAGATGCGAATAACATCCCCTGCTGGGGGCTCCGGTTTGAACAAAAAACCACCTTGCGGTGGT
>Ga0172370_10005402_pt1 | contig 16502 bp, 25 predicted proteins | sample LakKiv5m_FD_114538 | JGI IMG/M metagenome (GOLD analysis project Ga0172370, IMG submission 114538) | Freshwater microbial communities from Kabuno Bay, South-Kivu, Congo - kab_022012_11.5m | ecosystem: Environmental > Aquatic > Freshwater > Lake | place: Democratic Republic of the Congo...
AGCAGTAGATAGGGGATATATTTTTAATTTATCAGATGAAAAGTTTGATGAATTAATTTTTGGAAATTGTTTTTATTGTGGTCAAGAACCGGAAGAGTATAAAAGCGACCTTAGATTAAATAAAACTAACTTACCATTTAAGAGAAATGGTATTGATAGATTAAATAATTCTATTGGATACACTGAAGAAAATTGTGTAACTTCTTGTTTTAAATGTAATAAAATGAAATCAGATTTAAATTATCTTGATTTTATTCAACATATTAATAAAATAGTAAATAAAGGTTCAACGACTATCTCGAAAGAGAGTACAATACAAGCAAATGGTATTGGAAATAGGGAACTTCCAAAAAAGGAAGATGATATAGTCTAATCTATATAGTAATATATAGCAGTTCATGAGAGAACGTATTTAAGAGTTGCGTCTTAAATAGAATATAATGTTTAGAGTTTATTGCCTCTAAAAAGTGGGAAGAGATAGAATATATTAGAGATAGTGGCAATGTAAACGGGTATAATAATACAGAGTTATTATAATGTCAGTTAAAACACTATTTAGAAATATAGAGTCTGGAAAGCTTGGTAAAAATGTAGGTATTAGTACAGGACTTCCAAATTTAGACAAAGTCATCTATGGTATACAAAAAAAATATTTATATACTATTGGAGCAGACACTTCTGGAGGTAAGACATCATTTGCACTTGATGTATTTGCTTATAATTTATTAAAAAATGCTGGGGATAGGAAAATTTCTATTTTATACTATTCTTTTGAAATGGCTGCAGATGTATTATTTGCAAAGATTTTATCTAGGTATATTTATGATGAATATGGAAGAATAGTAACTTATGAAGATATTCTATCTTTAACTACTCCAATATCTGATGAGCATCAAGAATTAGTAAATAAAGCATATTCTTGGCTAGCTAATTTTGAGTTAAGTTTAACTATTTATGATAAAGCTCTTTCTCCGAATGGAATTTATGCTACTATTAAAGAGTGGCTAAAACAATTTGGAGAATTTAAGGCTCTTGGAGAACATAAAGAAGAATTTATTGAAAATGATCCAGAAAGATATAAAGTAATACTTATAGACCATGTTGGTCTAATTTCTGGACCTGGAACTAAAAAAGAGAAGATTGACTTAACTGTTGATTATTTAATTTATTTTAGAAATAAATGTGGGATAACTGGCATTTTTATTCAACAAATGAATAGAAATTCTAAATCTATGGATAGAAAAACAAATGGTTATGAGTTATACCAACTTGATGATTAGGGAAAATACAAGGAAACTAGTTAATTCAACTATGTATTCCTTAATTTAAATTTATAAAGTCATCGTTAAACTTCGTGAATCTGGGAAAGCCTATAAAAGGTAACCCTAATCCAACCTCTATAGTAATATAGAAATTAGGATCAACGACTAGTACATACTTTCCTACCAAGTGGTGTTGAGGAAAATGAAGTGCCACGAGTGCGGAGCAATATCTTATGTATACCAATACTTAAAGGATATTGAAGAGATAGTCTGACCTACGACTATATATAAAATCGTAGATTTACAGGATAAAGAGCCTGTAAGATAACAAAGTGTTTAAAGATACATCAGGAACTACTGATGCTTCTGAGGTTGTAATTGCTTTATATTACCCATATAGAGAAAAAATTGCCAGGTGTGAAGGATATCCAATACAAAATGTGTTAAAAAAGAGATTTAGACTTGTTCAAATTCTTAACAAAATAATACATAAAACTTAAATTTTAGATGAATCTAAATTAAGTATTTTTATAAATTTTCTTTTATTATATTTGTTCTAATATTAACATAAAATATATGGAATGGAAACAGTAAAAGGAGAAATAAAAATTTCGGGAATTTATCAGATAATTAATACAACTAATAATAAAATTTACATTGGAAGTTCTTCTTTTGTTCAAGTGCATTACGTTATCTAGGAATGTCTCCTAAAAATACCAGTTGTATTAAAAATCAAATAGACACTGAAAAACTTTATAAAAATTATTTATGGAGAAGTGTTGAGCAAATTAATAGAAATATTAATAATGAATTGGGTGAATTGCCGGAAAATCTAGAAATAGACAATCAGCAGCCAAGTTAAGGGTTAACATCCTTAGAAGGTTCACAGACTAACTTTTGAAACCCTAAAGGGAATATAATAAAGACACGAGCGCCCAACACCTTAACTTTTAAAGAAGGTGATGATATAGTCGGAGCTGCAAATATAATTAATGAAATTGCAGATATAGAAGATAAAGAACTTCTATGATAACAAACTGAAAAATAGATATGGACAAGCTGATGTTAATAAGGGAGTAGCATTTTATGGAGAGGTTGGTATGTTTATGGAACTTCCAAAGCCAGACTCTATAATAGACTATGAATCGTATTTAACTTTATCCACCAATGTTTCAAAAAATATAGATGATGAAATTAAATCAGATAAAAATTTATTTAATTTCTAACTAAATAATATGGCCGAATTAGGTGCAATTGTTGGTGAAAGTGGTTCTGGTAAATCCACTAGTTTAAGGAACTTAAACCCAAAAGAAACATTTATTATAAATGTTGCAGGAAAAAATTTACCTATAAAAAACTTTAAAAAGAATTATATTCAACTTACTATAAATGAAAATAAAGAGTTTGTTGGAAATTTATATAATACAAGTAGTATTGATAAAATTAATCAGATTATAAAGTATGTAAGTGTTAAAATGCCTCATATAAAACAAATTATAATTGATGATAGTCAATATTTAATGGCTAAAAAAGATTGAAATGAAGTTTAGTGAATCTATGTTAGGATATAAAAATGTTTGTGGAGTCTATAAAATTATTTGTAATAATGCAAATTTTTATATAGGCAGCTCTAAAAACATTCAACAGAGATTTTATAAGCATAGAAGAGAACTTCGTAAAGGAGTTCACAAGAATGAACATTTACAAAATTCATATAATAAATATGGAGAGAAATGTTTTGAATTGGTGATTATAGAACTATGTAACATAGATGAACAATACTTCAAAGAACAACATTATATTAATTTACTAAAACCTGTTTATAATAAAGAGCAGGATGTTATAACTCATATTCCAACTGAAGAAACCAAACGAAAATTATCAGAAGCTAATAAAAAATATTATGCAAATCTTGATAATTTGAAGAAACGATATAAAACTATATATCGCTTTAATAGTTCTTTAGAGATTATTAATACTTATGAGGGAATTAAACCAAATATTGAAGCTTGGGCTTCAGAGTTTGGAATAAAACCTGGTGGTGCTGATAAAGGAATTAATAGAGCTTTAGCAAGTGGTAAATTATATAAAGGTTCTTACTGATCTTATGATCAAAATTTCAAAGGCCCAACAGTTAGTGATAACTGTTAGCAAATCTGGTGAATTCAGGGAAACTCCAATAATGGACAATCCTGAGCCAAGCCTCTTAAACGAGGAAGGTGCAACGACTATTCCGAAAGGAAGTACAATCAAGTGATTGGAAGCGCCAGACATCTTAATAAAGATGATGATATAGTCTAATCTATATGGTAACATATAGTAGCTAAGTAAAATTAGCGGGCAGTGATTAACGAACACTGTTGAATATAAATGTTTGAAGCGATGGATCGTGCCACTGAAAAAGGGTGAATAAACATGCCCAAACTAATCTAACTGCGGGAATAACCTTAGAGTCTTTTTAACCAAATTATGATAGTAATATACATAATGGCTTTCAGTAATGATGAAAGGTATGGTAAAATCAAAAAGAATTGGTCAATCCGCATCCAAGTTTCCAAATTAACTTTTGGAAAAAGGTTCAACGACTATCTCCATGAAGGAGAGTACATTAAAGTTAATAATAACTTTTTTGGAAATGGTTAGGATTTTTATAAAAATTATTCGCTATCTTTGTAAATTATAATTTAACAAAATAGCACATGGAAAAAATTAAAGGAAAAAGTAAAATGCCGGAATATAAACAATGGAAATCTATGAAATCTAGATGTTATTCTCCATCGGCAACAAAAGGAAAGTATAAAGAAAATAATATTCAGGTTTGTCCTGAATGGATGAATTCTTTTGAAACATTTTATTCAGATTTAGGTAATTGTCCAGAAGGATTTACTTTAGAAAGAATTGATAATCTTAAAGATTATTCTAAAGAGAATTGTATTTGGGCAGACAGAACTACACAAAGTAAAAACAGAGAAGATTTTAATGATATTGTTACTTATAATGGTAAAACAATGGTATTAAAAGATTGGGCTAAAGAATTTGGTATAAAATATACAACTCTTTATCAAAGAATTTACAGAAGTGGTTTATCTTTTGAAGAAGCAATTCAAAAAGATCCATTTAAAAAACTTATTACTATTGGAGAAGAGTCTAAGACTTTGAAACAATGGTGCGAATTTTATAATATGGAATTTGAATTAGTTAATAATAGAGTATCTAAACATAAATGGGAACCTATTGAGGCTTTAACTATTCCAAAAGGGATAAAAAGAAATAAAAATTAAGATATAGTCTGAACTTTATGGAAACATAAAGAGTTGTGCAGTCATGCGCAGAATAACACAATTGATGAGAAATTTACCCAAATGGCACAGCATTTTTATTCAGTATTAAAAGAATCGATGAATGCAAGACAGGATTTGAAGGTATTCATTCTTGCACATTCAGAAAATGTTGGAGATACTCTTAACCCTTCTTATAAAATTAAAACTCTTGGAAAAATGATAGATAATATGATAACAGTTGAAGGATTGTTTACATATGTACTTTTTACTACAAAGAGAACAAATGATGATGGGGTTATTGAATATAAATTTATTACTAACTCTGATGGTTCTAATACTGCAAAAACTCCATTTGGCTGTTTTGATGATCTTTATATAGATAATGATTTACAATTAGTAATTGATAAAATTAACGAATATAATGGATAAAATAATTAAGAAAGTTATTGTTACATTCGATTTTGACCCAGAAAATGAATCTGTATCTAATGTTCAATGTTCAGTAGATGGTGTTGAAAAAGCTAAAAGAACTACTAGAAAAAAATCTGAGGTTGTTGAAGAACTTGCTAGCACTCCCATAATTACATTAGAACCTAATAAACTTCTATTTAATAATAAGGCTGTAGCTGTAATGAATATTGAATATGAGGATAGGATTGTAATTAAATGGGAACCTATAAGTAAAAATAGCAAAACTTTTATTCCTATAATTGGAAAAGATGTTTCTTTTAGCGAAGAAGGAAGTGGTAATAAAGTTACTAAAGCTTTTTCTATAGGATATAAAGGTAAGCAAAATTTAGTTTTATCTGAATTAGGCACAGAGTTTACAATAGAAGAATACAAAGAAGATATATGGAAACTTGTTCCAACTAGTGGAACCACATCTACTAAAACTATTGCTGAGGCAATTGAAAAAGCAGATAAAGTTGAACCTATTTTATTAATAGATAATGAAGAAATAGCAGAGATAGACGAGTTAACATTTACCTTAAATAATTAATATTTATGGATTTTTCATTTAGCGCAACAGCTAACGCATCACAAAGTACTACAAAACCTAAATTAGATGGAAATAATATTTATACTGTAAAGTTCGATGGCTGTGAATTAAAAGACATAGCAGGAGTAAAAGATCCTACTGCACTTTACAAGCAACTAATTTTAAAATTTTCTAATGAAGATGGAGTTTATGAACATACTGTTTGGGAACCTCGTCCTGAAGATTTTAATAGAAGAGAGTCAGAAATAAAAAATAAAGATGGAAAAATTGAGAAAATACCACAGCCTTCAAATGTAGAAAGCATGATGTTATTATTTAAACATGCTATAGACTCAATTGCTCCTACTGTTGGAAAGCAGATAGATTCAAAAGAAAGAAATTTGGGTGCTAGTAATTGGGATGAACTAAGAAAATTAGTTACAAAAATACTTGATTCTGGAAAAGGAACTACCACAAAAATCAAGTTATTAAAAAATAAGAAAACTGGTGAAGCCACATTTCCTGGATTCTTTGCTGGTTTAACTAGAGAGGGACTACCTTATGTAAAAAATAATTTTATAGGAGATAAAGTAGCATTTTCTACCTATGAATTACAAAACATAAATAATGAATCAAATGCTGCTCCCGCAAGAGTAGAGACATTTACTCCTTCTGTTGAGGATGGTCCAAATCTAGATTTAAACTTTGACGTATCTGGACTATAAAAATTATATAATGGGTGTTTAGTTTAGAGCAGGCTCCCAAAATAACAAAAGAATTTTTACTTTCTAAAAATACTCAAGAAACTTATTTTGAGCATTATTTAGGAATACCTGTTAAAAAAGGATTGTTTTGCAGTCCCCCTATCATAAGAGTTGATAAAAAACCTACTTGTGCTTTCTATAAAAACAAAGCTGGGCTTTTAAAATATAAAGATTTTGCAGGCCCAACTTTTGATTTTATAGGAGCTGTAATGTATATTTATAATGTAAGTTATTATAAAGCTTTAAGAATTATTGCTAATGATTTTGGATATGTAAATTTTGAAAAAATTGAAAAAAATCCTCCATTAATTCCCTATACTGGTAGTGTTTTAGAAGAAACTTCTAGTGCTATAATATCAGTTGAAACAAAAGAATTTTCTAGTAAGGAATTAACTTGGTGGCAATCTTTTGGTATAAGTTTATCTACCCTAAAAAAATTTAAAGTATATTCTATAAAATCTGTATTTCTCAATGGAGTTTATTTTGGCAGTTCTTCTAATAGTAGTCCTATATATGGCTATTATGGAGGAGAGAATAGTCATAGTGAAGAATTATGGAGATTATATATGCCCACTAAAATTAAATATAGATTTCTAAGTAATTGGAGCTCTACTTTAATACAAGGAGCTAAGCAATTACCCAAGAGTGGGGATTATATTGTAGTAACTAAATCATTAAAAGATGTAATGTCTTTATATGAATTTGGTATAACTTCAATTGCTCCCAATTCTGAAAATATTTTTTTAACTGAATCTCAGTATTTAAAGTTGAAGGAGAAATTTTTAGATATCTATTTACTCTATGATAGGGATTTAGCTGGTATAAAAGCTGCTAAAAAAATAAAAGCACAATTTCCAGATATTAAAATTTTACTTATGCCAAAAGTAAAAGATTTTACAGATTATGTAAAAAAATATGGCATTTTAAAAACATTAAATTTAGTAAACGAATGGCTAGAAAAGAGAAAGCAAATTCTTTAGAAGAGTTAGAAAGTACTAACTGACTTGAGGAAAAACCTCAACCAAAAAAGAAAAAATCTGGTGCATATTCTAAGACAAAAGGTTCAGCATATGAAAGGCAAATAGTTAATGAATTAAAAGAATTAACAGGTAATGAAAATTTATGTACTGCTAGAAGTGAATCTAAGAAATTAGATGATATGAAAATTGATATAGCAGATCCAGATAATGTACTTCCTTGTTATTTTCAAACAAAGAAAACTCAAACTACTCCAAGTGTTAAAAAGATTAATGCAGAAGTAGGAAAAAGTGATAAACCTTTATGCATTGTTTGGAATGTGCAGGAAAAGAAAGAAGGCAATGTAAATATTACTTCATTAGGAGAATATGCAATCATACCAAAGAAATTTTTCTATGAATTATTAAAATTATATTATACATAAAAAACAATTAAGATGAACATTTATTTAGATGTTGATGATGTAGTATTGAAATGGCATGAGGCTTATATTGAAAAATATAAATTACCCATGCCTACTAGTTGGATTCCATATGAAGATATAAAAGATCATTTAGAGGAGTTACGTAAAAACAAAAGTTTTTGGCTATCTTTGAAAGTAAAGCATATGCCTGATTTTACTCCTTCTGGATATGTATCTGCCAGAGGAATCCCTTTAAAATGGACAAAAGATACTCTGAAATTAAGAAATTTTCCTGGAAGAAGTAAAGTAAGGCATGTTAAATGGGGAGAAAGTAAAATAAATATTTTAAAGTCTTTAAAATGTGATATATTTATAGATGATAAAATAGAGACTTTTATAGAATGTTGGGATAATGGAATTTTTTGTTTATTAATGAATACTCCTCAAAATAAGCATTTAAAAACAAAATATAGAATTAGAGATTTGAAGTTTGAAACAATAATTAAAAAATATAATGCAGTCAAAAATTAGAATAATTCCAGAGTCAATTGTATTGTTAAAATTAACTGATGAAGAGTATTTTAATAACTATACTGATTATATGTCTAATTCTAGATTATCTTTAATAAATTCAGACGAAGGAGGAGATTTCAGTAATTTTAACTCCTCCTTCAATACTGAATATTCTGATTCATTTGAATTAGGTACAGCTATTCATTCAATGATATTACAACCTGATTCATATTTAATATCAGATTTTAATAAACCGTCTGGTAAATTTGGATTATTTTTATTTGATGTTCTTAAATTCAGAAGATTGGGATTTTCTATATTAGATTCTATTAAAAAAGCTTCTTTATCTGCTAATTATTATGCAAGTAGTTTTTCTGAAAAAAGGATTAAAAAAGCAATTAAAGAAGGAATTTCTTTCTATCTTAAATTATTAAAATTTGAGGAACATGAAAGCAAAAAAACTTTATTTCTATCTGATACAAACAAAGAGAAATATTTAAAATGTATGTCTAGTCTAGTTTCTTCTGAGATTTTTGAATTAGTTAATCCTTCAGAAGATACATTTGGTATAATAGAGTCTTTTAATGAATATGCAATATTATGTACTTTAGAGGTTACTATAGAAGGAGAAATATTTTTAGTAGACTTTAAAGCTAAATTTGATAATTTTTTAATTGATCATTTTAATAAAACTGTGACATTAAACGATTTAAAATCTTCTAGTAAACCTGTTAAGTATTTTATGGGAAATTATGTAAAAAAGGATGAAGAATCTATTTGGTATAATGGCTCATTTCAAAAATATCATTATTATAGACAAGTTGGAATATATATATGGCTTTTACAAGCTGCCTTAGCATTAAAAGACATACAGTATAAACCTAAAGTAAATATGCTTGTAGTTGAGACTATGCCTGAATTTTCTTCTAAAATATATCCAGTAAATGGTAAATATATAAAAGCAGGATTAGGTGAATTTAATAAATTATTAACCTCTTTCTTAATATGGAAAAAGCAGAATTATTCAATTTAAAAAATATTATACTTAGTCTTCCATTTGAAGAAAGAGAAGAAATATACTCTTCTTGCTTTTCTACCGGATATTTAGGAACTAAAAACTTAAATGATAGATTGATACTTTTATCTTTATTGGCTTTAGTATACCAGAAAATGAAATTGAAGGATAATAAAATTACTCACTTAGATATTCTTCTAAAAATAACAAATCAAAAGAAGGATGATTCAAGCTTCTATAAGTTTTTGGAATCTGTTGCAATTTTAAGCAAAGATTTATCTTATGGAATAGAGATTATAGATAGCTGTGGATTAAAGACTTCCCAAGAAATTATAAACAAAATAAAAGAACTCTTAAATACATGGATACCATTTTAGAAGTAGGAAATAATACCGAAGTATACATTGCTAATGCTTTTGAACCAGAAATTCGAGCTATAGAAGAATACTCTGAATCAGATATATCTCTTTGGGTAAAAGATGGAGAATTTTTTAAACCCTCCACTAATTTATCTATTTTAAACAAGTTAGAACCAGCGATATATTCAGTTGGTTTTAATAAGACTGATGGATATTTCTGTCAGAAAACTTCTATTACTTCTGATGAATTATTTAAATTCAGAGGATCTATCGTAAATGATATAGTAATGGAGATTGAATCTTTTTGGGATAAATCTAATTTATATAAAGAAAAAAACCTTGTTCACAAAAGGGGAATTTTCTTGGAGGGATATCCTGGAACTGGAAAGACCTCAATAATAACTCAGATTTCAGAGTTGGTAATTAATAAGGGTGGAGTAGTATTTACAGTTAATGGCATTCGTAATCTTGAGGAATACATAGAGTTTATTACTGGGGCTTTTAGAAAAATACAACCAGATACTTTATTAGTTACTGTATTAGAAGATATTGATAAATATTTAGACTTAGAGGCTGATTTATTGGACTTCCTAGATGGAAAATCAAAAATTAATCACCACATAGTTATAGCTACTTCTAATAATATTGAAGAGATTCCTGATACATTATTGAGACCCAGTAGGTTCGATATTAGATTAGAAATACCTCTTCCAAGTGAAGATGTAAGAAAAGAGTATTTTATTAATAAGCTAGTTCCTGAGTCAGATTTAGAGTATTTAGTTTCTAATTCATCAGGATGTTCAATAGCTGATTTAAAGGAAATATATATTTGCGCTTATATATTTGGATATTCTATAGAGGAATCCATTTCTAAAATAAAAACTCCAAAAGGCAAAAAAAATTATTTTGTTAGAACTAATAAAAAAGTTGGTTTTAACATAAATTAACATTCTTTATGCAATTTTTTTCGTGCAAATATACTATCTTTGCAAAACAATTCAGATAATCCATTAGTAGATAATTAGAAAATTTTAAATTTAAAAATGAAAATGAATTATGAAAACAGTAGAAGCACAAGGCTACAGTAAAGAAAAAGCATTAGAATCAACAGGTTTAGACGTAACCTTAGACAGATTAAAAAACGCAACTCAATCATGGAAGAAAGCTGGTTCTCCACTTGGAGCAAAGTCTTTGGCAACTTTTATGGCTGCTTATATTAAAGATAAAAAAGCTGTTGGAGCTTACATAGTTGTTGAAGGAGCATCTGATGATACACGTACTCGTCCGTATAGTGTTATTAATGAAGCTACTATCGGAAAACGTAAAACTTCGACTACTTATCAAATTAAAGAAGCCGAATTAGCAGTTAAATATCACACTGAAATGAAAAAAGTGACTGATAAAGAAACTGGTGAAGAAAAAGAAGTTGAAGTAAGAACTCCTTATAAAACTGAAACTATTACAGTTGAAGTTACAAATAAAGAAACTGGCGAAGTTGAACTTAAAACAAAAGAGGTTGAAATTCCTCAGGTAAAAGTAGTTTCTACTGGCGCTGTTAGAGGACAAGCACAGAAAAAAGAAGCCGCTCTCAAATTAATGAAAGAGCTTATTGAAGAAAACAACAGAGATTACATTATTGAAATCGTTAAAGAAGTTACTTCTGGACAGAAATATGCTGCTTATGGACAATATACTCCTTCAAAATCAGCTAAAGTTGGTAAATTTATTTTCTTCGTACAGGAGTAAAATAAAATATAGTGGCGAAAATTAAGGCGCCTGCTTTACAGAATCTCTTAATCGTCGATGGCGACGCTAAACTATCTAAGGGCTATTAAGTTAAAAATCTTTTTAGCCCTTTATTTTTTTTTTAACAATTGCTAACAGCGTAACAGCTATAAAAAATATTGAATGGACCAAAACAAAATATATGATGGAACCATAGATGATTCTATGGAGGAAAGGTCAAAGGTAGAAACAATTCGTGAGAATGGTAGAATTTCTAAATATAATTTTACTATATTAAATAGAAAAAAACCTCCTTTAGTTGGAAGCTTCTCTAGAGAAGAAGTTGACTTAATGTTTAGACTTTACTCAAATGAAGGAGCAGGACTTTCTCAAAAGGTTGTTGCTACTTACTTTCCTTTATATACTTTTCAGCAATTTAAAAAGGTATTAAAAGCCTTTAATCTTACTCACAGTGGCTCTGTTCCTTTTGCACCTCATGTAGTAGAGGAGCATACAGAAGATGAACTTGTACAGCTTACTATTCAGATGAAGGAAAATAATTTCCTTAAAAGATATATGCTTCAAAAGGAAAGTATTAATGAACAAAAGTATAAAGAAACTTTAAAAGATAATATTGATTTAAGAGAGTCAATAATAAATTTTAGAGAGTTTTTGCAAGATATAAAATTTGATTTTTCTTTTGATATTAAAAAACCTAAGCATACTTCTGAATATTCTCTTATAGTATATTTAAGTGATATGCATATCGGAGCCGATGTATCGCCTTACTCGATCTATGATAATAATTATGATTCTAATGAAGTATACTCTAGAATGCAAAGAACTGTACAAAAAATATTTGAATTAACATTATTGTCTAAAGCAACAAAGATAATTATTTGTAATGTTGGAGATTCTTTGGATGGTTATGATGGAAAAACTACTAGAGGAGGACATAGTCTTCCACAAAACCTAAATAATAAAGATCAGTATAAAACTTTTATAGGAGTAATGCTTGAATTATTTAAAGAATTGAGTGAGTCTGGATATTATAGTAATATTAAGTATATTGCTGTTGAAGGTGGAAATCATGAAAAATATGTTAAATTTTGTTAAATTATTTGGCAACCAAGAAAATTTTTTGGAAAAATTAAATTTTAAGAAAACCAAATTAAATTTTTCTAAAGCCAAAGAAAAAAGACATATTTGTACAATGGAATATTCTGGTAGAGTACAAATTAAGAAACTCTATGATTATATGTACAAAGATGCTATTATTTTTGGAAATAGAAAAAAGACAAAATTTGAAGATATTAATTGTGCTCTTACTGAGAAATCAGTAAGTGAATTAGGGTTAATTGCTGGGACGCCTGAAATGGTAATCAGCAGCCAAGCTTAGATAGAAATATCTTTGAAGGTTCAACGACTATCGCTGAAATGCGAGTACACTTAAGCAAGTGGAAATGCCCTACTCTTAACAGGTAATGCTGAAGATGATGATATAGTCTGTTCTTATATTAATAACAAATATAAGCTGTAGTAAATACGGGTATAGATTAGCGAACTATACTGAACAAAAAGGATGGAGATTTTGGATATGTAGCCAATAAAGCATTAGAAGCTTCTTTATCATATTTGAATCCTAATATAGAGGTAAGAATATTTGATAAATTTATTGAACATTTTTATTGTGAAGGACATACTTTTATTCTAAGTCATGGTAATTTAACAATAATTAACATTATTTATTTGGTAAATTAAAAAATTTTTTGTATCTTTGTAGTATTATACTATAAAAATATGGAAATAATAGAAACATTTTTACAAGAAAAGCTGACAATTATACAATTGTCTAAAAGATTTAAAAAAGAAAAAGAAGAGATAGTTGAGATTTTAAAAAATTATGGATATTTATATGCCAAATCTAATAGAAAGACTGAGGTAATTATTAATTTAAAAAATGCCGCTGATGAGTATTTTATAAATAATAAATTGACTTTAAAAGAATTAGAAATTAAACATAATTTATCTATTGGTACTTTAAGTAAGTACTTAAAAGAATTTCACAACATTTCTATAGAAGTTAGAAAAAAAGTAACGTTTGATGATTCAGTATTTGATGAAATTGATACAGAAGAAAAAGCTTATTGGTTAGGATTTATATATGCAGATGGATATATTGATTCAGCTCCATTAATTGATGGAAAGAAAAATAATTACCAATTAGAAGTATCTTTAAAATTATCTGATTATGAACATTTAGTAAAGTTAAAAGAGTTCTTTAAATCAGATAAAGAAATTAAAACTGATTCATATAGATGTAGATTTTATTTGTCTAGTAAACATTTATGAAATACTCTTAATACTTATGGATGTACTCCTAGAAAATCGCTTACATTGGAATTTCCAGATGAAAGTATTTTTAAATCTAAAGATTTAATTAGACATTTTATTAGGGGTTATTTCGATGGAGATGGTTGTATTAGTTATGCTGATAAAGAGCATGTAATACCATCAATACAAGTACTCAGTACATTCAATTTTATTAAAAAATTAAAATCATACTTACCATTAGAACTTCATGACTTAAAAATAAGTCATAATCATAGTAATCAAAATGAAGAAACACGATGTATATCAACTTCTTCTAAAAAATCTATGATATTTTTGAATTACTTGTATAGTAATGTAACAATTTACTTAAATAGAAAATTTGAAAGATATTGTTATTTCAAATTGCCCCTTGTTAAGGAAACTTAATAAGTGGAGGGAGCAAAAACGGTGAAGGCTTAACTGCTAATACCGTGCTAACTAATTAAATTACGAAAGGTTAATTAGTAGTGTAACGCATAGGTACTGAATAAATATAATGTACCCACGAGTGTTCCCCACCTTAAAAGGTGAAAATATATGCTGAGCTGTCTGATAAATAAATCAGAATGTTGTGCGAATGGCACTAAGGAGGAAACTCCCAGAAATAGAGGATAAAAAGCCTTTATGATAACAAAACTGAAAGATGCAAAAGATATGTTTAAAAATATGCCTTTAACTATAAATGATAAAACAGAAAATCAGATAAATCAATATATTGATTATCATAAATTAAGTGATAATATCCATTTTATTAAAGGAGATTTACATCAATCTGCTACTACTTATGCTCATAAATTTAGATATAAGTCAGTTGCTTCATTTTTTGGTTCTTCTGAATGGATACACAAGAATTTTGGCAATACTAAGGCAGGAGTTAATTTTGATCTTGTTTCTATTGAAAATATTCTTGAATATAAGCTTGATTTAAATTGAAATAAAAATAATGGAAATTACATTAGACGAATTATTAAAAGGTAAAAGTACTTTAATAAAAAATAAAGAATTTTTTCCTACTAGGAATTATGTGGAGCCTTTTTTGGAAAGAATGTCTCCACTTACTTCCGACTTTAGATTTCAGGTAAAAGTGCCAGACCAAGTTACTATGAGTAAAGATATGGCAGACATTACCTATAATAGAGTTTTAATACAGGCAGTGTTGCCTAAAAAATTTAGTATAGATAGACATGATGAAGTTGTAGGATTTTTATACGGGATAGATGTTAAAAAACCTATAGTAAAAATATATAGAGGATATTTGAATCAGGCTTGTACTAATTTAACTGTATTTAATCCAGAGTGGCTAAATACTCAAGAATTAGTTCCAGGGGATCCTATTAATTACTCCCCAATTAAAAGCTTATTAGAAGCTACTAATAATTTTGCAGTAAAATTAGAGGCATTAAAAGACACCTATATAAGTAGAAATGATAGAAAACTTTATTTAGGTGAATGGGTAGACCATTCTTTAAGAGAATATGAAGATTATGGCTTTGGAAAAGTCAAGATAGCTGTAAGTACTCCGATAGATGCCTATAAACAATTATTTATTGATTCTGAAAGCAGTTATTTTATTCCAGAAGGAATAGATCCATCTTTATATGATGTATATAATGCTTTTACACAAATTATTACTGATGATAAAAAGGATATCCTTAATAAACCAGAAAAGACCCTATTAATTGGAAGATTACTAGGAATTATTTAATAAAACACATTTATATCTTTAATGTTATAATTTTTTCAAAATATAGTTTTTTCATAAAATTATCTATAATTTGTGATAAAGAAGTTGAATTTATCGAAAAATTTGATTCAACTAATTCTCAATTTGGATATAATACAACTGATGGAGGAGATGGTATAGTAGGTATTAAATTTTCAGAGAAAACTAGAAAGAAAATGAGTGAATCTAGAAAAGGAGAGGGAAATTCCATGTATGGAAAAACTTTAGAAAAGAACCCAAGATCTATTCCAATCTTACAATTAGATTTAAAAGGAGATATAGTTAAAAGATGGAGTTGTGCTGTTGAAATACATCAAGAATTAGGATATTCTATTACTATGATTAGAAATTGTTATAACGGAAGATATGAGATATATAAAGGATATAAATGGATAAAAGAAGAAAATTATTAAAAATAAGATAAAGTTTGAAAAAACTATGATTATTAATCGTTTATTAAAAGTATAATAATGGAAAGAGAGCGTATCAAAGTTTCTGAATTTGAAATAGGGCCATTAATCAATGAGTATTATTTTGATAATTGCTCAGAAGAAATATATAATGAGTATTTTGACTTAAATGGAAATCAAATAAAAAATCACTTTTCAGATGATTTTGCAATTATTTCAGATAAAATTTATGTTGACTTAGAAAAGGGATATACTACTAATTTATCAGTCTTTAAAAGGATCAGTGATAATAAGTATTTTGAAGCTAAATATAATTATAGTCCATACACTGGATTTGATTATCCTGGCTTTATTACTGAGGTATTTCCAAAGCAGGGAACAATTACAGTATATGAATAAATCTATAATTGTAATTAATTAATATGAAAATTCTTAAAGTAATCTATGATGATGATGTTGATTTTATATTAGATATTGTAAATAAAATAGATGAAAAAATATATGTTGAAAAATATAATATCACTTATTTAAAAGATCTTAAGAAAGCGATTCCAATTATGACTAGGCATGGTACAAAAGCTGTTCCATTAATAGTATTTGAAAATGAAAATTTAGAAGAATATGCTGCAATATGGTCTGAAAGTAACCCAAATTGGTTGGAAGAAATAAATAAAATACTGAAAGAATAAAAATGGAAAATAATAATTATTTTTTAGG
>Ga0172370_10005411_pt1 | contig 16474 bp, 21 predicted proteins | sample LakKiv5m_FD_114538 | JGI IMG/M metagenome (GOLD analysis project Ga0172370, IMG submission 114538) | Freshwater microbial communities from Kabuno Bay, South-Kivu, Congo - kab_022012_11.5m | ecosystem: Environmental > Aquatic > Freshwater > Lake | place: Democratic Republic of the Congo...
GCCCTGCAAATGCAGGAATCCGTTTACATGACCTGCCACCTACAGGGCAAGGATTACATGGAAACCCTGCGGCACGCCGTAGAGCGTGAAACTAACGACGCTGGAAAATTATAGACTCTTACGAAAAAAAAAGTGCGGAGACCTTTGACTGCGGTCGAAGAACCGCATTTATTTGAGAATAAATGCGGAGAGGAGGATTTTTGGGCGGCTTGTTTTGGATGCGCGCTGCAATGCCCGAAAAAAGCCGGAACCCCCGCAGCCACTAGGGCACAGGGTCCTAAGCCCTGCGCATTTGACCGGACTCTGCCATCTCCGCGGGATGTTTGATGAAGATAACTGTTAAAAACACTGCATCCGAAGATGACGCGGTGAAGTTATGAAGGCGCCCATTGCGATTGTCATTTCTGTTCTTGTGCTCATGCTTGCGTTTTCAGTCGGATGCGCGCAGCAGAACAAGCCAGCCGTGAATGAGACGGCGCCGCCCGCCGTGGTCGCGCCCGTGAATGAAACTTTGGCGCAAGCGCAGCCCTGCTCAAGCGGCAACGTCGTCCAGAAGGACGCGTGTTTCCTCGCGCTTGCGAAAACCGAGATGAATCCGCAAATCTGCCAGAATGTGTATTCCATTGAGCAGATGGACGAATGCTATTCGATTTTCGCGGGAACCGACCTCGCAATCTGCAAAAAAATCACCAACGCTGACCGGAAGTGGGAGTGCCTTTTCGCCAACGCCAAGCGGGAAAAGTCAGACGAGATTTGCAAGCTCATCGAGAATGACGCCAAGCGCGCGGAATGCCTCAAGGTGGTCGTGCCGCCCTGCATGCTCATAATGGACGAGAACGCGAGGGGGCTTTGCCTCGCGCTTGAGAAGAACGATTACAGTCTGTGCACGAGCGACTGGTGCCTTGCGGAATACGCCAGAGTGAAGCAAACCGACACGCCGTGCGGCGGGATAAAACTCGAATATTACAGGTATGCGTGCGCGGCAATCGCCAAGGACGACATATCAATCTGCAAGCAGGCGAAGCAGACGCCCGTGCAGGACGCGTGCATAGAGAACGTGTCGAAGGCGACGAACATGCCCTCGTACTGCGGACTCGGAACGCCGGGCACGAGCTACACGAACAACTGCTATCTGTATTTCGCGGTAAAGAACAACGACCCGACTTATTGCCGGAAGCCCGCTGCAGAGGAGCAGCGCGACCAGTGCTACACGGACTTTGCGAACAGGACGGCGAACATAAGCGTCTGCCCGAAGATAATCAACAGTCTGAACAGGATTGTGTGCTACCGCATAGCCGCGATAGGGAACAGGATGCCGTCCCTTTGCAACGGGATGGGAATCGAGTTCAACATGCGCGACTGCTATGCCGCGAGCATTTTGTACATTGACGCGGGACCGTTGGCATCCGACTGCCAGAACGTCGCGATTGTTGACTGGAAGAACAAGTGCTACCTGCGCGCGGCGATAAAGGCGAACAACGGAACGCTGTGCTCGTTTGTCGGCGAGGGACCAGACAAGTTGGACTGCGAGAATCTGTTCGGGAAGCAGAATTAGGCTGGGAATTTTTTCTTTGTTTTGATACTCTAGCGTGGGCTGAAGAAAAATTCCTAATAAGCCACATAAGATATTTCCGCACCAGTAATGAGAATATTGGACGTATTGATGTTTTCTCTAGATGGGTGAACGATACTTATTCCAACTAATTTATAGTTGCAATTTCCGGCACGTCTAGCTTGCAAGGCATCCGAAGACAGAGATATTTCTTCGCCTTGTGAGCTATATATTGTCACTTTTACTTTGCTATTTGGATTGATATTATACCATGGGTTCTCGTGCCCATTCGAGAAATTTGAAACCACATATTCGAAGAAATCGCATATACGAACATTTGCCCCTTTCCCATCCCCCGGACTAAATACATAAGATATTTCAGTTTCATTTCCTTGATTTTGAATGGAAAATTTGAACGTTGCAAACCTGTCAACAAAACCTGTCAAAGTAAATGTTCCTCCCTTAATGTCCTTGGGCGCCAATATTTCCTTTATTTCAACGCCATTTTCATCATAAATAGTAACTTTCGTTGTCTGCCTGTCCAGAATAAGCCGGGGGTCTTTATTATAATGGATTGGCGGCAGCCCCGAATAAAGCGCATTTCCAAATACAGTCGACATTCCGAAGTTCGAAAATTCTTCATGCTTGCCACCAAATATATTTAAACCAAAGATTGGGCTCAGAAAAAATGCTTGGTAAATGTTCATACGCACAGGAGCGCGCTCACCGGCAATTTTCATCCGGATTTCATGTTGACTTGTATTGAACAGCCCAAAGAATCTCCGATTGATGGAATTGTGAATTTCCAGCTGTTTTTTGCCATCTGGCAAAACAGCCACCGCCCGGACGGTTTCTCTTTCTTTTCGATATAACCAAGGTACATGGGGGGAGATGACTGTTTTGCTCGTAGTGACTGTTTTGCTCGTAGTTCGTTCAAACATAATTTCACGTAATTATATATAATATAACATATATAAACTTTTGCCGTGGCAGATGTGAGAAAGAAAAAAAATACTAAAAGAAGAAATGCGCTGGTAGATGAAGCAGAAAATTATTCCTTCTTCTCTTCCTTTGCTTCGGCAGCCTTCTTCTTGTGGTGCTCCGCCTTTTCAGGCTCGGCTTCTGCTGCAACTGCCTCTGCTTGCGCGGGGGCAGGCGCGTCCTGCTTTGCCGCGGCAATTGATTCCACGGGCGGAGCCGACGCCGCAGGGGCGGTTGCCGAAAGCACGGCTGAGCCGTCTTCGGGCTTCTCCGCCTCGAAAGTGGCGAGCGGAGTGGTGAATTCGTCGTAAGACGCAATATTGCCCCTGCCCATCAGGTATTCGCGCGAAAAGAGGTAGAACAGAAGCGCGAGCGAGCGGCGCCCCTTGTTGTTGCAGGGAACCACCCAGTCCACGAACATCGTTATGTTGTCCGAGTCGCAAAGCCCGATGGTGGGTATGCCCATCTTGCCCGCCTCGATAATCGCCTGCCGCTCGCCTTTCGGGTCGCAAATCAGGAGAATCTTCGGCTCGGTGAAATCGTCGCGGTGCACGTTGGTCAGCGTTCCGGGGATGAAGCGCCCCTGGTAGACGCGGACGCCCGTGAGCGAGCTGAAGACCGATGCCGCGTTGCCCGAATAGGTGCGCGAGGCGACAACGAGTATTTCCTCGGGCGCGTATTGCGAAAGGAGCTTGCCTGCGAGCCGGATGCGCTCGTCTATCTTGCGGAGGTCAAGCACGAAAAGCCCGTCGTTGCGCATGCGGTAGATGAACGGAACCATGTCCATTACCTTGAGCTTGGTTCCGATGTGGATTCCAGCTTCGAGGTAGGTTTCCTGCTTTATCAACAAACTATCTGCCATGTTCACACCTGTTTTCCGGATGCCGCATGCGCCTGCCCCTTTTCGGGTCCGCAACTCTCGGTATTTCCGGACGTTACGATTAAAATGAAAATGGGGCCATCGAGATTTGAATTTTCGGGAAGTTGGATGCCTGCGCATTCAACGACGTCTCGAATCTCCAGCACCCCAAGCTGGAAGGCTAGCCAGGTTACCCCATGGCCCCAAAATCTACTTATCTGAATTGGGGTCAGCGTCATACCTTCCTGTATTTCACAATCTTGTCCATCACTTCGACGTGCCCGAGGAACATCCTCCGGCAGCAGTAGCGCTCGATGCCCATGCCTTCGAGCACGCGCGCGGGGTTTTTGCCCTCCTTAACCTGCTTTGCGTAGGTATCATAGAGGTTGCCTATGACTGCGCCGCACGTGAAGCACCTCATTGGAAAGAACATATATACACCCCGTTGTGATTGGTTTGCCCTCTGAATCTGCGCCGCTCATCTGTAGGACTTCTGGAATCTTGCGCGCGCCTTCGGGCCCTTGTATTTCTTCGGCTCAATGCGCCTGAAGTCCTCGGTCAGAAGCGAGCGGTCGTATTCGAGCATTTTGCCCTTGAGCGCGTCGTTGCCGGAAAACCCGACGAGAGCGCGCGCGACTGCCACGCGGCATGCCTGCGCCTGCCCTATCTGTCCGCCGCCGATGACCGTGATTGCGATGTCCGCCTGCGAAGCGACCTCCGGAGCGAAGTGCAGCGGCTCGGAGACTATTTCGCGCACGTATTTGTTGTCGAGCGCGTCAAGCCGCACGCTGTTTATGCGCACGATTCCCTTGCCTTTGGAAATCGTGGCGCGCGCGATGCTCTCCTTGCGCTTGCCACGGAACACGCTCTGGAGCGTTTCCTTCTTCGGCTTTTTCGCTTTCTTTTTAGCTGCTGCCATGAGAACCACCATTTATAGATATCTTAATTCTTTCCCGTGCCGCCGAGCGATACGCAAAGCTCGGAAAGCGTGAATGTCACGTTCTTCTTTTCAGACGATGCCTCGGGCACCTTCTGCGTCTTCGCGCCTGCCGGCGCGCCCGCCTGAACCTTCAGCCGGCGGTATGCGTCGCGCCCCCTCTTGCTCCCATAGGGAAGCATGCCGCGAATCATCCTGCGGAGAAGCAGAGGCGGAGACCTCGGCCAGTGCGGCGATTCGTCGGGGTTGCGCTTGTTCTTCTGGCTCCTGCGGGAGAGGTATTTCTCCTTCGCCGCCTCGAGCGAGCCGACCATCAGCGCATGGTCCGCATTGATTATTTCAACCGTCTGCCCCGCGAGAAGGAGCTTTGCAATGCGAGCCCCCATCCTGCCGACCACGGCGCCCTGTGCATCTATTGTCACCATAAAATTCACCTTTCAATTTCAAATTCAAATTTCAAATCGCAAGTTACCTTATAATCGTCGCGCCCTTGCCCGTGGGATTCGCCTTCGCGGCATCCACAATCGTGATTGCCTTGCCGCCCGCGGATTTGATGGCGTCCCTCGCGGACTGCGAGAATGCCACTGCCGCAACCGTGGACTTGCCGCACGCCGACGCGCCCGCGCCCAACACCTTGTCCGGCACGACCACCAGCTGCCCTTCCTTTGAATACGCGGCAACCCTGCTCACGTTCACCCCCGGCTTTTTGCGGGAGGAAGCCGAAAGCAGCTCAAGCACGCGCTTCCAAAACGGCGCTTTGCGCGCCTCCGGCGGAAGACCGGCAGATATCTTAAGGTTTTTTTCCGAAAATGTCGCCTTTCTCATACAATCAACACCGTCACATTGCGATTAATTTGTCAGCAGGAGTGTGGGGGAAGGGATTTGAACCCTCGAAGCCCTAAGGCACTAGCCCCTCAAGCTAGCGCATTTGACCTAGCTCTGCCACCCCCACACGATTCGCATGATTCCAAATCCACTCTCCATGTTTTTCTTCCGTTTTCTTTTGATTTTTCACGCATGAATTCATTTGTCATTCCTGTTTCATTCGCGTTTCATTCCTGTTTCATTCGTGTTTCATTCCTGTTTCATTCGTGTTTCATTCCGCCTTCTTTATTTCGGCAATCTTGCTCTCAAGCTCGTCGCACTTCGCGAGAATGGCGTCCGCGGACTTCACGAGAAATTCGCGCGGCTCCATCTGCATGAACGACTCGACCTTGAAGCGGAATTCGTTCGGCTCGAGCATTTCGTACGCGATTATTCCGGGCTGGAACTTCGAGTGCTCCCTGCCGATGCCCCTGCGCGCCTTTGCCTCGAGGCGGATGTTCTGTCCTTCGAGGAGCTTCAGGAGCGGGAGGTCGTCGAGCGACGCGCGGATTTTCGAGTCGGTGCCCTTCAGCTCGCGCGAAAGCACGGTCGAGGGACCCTGCGCGTCAAGCGTGAAGACCACTTCGTCGGTGGCGCGCGAGGAATCCATGCGGAGAGGGACCTGTCCGAGCCGGTGCGCGACGTATTCGTCGAACATGGCGGAGCCGTTCTCGTAGAACGTCACCTTGTCAATCGCGAACGTCGGAACCTGCCCCATGCCGAACCTGCGAACCAGATTGGCGAAAGGCGTGGCTGCCCCGCGAAGCAAAAACTCCATCTTGTTTTCCTTTTCCAAGACCATGGTGAGATTCATCCATACCACCCGGGTTTCCCCCTGATTTGATTACACCCTGCGTCCTCTGCGCCCGCCCGGCCTCTTTGTCGTGTCGGTCGGCGTCGGGGTTACGTCCTCAATCTTGCCGATGCGAAGCCCCATTCTTGCGAGCGAACGGACGACCGCCTGCGCGCCTGCGCCCGGCGTCTTCGCGCCGTTTCCGCCCGGTGCGCGTATGCGGATGTGCAAGCCGGTTATGCCGCGGTTCTTCACTTCGTTCGCGACTTTCGCAGCCGCCTGCATTGCCGCGTACGGCTTGCCCTCTTCCCTGTCCGCCTTCACAATCATTCCTCCGGACGCCTTTGCGATTGTTTCCGCGCCCGAAAGGTCGGTGACCGTTATTATCGTGTCATTCTTCGAGGAGAAAACGTGGCAGACCGCCCACTTGTATTCGCGCCTTATGGGCGCGGACGGCGTGGATGGCGCGGCTGTTGCCGCATTTCCGGTTGCCGTTGCCGCGGTTGCTGCTGGAGTTGCCGCCGCTGTTGCCGGCGTTGCCGCAGCCGTTGCCGCCGGAACCGCGATAGTCGCCGGCGCCTCGGCTTTCTTTTCCACGGCAACTTCGGTTTTCGCCGCTTCCTCGATTTTCTTTTCGTCCTTAGTCATGAGTATCACCAAATCACTGCGCCGCTTCCGGCTGAGGGGCTGCGGGCGCAGCCGCCTCCTTTTGCACTGGCGCCGCCGCCTTGCTCTTTTGCTCCGGCTCGTGCACGGAGATGTCAATCGGCTTGTAATAGGCAATGTACTGCTCCTCTCCCACGCTCACCATGTAGGATGGAACGGTCACCTTCCTGCCCTTGACTGCGATGAACCCGTGCGTTATGAGCTGGCGCGCCTGATGCATCGTGCGGGCGAGCCCTTTCTTCACCACGCGGGTCTGAAGCCGTCTGTCAAGGAAATTCTCCACGGAGATTGAAAGAACGTCGTCGAGCTTCGCGTCCGCGGGAAGTATCCCGAACTTCGCAAGTCTTGCGAGCAGGGGCTGCCCCTTTGCGATTCCCTCGGCGCCGAGAGTCACGTTGCGGATGGCGTTGCGGCGCGCCTTCTTCAGCTGCTGCAGCGTAATCCAGATTTCGCGCGTGTTCTTCAGGCCGTAGGTGGTGGTGAGGCCGGAGTCGCGCTTGATGCGGTCCGCGTCCCATACTTTCCTCGGCGTCTCGTACTTGTTCCGTATCCTTCTCGGGTCACCCATGAAAAAAAACCTCCAGTTTTTTGAAAATTTACCTCTGAAACGGGCTTACTTCTTTGCCTCCGGTTTCGCTGCGGGCGCTGCCGCCTTCGGGGCTGCCGCAGGGGCTGCCCCCTTTGCGGCTGGAGCGCCCTTTGCCGGCGCCGCTCCCGCCGCCTGTGCCGCCGCTCCGGTCTGCGCTGTTGCCGCAGCTCCGGCTTTCGCGAGCACGGCTTTTCTCAGCACTCCGACGGTCATTCCGGTCCTGCCGGTGCTTCTTGTGCGCTGGCCGCGGACCTTCTGCCCGTAGGTGTGGCGGAAGCCGCGCCAGGTGTAAGAATCCTTGTCGTGGTCTATGTCCTGCTTCACGGCGTATGCCAAATCAGTGCTGATTAAGTGCGAGTCCTTTCCGGTGATGACGTCCTTGCGCCTGTTGAGCATGCGCACCGGAACGCCGTAGTTCTCCGGATGGAGCATGACCTGTTCGAGCTTGTTGATTTCCTCCTCGGACAATTCTCCAAGCATGGTGTTGTCGGACATTTTGAGCTGTTCGTATGCGATGCCTGAGATTACCTGTCCGAGCGTGAGCCCGACTCCGCGAACCGAGATGATTGCGCGCTTGATTGTGAGATTGCCGCGAAGGTCGCGCCCTGCGAGGCGGACCACTCCACGGACTTCCTTTCCTGAGGCGGAAATAATCGCCTTTTGCACCTGCGGCTGCGGCCTGCGCGAGACCGGCTTTGCCTGCTGCGTTTTCTCGCCGTGCTTGTCGCCGGCGGACTGCTGCTTCGCGTCTGTTTTTTCTGCCATAAACGTTCACCTTTCCGATTTCATAAACGTGCGTCGTTGCAAACATTCAGTCATTCGGTCATTCGTTCTTTGTAACGGGAAGCGCCGAGGAAGGGATTTTTGGGCGAATGGAAATCCGCAAACCAAACCGGATTTCCCGTCGGAACCCATACGGCCTTGCGACCACACGCTTTCGAGCGAAACGAATTTCCAGGCGTGCGCACTACCAGATTATGCGACCTCGGCGTTTTTTCCCGATTACCATTTGCGCGCGTATGTCCCGCGCTTCATGATTATTGTCTGAGGGTACGCGAATGCGCCCCTTTTCTCATCAGCCATTTTCCCTGAGGGCAAAGCAGCACGGCCGATGCCGACAAGCTCGCCTTTGAGGGAGATGAGGGCGACATACTCTCCTTCCAAAATGCCCTCATCGAATGAGGAGACTCCTGGCGCGTAAAGCGGCGAGCCTGCGCAGACCGCCTCGACGGCGGAATCCTGCAACACCATTTTCCGAAGGGAGAGCGCCTCAGACGCCGGCACCAAGATTTTCCTGATGGCCGACTCGTCGCGCTTTTCTCGTGCAAGCCACATCGCATCCGTTATTTCCTGGAGGCAATGCGCCCGGGATTCGCCAATTCGCCCTACCGAGATTCTTCTCAGTTCGAGCATTTCAGCCCCACAGCAGAACGGCGAACCGTTCTGCTTCGCAGCAGAATGTTTGCACATTCTGCCCGCGCCGCAGATTCTGCCAAACTCGGAAACGATTACACGGATGTAAGTTCCGGCTTCGCAGTGCACTTCGAAAAGCACCTTCTTCGGCTTTATTTCCAGTGGCTTAATATAATAAACCTTCCGTTTGCGCGGCTTTTTCGCAACCGCGCTCATCTTCGGCGGCGTTTGCGTGATTGTGCCGGTAAATCGTTTAAAAAGCCCCAAAACCTCGTGCTCGGAAAGTTCGCGGCAGGTTTTCATGAGGCAGACGTATTTCTTGTCCTTCGTCGTAACGTAGGGAAGGAGGCGCGTGGCTTTCCCCAATCCGACGGGGAGAACGCCTGAAACATTCGGGTCGAGAGTGCCGGAGTGCCCGGACTTTTCCACTCCGAGGATTTTGCGCGCATATGCCGCCACCTCGTGGCTGGAGGGTCCGCGCGGCTTGTCCACTATCACAAAGGAGCATTGGAGAAGTTCGTCGAGGGTTTGCATGGGGGGGATTGACGAGTATAATGCAGGCAAATGGAACACCGTTTATTCGTTAATCAAACCTTCAAATATGATACTGGGACTTTGCGCACTGAGGAAAACGGAAAGCGGAATCTGAAGTATCTGCATGCCGTTGATTTTTTTTGTGTCAAACCTGTCCTTTGACACCAGCACTCCGAATGTTTTTTTCCTTTCCTTCATATAATATAAAAGCGAATTAAAGTCTTCCTCCTTTATGTATCGACGGCACTTCACCTCAACTGGCACGCCATCAACTATGAAATCAATTTCGCGCTTGCGACTGTCGCGATAGAACAGGGGAGCTTTCCCCCATGCGATAAGCCGGTCAAAAACCGCAACTTCTGCAGCAACGCCTTCGCTGAACGAATCGGTCAGCACCCAGTAAATGGACGGGCAGGAAACAAAAAGTTTCTTTGATTTTTGCAACGCCCTTGCATAGGAACCTTCTTCATGCACCACCTTGGCAAGATACGTCTGCTCTAGGTACTTGAGATAATCTGCAACCGTGCCCCTGCTTATGCCAATGGTGTTTGCCAGCGAAACTTCTGAGAAAAGCGAGGCGGAAAAGGATGCGCAATATCTGAGCAATTCCGAAAGCTTTGCGCGGTGCTCAATTCTGAACATCGCGGGTATGTCCTCAAAGACGGATTTGTCCACCACGGATGAGATGTATTTTCGCGCAAACTCCTCGTCTTCGTTGCATATCTCCATGAAAGCGCCAACACGCAAAAACCTCTCGGATTCATCCGCATACTGGCGCATGCGCCACAGCCGCCTCTCCTGTTTTAAGCCGGCCTTTTCCAGATACTCGTCAAATTGCAATGGCGGCGCACGGAATTCGAGCATCCTGCCCGCCAAGCTTTCATTGCCTTTTTTTATCTTGAGCGAAGCGGAGCCGCTGACTATGAATTTTATGCTGCCTCTGTCATAATATTTTTTGAGCGTGCCCGCCCAATTGTCAATGTTCCCTATTTCATCAAGTGCAATAGTCTCAAACCCCATTTGCAAGAACGCCCCTATGACTGCGTCCAGGCTTTCAATGTTTTGATACCTCTGCTCGTCGAAGGAAAAATAGGCGCCGCCTGTTTTTGCAAGCAACTGCTTGATGAGCGTGCTTTTCCCGACGCGGCGCATCCCGCTTAACGCGATTATCTGGCGTTTTTGCATTGCCTTTTCCAACTCAAAATAAAGATTGCGTTTGAATTCCGGCACATTTTCCCTGCCGCCGCTGTTAAAAGACGAGAAATCAGCAATTTCTTTTGAGGTCGGAATTGCCATGGTTAATATAAGTGCACATAATTTAAAAACCTGCCTTTTTAATTACAGAAAAATGATAAAACTGCAATTATGATTGCAGATTTCACTATATTCTGCTAAATAAGACTTACTCCTTCCAGAAGCGCCTGGCGGACAATACCGAACTCATTTTTCTTCCGTTCAAACTCCTCGACAGTATAGCACAACGGCTCTATCTCTGCGGGATAGTGCGCCCAAAAATCATACATCCGGGCGATTCTCTGCGAGAAAAAAATGCCTGCAAAATCATCTGAAACCAAAAGGACGTCGTAATCGCTGGACGCCAGATGGTCGCCGCGCGCACGGCTGCCGAAGAGAAGCGCGGTTTTCAGTCGATAGCGCTTGCTGACTTTTGATATGAAATCGCTTATGTTTTTATCTGCTTTTTTGACCATTCGAGCACCACTCTTGCAGTAGCCATGTGCCTTGAGGATATGCCTTCATCGTAAAGTTCGGATGGGAGCCAGATGCCATGTCGGGATAGCGGGCAATCAGGTATTCCGGATTCAAGTCGCGGATGCCCGACATCATTGTTTCCGGAAGCCGCACCAACTGCGCGAGATTATTATGGAATGCCCCTTCTGGGATTCCCGAAGCTTGGCGATGGCAACCGCCTTGAGCGCCTTCTCCACCGATTGCTGGCAGAAGAAAACCGCGCCGTCAAACTCGCGGCTATTGAAAAGGATTTCCGCCTTGCGCAAGTCCGCCTGCGATTGCTTGAGCCAGTTTTCGACTTCTTCCCGCATGACATCATTGTGGATTGGCTGGTTTAAATAACCTGCGCAGGTTTTTGAAAACGGAGGACAGTGCAGGTGAAAAAGTGTTTTTATATTAAGACAAATTTTCGCAAAAAATTTGTCTGCATTGGAATTATAGAAATTCCAATACAACGAGAAATTCGACGAGAGATAGGCGAGGAGAATACGGGCGTAAATTGGCGTATAGATGGCTGAATGCGAGTGTAAAAATTAATTTTCAGCCGTATGGATAATCTTCTAAGCAGATTATTAAAATGCTATTATAGCAGAGCCGGAAGGTAACGCGGCTCTGCTACCTAGCAAACCACGACTGAAAGCATAGACAACCGTGTCGAATTACTTTCGTGGTTTGCTATAGTCTCGGGTTTTTGCACCCATAGATTCGGAAGATTTGAAGACATACATTCTTCCAAAGTTTCATCCCCAAAATACATCCAGAAAGTTTCGTCTCCTATTCCATTTTAAGAAATTTGCGTGGCGAGGTAACTATCCAAATCAGATATGCTTAACAATTAATTACCATTTCATCACAGAAAAGACCAAATCAAGCACATAACTCTATTCGAAAAAGTGATAGGAAAGCAAAATCCTCATGCGCTTGAGACAACCGTGTCGGTCGGCTCAAGATGCAGCACGGCGCACCTGCGCTCTGGCTTCTTCTTCCTCGCGGGCGAGCGGACCATGACGAAGTTTTCATCAATCACTTTTGTCACGACCACTTTCTCGCCGGAGTCGCGCCCTTTCGTCTTTATGCAAATCCTTCCAACCTGAATAGCTGCTGCCATCTAAATCACCACAAATATGATTTTCATCTTTTCGTCTTCGGAACCTTCCTTTTCACAACCGCTTTTCCCTCGGCGCCCTTTGCAGCGTGCGCCTTCAGTATCCTCTCGCGCACCGCCTGCTTTTGCAGCGCCGCCTCGGCGATGATTGCCGCGGACTGCGAGGGCACGAACTTCTCGCTGTTGATTATCAGGTCGAAGCCCGAATGGTCGTAAATGTCAATCCGGTAAATGTCGAGGTAGCGGAGCCGGTTGCTCTCGTCCCTGTCCTCGATGTGCTTCTCCGCCTCCTGAACGGACATGTTGTCGCGCCTTGCGACGCGGGCTGCGCGCGCGGCGCGCGGGGCGTAAAGCCACACGCGGATGTCCGCGTCCTTTATCATCCAGGGACCGAGCCACGTCGTTACGACGCAGTTGCCCTTTTTCACGTCGGCAATCAGCCGCTCGTCGAAATGCCTGTCAATCGAATGGTCATGCTCGGCTTTCTTGTGGAAGTCCATCAGGTCCATTTTCTGCTTCGCGGCGATGGTCTTGAAGGTGGGGTCAACCACGCGCAGCCCGAGCTTTTGCGAGAGCATCGTGCCCACGGAATTCTTCCCGCTTCCAGACAAACCGGAAATGCAGATAATCACAAAATTTCCTCCAGAAATTTTGGGTGCATTTTGCGCAAGCAAAATTGCATCGTATTATCAATCCCCTTTTAGTTTTTGGATGAAACAAGCCGCTTTACATACGGCAGAAACATGATGTCAACTTCGTCCATTTTCATCGTGCCTTCCTTCACGCGCGAGGACACGACGAGCAGGCGGCTGGTGCAGCGGGTGCAGAGATTGCCCCCGAACTTGCGGTTCGGCGCGCGCTCGCTTGCCGCAAGCCCGAGCTTGGACGAGACCGCCTGCAGCATTGCGCCGCAGATTCCGCACGAGTGCTTGCCTCCCTTCTTGCGCCTGACAAAATGAATCGTCTTCCCCTTTTTCGGGGTGCGCTTGGGAATCCTGCGCACGGACGTCGAACGGTTTTTTGGAAGCGGCACAATAACACCTCAATTTTTTTTCTTCGAAAGAGAATCGTAAATCGCTTTCAACAGGCTGTAGCTGATGCTCAGCAAGAATGCCAAGAAAATCAGCACGCCGGTCGAGCCGATTATGCGGCGTATGTTTATTAAAGGTAGCTGGAAGGGCAAGTCAATGTAGAAGAACGTGCCGGAATCCGCGGACGCCGTCAATTGCGCGTTCGGGACGCTTAAGCGCGCCTCCGAAACCTTCAGCCGCCCGCTCTGCGCGTCTTTTGCCACGAGGTATGTTTTCCCTCCGGCTGCAGGGAGCATTATGTCCGTCTGGTTCCTGTCTGAGAGGAACGGCTCCATCTCGCCGGGGTTTTCAAGCTTTATCCCCTTGTCAAAAAGCCCGTTTTTCATATTCAGAAGATTCTGGCTCGGACTTGAGGTGAATTCGACGTCGAAAACCGGCGAAACCACCATGGCGGAGACTTTCACCGTCTGCCCCGCGGAGTATTCCTGCTTGTCCGTCGTTACCTTGAGATGGTATTGCTTCTTGCCCTGGACTACGTCCAGCAGCCCGCCCTGCGTGAATGACTGCGGCCAGACGTCCTCCGGCTTTCCGCCCTCGTAATAAATCACCGCCGAGCCGCGCGAGAGCGTTTCATTCGAGGGGGATTTGAGGAATCCGTCCACCACCCATGCGCCGCGCCGCGCGTCGCCCGACAGGACGAAACAGTTCGAATGAATGCCGTCGCCCGCGAGCGAGTCGCAGTGGACGGCGAGCCCGTCGTCGAAAAGCGCGAATTTGACGTCATCCTCCTGCCCCGGCTCGACCACGGCGAAAATCATCGCCATCGTGAAGAAGACCAGGAGAATCGCGACTGCGAACTGGAGCTGCACGGACATGAGCTTCATGGTGATTTGCATGTTCTCGCCCATGAGCCGGTCCATCTCGGCGTTGTCGTGCCGTTTCCCCGCCTCGCCCATCTTCATCTGGAGCTGGCGCATTTCCGCCTGAAGCGACTTGAGGGAATTCTTGCCGCCGAGCGCGCCCTGGAGGTAAGTGCTTATCGCGACATAAATCGCCGCGCAGAGCAGTATGAATGCCCAATAATTCTGCAAATCAAAAAACATGGTGGCACCTTAAGCGGAATCGCCGGAAATCATGAAAGGATGGAAAGCAGCTTCTCCTGCGCGGCTGACAGCCCGCCGTTCCTGTTCGTTATGATTGCCGCCGGAGCGCCGGAAAGGCAGGAGTACGCCGCCAGAAGCGAGCGGTTCATCGCGTCGTGCTCGGCGAGCGATTCGTGCGATTCGGCGTCGCGCACGCGCGTGGCGTCGCTCTTGCGCCGCCCCAATATCTCCTCTATCGGCGCGGTTACCAGCACGAGGTAATCCACCTTGAGGCGCGAGAGCAGGGGATAGGGCAGCCCGGGAAGGAATCCCTTCGGGGTCGCAATCGAGCAGTGCGTGTCGAGTATGACCTTGCCACGCATCTCGGACAGCGCCTTTCCGACAGCCGCCTGCACGCGTTTCTGCTCGACGGGCGAAAGCTTGCGGAGTTCATCGCGGTGCGTTATGAGCTTTTCCTTTGCCGCGATTTCAAACATCATGTCGCCGTAATTCACGATTTTGTAATCCGTCTTGGATGCGGCGGAAAGAACCGTAGATTTGCCCGCGCCGGGCAGCCCCATTACGATAATCATAGCATCGCCCCTTTACCTGCCGAGCATGCCGCCCAGCGAAGAGTAGGAATCGAACAGCTGCTGGTTCTCCAAGTCCTGGTAGAACTTGTATATTATCCCGACCGTGAGCAATATTCCCGTTCCCGTGCCGAGCGCGCCGCTCATGTCCGCAAGCGAGGCGAGCAGCCCGACAAACGCGCTGCCGATAATCACGATGTAGGGAATGTAATCGTTGAGCTTCTTCTCCACAACCCGCGGGTCGCGGCGGAAGCCCGGAATCTGCATGCCCGCGCGGTCAAGCTGTTCGGCGACTTCCTTCGCGCCCATGCCCGTGGTCTCCACCCAGAACTGTCCGAATATCACGCAAAGCAGCATGTTGAAGAATATGTATACGACGACGTGCACCCATCCGGGTATCCCGAAAATGGGGGATTTGTCGTTAAGCAGCTGTGAAAGATACGTGCCGTAATTGCCCTGCAGCGGACGGTAAATCGGGGAGATTAGCCAGAAAAGTCCGTCGCGGACCTGCCGGTTGCTGTCAACGAACGCCACTGCCGAAACGAAGTCGAATCCGTTCCCGCATTTGTTGATGGTGGTCGCCGCCGCGTCATACTGCCCGCCGATGCAAAGATGCTGCCCCTGCACGGATATTGCGAAGAACTGAAGGTTGAGCAGGAGCGCGGACGCGAGAATGACGGGAATGTTCGAAACGTAGAGCAGCTTGATTGGGAAGCGGCTGCCGAAGCCCCTTGCGCGGTCGAATGCCAGCGGGATTTCCACCTTCAGCCCCTCGGCGTAGGAAACCACGAAGAGGACGAGCAGCGTGAAGAAAAGCGGGAGTAGCGCAAGCATGGCGAGCGAGAGCGAATCCGCCGAGCCGGAGGACAGGGACTCGAATACGCCGCCCTGCTGCGTGAAAAGCGCGAACGTGCCTCCGACGATTGATATCGAGACTCCGGCTGCGATGAAGAGCGATATTCCGCTCCCTATCCCGTATTTGGAGACCACTTCGTCGAGGTAAAGCAATATGAGCGAGCCGAACGCGATTTGGAAGATGACGAGCGCGGTTGTGAATGGCGCGTGCAGCGCGTACGTGCCGTCTGCGGCGTAAACCACGCCTTCGCCCAAGGACGAGAAGAGCGGGACGAGGTCAACGCGCGCGAATATGACGAATACCGCCGCCTCGAAAAAGCACAGGAGGATTGCGAGGAGTTTTTGCGCCCCCTGGAAGGTGCGCTTCTGCTCGGGGTCGGACATGTCGACGTTGATTATTTTCGCGCCCGCGAACAACTGCAGGAAAATGCTTGCGAGGACTATGGGTCCGATTCCGACGGTGATGAGCGAGCCCACGCGGCTGGCGGTCACCACCTGCAAAAAGTCGGAGCCCGCGATGCTCGGCTTCACTCCTGCCGCCATGATGTGATACATGGTGAAGAAGAAAACGAGCGCGATTGCCGTCCACATCAGCTTCTCAGGGAGGGAAGTCGGCCTCTGCGGCGGGCTTACCTCGGGGAGGAGGTGCAATATCGGCTTGATAAAATCGAGCGAGCTGCCCATAGAATCAACTGGATAAGTTGGGAGAATAGCAGGGTTCAGGTTTATATATAAATTGGTTTTGGGGTAAGCCAGTAGATCCGAACATCTTTTAGCACAGAAAGTGTTTTGCTTTTTCTCCTCGTAGAAAGGACGCGACCAAAATCAGCCTGAAGCTTCAGACGTCATTTTTCGGCGCGGAATGTGATGTCTA
>Ga0172370_10005413_pt1 | contig 16462 bp, 15 predicted proteins | sample LakKiv5m_FD_114538 | JGI IMG/M metagenome (GOLD analysis project Ga0172370, IMG submission 114538) | Freshwater microbial communities from Kabuno Bay, South-Kivu, Congo - kab_022012_11.5m | ecosystem: Environmental > Aquatic > Freshwater > Lake | place: Democratic Republic of the Congo...
CCAAAAAACGGTGGAGACAAGGAACTGCTTAATACCATTATTCACGAAATCCTTCATCTTGCCACATACGAAGAAAAATACGACTACGACGAAAGGGAAACCATTGTTGATAATTTTCTAGCAAAATCCCAATTTGTTGATATTCTCAAAGATGTAAAACTTACGAATATCTGTCAGGATTGTTAAAAATAGTATATAGAATAAGTGTTATTTTTTTACAACCTTCTTTTTTGCTACTCTAACTTTTTTGGACTTCACCACTTCTTTTCCGGATGTAGCCTCAATTGTCTCTAAAATTTTCTCGGTAATATTTTTTGGTGCTTCTGGAGTTAGAAGTTTAATGATTTTGTCTAGTTTTGCGTTTAACTCGGAAAGGTCAATATTACTTGATGCTGATCTGGGTGAGAAAGATCTGGAGTCGTTACCTCCTCCATCCTTTTTTGCAAAACAATTACTGCACAACACCGGTTTGCCATTTCTCGGTTCAAAAGGAACTTGACAGTTGTCCCCACACTCGTCGCAAATCGCGTTAAACATGGGTTTATCATAGTTTCTGGCTCCTCTTCCTCTATTATCAAATCTGTTTCCTCCTCTGGTTTCTTCACCGTTTATCTCTCCAAAACATTTACTACAGAAAACTTCCTTTCTACCGTTTGGGCGAAAGGGTACTTGGCAGTTGGCACCGCATTTGGCACAGATAGCATCAAACATCATAGATTTTTCGTGTCTATCACCATCTCTACCTCGGTTAAAATATGTCATATCCTATATTATACTCCTGTTTTTCCAATTCACCACCGTGTCGCGCGATCACAGTGGTATTTGGTCAAACTAACACTTACAATCTCCACATTTGCATTCATCACCACAACATGTACAGTTTCTCATTATTATTCACCTGCCTTTCTGTCGTTAATTGATAATTCATGTAGAACTCCGCAGCAGTATGGTCCTGTTTTTAAAATATTTTTCAATCTTGAACGTAAAATCTCCATCTGTTTCATTCGTTCGGAAAGCAAATTGACATACTCATTAATGACCCTGGTATTGTATTCTTTAGTCTGATTGCAATCTCCACCGGCACAGCCAACCATTAACTTTTTTATTTCTGCCAAAGGTAAACCCAAATCTCTTGCATACTTAATAAGTTTTATATCTTCTAAATTTTTCTCACTATAAAAACGATACTTGTTATCTTTACGTTGTGGATAATCAATCACGCCTTTTTCTTCATAAAACCGTAAGGTTTTTGCCGATAATCCGGTTATTTTTGCAACTTGTCCGATTGAATACTTGTTCATTTACACGACTATACACCTTCCAGTAGCTAGAATGTCAACACCTTTGATATTTCGCAAACAAATATTGTGTATACTACGAAGATATGAGTAATAAAGTCAAAATTTCTCTCTGTTTAATATCCGCCGTCTTACTTTCCTCGTGTACCACCAAAACCCCCACCGGAACCGATACTCAAGCCGGTGAGAACAACTCGGTTCAAACAGAGCAAAGCGTTACAAGTTCTCTTCGCGATCTTCTCACAGCGGGTCAAAATCAAAAATGTGCTTTTTCCACTTCCACAACTGATGAAGAAAACGTTAAAACCGACACAACGGGGACAATCTACATTTTCGGCAAAAAAATGGCTCAGGATGTTCAAGTAATAAGTACAGATAAAACTTCACCAAGCATCAATATGCATATGATTTCCGATGGTACATACATGTACACTTGGAATGCGGAAAATAAAGAACAAGGAATGAAAATAAAAATTACCGAACCGAGTCCCACCGGTAATACTACCAACCAATCGGAAAACGGGAGTGTAAATCTTGATGATAAAGTCAATATGAAATGTTCTACGTGGTTGGTTGACAACAATAAATTTAATATTCCGACAGATGTTGTTTTTACTGATCTTAGTGAATTCATGAAAAACATTCCAACCGTTCCGGCTGGAATTCCTACAGGAAAATAATGGAAGTTCGTTTGGAAGAAAGCTGGAAAAAATTACTAAAAGACGAGTTTGTTAAACCGTATTTTAAGTCACTAAGTGAATTTATTCACAATGAATACAAAAAAACGACAGTATATCCTCCTGCAAAATATATTTTTAATGCTCTTGATAGTTTGCCTGTAGATAAAGTCAAGGTAATAATTCTTGGTCAGGATCCATACCACGGTCTCGGTCAAGCTCACGGTCTTTCTTTCTCTGTTCCCGACGGTATTGATCTTCCTCCATCGTTGCAAAATATATATAAAGAAATTCAAACCGACATAGGAAAAAACTCAACTCAATCAGGAAATTTAAATCGTTGGGTAAAAGAAGGAGTATTACTTCTTAATTCCACGCTAACAGTGAGAGCTCACCAAGCAGGTAGTCATCAAAATAAAGGCTGGGAACAGTTCACCGATGCCATTATTAATCACTTGGCAAATCAAAAAGAACACCTAGTATTTATTCTTTGGGGGAACTATGCGCAAAAAAAAGGTGCTTTTATTGATGCAGACAAACATCTCATCATAAAATCAGCCCACCCCTCTCCTTTATCGGCATATCACGGCTTTTTTGGTAGTCGTCCTTTTAGTAAAACCAACGAATACTTAATCGCTCATAAAAAAAAGCCAATAAACTGGTAATATGCGTCTCACTATCGTCGCCAAACCCAAAAAGAAACAGGAAAAAATTGTTCGGATAAACTCAACTACCTATGCTGTTTCCGTCAAAGAACCGCCAATAAACGGGAGAGCAAACGATGCCATAACCAAAGCACTTGCAAAATATTTCTCTATTTTGTTATCTCAAATCACACTCGTTTCCGGTAAAACATCTAAAATTAAGGTTTTTGAAGTCCCGGATACACTTATTGATTTTGAACCTCTTCCCGCACAAAAATCTCTTTTTGGTTAGGATTATTGCTCTTATAGGTTATTTGTGATAATATACCCAAGATAAATCTTGCACCTTAAGGAGGAACCGTTGAAAAATAATTTATTTGAGGAAAGCTGGATTGAAACAGGAGTCCAAATTGCCGAAGGGGCCGAATTTATAATCAGTGATCTCATGGCCATTTACTACAATCTTGAGCTTGACAAAATTGATCCAACCTATTTGCCTGGGCCATATACTGTTGTTGGAACAGCATCGGCACGGAAAGATGCCATTTTTGCAACTGCAAAAAATCTCTGGGATATCAATCCTGAAACCTGGCTCAAAAAAGAAAGAAAATGGCTTGGAGAATCTCGTTTGATTTCTGGCAGTTCGGAAACAAATGGGAAAGACAAGCTTGATGATGTTATTTCGGCCGAGATTCTTGTTCGCATCATTGCTGCCACCAAACTGGCCTTAAAAAAAGGTGATGATGGAGTCTTAACCCAAACAGATATTGCCGATGAAGCTCTTCTTGCTTTAAACATCATCATAAAAGAAGTCTGTGCCAAGGGACGTACCAGAATGAAACATATTGATGATACTTCAGTGTACAGTCTGTTTAGGCAAGGAGGTTTGATGATCGGAATCGGTGGAGGCAAATACCTTCCTCATCCAACTCGTGCGCTTCCACAACTTCTAATGCTTCTTCACCGAAGTCGTCTTAGACCGGAAGTTTATCTATCCTGAATTTACCACCACCCACTCACCCGAGTGGGTTTTTCTTGGCTTAAAGCCAACGGAAAAATCCTCCGGGAAACTTAATCAACTTTCCACCAAAGCGTCTTTTGAATTCTGTAAATCCTTGCCATTTTTTTTGTGGCCAACGAGCATCAAACACTCCTTCAAAATCAAAATATTTCATTCCGGATTTTTTTGCTCTTAACATTTCTTCCCATACCAATTTATAGTGTGCTCCGGAATATCTGCCAAGTTTGCTGGTCCAAGTCATGTAATAGTTTGCGGTATCTTTTGAATAAATTACCATTAAACCGGAATGATATTCATTATTCAGTTTGCTCACTACTAGTCTTACTTTTCCTTTAAAACTCTTTAGCAAGTTCGCAACCTCCACCGGTTTCATGATCCATATTTTGCTTGATTTTTTCCACAGTTTACAAAATTTTTCCGGAGTTGTTTTTTCAATTATGACCCCTTTATTTTTTTTGATTAATCTTTTGGCATTGTCGGACAAATTATTCCAGAGTTCACTTTCACTGATGCTCAAATCGTTTATGTATGTACTTGTTGCCAAATAGGGAAATCTCGTCAAACGATACCCCGCTTTTTTGTAATTATCCGGATTTTGAATCTTTTGCGGTTCAATAATTGAGTTCACCACCAGATATTTTCTTTTTATCCTCTTTAATTCACAAAAATCAGGATCATATTTTGCTCTTTGAATTTTCATCATTGAAAAAGGCCACCACCCAAGACGTAATATAAAAGCTTGAATTTTGTGTTTACCATCTATTGATTTAATTTGTATTGTTTTCCACCCGTGATGTTTTAAATGTCCTCTCCAACCTCTATTTTGACGAATATCCTCCATTTATTTTCGAAAAACAGCAATAGACTTTAACGCGGCCCAACGCACCTTATCTGTCAACCCGTAAATTTTGTAAAGTAATGGGTTTATTATCAAATCAAAACTTCCCAAAAATTCCACTAATTCTGCTCCATATCCCTGTTTAAATTTATGAAAACCATACCAGCTATCATTCTCGTCCGGCTCAGGTCCCAAACTTCCCCACATATCAAATAGATGACATCCTTGTTTTTTACCAAAACGGATCACCTCCCACATCATCAGGTTGCTTGCCATTACTTCACGATGTTCGTTGCCCGAAGCTCCGTATGGATAATAAATTGTTCCATTTAATACAAACACCATCCAAGTCGTTAATGTTTTTCCTTCAAAAATTGCTTTAAATAAATGTCCTATTCCGGACTCGGTCATAGTTTGCCACATTTTTCTATGGTAGTTTTTGCTATGTGCAAAAAATCCTTGACGTTTTGTGGTTTCCTCCATTAATTTCCAATACTCCTCAAATCCTTGTTCGCTATTATCTTCCACAATCTTCACTCCTCGTTTTTCTGCCAAACGAAGATTGTATCTGGTTTTCTGATGCATATTGGCCAAAAGTACCTCTTCGCTTTTTTTAATATCTAATTGAAAAGTATATTTGGTGAACAAAGGCTTTCCTGTTACAAAGTTAAAAAGTTTTTTTAACTCATCAATTTTCTTTTCTGTTTCGGTATTATTTTTTTCGCAAGGTTCAAACTTTACAAAAATTGCCTTTTTTTCATAAGCTTCTTTTTTTATCTCTTCCATTTCTTCGGTATTTGGTACCACAGACTTTGGGCAATAGCCAATACAGTAACCGGTATAAGGAATTGTGTGCCAAGTAATCTGAAAAACCGATTTTATTTTTTTATCCTCCACATTTAATAGTCTGGTAAGACTGACTCCGGTTTTTTTTCTAAACTCCCCCCACTCAACACTCTGCAACGGGTGTTGTGCAATTTCATCAAATTTTACTCTATCTTTTTCGGTAAATTTTTTTATCACTTCTTTATTTTATCCTTTTTTAATTTCACCAATTATCAACTTCCTCAAAATCCGCTTTGGTTTCTTCGGCTATCTCCCAGTCTTGAACAATAATTCTTTTCTTTTCTCCAAACTCGTCAAAACTCAATGTTGGTTTATCAACCCCTCTTTCCGATCTCCGTACGCCTTCCACTCTGCAAAGAAGAGATTCCGGTATTTCCGCCAAAAATCTTGATGGTATTGAAGAATGTCTTCCGCCAAAAACCAGACGATTTTTGGCAAAGCTAATACTTAATTTCTTTTTGGCGCGCGTCATTGCTACATACATCAAGCGTCTTTCTTCTTCAATTTCTTCTTTTTCACCGGATAAAAGAGATCGCGAATGGGGGAAAAGGCCTTCTTCAAGCCCCACAACAAACACGTTATCAAATTCAAGACCCTTTGCGGCGTGAACAGTCATTAAAGTAATTTTGGCGTTTGATCGGTGTTGTCTTATTTCGGACTCGGATAAAGCTGCACTTTCCAAAAATTCTTCCACGTTTTCAAAATCAGAAGCCACTGCCAATAGTTCTCCGACATTTTCAATTCTTGGTATATCTTCTTCATCTCTTTCGTCAAACCTTTCCAAAAAACCTACGGTGCTAATTATTTCTTTCAACAGTTGTCCCGGATTTTCCTTTTTTTTCTCGGGTGACATATCTTTGAGCCACTTATAAAACACATCTGCTCTTCTTTTCCCCATTTTTTCAATTCTTCCTCTACTGATTTCCTCGTCAACATTATTCAAAACTCGTAAATATGCTATCAAATCTTTTACTTCGGCTCTATTATAAAATCGCAAACCACCAACCAATTTGTAGGGAATATCTCTACGCATCAGTTCATCTTCCAATGCACGAGACTGAGCATTTGTGCGGTAAAGAATGGCAACACTCTTATCGGTTAACGATAATGTTCTTGCTTTTTCAACGACATATTTTGCTTCATCTCTTTCATCAATTGCTTCAAAATAATCTACCTTTTCACCTGCCCCTTCGGACGTTTCCAGATGCAATGTTGGATGTGTAGTGTTATGACTAATTACACCCCAAGCGGTGTCCAAGATATTTTGTGTTGAACGATAATTTGTTGGCAAACTCACCATTGCTGTTTTTGGATACTCCGTTTTAAAAAGAACCAAATTTCTATAATCAGCTCCTCTAAAAGAATATATTGCCTGAGCCGCGTCACCAACGGCAGTAATATTTTGTTTTTTTCCCGCCAACAGTTTTGTTAGTTCAAACTGGGCTCTATTTGTGTCTTGATATTCATCAACCAAAATCCACTGCAATTTTTCATTTACTTCTTTTCTGACACGATCAATTTTCAAAAGTGCTACAGATTTTACCAACAAATCATCAAAATCAACCGCATTATTCTTCTTTAATTTGTCCTGATATGCTTTCCAAACCTTCACAACTGTTCTTCTGAAATAATCTCCGGCTGTTGATTCTGCTTGGCTGATACTTACCAAATCATTCTTCATTTTGCCGATAATAGACAAAAACATTGCCGGTTTATATTCTTTTGTATCCATTTCCATTTCTTTCATTACCTTTTTCATCGTAGCTTCAGAATCATCACTATCAAAAATTACATAATTTGGATTAATACCAACATTGGAGCCATACTCTCTTAAAAGTTTGGCGCAAAAAGTATGAAAAGTACCCGCAAATCCCAAAGTTGTTGTTTTGCTTCCCAATTTTTTAACTCTTCCCCTCATTTCTTCCGCAGCTTTATTGGTAAAAGTTAACAATGCAATTAACTCGGATGGAACTCCCATATTTTGAATTAAATAAACTGTTCTATATGTCAGAACTCTTGTCTTTCCCGAACCTGCTCCGGCCAAAATCAAAAGAGGACCATTACCAAAAGTAACTGCCTCTCTTTGTTCCTTGTTAAGTTCTTTTAAAAAGTCATCCATGCCAATAATATTGTAGGACAAACTTGGCATATAATTAACTCAAACCATGAAGTACGTCATTGGCAACTGGAAAAGTAATCAAAACCTAACCGAATCTCTTATCTGGGTTGATGGTATTGAAGCCATAAAACCAAAATTTTCACCTGATATTTTGGTAATTTTATGCCTTCCTTTTACCGACATAGCCGGTTTCAATCACAAACTGGCGGATTTGAAAATCCCTATTGTTACAGGTGCTCAAAATGTTTCGCACTTACCTCCCGGCAAACACACCGGAGAGATTACGGCAAATATGTTGGGGGAACTGGTCAGTTATTGTATTGTCGGTCACTCGGAACGGCGCCGTGATTTTAATGAAACCAGCCAAATGGTGGCTGAAAAAACCGGTTTTTTACTCGGAAATTCCATTACACCAATTGTTTGTCTTGATCTGCCATATCTTGATGAACAAATTAAAGAACTATTTCAGCAAAATATTGATGTTTCTCGTTGTATTTTTGTTTACGAGCCAATATCAGCCATTGGTACCGGAAATCCAATTGATCCGACTGACGCCAATCACGTTGCCAATCAGATTAGTTTCTTGATAGATAATGCCGCGCCCATTCTTTATGGAGGATCGGTTACGGCAGACAACGTTAAGTCGTTTGTTGATCAAAGTCGTATTGATGGTGTTTTGGTCGGCGCCGACAGTCTTGAACCAACTCTATTTTCCGGAATCATCAATAGTCTTGTCTAAATAATGAAAATAAGTCATATCCGTCCCGGTAGAGTTTTCATCCGCATAGCTTCTTTTGTCAGATCTCATCTGGTTCTTTTTTTGATTGCAATCGTATTGTTAATTACAACTCTCTTTGGTTTCCACAGTGCCGAACTTCTTTCCAAACTTCACATCAAGCCACAAGATTTATTAAATTTTTTAGGAACGCCGGTTGAAAATCTTAATAACACCAATGGTGTCACCAATTTTTTGTTATTGGGTATTCGCGGTGAAGGAACAGACTCACCCAACCTGGCCGATACCATCATTGTTTTATCTTATGATCATAGTAACCAAACCCCAACCATGATTAGTGTTCCAAGAGACCTTTGGGTTCCTTCGCTTCAAGCCAAAATCAATTCAGCATATTACTATGGAGAAGAAGCCAGTCCCGGTGCCGGAATAAAAATGGCCCAGGCAGCCATTCTTGAAGATCTGGGTTCTCCAATTCATTACACGGCCATAATAAACTTCACTATTTTTAAAGAAACTATTGATCTGTTGGGAGGAATTGATATCAATATAAATCCGGGTTTTACGGACACTCAATTTCCCGTTCCGGGAAAAGAAAACGCCGAACCGGAATCATCGCGTTATGAAACAATCACTTTTGCGACAGGCTCGGCTCATTTAAACGGAGATACCGCACTAAAATTTGTCCGTTCTCGTCACTCGGTTGGAGACGAGGGTACCGATTTTGCTCGCAGTCGTCGCCAACAGCAAGTTATTTCTGCCTTACGTCAAAAAATGTTAACGCCATCTTTTTTGTTGGACAAAAAGAAACTCAATGCTTTTATTGATATCTTAAATCGTAACCTCAAAACCAATATTGGAAACGATCTCTATCCTTCTCTCGCCAAAATTGCCCTTGACGCCAAAAACAAAACGGTTCGCGCAATTACCTTTTCCGACAAACCGGACGAGAATGGAATTACGATTCTTTATAATCCTCCAACTAATCGGTATAAGGGTGAATGGGTACTAATTCCCAAAGATAACAACTGGATTGCTCTCAAAAAATATCTTGCCAATCTCCTCAAAGGAAAACAATAATCAATACACTTTAATAAGATAAGTATCTCCTAAATTCCACACTATTTCTCCTAATTTCCACAATTTTTCTTCATTAATTTTGTACGAAATCCTCTCGTTTTGACCGATCAATATCCATCCGACGCTGTATTTATTTAAGATGTTTTTTGTCATATTGATATCCTTTCCTTGATATATTTCCGCTACTTCTTTTTCTCTCTCGGCCACCACCTCATATCCGCCTCTCCACAACCATTCATGTACTCTCCAACCTTGAATCGTCGGTACACCGGAAAACGCCGATACGGCATTATAAAGAGTATAACTATCACCCACCGCTTCAACCAAATTTTTTCCGTCTCTATTTTTTTCCAAGTATTGTACCGCTCCATAGTTTACCGGCATTGATGTTTGCATCCATTTTTCTCCATCCAAGCCATAATAACCGGAAAAACCTCCATAGTAAGTAGGAAATGCTTTTAAGGGAAAAATCATTGTTCCCACAAAAATAACGCCAATTATTACCAAAGCCGACACTTTCCAAACCGGCACAATCTTTCTTTCTCTTTCCAATAGTTTTCCCAAAGTTCCTCCCAACAATATTCCCATCAAAATAAATGCTTGATAGGTTAGTTTAAACATTGTATTGGCTCTCGGATGGTTTGGATAAATATCTTTTGCGTAAACAAATTCCGGAATAGCAATTAGAAGAAAAGCGCTCAGTACCAACGTTCTCACAATTATTTTATTTTTATCTCTCCCTCCAACCACCAAAGCCAGAATATTAATGATCATTCCACCTCCCCATAGAGCCAACAGCTGCCAAAGGGGAGAACCTTCCGTAACGATCCCAATTCCACTGGAAATTGATTGAAACGATAACCACCAGGGAAGTGCAATTACCGAAAATGAGATAAATATTACTCCCGAACTCAACAATAATTTTTTTATTTCCTGAGGTTTGATAATTATCATCTGTACTCCCAAAACCAAAAGAACCAATCCATATACCGCAATGTCCCAAGTGTTGGTCATCATCATCACTCCAAATAGTATTCCCATTAATACTTCAAAGATTCTATTTCTGTTTTCATACCACAAAATCATCACCACAAGGAAAATCAAAACAATTGGCAAGTCCAGCACATGTCCATGCAAATCGGAAACCACAAAACTATAACTTGGAAACTCGTGAATGGTGTTATGGATAAACCTGGTGGCTTCCGCGTACCAATAATTACTAAGACTATTGTTTTTCAGTAAATACCAAATACTATGACTATTTCCTGCCACCATTACTGCCAAAGCTCCAATTAATCCTCCAAACGTTGCAGTTCTTGAATTTTTCTTTCCCAAAAGCATCACACAAACTAAAAACGTCAAACTCATTCCTGTACCAAAAATAAAAGCGAGGATCAGATTGTAACCTACAGCCGGAGCTACTCCCCAAATTCTTACCAAAATACTTCCCCAAAAATGCCCAAAAGAATAATAATTTGTTATATTTCCTGCTTGCCACATATCCATTGCCGGTAAGGTTGGGGATACCAAATATTGTTTCAAAAAACCGAAATCCATAAATTTTTCCAAACTATCCAAATTGGGTGCATGTGCTCGGAAAATAGCCATTATTCCAAACCCTACCAAAAATAAGTATTCTTCAATAGCAATAATTTTGGCGGTTGACCTGGCAACAAAAAACGCTTTTATGCCTTTGGTATAAACAAGCCACAAGCTAAACAAACCAATAAGTCCCAATATGGCAAATATTTTTCCACTATTATTTTCAACAAATCCCAGATAGCTTAATTCCCAAACCACCAAAGCGCAAACAAGAGTTACAAGCACCCTAGCCAAAGACCAACCCTCATCGGGAAGTTTTCCGAAAATTTTTTTAACAATCGGCCAAATCAAAAACTGCAAACCCAAACTGATTAAATATGTTTTAAAGATAATCAGTAAGTCAGCACTCCACATACTATTATTTTATGTCATTTAATACCTCAAAAGCGACATCACTTCCCATTTTTACTGCATAATTAACTCCCCGATCAAAAGGATAAACCATACTCATATTTGCCAAATACAATCCCTTTTTGGCGATTTTCATTTTCGGAATCAGAGATGAATAGTTCACCGGGAAAACAGGTTGGGCAAATGGCTTATGAAAAACAACCATACTTTTTATCCATTTTTTCCGAAATCTCTTGTTTATTTTTCTAAGATAAGGAAGGTACTTGGTTATTAATTCCTCATCGGTCATCCGAAGCTGAATATTGCCCTCGGGAAGATAGTTCCCGAGATAAACCACATGGTTGTTTCCATAAAATTTTTTATCAATAAAATTGGTATGTTCCACCGCAACCAAAAACGGCCAGTTATTTTCCAAGACATTCAACCAATATCCGTTGATTAGTTTTTCACTTAACTCCAACACTACAGTCTGTCCCCAAAGATAATCTATTTTGGGGAAGGATAAGATTTCATTTCCCAAAATCATTTCTGTAATCGGCGCCGGAGTAGTCAAAACAACTTTGTCGTATTCGTCTCCGTTAATAATCCATTTGTCATTTTCCGTATTGTTATTCTTAATCAAAGTTATTTTTGTTTCCAATTTGATTTCTCCACCCATTTTTCTAATTTTATTTCCCGCCAAATCCGCCAAATTTTGGAAACCTCCCTCAAAATAGCCTAATTTTTTTGTTCTTTTAACTACTCTAGCCCAAAACCAAGCCATGTTTACCGACTCGGCAAAAGGTCCAAATTTGGCTTTTAACAATTTTTCCCAAATTAATTTATATCCTTCTTTTCCAATCAATTTCGGTAATTTATCCACCACGCGATATTTTTCCAAATACAAACCATTATGAATTAATTTTAAAATCAAAAGCCCAAACCCCATTCGGAGCCTCCCAATAACGCTTAACTCGGAAAATTTTAGTACGGAAATAGGGGAATCAAGAGGTATTTCTTTTTTATTTATAAAACTTGTAGTTAAAGGTTTTTTAATTAGGATAGTAGCCCCCACTTTCTTTGCTAAATTTTGAACTTCCTTATCATTTGTAAAAACATGATGATAAAAATACTCCAAACTCCATTTCCAATTTTTCTCTTTTATTCCCCCCGCCAATCCACCCAAAGTTTTTGCTTCTTCAAACAAAACCACAGACTTTCCTTTTTCCAAAAGAGAGATAGCACAGGCAAGTCCGGTAAAACCGCCACCAACAACGGCAATCTTCATGTTTACAATGCTAACAGAATTCCGACAACTGCCAAGATCAATCCTCCTCCAAAAGCGGCAATTCCGGGAAGGTCAAAAATACCGGTTTCGGGCAAAATAGTTGGAGTTGCTTCGGCGACTACTTTTTCTGTCGGGGTTGCGGTTACTGTTGTTGTCTTTGTAACCGTAGGAGCCTTTGTTGTTGTAATTATGATATTGCAGGTACAGTCGTCTTCATTTACACATGCAGTATTGCGACATTTATTACTGCTACATACTAATCCACCGGAACACTCTTCATCTGTTGTACAAGTGTGATTACAATCAACAACAGTGCTGATGGGTAAGTCTTTTACTAGCTCCAGCTGATCACCACCATCGTATGTCACAATCGCAGTGTTGGTAATCACTTCACCGTTTACTATTCCATCACCTGCTTTCACTCTAAATGAGAAAGTCTTTGTTTCGTCTTTGTTTACAGTCGTGTTGCATGTTAGTTCTTTATTTGTTGCGTTAAAGTTACATCCGGAAACTGCATCCATAAATGTCACTTCGGGAACATTTGCAAGTGAGTCTTTGATTGTTACGCTGGTTGCATTGGCATCGCTATCGTTTGTCAGAACAATGGAATAAACATATATCTGACTTTTCGCAACTGTTTCAATCTCTGTCGTTAGAGTGTATCTCCCAACAGTATTTGCCGTTTCATTTTTGTAGGCAGTTTTAATTCCTTGAAGTACTGCTTGTTCACAGGCATCTGTTGCAGCACAAGATTTTGTTGTTGCTGTTCCACACGAATCGGTACAGGTTGTTATGGTTGAAGCTGCCGTTCCACAAGCGGTTGGACAGTCGGGAGAACAAGTAATTACTCCTGAAGGAGTACATGCTGTTGCCGATGCTGTAGCCAACAAAGTACAAGCACTGGAACCAACAAAAGCAACATTTGTATTTTCTGTTGCCGTGTCTTCAGGACAAGCAGTCAAATCTCGTGTCCAAGCACCACCAGCAGTTGGACAACAAAACTCATTTCCTCCACAAAACTCTCTTCTTCCGGCAGTTGTACAAATACTTTGTTGAGTGTTATTGTCCGAAAAAGGTTCCGTACAGTTTACCAATACTCCGTCAGCTCTTGGACATGCTTCAATACACTCCGCTTTTGGTTTGCTTGATGGAGCTGTTGGCGCAACCGCTTGTTTGTTTATTAACTGGGTTGCAATATAGTAAGAAGCTCCGGCAAGAAGAACTACTACTAAAACAAGGACAATTGTTAAGATATTTTTCTTTTTCATTTGTGTTTTAGTTATGGAGCTGTACTAACTTGTGCTTCAAACTGATAAGTACCGGCCGAAGCGATGGTGTAATCGCTGTATGTCACCAGTTTTTTATTGGTTGCATCAATGGTGCCGGTCAGCCAAGTTATCGTACCTGTTCCTTTTTTCACTCCAAATCTTCCTTGAAGATTATCAATATTTGAAGTCAGTGTAAATTTCAAAACATCACCAACACTAAGACTTCCAAGTTGAGCCGTAGTCAACGGAGTTGTTCCATAGGCTCCATTTACTTTTTTATATACTTTTATATCACTACAAGCTCCAACAACGGTACTTGTTCCCTCATAGCCAAACACAAAGGCATAATCATTGTAGTCATAATCTTGAGTAGCGTCCCCTGTTGAAATGTCTCCCCAACACTGGATACTGGAATCAATTGTTGCTGTTTTAATTCCGGTCAAAGTAGCCTTACTTTTTGCCAAATCAACAAGAGTTTTAATATCCGCATCTCCTCCACATTCAACAACGGCTGGTCCACAAGTATTGACTGCCTTAGGGGGCTGCCAACCATAAGCTTCAGCGGTTCCATATCTTTTTATCGATACAGTGTAGGTTGATCCGGCAGTGACATTAAACGATTGAGGAAGCTGGGCTGCCGCTCCTCCATCTGCGCTATTAAACACCAACGCCGTTCCTGATGTAGGAGTTAAAGTGATTGTACCGGTAAAAGATTTTGAAAAAGCCATTATTTTTCCGGCATTTTCAAAAGTGATTGTCTTTTCCTTTGTTAGTTGCCTCTCGGTTGCATCACAAGTTGTTACATCTCCTCCTACACCGGTATCGGGGCAAGTTTTTCCACAGATCCATTTCATTTTATCTCCGACCTTACAGTAGATCGCATTATTACAGCAACATTTTGCACAAGTTTCACTCGCACCAATAACACTTGCTTTACTACAAGCATTAGTCTGCCCACAAGCTTTATCACAAGTACCTCCCCCACAAGCTTGACTACATGCACCGAGCGTCAAGTAAGCACCCGATACAACTGTTGTATGTCCTACACATTGACCATTATCACAAGTATAGGATAACTCAACTTGACCACTACCTGCCATCGGTTCACTCTCCGGTGCTGTTGGTGCTACGGCTTGTCTTGTTGATAACTGATTTGAAACATAGTAAGCCGCTCCGGCTACACCAACCACAAATAGCAGAGCTACCAATCCACCCACAATCGGCGAGATTTTATTTTTTGGTTTTTCTGTTGGTATCACCGGCTCTTCCGGTGCGGGGGTTGGTAATGGTGTTGCTTGGGGAACTGTCGGAGCACTCAAAGGAGCCGCTTGTGGAGGAACAAAGGCCGGTTCCGGTGCAGAAGCAGTTGTTGGAAATACGGGAGTTTCCGACTGGGGGGCAACAGGGGGAACAGGAGGTAGGGTCCAGTCATCTTTAACTTGAGGCTCTAAAGCGGGAGGAGCAACAGATGCCGTGTTGGGTGTAATATCCTCAACCGGTGCAACCGGAGCAGTAGGAGGAGTGGGTGGTAACGGTCCCGGTACAGTACTCTGATCTAACGTTGGATTTGTTTGATTTGTGTCGTCCATTGGTATGTGTCACAGTCCAATAAATTAAGACCTATCTACACTATAAAGAAGATAATACAATTCGTCAATCTCTCCACCATCTTTTTGACACTCGCCCAAAAATAAATAACACCACTCCCAATATTCCCATTAATAGTGTAAGAGATAAGGCGCCTGAATCTGTAAGAGTTGATGATGATGTTGCCGGCATACTGGGTTTCTTTGTCGGAGTTGCCGAAATTGTTGCCACAATGGCCGAAGGTGTGGCAGTAAATGCCGGCAAACCACCCACTTTATCGGAAGCTAATACCGTAAAGTTTCTGACCACTCTTTGAAAAACATTATTTTCATCGGTATATTCCAAAGTTAAAGTGTGCAACCCCGGATCTAGTCCTTGGGGCGGTGTCCATTTCCAATCGCCATTTTTATCCGCTTTGATTATTTGCGTTAATTCCAATGTTGAGTGAACAGATACTCTTATCGTTGTTCCGGGAGCGGCCCTACCCGAAAATTCAGGAGAACTTGTGGCGATCATTTCACCGTTTATTGACGGATTTGTAATGATTATTGATCCTGCCGATTCCGAAGCTTCAGGATACAGATCAACAGGTGCCGCTTGCTCCGTAATACTTTTAAAACCACCACTTTTTACCACGCTCTCGTTTGTAATTCCCGATGAAGTTGCAACGGTGGTGTCAATAAAGCTTTGATTTTTTCCCAAAACAATATCGGGAACAGGTTTAGTTTTTCCTGTATTAACAATTGCCGTTGCGGTTCCCGAAATACCCGCCTGAACAAAAATAGAAATCAAAGTTGATTTGGCATCATAAGTTAAAACTGCCCCTTTACTGTCACGAGACGAAGCAATGTTTACTCTATAAGTACCGTCCGTTTTTGTCATGACCGATAAAGTTTGTCCTCCTTCAATTTCAAAATACACAATGGCATTATTTATTGGACTTCCGTCGGCACTAATAATTTTTCCGTTAATAACATCTTCGGCGGGGGCAATAACTTGTGGTCCGGTGGTAACACTAAAAGGCCTTCCGTTGTCGTCATACATCTGCGATCCCGAGCCAATCATAAAATAATAATTTTGTGAAGGATTAAGTCCGGCAACTTTGACATAATGATTTGTGTATCCTTGGGA
>Ga0172370_10005416_pt1 | contig 16456 bp, 12 predicted proteins | sample LakKiv5m_FD_114538 | JGI IMG/M metagenome (GOLD analysis project Ga0172370, IMG submission 114538) | Freshwater microbial communities from Kabuno Bay, South-Kivu, Congo - kab_022012_11.5m | ecosystem: Environmental > Aquatic > Freshwater > Lake | place: Democratic Republic of the Congo...
TGAAATGACCGGAAAAATTATTCCTTCAAAAACTTCTCCGCAGCCGATAGTGAAAGCGCAAGAATTTTCTTCTTCAATAAAAGGATTAAAAAATCTTTTAGTTGATTATTATATTGAAGCGATAGACAGCAATAATAATGTGTCAAAAAGTCCGATAAAACATGTTTGGGTTGGAGATGGCACCGGTACCAATCCGGGGAATCAATCCATCACCTGGACGCCGGAAAAACCAACGAAGGATAGCATCGTCACTATCAGTATTTCCGGCGCAAAGCAAGGAGCCAAATTGCATTGGGGCGTAAATAATTTCACCACTCCGATAAACGCATATTGGACAGCCGGAACAACGTTATACACCGATAACAAAGCAGTTGAAACTCCGTTTGAAGGAACTGATACTTTAAGAATTAATCTCGGTCCTTTCAACAATTCTGCGCAGGTAGTAAATGAAATTAATTTTGTAATTCATTATAACGATAACACATGGGAAAATAACAGCGGGAAAGATTATAAAATCATTTTAAATGATAGCGCCCAAACACCATCAACATTTATAATGGACGGTGCGCTTGATACGGGGGCGAAAGTTGCGGCTCAAATTGCCGGGGCTAAACTCTATCTTGATTGGAATGGAAGTGAACTTTACGTAGCAACGGAGGCGGCAAAGAATCAAGCGAAAGATGTTTTTATTTTTATTTCGGATAATCCGTCAACGCTTAAAGCGGCGCCGTGGGCAAAACAAGGCAGTGTTGGAAGTTGGGCGGCATACATCGCAAACGAAAGCACAAATAATTATTGCAGTTGGTATGACCAAACCGGCACAACCAAAATAAGTGCAAATAATTTTCTGGAAGGAACAATAAACCTCCGGCAAGAACTTGGAACGATTCCGGCTAAAATATATTTAGCCGTTGGACAATTTGGGACAGCCGATAATGCAGCTCTCCTTTCACAAATTCCGGCAAGCCAAAATAGTGATGGAAATATCGACGCGAATGAATTTTATGAGTTCGATTTTACTTTTACCGGAATGCGTGAAGAGATAAATCAGTTTAACAGCTATTCACTTGAACAGAATTATCCGAATCCCTTTAATCCCGAAACAGCGATCAAGTTCTCTCTGTCTGCAAACAGTTTCACAAGTTTAAAGGTTTATGATGTTCTCGGAAACGAAGTGGCAGCGTTGGTAAATGAAGTAATGCAAGCCGGTGTTCATGTGATAAATTTTAACGGTGCAAATCTCTCTTCCGGAGTTTATTTTTATCAATTAAAAGCCGATGGTTTTCTTCAAAATAAAAAAATGATCCTTTTAAAATAGAATGTAAAAAAATATTGAGGTGAGCTATGAAAAAGTTCGAGATCTTCTTCTGGTTATCTCTTGTACTATCAACATCATTTTTATGCGCACAAAGCGTTGAGCCGCTTGGGCTTGAAAACAAGCGTATCACTTCTTTAAGAATTGGTGAAGGAGTAATTGCCGTTGGAACAAATTCCAATGGCGTTTACTGGAATAACCTTTTCAATTTGAATGACAGCACCTGGAAACATATTGACGTTCCGGGAGCTAACGTACAAACCGTTTATCCTCATAAAAGCGGACCAATCGGATGGGCAATTGGCATTGGCGCAGAACCAAATCTTGATAATTCCGAATATATTTTTTGCAGCTTTTTAGGCGGCGAAGTTAGAAAAATGAGTTATGGAATTCTTGCCGAAGAATCTCCCGCAATTTCGGTAATAGATGGTTTCCCCGATCCGACTATTTGTGGAGAAACGTTTGCCATCGGCGGAAAAGTTTTGTACCGGAGATATTTTAACGACACCGTCTGGCAGCCCATCCATCACCTTACCATTGAAGGAATTTTTGCATCATTAAAAGCGAGAACGGAAAACGCATACGTATATGCCGGAGGCGCCGATGGCTATGCGGGAATGCTCTTGATGCGCTCGTCCGATAAAGGCGATACCTGGGAAAATCTTTCCCCGATGTGTTATGTGGCTGATGTTGATTTTTGGGGAGACGCCGATCATAAAATTTTTGTAACGGATCATCAAAAAATTCTTCGTTCACTTGATAACGGCGCAAACTGGAAAAATGTTTTTTCAGATGATTCTCTTTCTATTCAAAAAATTTCTTTCAGTAAAAACGGAGCCGCGTTCTATGCCGTAGCAAACACGAGATACTACGATCTCCCTCGTACTTTTCTTTTGGAAACTTCGGATAACGGTGAAACCTGGACGAAAGAGCAGTTGCCGATTTACGATATTGTTGTAGGGTTGGAGATTGATGCTGACTTTAGCGTTTACCTCGCTTCTATCAGTTCTGGAGTATTCAAAATAAAACCGTTAATTATAAAAGTTGAAGAAGAGAAGAACAATCTTCCCGATGAATTTATGTTAGCGCAAAATTATCCCAATCCGTTTAATCCGGAAACCATTATTAAATGGCAGTTACCGGCAGCAGGTTTCGTTACATTAAAAGTCTATGATGTATTAGGGCGCGAAGTAAAAACAGTTCTTCAAGAATACAAACCGGCAGGAAGTTATTCAACAAGATTTGACGCCGGCAGTCTTCCTACCGGAATATATTTCTACCGGTTAAGCGCCGGCGCCTTTTTCAAAACGATGAGAATGACGGTTTTGAAGTAGAAGCCTTTTTAAAAGTAGTAAAGATATTTTACTTTCAGCACACCAACGCGGTCAATAACGTGCATCTTTGTTGGAAGCTTATTACCAGCCGCATCCATCTGATCGCTTCTATCGCTAATTTCGTTTACGGCAAAATAGATCCAGCTCTTGGGAGAGAAATTATAGGAAAATAAAAATCCTAAAATTACCCGTTCAAGTTTATCCGAAGATTTTGTAAAAACGTTATCCACATAAATCCGTGCATTCAAATTATTGATGGGTGTAATGTTGAGAAACGGTCTTGCGTTGTAAGCAATATCTTCTACGTTACCGGCGGGATTCCCTTCAATGTACATATCGTACGAAGTGCCAACATCCAAAGTTGAAAGCGCCTTCCATGAAATATACGCGCCTGCCCATGAATAGTACGCTAAATAATTTCTGGGGAAATTATATGTTTTGGTATATCCGCAGTATAAGTTGCCGTTCCACTTAGGAGAAATATTAAACCATGAACTTCCGGTTAACTCCGAGGAAAAGTACTTTACACCTTCATCTTTTTGGTTGCCGAAAGAGTAGTCAATTTCATAGCCCCAATTATTTCTGAACTGCATATTCACTCCCAGAATGCCGTTCACGTCGGTGCTTGCATCAACTTTTTCGTATGTAGCGGCGCCGCCGCCGTAAATTTGCAGTTGCGCAAGCGCGCCTTCATCATAAAACCAGGTTGGACCTGTAATACCGACAAAAGACGCCGTTCCTTTCCAAGGAATATATCCAACGTCATTTATATCAAATTTATTTCCAACTGCGCGTGTACGCATTAACGTCATCCATGAAGTTGTGGATTTTGTGAAACCGGCGGACATGGCAAAATCACCTTCGGAATTTTTAAATGATCTCGCAACCTGGTATGCCAATTGCCAATCGGAGCCTCTAAATGCTCCGTCAATATCAAGCACGCCGGAATTATTACCAACTGCACTTTTTCCTACAAAGAGCACTCCAATGTTTGAATTGGAAAGAATTTGTTTTTTAAATCTTGCCGAACCAAAATAGGCGCGTTCTTCTTTTCTGTCAACACCGTTGTTATCGGTGTAGTCGGTTTCTCCGGTCATTGCAAGAAAACCGCCGTATTCCCAATCATTAATTCTTCCGAACGCTTTCGTGCCAAAAATCAGCGGGACTTCCTTTCCGCCCGGCAATTTTTTACCAATTCTTCTCGAATAAAATAATTCCATCGGGCTGTAAAAACCGGAGTTCTGCTGTTTACCTGCGGGCATAAAAATTTCATTTCCTTGCGTAAAGAAAGGGCGTCGCTCGCTAAAGTAGGTTTCGTATCGAGAAATATTAAATTGAAACGGATCAGCTTCAATCTGCGCAAAGTCCGGATTTACTGTTAATTGATACGTTAATTTAGGCGATGGATTATAAAGAATGTCAAGTCCCGCGTTCGGTTCATTTTTATATTTGCCGTTAGGTTGATATGTGATTTTCGAAATTGCAAGAGGATACAATTCAAGATTCAAACCTTTTTCGGTTGGGTGGAAACCGTTAAAAACAAGTTCACCAAATTTGGAAATTCTTTGTCCTTCGTTCTGTTCATATTCACACCAATATAAATCTTCCGAACGTGTCGAAATCCAGCGGTCAAAATCTAAACCCCAGGTCGGGTCGTCATTATATTGAATTGATTTGTAAGGAATTTTCATTTCAACCACAAAACCCCAATCGTAAATTTTAGAATCGGCAAACCAGATGCCGTCCCAGTTGTAATCTCTGTTGCGCGAATCATCGAGCAGGCGGCAATCAAGTCTTACTCCCGCAGCGGTAACCGCAAATTTGTACGCGGTTTTTTTATCGTTGAACGTATCGAGCATGAACGACACTACATCACTCTTCCCGAATTGATCCAGAACGCCCGCATTACTTTGGATATCGGCGCGCTCATCGTAATTGATCATCAAACAATAGATAGCATCATCGGTGGTTAACACTTTGGCGATGGTTCGCTTTGTTGGCTCTTTCGCAAAGTAAGGTGAAAGCTGAAAAAAATTGGAAACCGAATCAGCCTCGTTCCAAACCGGATCGATAACGCCGTCAATAATAATATCGGAAGAAATTTTCTTCAACAACAGTTTTTTTTCAATATTTTTCGAACCAGCCGAAACCATTGAAGTGAGCGCAAAAAGTAGTATAAGTAAAAACATAAGCAAAAGACCTGTCTATTTTTAGATTTACAATTTTGACTCCGAAAAACTAACCATGGTTACATAGTGAATAGCGTTTTAATTGATAGAAGGAAAAATAATTTTATAGGTGGTTAAAACGCCACTTTCACTCAGTGGTTGATAAATAAAAAAATATTCGAAGTAACGACTGTGAGTATTCAATTAAATTTGTATCTCCCTATATTTGTTTCACTCATTGTAAAAAAAATATAAAGATATTCATTGCCGAACTACAAACTCCATATTCAATATAACGGCGCAAACTACTGCGGCTGGCAGATACAAAAAGAACAACCGTCCGTTCAGCAAAAGCTAAAAGAGGCAATCGAAGTGCTGATACGGGAATCAATTTCTCTCCACGGCAGCGGCAGAACGGATAGCGGTGTTCATGCAATTGGACAAGTGGCAAACTTTTCTTGCCAACAACCACTCGATCTATACAGATTCCGATACTCGCTCAACAATACAATTCCGAACGATATTGCCGTTACCAAAATTGAAGAAGTTGATGCGTTGTTTCATTCCCGTTATGATGCTAAAAGCCGGACGTATCTTTATTTTATTTCGATAAACAAAACTCCATTCTTCAGGGACTTTACTCACTTTTACTACTCGCCTCTCGATTTGCAATACCTCAATCAACTTTCTAAATTGTTAGCGGGAGAAAGAGATTATACTTCTTTCACCAAACATGAAGCGGAAACAGAAAATAAAGTCTGCAACATCATCTCGGCGCAGTGGAGAACCATAAATGAATTTTCACTCTTCAGGATTGAAGCGAATAGATTTTTGCATGGCATGGTGCGCACCATCGTAGGAACGCTGTTAGATTTCCACAAAGAAAAAAAACCGATTGATGACCTCACTTCAATTATCGAAGCTAAGGACAGAACGCTCGCCGGTGAAGCGGTTCCGGCTAAAGGATTATTTTTGTATAAAGTTAGGTATTAAAAATGATTTTTTCACTTAAAGACAAAATAGTTTTCATCACCGGCGGTTCGCGCGGTATTGGCGCGGCTTGCGTTACGTTGTTTCATCAAGCCGGTGCAACAGTCGCGTTTTCATTTAAAGAAAATGAAAGCGCTGCCGACAGATTAATTAATACATTTGCCGCAGATAAACCCTTTGCCGTTAAAATCAATTTCAATTCCGAAAATGACATCGTTGAAAAAGTGAAATTCATTCTTACTAAGTTTGGTAGGATTGATATTCTGGTGAACAATGCGGGCATCTGGAAGTATGGCGAAGCTGATAACATGTCGCTTGAAGATTGGAACGAAACCATCAAAATAAATTTGACTTCAACTTTTTTGGTAACAAGAGAAGTAATCCCTTCGATGAAGAAAAACGGATTTGGAAGAATTATAAATATTTCATCAACTGCGGGGCAGCGCGGCGAACCTTTTTATTCTCACTACGCGGCATCAAAAGGTGGAATCATTTCCTACACAAAATCGCTCGCCGCAGAATTCGGCAAATTCAACATCACCACCAATTGCATTGCGCCCGGCTGGGTTGATACCGACATGGTGACCGGAGTTTTTACCGATGAGGAATACAAAGAAGAAGTGGAAAAAATAATTCCCGTGCAGCGCATTGCCACGCCGGAAGATATTGCAGGACCGGCGCTTTTTCTCGCGTCGGAATTAGCGCGCCATATCAACGGAGAAGTTCTAAACGTAAATGGCGGAAGCGTACTTTGCGGCTAATCGGCAAAAGTTGTTTTCTAATTGAAGATATTTTTTTATACTTCAATCCGAAAAAGTAATCTTTATTAACGCATAAACATTTTTAAATCTCCAAAGGAACAACATGGAATTTCTCGGAAGCCTTCATCCCAAGATTATTCACTTCCCTATCGCACTTTTTATTGTTTATACTTTTTTAGAAGCTTCCGGTTTTCTTTTAAAAAAAGAAGTCTTTACAAAAGCGGCGTTCATCGTTTTAATTTTAGGAATGATCGGAGCGTTTGCGGCTGTATTAACGGGGCATCAAGCGGAAGAAGTCTGGAAGAACTGGAACACCATAAGTAAACCAATGCTGGAAGAACACGAGACGTTCGCTACAATTACACTCTGGTATTTTTTCGGATTACTGATTCTGAGAACGTTTTATGTCATCAATGTTGAAATAAAAAATAAATTCCGTGAACATACAAAAAAGATGCTTCTCGGATTTGTAATCCTTGCGCTTGCCGGGTGTTTTTTTATTTACAAGACCGGTGAATACGGAGGTAAAATGGTGTACAAACAGGGCGTTGGCGTATCAATTGAACAGCAAGGAAATCCTATCAATTTGGAAGATGAGGATTAATTAGCCTTGAAAAAAATTCCGGTTTTAATTTATTTGCTTCTTCTGCTCATTCTGCCGGGATTGAATTTCGTGTTCCGTTTTTTCAACCTACCGAATTATTTTTTCTTAGCCGGATTTAGATTTTACACCGTCATTCTTCTCGCAGGAGTCTTTCTCTTTTTCTATTCCGGAATTGAAACTTACAAGCAAATTCTGCGATCAATTTCTTTTAAAAAGTTATTCCGCATATTTTTATTTGTGTTGATCCCGCCGGTTATTATTCTTAGCGCGTTGTTTCTTTTAAATAAAATTGAGTTAGGCGATCCCGATTATTTTTACGAACTGGGTTTATCATCCATTGTAGATTTTCCAATTTATTTTATCTGGAATCTTCCGCAATTCATTCTTCTTTTTGCGCTGCTAAAAACAATTGAAACGTCATTCAAATTGAAATTCCTTCTTAATTTTTTGCTGCTGTTACTTCTCTTTCTGCCTGAGTTTGTTACGTTTCCCAAAATTACGTTCAGTTTATTTTCGGGTGTCGGGGCGGTGTTTATGCTTGCGGCGGTATCACTTTTTATTTACAAGAAAAGTAATCCTTTTGCGTTTGCACTTTATTTTTTTAGTACGGTTTGGATAGCGTTATTACTGTTCGGAAGCCAGTCCGAGCCGCTGCTGCAACTGTTTCTGGCAAAAACATATACTACCTGGGACGGTTTTTTTGAGATCAATAAAAAATTTTCTACCTACATTTTCCCCGCTTATTTTTTATTGTCGCTTCTTCCCGTCATCTTTATCAAAAAGGAAAGATAAAAGAAAAATTCTTTTCTTATATTTGACGGAGAAATAAATCTACCAAATGAAAAAATATTTTGTTATCCTAACCGTAAGTTTCCTCTGCATAACATCTGCACTTTATGCTTCGGATAAAGCGCGCGGAACATTTCTTGCCGTTGGCGTTGGTCCTCGAATTCCGGCATTTGATTTCAGCAGCACAACTATGCTCGGATACGGTTTCAATGTTGAAATAGCTTACACGAATAACGAGTACATTCCTGTTTTCCTTTTCGGAAAAGTTGGATTCGAACAGTTTCCGGGAGCGCAAAGTTTTTATCAAGTTTCAACCTATTCTCATTTCTCAACAAGTCTGCTGCCGCTTTCTTTCGGCGCACGGTATTATTTTTCTCCTATTTTACAAAACGTCGTGCTAATTCTCCCGAGCGTTGAAGTAACGGCAAACCTGACCGTTTTTCAAAAACTTCATCAGTTTAAAGTTGCTTCCGGTAAAAATAATTTTTTAGAGGAAGGTTCTAAAGTAGGCTTCAGTATTGGCGTTGGCGCTTCAATGTTTTTGGTTGAGATGCTCGCTTCTTATAATTATCTCCAAAACAATCAATATCTTTCAATCGATATGAAAGTTCGTTTACCACTTTACGTAAGCTTTTAGAGGAAACCATGAGTTACAAAAATCTTTTATTAGAAATTGAAAATCACGTTGCGGTTGTTACGCTTAACCGTCCCGAAAAACTGAACGCGCTGAATAACGAAACGTTGAACGAGCTGTACGAAGTTTTTCTTTCAATTGAACACGACGCAGAAATACGCGCTGTTATTATTACCGGAAGCGGCGAAAAAGCATTTGTCGCGGGCGCCGATATTTCGGAATTGAACGCTCTAACACCGTTAGCCGCAAAAGATTTTGCAGAAAAAGGACAAAAGATTTTTTCGTTTATCGAGCATCTTTCAAAACCGGTTATAGCTGCTGTTAATGGTTTTGCGCTCGGCGGCGGATGCGAACTCTCGCTTGCATGTCATATACGAATCGCTTCCGAAACAGCAAAGTTTGGGCAGCCGGAAATTAATTTGGGAATCATTCCCGGTTACGGAGGAACGCAGCGCTTAACGCGATTGATCAATTTCTCAAAAGCGCTGGAATATATTCTTACCGCTGATTTTATTGATGCACAAACCGCGCTTCAACTCGGTTTAGTTAATCACGTTTACCCGCAGAGTGAACTGCTGCAAAAAGCAAAAGAGCTTGCTGAAAAAATTGCCGGCAAACCGGCGCAAGCGGTTAGACTTGCATTGAAAGCAATGCAATCTGTAAGAGAATTACCGCAGAGCAAAGGCGAACTATTTGAAGCTGCACTTTTCGCTTTAGCTACCGGGACGGAAGATTTTAAAGAAGGCACATCGGCATTTTTGCAAAAGCGGAAACCGGATTTTACACATAAATGATTTCGCAAAATTTCTTCAATGTTAAGACAGGCTGGTTTCGGATTTTTTTTATCAGTTGTTTCGGGTTAGCCGTATTTCTATTACTTGCAAACATTGTTCTCTCTTTTTTTACCCCGAAACAAATTTCTACCGAAACGTCGGCTCTTTCGGCAGTTGAAATAAATCAACTGTTTCGGAAAAGCATTTCCGAATATTATTTGGATGAGCGTTATCTCCGGCAAATAAAAGCTCCGAAGAAGAAAGAAGATTCGTTGCTTTTTTCTTATCGATTAATTTTGCCGCATGATATTCCCGTTCCGGTTTTTCTTAGCAGTATTTTCGGAAATTTCTATGAAAGAGATGTTGCCATCTCATCCGTTGAAATTGTTTTGAACAAAAAATCACTTCTCGAAATTTCTTCCGGTTCAAAAGAAAAATTTTATGCTGAAATAATTCAGGACACTTCCATCCACCGGAATGCCGGATGGTTGGCGTTTGCATTAACAAATTATGAAAATCTTTCGCACGAGAACTTAAAAAAATTACTTGAGATGCCGGAGAGTTTTGCTTTTCTTTTACACCCGAAGAAAGAAAGTTCCGAATTTGTGAAGACCATTCTCGATGCTCGGAAAGAATATATTCTTGAGCTGACGGAGACAAGTCCAAATTCCGAATTCATGCTTGCCGAAAAATTTCCGTTCGAAAGAAATAAGCTTGCGATCAATTCATTACTAAAATATTATCCGCGAAATTCTTTTTTCTTTGTACATCCTTCATCCGCACTTTTGAGCGCGCAAGCGTTCGATAAGGTGAGAAAAGAATTTGCAAAACGGAAGTACAAACTTTTTTCATCAAATGCGTTTTTAAATGTTGGTGAAATAAAAGAAGATGAATTTGCGCAAAGATTTTTAGGAAGTGCAAATATCCTTGGGGAAGGAGAAACAAAATTACTAATCCTCCCGGCGGCAGTTTTTTATGCTTCACTCGAAAAAATAATAAATCTAAAAAAAAGAGGGATACGCTTTATCCCAGCATCAACAGCCGTTGTAAAGCTTAAGGGGTTGTAAGCGGTTCGCCGTATTCATCCATTTCAGCAATTTCTTCAAAACCAAATTCATCAAGCTGACCGCCAAATTTAGTTTTGTCGCCGACAAGCACAACCACTCTCGTTTCGTCAAGAATATTTTTTTCAGCAGATGACAGAGCGTTTTCTATGGTTACCGATTCAATGTTGGAAATGTATTCATCAAAATATGAAACGGGCAAATCATACGTATGAAGCGTATTCAAACCTGAAGCAAGCTGATAATACGTTTCAAAATTACTCGGAAATCGCCTGATGATCGAAAGTTTTGCCGCCTCCAGTTCTTCATGCGTAATTGTTTTTTTAATCTGATGTAATTCCTCATAAATATCGCGGAGCGATTCAACTGTGTGTTCGGCTTGGACTGAAGTGCTCATCAAAAAGTAACCGATCATTTTTCTATAAACAAAATACGAAGATGCGCCGTAGGTAAATCCCTTTGTTTCGCGCAGCTTGTAGTTGATGCGCGAATTGAATTGACCTCCCAAAATTGTGTTCATCACCGTTCTTGCAAAAAAATCATCATCACTTCTTTTGCCGGAAATATTTCCAACTCTAATTTCCGTTTGCGGCGCATCGGCTTTGTGTACAAAGTAGAGACGCTTCTTTTTTGCCGGAAGAATTAACGTTGGCGTTCCATCTTTTTTCGCGCCTCCAAATTTATCTACAAATTGATTTACCAATTTCAAAAGCTCATCAAGTCCGATGGAACCGGTGCAAACAAAGCCTGAACTTTCGGAAGTGATAAACGAATGATAAAAGTTTTTCACATCATCGTTGGTGAGTAATTCAATCTCTTTAATCTTGCCGGGAATAAAATTCCCGAGTTTATTTTTCGCGCCGAAAATTTGTTCTTCAAAAAGTTTGTCTGCAATCGTATCCGGTTCATCTTTTATTTGAAGTAACTGTGCCGTCACTTTACTTTTTTCGCGCTGAAATTCAGTCTGTTCAAAATGAGGAGTTGAAAGAATTTTTCCGAGCAGAGCAAGCGTTTCGCCAAATTTTTCTTCCAAAGAAAGAAGCGTGAAGTACATAAATTCATGGTTAACCGAAATCTGAATTGACGAACCAAGTAATTCAAATTGATTATTCAACTCAAGCGCGGTTAATCCGCCGGCACCTTCATCAATTAAAATTGAAGTAAGATTTGCAAGTCCGCTTTTCCCATCCGCATCCAGCACGCTTCCGGTAGAGACAACCAGCATAAATTGAACCATCGGCAATTTTGTTTTTTGAATGAACAAGCCATTCATCCCGCTTGCCGTTTTTATCTGTTGAATTTCCGGAAGATGAAATTTTATTTCTTCTTTGCTTTGAGGCGGAACGGTTCTATCGAGTATCATCATTTGCCTCCTTTTTCTTTTGGAACGAACCGGAGATCAACGTAAGGTTTGCTAAAATATGAGGCACATAGTTTCACCGATTCCTTTTCAACTTTTTCGTAGTGCGCTAATTCTTGAGAAAAATAATTTGGTTCGTGCAAATAAAAATTATAATGATTCAAGTGATTGGCAACCGAATCGAGACTTTGCATTCCATAGATGAAATGCGCTTTGATGCCGTTTTTAGAACGCATTAATTCCTCTGCGGTTACTTCATTTTGAAAAAGATTATCCAATTCGGAGAGAATTATTTTTTTGATTTCTTCCAGCGGTTTCCCCGGTTTTGCAGTTGCGGTGATGCAAAAAAATCCGCCGTACGAACCGGAAAACTGGAATGCCGAAACTTGCAGCGCAAGTTCTTTTTGAAGAACTAAAATATTGTAAAGTCTGCCGTTTTTTGAACCGGTTAAAATGTCTGCCAGAATATCCAATGAAAATGTTTTTTCGTTAAAAATTTTTTCGGTCTTCCAGGCGATGAGAATTTTTTCTAAACTTACGGCATCAAACACAACTTCGCATTTCGATTCAGATAATTCATCCTCTTCGGTATTCAGCAGCGCAACTTCTCCATGCGATTCAAGTTCACCAAAATATTTTGAAATGAGGTCTTTGGTCTTTTCAATTTCAAAATCTCCGGCAACAACTAATGATGCGTTTCGAGGTTGATAATAGCGGGTGAAAAACTCACCAACATCGTTGCGGTTATACGAGAGAATATCATTCAGATAACCGATTGTTGGAGCGTGGTAAGGATGATTTTGATGATAGAGCAGACCGAATAATTTTTCCCAGGTTAATCCGTACGGCTGATTATCATACCGTTCCAGCCGCTCATTTTTAACCACATCAATTTGATTTGCGAGCGTTTCATCGGTTAACGCTTCAAGAAAAAATCCCATTCTATCGGATTCAAGCCATAAAGCCGTTTCAAGAAAATCGGAAGGAATTTTTTCAAAATAATTAGTTACGTCAAAACTTGTTGAGGCATTCAGCGTGCCGCCGCGGTCTTGTACAAATTTAAAATGTTCCCCTTTCTTCACATGCTTTGAGCCTTGAAACATCATGTGTTCGAAGAGATGCGCAAGTCCGGTTTTGTTTTTCGGGTCTCTGCTTGAACCAACGTTGTACCAGAGATTTACCACCGAAATCGGTAGCGATCGTTCGGGATAAAGAATTACCTGTAACCCGTTTGGTAAAGAGAATTTTTGATAATCGAGTGAGAGAATTTTCATTTAACCTTTATTATTAATATAAAATAAAGATACCACTTTTATACAGACAAAAAAAAAGGCGAGCCTAACTCGCCTTTTTGTAAATGAGAACAAACACTAGAAATCAAGTGTTAGACTAAAATTATACCAGCGACTTCTTCCCATGAATACTAGTGCTGTATTCTTTGAATGGTCAGATCCATCTTGTCCATCAACAATATAATCTAAATTGTTGAGAGCATTGAACATATGTAAACCAACATTTAACTTTTTGAAAAACATTTCCGTAAACAAGAAATCGAATCCAGCATGTAAATCTAAGATATAGTAGTCAGGCAATCTATATGCCTGTGCTCTATCATTAATGTTGGTTCTCTGATCAGGATTGAAAAAGGAATAAAATCTACCATGAAAAGTATATATAGGATTAAAATAAAAAGTCGCCCCATTTGAAAGATTTTCGGTATAAGTGAATTGCAGTGAGGCATTGGTCATTGGAAAATCACCAACATACAAACCATCAACATAAGAATTCACCTTAGTTTCTTTTGATGGATCATCCTCGGGAGCAATTATAGCAGTTACATCATTTGTAAATTTATTCTGAGCATATGAAAACGAACCTTCAACATCGAGTTTTTTATCAGCTTTCCACATGGCTTGCACTTCTCCACCAATATGCAGTTGACCGGCACCCGTTAAGTTGTAGTAGTATGTATTCCCAGTAGTTGGATTCGTAACCGAACGGCTGATAGCTTTATCTTTCCAACTTGTGTAATAGCCGTTAGCCATTATCGCTAAAGTTGAAGTGTTAAGGTTGTACCCGGCTTCAATCCCAAGAATTTTTTCGTTCTTAATATTTTGATATTTGTTATTAGCGAAGTTGAAAACATTATCAAAGATCGGTGCACGCGAAAAATATCCAACGTTTCCAAAAATACTGTTGTGATCATCAAGGTTAAAGTTAAGACCTGTTTTGAGGGTATAACCCATAAAACTGGAATAACCTGTTTCTCTTAAAGGATCAGATTCTAAGAAATTAAAATGGTCGATTCTATTAAAACCAGTATTGGAGAGTGAGACGTTTAGGAAGGTACTAATTTTACCTTCTTTATATTCAGCTTGTCCAAAACCACCAATTTGTCTTACTAAACCATCGTTGTAGTAAGCAACTTTATCGCCAATTTTCGCCATGTTTGCCGGATTATTTTTATTTGTTTTATCTAAGTAATAATCACCGCCAATAAGATTAGAAATCTCTCTGTAATGTTCACCCTTATAATATCTTCCGTCTATACCCAAGTTTAAACTTATACTTTCATTTAATTGGTGTTTAATCGTTGACAAAACACCAACCCAAAAATGATTATTCACTGAATGCCTAAGAGCAGTTACAGATTTCTTTTGAGTTTTGCTAAAATTCGTATCAATCGTAGTCGTATTTTTGGCATAAACGGCGTCCCAATCAATAGTCCCATCCACTTTACGAGTATAAGAACTTCCAATTGCACCCGTTCCCCAACCATTTCCTATTGAAACATAAGCTACATTGGAAAGTGTGGTAGCATTGGATATCTGCCAGTTCCAGTTCAAGTTAAACTGTGGTTTATGGAATTTATTGTATCCTTCCCAAACTACCTCATTATTTAATAAACCATAATTTGCATTAAAATTGAATCCACGCGTATTCCAGGTTGCAATGGATTGTCTTGAAAATCTCTGCCCGTGTTCTTGAGGAGAAGCAACAGCTGAAAATTCTAATGAATGATTGCTCCAAACTCCACCAATGGAAAAGAAATAAGTAAATTCATCTAATGGAGTCTGTTTTACAAAACCATCCCATTTTTTTCTTGAAAATAATGCAGTCATCCCGATGTTGGAACCAAAATTAGTTCCAAAAGCGATTGTTGATTTTTCCAGGTTGTCTGATCCAAACTCAGATTTGTACCGTACAAATTCTTTTCTTGATCCAACACCAAGAGTTGTAATATTAATTACACCACCAATCGAATTAACTGAATAAGGAGATGCACCTAAACCTCTTTGAACCTGAATACTTGATGTAACATCACCTAAACCAGCCCAATTTGACCAGTAAACCCATCCATTTTCCATATCATTCACAGGAACACCATTGATCATGATAGCGATGTCTCTCTGGTTAAAACCTCTAACGTATAAATTTGCATCACCAGCTCCACCTCCACCCACAGACGAATAGACGTTTGGAACGGTAAGCAACATTTGGGGAACATCTCTTGAAGCCAACTTAAACTCCAATGCCGCACCTTCAACTTCAGTAAAAGCTACTGGTGTTTCACGTAACACGGCTCTTGTGCCTTTAACAACGGTTTCACCAAGTAGAACGCCAGTTGAATTTAAGTTAAAATCTACAATGAGATTATTATTCATATTAAGATTTTTCAATTGCACAACATATCCAATATAAGTGACCGAGACTTCGAATGTCCCTTTAGGTAAATTAACAATTTTATATTCCCCTTTATCATTCGTAACTGCCCCGACACTAAGTCCTTTTACAGTCACTACAGCCCCAATAAGTTTTTCACTATTTTCTTTGTCGCTAACTGTTCCAGATAAAGAAAATTGGGCTAATAAAGAATGGGAAAATAAACTGATAAACACAATTACCCTAAAAAAGTATTTGAGCTTCATCTGATACCTCATAAATTAATGGTTAAAATTCAGTTCTAATATTACAAATAGAACTTATGATTATAAAATTACAAAATTTTTTAATTCCATCAAATAAATTGCAATCTCTTATTTATTAAACCTTCTATTAAAATGGTTAATAAGCTCAGTTGATCACCTTCAATAACAGTGTTAAAAGTGTTATAACCGGAATTCACCGATAACTTCAGTTTATTTATGGGCGACCATACATTTACTTTTGGTACTCACAATGAATTTTTCTCATTCAGTAACTTATTTGCTCGTTCTGCTTTTGGGTATTATGAATACAATAGCCTTGCAGATTTTGCCGCAGATAAAATCTCTTTCTATCAGAGAGTCTATTCACGGTTTGGAAATCAAAGAGACCCCGGCGCTGTTCCCGCAGCTGAATTCAGTGTAAATCAACTTGGTTTCTATGCGCAAGATGAATGGACAGTACTTCCAACATTGAAAATAACAGCCGGTATCAGAGTTGATATTCCTATGATTCCTGATGCACCAGCTAAAAACGATTCTGTTCCAAAATACTTCCCTCAATATGCAACCGATCAAATCCCTTCCGGCAATATGCTCTGGTCTCCGAGAATTGGTTTTAACTGGGATGTAACGGGCGAAAGAACCACACAAGTTCGCGGTGGTGTTGGAATCTTTACCGGAAGAATTCCTTACGTTTGGATGTCAAACAACTTCGGCAATACCGGTATGTTTACGGCA
>Ga0172370_10005419_pt1 | contig 16449 bp, 14 predicted proteins | sample LakKiv5m_FD_114538 | JGI IMG/M metagenome (GOLD analysis project Ga0172370, IMG submission 114538) | Freshwater microbial communities from Kabuno Bay, South-Kivu, Congo - kab_022012_11.5m | ecosystem: Environmental > Aquatic > Freshwater > Lake | place: Democratic Republic of the Congo...
CACTTCGACGTAGCCCGAAATTCAACGGATGCATTACAATTGGTTTCTATAAATAATTATGATGCCATCCATATGGATATTAACCTTGGCAGAAGCAAGGACGGCATATTTACTACCAAAGAAATAAGAAAAAACAAGAATTACAGTACCACTCCTATAATTGCAATGACTGCTTATGCAATGAAAGGAGACAAGGAAGAATTGCTTTCAATCGGGTGCAGTCATTATATATCCAAGTGGTATGAACTAGAAGAACTGTTGAAGTTGGTCAAGGGTGTATTAGGAATCTAACTTTAAGTTTTAAGTTCTTGCGCTTTGTTTTAAGTTTTAAGTTTTAGGTTTCATCTAACACTCAAACACTTAGCACTCAACACTCAACACTCAACACCTAACACTCAAAACTTAGCACAAACGCTCAATACTTAACTCGCAAGGTGGTATCCGCCGTCAACCGTAATCATCTGACCCGTGATGTAATGAGAGCAAGTAGAGAAAAACCATACTGCATCAAAGATATCACTTACTGTGGCATACCTTTGCATGGGGATTTTCTCAAGTTCAAACAGTGTTGTGTCGTGACTTTCCAATTCATCGGGCATCAGCACAGTTCCCGGATTGACACAGTTAACCGATATGTTCGGAGCGAGCTCACGTGCAAGAGCCTTTGTCAGCTGAATTAAAGCGGCTTTTGAAACGTTATACGGAATTCTGTGTTTCCATACCTCCAATCCGCCGAGAGAAGCAATATTAACAATTCTTGCGCCTTTAAGAGCAATACGGGCAAAAGCCTGCGAAGTTATGAAAGCACCGTTTGTATTAATATTTAAGGTCTGAGCCCAGATATCTTCGGTTATTTCATCCAATTTAAGAAGGGGTGGGAATACACCTGCATTGTTGATTAACACATCTGGAACACCGATTTCCATTGTAACTTTTTTAAAGGCATCTTCAATTTCCTTTTTGTTTGTCACATCAGCTTTGAGCAATGATATTTTCGTCCCGAATGTTTTTAGCTCTTCGAATGTTTGCAGGGCTTCTTTTTGGGAGGAATTGTAAACGATGGCAACGTCCCAGAGCTTTTTAGCGAACTCAACGGCAAGTCCTCTGCCTAACCGTTTTCCGCCACCTGTAATGAATGTTAAGGGCATATTATTTATATTTATATTGATTTCGCAAATCCCAAATAACCTTTGAGTTAATTTTCTGAGTAAAGTAATCTTTATGGATTTTGACTTTTATGTCAGTATCAGTAGTCAGTACGGCATATTTCAGGGTACCTTTTGAAGACACTGTCAGCATGAAAGTACCGGTTCCTTTACAAGACTCGATAGGTAGAATCTGCCCTTTAATGCCATAGAAACGTCCCATATCAGGTAGATTCCGGATATTATCCAGACGAGCTTCAATTACAATTTCGTTATCTCCGACGCTAATGATTTTTGCTTTGGCAGTGTCATAATAATTCATACCGTCAATTTGAAAATCGAAAGGTGAAGTCCAGACAGAATCCTTATAAGCCTTTTCGTAGGGATATATCAGTTTCTTTATATCTGCTATGTACTTCAGTCTGTTTAATGAAATACCGTCAAGCCACATAAAAGTTTGCAAAGTATCGAGAGAGCCTACACCCTCGGTAGTAACATAATTTTTAAGCCAGTCAAGTCTTTCTCCTTCAATAGAAGTAACTTCGCCATAAGGTGAGTAAGTCATTGTGAAGTCTTTGCCCAGAGCAACGGAAATAGCTTTCAAATCATCAAATGTCAATGCACCTGGATTCTCTGCCTGCGAATTAAATTCATAAACGGCATCACCGTCAGTGAATTTATAAAATAGTGAATCTATGGAGACATCAAGCTTCAAAAATCCGTTTTCAAGTCCGTTAGGAGCTCTCAAGGTCATATTATACTCATATTCTCTCTTGAATTTTTTTATTGAACTGTCACTAAAGCGTCTGGTAACTATTGTCGAATCGGTCATCTTGTATGTATGAATGACCTGAGCAGGATAACCGAGTTTCAGTTTGTAAGAAGGAATCTGTGCTTCATCTCCTTTTTGCTGAGACTGAGCTGCACAAAAACCAACTGTAAGAAGCACTACCAAAACAGCAAACTTCTTTATCATGCTGACGAATCCTTTGAAAAATAATATAAAGACCATGCGGCAAGTGTCATTCCATCCCATATTTCACCTTTTTGAATTTTATGATTAATTTCGTTTATTGTTAATTCTAATATTTCAAATTCCTCTGACGGTTCAGGTGTTGCTTCTACGTGTTTTAGGTCTTTTGCGTGAAAGACATGACAAATCTCGTCGGTCACTCCGTTGAATGGATTAAATTCTCCGACTTTTTTCAAAACTCCGCTATAACCCGCTTCTTCCTGAAGTTCATATTTCGCATTTTCAATTGGAGATAAATCTGCTTTAAGACCCCCTCCGGGAAATTCAATACTTTCTCTTTGATTCAAATATCTGAATTGTTTGGTCATTATAAAAACATTTTCATCCTTTTCAGGTATGACAAAGGTCGAACCGGAAGTTCTCACAAAGTGATATTCTCCCTCCTTCCCGTTTGGGAGCAGGTAACTATCAACCCTGTAGTCCCACCAGTTATTCTTTTTAATGCTTTTTTCCGATATTTTATTTAGTCTTTTTAACATGTTTTTTTAATTAGTGTCACATCTCAAATTACAATAACACATGAAACGCAAAAGTATCTCACAATTTTTTAAAATTAATTTTAGACGACGTTTAAATTTGGAATTGAGTGAATAATTTTACTATAAAATAATAAGTGGCACTAACTAAACCTTTAAAAATAATTTTACTATGGTATCTATCTGATTTTTATTTATTTTTGCAACTTGAATTCTTAATGTTTGGTTGTTACAGGGTAAAATAAAATGCTTAAACATATTCCTAACCGCGATGAAGCACTGGCTCTATTGATAAAATACAATCAGAATATTTCGCTGCTCAACCATGCTAAATCAGTTGAAGCAACAATGAGGCATTTCGCTATATTGAATGGAGAAGTACCCGACAAATGGGGCATAATCGGTTTAGTCCACGACCTTGATTACGAACAATTTCCCGAAAGGCATTGCCTGAAGACCCAGGAAATTCTTACTGCCGAAGGTTGGGATGATGAGTATATCCGTGCCGTCATGTCGCATGGCTGGGGAGTATGTACCGATGTGGAGCCACTGACAAAACTCGAAAAAGTTCTATTTACGATTGACGAGCTTACCGGCTTAATAACAGCCGTTGCTCTTGTCAGACCATCAAAGAGCATTTTGGAGGTCGAAGTTCGTTCAGTAAAGAAAAAATGGAAAGAAAAGCAGTTTGCCGCCGGTGCTAACAGGGAAGTAATCACAAAAGGTGCTGAGATGTTAGGTATTCCGCTTGATGAAATCATACACGAAACCCTCGAAGCCATGAAAACAATAGCCGGGGAAATCGGATTAGCAGGTCAATAATTTTTGTCTCTATGTTCGTAGTCAATTTTTTTCAAAAATATATGGAGTATTCATGAAAATATTTTTAAAAATTCTCGCTGCTCTCGGCGTGCTTATTGTATTAGTCATTTTCGGTGTAGTCATCTGGCTAAATACCTCTTTCCCAAAAGTAGGTCCTGCCAAAGAGCTAACTATCAAATCCGATTCCGCAACAATCGAGCGTGGCAAATATCTTGCTAACCATGTTTCTGTCTGCATTGACTGTCACTCCCAAAGAGATTGGAAACTCTTTTCCGGTCCCATTGTCTCAGGTTCCGAAGGACAGGGTGGTGAAATCTTTAATCAGGACTTTGGGTTTCCCGGTTCGTTTACAGCCAAGAACATTACTCCCTACGGTGTAGGTAACTGGACGAACGGTGAAATTTACCGAGCAATGTCCACCGGATTAAGTAAAAAAGGAAATTCACTTTTCCCAATTATGCCTTACACTCATTTCCGTAACATGGACATTGAAGACGCAAAAGCAATAATCGCATACATCCGTACTTTGAAACCAATCAAGAAGGATATACCTGCATCAAAAGCTGATTTCCCTATGAATCTGATATTGAATACCATTCCAAGCGAAGCTGACCCTCAAACAAAACCGTCTCCTGATAATCAGTTGAAATACGGTGAATATATCGTAAAAATGGCTGGTTGCTCAGAATGTCATACACAAGCTATAAAAGGAGTACCGGTTGCAGGAAAGGAATTCGCCGGTGGGATGGAATTTAAGCTTCCTAAATTCGGAACAGTTAGGTCAATGAATATCACTCCTGACATAGCTACAGGTATCGGAGGCTGGACTGAAGAAGATTTCGTTAAAAAATTCAAGTACTACAATCCTGTCGTCGCCAAGAACATTATAATGAAAGAAGGCGGTATGCAGTCGGTGATGCCCTGGACGATGTACAACGGTATGACCGAAACCGATTTGAAAGCAGTATTCGCATATTTAAGAACTCTGAATCCCGTTAGAAATCTGGTGATGAGATTTACATCAGAGTTGGTTCAGAATAAGAAATAAAAGGTTAATAAAAATGTCCGGCATCAATCGGTGCCGGACATTTTTAGAAAATTTAAATCTGCTTATTTGCTTTTCATTGCTATTATAGGTACCGTGAGTACCAAAACACCTGAAAAAACAAAACATGCCGGGAGACCAAACGAAGAAGCGGCAAATCCGCAAGTTAGAAAACTAATCAATGCTCCGAATAAGGTTGCAGCCGAGGCTATTCCCATTACTCCTCCAATGTTATCCTGCGGTGATTTTTTCGAGAGTACCGCATAGAGTGTCGGTATTACTGCCGCAATGAATAATCCGATGACTATTCTCAGAGGGAATAACATGATATAATTAATCGCGAAATTATGTAGAATCAATACCAAGCCAATCACACTTGTGGAAACTATTATAGTTTTTCGGTAATCCTTCCGGTCGTTTCGTCTTCCCCAAAATGGTGCAAACATTATACTGAAGACTCCAACCAAACCAACTAAAACTCCGGTAATAGTCGAAAGGTATCTGACAGGTGCATGAAGTGATTCCACGAAAAATGGAAATATCGGAGTAGCGAATAGTATGCCCGCCTGCGAAATGATTATCATTAAAATTACAGGTCTTAATTCCTTTGATGATAATACAAATTGTAAATTTTTCAATACGGAGATTTCAATCTCATCTTTGTTAACAATTTTTTCTTCTTTTACGTAAAGTTGTACTAAAATTCCACTAACAAAACATAAAATGCCGGTGATGTAAAAAACAGGTCTGATGCCAATCAAATCGGCAAGTACGCCACCAAAAAGCGGACCCAGAATATTTCCCGCCGACTGGGCACTTTGCAGGAATCCCATTGCGAAGCCGCTTCTTTCCTTTGGAGTATTTGCCGAAACAAACGAAAGAGAAGCTGCAATAAAACCGCTCGCTATTCCTTGAAAGACACGGAGTCCGAACAACTGCCAGACGTTTTGTGCCATTCCCATCAGCAGAACGGTAACCCCTAATCCGATAATTGCCCTGACAACCATCATTCTTCGACCGTATTTGTCACCCAATGCACCCCAAACGGGAACCGCAAATATGGACAGAATATATGGACCGGAAAAAACGAATCCGCTCCAGAGTTTTGCCTGCGTCATGTCCGTCACACCCAGTTCACGAATGTACAACGGAAGAAAAGGCATAACCAATCCCATGCCTATCATTGCAAGAAACTGCGAAAATGCAATGATAATCAGGTTCTTGCGCCATACGCTTTTTTGGTCGGAGAGAATCTGTAACAGATTTTTGGTCTGTTGAAAAGGATAATCTATAATTTCCGAGAACATTTCTTAGATAGTAATATTAAAAAATACAAACTTACCATTAACAATTCAATAAATTGTTTTTTTTATATCGTTTCAGTTTGTATTTTTATCATTCTATGAATTGAAAATTAAGAAAATTTTTAAATATATGTTCAATCAAATAAAGAAAATATTTAAAGACGAGCAGAAACCAAGACTTATGGCTCTTGATTTTTTCAAGTACATCGGACCCGGGCTACTCGTTACAGTAGGATTCATTGACCCTGGTAACTGGGCATCAAATGTTGCTGCAGGTGCAAATTACGGTTATACTTTGCTTTGGATGGTCACCCTGTCAACCATCATGCTCATTCTACTTCAGCATAATGCTGCACATCTTGGCATTGCAACCGGTTTATGTCTATCGGAAGCATCAAGCAAATTTTTGAAACCCTGGCTTTCACGTTCGGTTTTAAGTTCTGCTGTCCTCGCTGCGGTCTCTACCGCTCTGGCTGAAGTACTTGGAGGTGCGATTGCACTCAACATGCTGTTCAATATTCCCCTGAAGATTGGCTCGGTACTCGTTTTGGGAACTGTCCTCTGGATGCTCTACACAAATTCTTATCGGAAACTCGAAAAATATATAATAGCATTTGTTTCATTAATCGGACTATCCTTTGTTTTCGAATTGTCTTTAGTTCATATCGAATGGGATAAGGCATTTATCGCATGGGTAACTCCCAGCTTCCCAAGCGGCTCAATGATGATAATTATGAGTGTGTTGGGAGCAGTTGTAATGCCGCATAATTTATTTTTGCACTCCGAGATAATACAAAGCCGACAGTGGAACCTTAAAGATGAAAAAGTTATAAAATATCAGCTAAAATATGAATTTTACGATACACTTTTTTCAATGATAATTGGCTGAGCAATTAACTCAGCCATGATACATCTTGCAGCAGCTACATTTTTCAAGGTTCACATTCCAGTAGATGAATTGCAGCAAGCAGAAAGGATGCTCGAACCTCTCCTTGGCAAAGCGGCTTCTATAGTTTTTGCTCTTGCTCTGCTTTTTGCCGGAATATCGTCCACTGTTACAGCCGGACTTGCCGGAGGAAGTATTTTTGCCGGTATTTTCGGCGAACCTTACGATATTCGGGATAATCATACGAAGCTTGGTGTGGGTGCAATCTTAATTGCTGCAGTAGCATTGATTTTTTTTATATCCAATCCTTTCCAGGGACTGTTGATATCACAGATGCTTTTGAGTATTCAACTGCCAATAACGATATTTTTGCAAATTTACCTAACCTCTTCTAAAAAAGTCATGCGGAAATTTGCAAACAGTACACTCGACCGGATTTTGCTTTGGACTGTCGGACTGGTCGTTACCGGACTTAACATCGGATTACTTATTACTATTTTTTAAAGAATTTACTCAATACTAAACTCAAAAATACCGGCAGTGTTATTGATTCTGATTTTTCCTTCACGCATAAAATCAGTTCCAAGAATGCCGTCAAGTTTGACAAATAATTTCTTTTGCTGAAAACCTGTACCAATATCTTCAAAATGCATAATTTCATTGCCGATATCAAGGGTCAGGCTTGAAATCATTCTGGCATTATTATAAATCCATCCTCCAAGAGAGCCGATTTGTTTTGTGATTGAATAAATTTGAGCGAAACTGACTTTTTTAAAGATATTAGCCGTGATTGTCGTCCTTTCGGCTCCCAAATCCAATCCGAAAAGTAAAGGCTTTCCGTCTAAGTTTTTAACTCTTATTACCGGACATCCAAGCCAGAAAAGATTTCTTTGTCTTGACGAGTCAATTTGTGGCTTGCTAACGATTAATATTTTTTTTTTGTAATCCATCACGGCATCAAGATGCTGTATTGCCTTCCAGCCGAGTATACCATCAACTTTTGTAATATTAGATACACCGAAGAATTTGAATTTCAAATCAAAATCATGAACAATTATTGCAGGATGATTGAAAATCTTTACTCCTGCAATATCCAATGTATCAATCACCGTCGGATAGACATCAACACGAATGGTAGTTCCGGTCAGAGCTTTGGTTTTTTCATAGCTTATAGGAAAAATGGATAATTCCTGAGCAATATCTGAAGAAAGGACACTATAATTTGCACCTGTATCGAGCCAGAAAAATCTCCCTTCCCCATTGATAATTACCTTGATGATTGGACATCCTGTGGGGCTGATATAGATTGGGAGAGAAACAGTTTTATCGGGAAAACTAATTTTCTCTGCTTTGGCACGGCTGAAGGCATCGGCAAGTCTAAGTGAATTATAGGGGCTATCAATGGCTGTCTCGGTCGAATCAAGTTCTAGAATGTCAAACCATTTAGATTTAAAGAAAAGAATATCAACAAGCACCTTTTTGGAGTTTTTAATGGTTTGTATATCATGTGACGTTTCATAAAGTTTCCTAAAAATTATCTCGGCTGAATCAAATTCACTGTACTCAACTAATTTTAAACCTTCGGCAAACTGTTGATGTTCTTCCGAAAGTTTAATTGAAGAAGTAAAGTTGAAATCAAAATTCTCCATATATTCCCAGAAATCATCATATTCTTTGCGTGTATCAATTAATGATGTTTCCTGTGATTTATTCTGTTTGTCTAACTTATGAGGTGCTGAGCTACACGACAATATTAAATTTACAGCAAAAAACAGCAGTAGAATTTTGAAGCTTATTGAATTATTTAGACCAAACGAAAATGTTTTAAAGAATTTTGTTAATTTAGTAAGCGATATGTTATTTAGCGTTCCCAAGATTACTCTTTTGCTGAATGAAAATTCCTAAAATAATCAGTGCCAAACCGAATATTGTCGAGTATAGTATTTTTTCCCCAAGAAAAATACTTATAAAAAACAGTGAAAAAAATGGGGAAAGATAAATCAAATTACTAACTGATGCTGTCGTATCAGAGTATTTCAAAGCCATTAACCAGACGACAAAGGTTATACCCATTTCAAATAATCCGATATATAATGTACCGTAAATACCCTCGTTAAAATGAATATTACTTCCCTTAATAAAAATTACGAAAATAAAGGTAAAAGCAAATCCAAAAGCAAAATTCAGAAACAATTTAATAATTTCATCTCTTTTGTCCTTCATATTCAAAAGCCAGAATAATGCCCAAATAATCGAACTGCTCAAAGCAAGTAAGACTCCGAAAGTATTGCTAAGTTCCAGTGTAAAAGGATTTCCATGAGTTGCAATAATTACGACACCGGCAAAACTAACCAGAATTGCAAAGATACTCATTAAAGAAATTCTTTGTTTCAAAAGTGGGATTGACAGAAGAACAACAACAATAGCCCACGTATAATTCAGAGTCAGGGCTTCCTGGGCGGGAAGAAGAGAATATGCCTTGAAAAGTATCAGGTAGTATAAAAAAGGATTTAAAAAACCTAGGAATGCAGATACTAAAATCTCTCGGTAGGTGCATCTTAATAGGGATACTTTACTTTGAGAAATAACGATGATAAAAAGGGCTGCTGTAGAAAAGAAAGAAGAAAAGAGCAAAACCTCAATGTAATCTAATCTTCTAAGACTGATTTTGAACGCTGTTGCAACTGTTGACCAGAATAATACTGCCAACATAGCAAACAAATAAGCTTTACGTTGGTTTTTCAACCTTTTTCCGTTTATTGAATTTTCTGTCCGCTCTTTTGTAATGCTTCGAAATACTGACGGATAAGCGATTCATAATCCTTTGTATAACCTTGCTGAATAGATTTCAGAAGTTCCTGCATTGCTTTGTTCTTACCTTCAAGCGAGTTTAAGTCAAGAGCATCGGGACTTTTCCGTGAGAATTGTTCTCCGGTTTTTGACTCCCTCTTCTTTTCATAGTCTCTCTCATTAAAAGATTTTGTAGCATCGAGAAGCCTTGACAAAATCCTGTCCTGGCGTTTCATTGTTTCCGGAGTAATCTGACCTCGCTGAATATCCGAAACAGTTTCTTCCATCTCCTTCGCAATTTTGTTAAGGTCACCAAGAGCCAATTTCGGTCCACCCATCTGTTTCTGTTCTTTGTCAAGTTCTTCAAGAGATTTTTGTGCTCTGCCCTGCTGTGAAGCGATTCTGCCAAGCTCTGCCTGCTGTTCCTGCGAGAGTTTACCACCCATTGACATTTGCTGCATCCCCTGATTTATGCCTTGCTGTTGACCTGCTAACTGCTGGAGACGTTCCATCATGCCTCCCGCACCCGTTCCTCCTTTACCACCAGGATTCATACCGCCTGGATTATTGCACTGACCATTTGATTTCATAGCCGAAAGCTGAGCCTGCATCTCAAGTGCAGCCTTGTTCAAAGCGGACATTGCATTTGACTGTGAATTCAAAGCTCCCTGCGTGTTCCTTTGCCCTAACTGGCTCATTGCATCCTGCATCTGCTGGAGGGCAGTACCCAATTGTTTTCCCATTTCGGGAGAAACTGCAAAACTCTTTTCAGATAATTCGAACATAGAATTAGCAATACTTGCCATGGCGTCTTCGGCTTGCGACTGTTCTTCGCCAAGTTCGCTGAATTGAGTGGAATTGTAATCTGTGTTTTGAGTCTTGGATTTTATACCTTCCTGTTTTTTGGAAAGCTGTAACATGTCGGAAATGGCTTTCTGAAGCTTTCGCTGGGCTTCCTTCTTATTTCTGTTATCCATTTCATCTTTCAGCTTTTTCATTTGCTGGGCAAACTTTTTCAGATTTTTCGAAGCTTTCTTCTGTGAATTATCAGCTTTTTGAAAGTCTCCCTTTTCGGTTGATTCTTTGGCATCCTGCATGGCATCAGAAGTTTCATCCTGATTAAGTTCGCTTTGTGCTTTTTCCATTTCATTCATCGGCATGTTATCACCGATGTCTTTCATCAATTTTTCCAAGTCCTTTAAGTCATCTCCCATTTTCTTTAGGTCTTCCTTAGCACCTTTTTGCTCTTTTGACAAATCATCACGTTTTGATTTATCGGACGGATTGGAATTTTGTAGCTTCTTATTAAGTTCGTCCTGCTTTTTCGAAAGTTCTTCGGCTCTTTTGTTCAAAGCATCAACTTTTTGCTCAGCCTGCAATCGCTTCAAAATTTTCAATGTTCTTTCAATGCTTTTCCTGAACTGCTCTTCGTTGAATTTATAGTTCTTCATTGCCTTCTGGAGTTCGTCGGGTGAGAGTTTGTCCATCGCCTGCTTCATCGCTTCCTGAAGCTTTTTGAGTTCGGGGGACTGAACTTCCTGCATTAACTTTTGCAACTCCTGATATTTTTGCAATGTTTCGGGTGAAAGCAGGTTGTTTTGCTCAAGCTTTTTGGTCATTTCCTCAAGGCTTTGCTTAATATCATTGAACTTGCTCTGTAAATCAGCCTGTTTTTTCAGAATATCTTCTGTTTTCTTCTTCTCTTTCCAGTCAAGATTTTTCTGCTGCTGATTTTTAAGAAGGTCACGATTAAGCTGCTCCATATCTTTCTTAGTTTCTTCAGCTTGCTTTAAAATCTTTTCCAGGTCTTTTTCGGCTTTTTTCTGAACATCTTCTGCCGATTGGAGCACTTCGTCCATAGAAGGCAAACGGACTGTTAAAACCTGTGTCTTGGCTGATTTTGGTCCCGATATTTTGTCATTATCAAATACTTCCAAATAATATTCATATTTATCTTCCGGGGTTATATCAATCTTATTCAAATCCCATAAATAGGGTACTTCGATTGCCTTTTCAGCATTTAGGAAAGGTATGTTAACAGTTACCCATTTTTCGCTCGGTGCTGAATATTTTGAATGAATCAACCTGTAATTGAGCTTTAATCCTGAAAATCCGTAATCATCCGTTATGCCAATCCTCATCGGCATTTGAGCTTCTTCGCTCAATTGCACGTCAGTCGTTGGCTGAAGCAGAGCGATGGACGGATATTCGTCGTTCGTTGCGATTATTGTATATTTAATTGGATTATCAGTTTTCTGACCGTCTTTGTCAGTTAATTCAAAATAATATTGCCCGTTTGCATTTATATTCATCGAACCGTTCGCTCTTCTGCCGTCAGTTTTCAAGGGGATTATTATTTGTTCGGATTTTTTTGCTGTATCATTGCTTATTTCACTAAAGGAACTTATTTTCTCAAAAATAATTCTTCCGGACGAAAGTTCTTTATTGGAAAGAAGTTGGAACTCTGCGACAGAGCCTCTTAGTGCTGAAATATCGGCAGATTGTTCGTCTATATTTTTAACCGATAGCTTTGTGTAAGATGGAAAAATAATTTTTCCGGATAATGACCTGATTAATGGTTTGTCCGTTACGGTTATTTTACATTCTTCGGTTTTCACTGCCGAATTTAGCCAGGCAGCTTCGGCATAAAACGTAATTGAATGTTTGATGGATGGTAATTCATAAAGGTATTTTTTTGATGAATCCAGACGCAAAGTCAAAACATCGTAATTTTGCTGCTGTTCTTCCTTAATATACAGACTTACTGTTTCGGGTGCTTTACCGGTTGCATGAACAACAATTTTAACCGATTCACCTTTGACAACGCTGACATTTTTCGGCTCAATGGTCAATGAAAATGGTGCTGGCGGGAGATAGGATTTTTCAAAATTTGCTATTCTAACAAACGCCGCTCCCAAGCCTGAACTAAACAAGGCAAATAAGGAAACCGTCAGAACGAATATGCTGACAAAATAAACCAAAGATTTTTTAAGTTTGTCGGTTTTTATAATTTTATCAAAATCTTTCGAGGAAGTTGAATTATATATATTTACAAATTCTGCTTTAGCGAGTTCTTTTGAAGTTTTGTATGATTTTTCATCAATCGAAAATAATTGCAATGCATTTCCCAGACGGTCCTTAATTTCCGGATAAATATCCCCAACACGAAGAGCCATTGAATTAATATCGGGAAAATTCCTGATACCTAACGCTCTTAAAATTTCCGGAAATACCATAACAATGAAAGCCCCGAAAAAGATTCCGAGAATCAGAAATGCAAGTACAGTCCTGAATGTCGAATCACCGTTTGCCAGCATTTCAAGCAAAGAAATAAGCAAAACAAATGAGAGTGTTATTGACAAAGTATTGAACCAACCGCTCACATTTTGAAGAATAGTTTCCTTTCTCCTTGCTGTTTTCAACTTGGTTATTATTTCTTTATACTGTATATCTGAAGCCGTTTTATTCATTGTTGTAATTCAATTTTATAAAAAATGTTTAATGCGTCAAAGCCCATACAATAATATTGGTTCCCATCTGAAACGATTTTTCCCTGATTTCGGGAGTATCATTATGAATTTCGGGGTCGGGCCATCCATCGCCGAGATTAGATTGATATGTATAGAAAACGCATAGTCTTCCTTTGTCGAACAAGCCAAAACCCTGGGGCGGTTTGCCGTCGTGCTCGTGTACTTTAGGCAATCCTTCGGGAAATTTGAAATATGAACTGTAAATACCATGTGAAAAAGGCAGTTCGACGAATTTCTGGTCAGGAAATACTTTCTTCATTTCCTTACGTATAAATTCATCCAAACCATAGTCATCGTCAATATAGAGAAACCCGCCATTTTGGAGATAAGCACGCAGACGGGTGACTTCCGCATCCGAAAAATTAATATTACCGTGACCTGTCAGAAAAAGCAAAGGATAAAGAAAAAGATTATCAGTTGCAAGGTCAACGTACTCATAGACCGGGTCAACAGGGATGTTAGTTTTGCTGGAAATGTACTTCAAAAGATTTACTTCCGCGGAAGCGTCGTTGTACCAGTCTCCCCCGCCGGAATATTTAACACGAGCGAATTTGATTCTGCTTTCTGCTTTCTGTGCGTCTGCATTTTCGCAATAAAGCATTGAAAGTAACAGAATTAGAAGATATATTTTAATTGTTTTATTCATAATGACAAATTATTAGCTTCTTTTCTTCCTTTTCGAACCAGTCAATCCCGAATAGCGAAAGGTTCTGTTCTTTTATGACGAGTTTTTGATGATTTTGTTTCGCTTCTTTTATTTCGTCAGTCAAATCGCCACCTTTAAGAAACACAAATTTAGCATTTTTCTTGGGCAGTTTCCTTGTCCAGTCCAATATTTCGGAGATTTTTCCAACTGCCCGTGTAAAAATGAAATCGAAATATTGATAATAATCCCGTTTATCAGTTAATTCTTCTACTCTTGCCCTGATAGCCTTAACGTTTTTCAATCCTGTATGGTTTGCGAACATTTCCACCATTTTGAATTTCTTTGCAATCGAGTCAACTAAAATAACATGCAAGTCAGGTCTTGCAATTTTAATCGGTAGCCCCGGGAAACCGCCTCCGGTACCCACATCAAGGCACTTCGCCCTCTGAGGAATTTCAACATATTTCAAAATGGAAAGCGAATGAAGAACATGCCTTTCAAGAATATTTTCAGTATCCTTTCTTGAAATCATATTAACTTTCTCATTCCAATATAGCATCTCGTTCCTGTAACGTTCGATTGAACGAATCTGCTCTTTATCGAGAATAATCGAATTAGCAGAGCAAATAGTCCAGAATTCAATCATATCCATGGTAATATCCATTCATTTGTGAACTTGCAAATACAAAAATACTGAAAAATAGTTTAAGAGTTGAAGAGTTTAGGAGATTAACTGATGAACTGATTAATTGATTAACTGAAAGAATTACCACTTGCCTGTCATTGCCGCGCACGCGGCAATCCATCTTCAAATAGTTTTTTTGAAAGAATCTACGACCTCGTCATGCCGTTGTAGCCGAAGCGCCGGAACGTAGTGGAGACCAGTGTAGCTCATCCAGTCTGCAAGAAGATTAACCAATTAATTGATTAACTGATTATTTCAAAAGGAGAAATGATTTGACTACTTAAAAATGATGTGATTTTGCTAAAAGAATGAAAATCCGAAAGATAAAACTTTTTTTTAATAAGTGTAAAGATTAATTTTTAGAACTGCGTTAGAAAAATCAGTAAATTTTTTAAAAGTTTCAGTTGATTTATTCCCTACATTAAAATGAAAAGAACCACTTTCAGTGTGTTGTTCAAAATACTGAAGATAATTTAAAATTTCAGACCCCTTCAATTCAATGGAAAAAATACCATTTTGTGTATCATTAAAAATAACATCTTTTAAACTAAATTTGATTTTTTTATAACTCACACTACTTCCTCCAAAATAAACACAATTTCCATAAAGATTTGAAGAATTAAACATTAACTGAATAATTTTATCGGATGTTGTGTCAAATGTTAAAACCAAATTATATGATGTACAAGTGAGTGCATTAGAGCCGTCATTAAGCAAATTATCATAACCATAAAACAAACTTAAAGAATCTTTTTTGTTTGATTCAGGGTAAAGTTCACAATTTAAGTAAAATTTAAGACAGTGGTAACCATTAAACATATTTTTAAAATTGTTATGGACAAATTTTAATGAAAAACTAATATCAGAACTATGTGTACCATAAATTGTAGTGTCATAATGATTAAAAGTAGATTCCCAATTTTCGGATGACCAATCAACTAAAGCTTTAGCATCTGTTAATGAAAATTCACCGGATACGACTTCTCGAATAGATTTTTTTAACATCTGAAATTCAATTAACGAATTATCTTTAGGAGATATGTTCGATATTGTATCGTTTCGATAACCTTTTGCAAAACCAATAAAATTATACTGTGAGCTTTGAATGAAAGAAAATTTCTGATTACTCGAAGAATAAATAGTGTTAACCAATGAAATAGTTGGACCAGAACTTCCGATATCTCCCAATTTGATAAGCTTTAAAGTTGTTAAAGAACTTCCATCACTTGCTGAAATAAAATAAATCCCAGAAATCAAAGATGAACCTTCCAAAAGAAAAGTATATTTACCTGAAGATTGAAAATTCTGATATACAAATAAAGTTTGCCCTAAAATATTTCTTAAAGTTAATGTTAAAGTTGATGCATTGGGCATTCCAATAACGAATCTTGTTTTCGATTCGAAATAATTTGGGCTGCTATTTGAAATAGAAAATAATTCGGATTGTTTGGAAGTTTCACTCTCAACATCGCTTAACAAATTTAGATCAAAAGAGTTAGCTCCAATTAGAATAGTGTCTTTTTTTAATGATTGATTTTGAATTTTTATACTATCAAGTGTTATTTTTGAGCCTTCAACTTTATCAAAGGCAGAAAAATTGACAATTTGAGAAAATGACAAAGAATTAATCACAGTCACTAAAATGGCTGCAAATAATAACCTGATGCAATTTTTTACTTTCATTTCCATTCCAAATAAATATTTTTACTAATTTACAAAAAATATTGACAAGTGATAATAAAAAGTTACATTATTCAAAAATAAATTAAATATCTAAATCAGCCTGTTGAATAAAAGTATCTTTCTGAAAGAAACTTTCAACAAAAAATAAAAAAACCGGAAACTGTTCATCTCCACTCAGGAGTTGCTCCTGACCGTTACAGCGGTGTAGTCAAGAAATCGGCAGGAATAATTCCTGCCGAGAGAGATTAAAGAAATATCGCGTAGATTATTAAAATATCGCGTAGGTACTGTGTTAATTTCCAAATAAAAAATCAAATTCGTATGATTTTTTTAATTCAAAACAGCTTTTTTCAAATAATATTCTGGATCAAATGCAGTATTGTTTTTCCATAATGAATAAATTA
>Ga0172370_10005420_pt1 | contig 16449 bp, 15 predicted proteins | sample LakKiv5m_FD_114538 | JGI IMG/M metagenome (GOLD analysis project Ga0172370, IMG submission 114538) | Freshwater microbial communities from Kabuno Bay, South-Kivu, Congo - kab_022012_11.5m | ecosystem: Environmental > Aquatic > Freshwater > Lake | place: Democratic Republic of the Congo...
CCTCGATTGCACCCGGTGCCCGAGCCTGAAGCTCACCACGGTGTTTCACCGGCAGCCGTTCGGCGGGAAGGTCCTGCCGGTCCCACCCGCCGGCAGCGTCCCCGGCGCGTCCGCCCGCTGACGTCTCCCATATGATATCTTTATGTTCGCGAAGGAAATCCCAGCGAGGTATCCGGAGATGATCGTGCGTTTTGGAGACGCCAGGTAGATGGCGGAGCCGGTGCTCGCAACCGGCGGTGCGACGCGCCGCTGGTGGGATCTCACCTCGAAGGAACTGAACATCGTTTCCTTCACCCTTCTGTTTCTCATTACGCTGCCGATGCTCACGAAGATCTTCACGAGCGATTTCGGGACGCACATCGCCATCGGGCGGGAGATTGTGCAATCCCGGACCGTCGCGGAAAAGGAGTTCTTGAATTATCCGTCTCTCGGTCGGTACAATCCGAACGGGGAATGGGGTTTCCAGGCGATCCTCTACCTTGTGTTTTCCGTCGGAGGCTTTTACGGCGTCTCCTTCCTCTGCTGGGCCGCCGTATTCGCGATCTTCCTCCTGTTGCACCGGGGGGCGGTCCTGCGGGGAGCGCACCCTCTTCTCGCGGTTCTCGCCATCTTCGCGTTTTCCGGGTTCTTACGGATCCGCATCCAGCCCCGACCGGAACTCTTCACGTACTTTTTCATCGCGCTGACGATCTTCCTGTTCTGCGAATATTTCTTCGGTACGAGGAAGAGGCTCATCTACCTGTTTCCGCCCCTCGTTCTTGTCTGGGCGAATTCTCACCCCACGTACCTGATGGCGTTCCTCTTGTGCGGGGCATTCGTCGCGGATCGGCTGGCCCGCGCGATCTGGCGGAAGGAGTTCCGGTGGGAGACCATGAAGACGTGGATATTTCCTCCCGTCCTCGTGGGCGTGGCCGGGGTGATCCTGTGCGGCCTGAATCCGCACGGGTACAACGCGATCCTCACACCGCTCCATCTGCTCGCCAGGGGAGCCGGAGGAGGGGGAGGCGGCGGCGGTTCCATGCTCTTGTCGATCTCCGAGTTGACACCGGTAACGGGCACCGGTTTCTTCGTATATTACAAGGCCGCCGCGGCGTTCGCCGTTGTCTCTCTCCTTCTCGGCCTTGCCGGACGCCGTGTGTACCTTCTGGATCTCTTCCTGTTCGCCATTGCCTTCAAGGGTGCCTGGGATTCCGCGCGCGCCGTTTCGATGATGGGACTTTTCCTCTCGCAGGGGATATCGCTCCATCTCACCGGCTTCTTTTTCCGGCTGCCGGAGTGGTTTCCCGGCTCAACCATAAGAAAGGCGAAACTCCCCGCCAAAGAGAAACAGCGACGAAAGGAGAAGGCTCCACTTCGTGAAACACCCGTGCCTGAGCGACGACGACGGCCCCTCGGTCCGGTCGTCGTCGCTTCCATGATCGTGTTCGCCCTGATCGCCTTCGGCGGCACCACGCTCGTCTTCTCCTTCTCGCAGCTGGAGTACGGGATTGGGATGACCGAACATAAATTTTCCTTCCCCGCGGCGGAGTTCTTGAGGAAGAACCCGGTCCCGGGAAAGATGTTCAATTTCTTCGACATCGGCGGGTTCCTCGACTGGCAGCTGTACCCGGGCGCTCTTACGTTCATCGACGGCCGCACCTACAACCAGGAAGTTTTCATGGAACACCAGGTCGTTACGGGGGCGATGCCGGGGTGGGAGAAGGTTCTGGAGAAATACGGGATCAACTATATCGTTCTCAAATCGATGGACTCTTCCGGGATGATCCTGCCGATCGTCCCCGCGCTTGCCAACGACTCCAACTGGGCGTTGGTGTTCTCGGACGGGCTCTTCGTCATCTTCGTCCGGAACGCACCCGGGATGCAGGAATATGTCCGTCGCCACCAGATCCCGAAGGGGATTCTTCCGCAGCACATTATCCGGGAGTCGTACCACTACATGTTTCTCGGCGTTTCGCCCATCGTCGCGTATCAGACGATGAGCAACATGTATATGCTCATGGGGGATCGTCGGGGTGCGGTCGAGGTGTTGAGGAATGCGCTCACGGAAACGGACGACCCGTTCCTCCGGGAGCGCCTGCGGCAGTTGGAAGAGAGCGGTTCCCGGGATTCCTTTGGCGGCAGGAAGTAGCGGCCTCTTGGCGAACGTGCCCGCCGATCCGCCCCTTTTTTCCGTTGTCATCCTCAACTGGAACGGGCGGCATCTACTGGAGGAGTGTCTCTCCTCCATCCAATCGCAGACGTTCCGGGATTTCGAAACGATCGTGGTCGACAACGGCTCGACGGACGGTTCCGTCGAATGGTTGAAGGAACGCTATGGGGACGCGGTCTCCACCGTCGCGCTTCCCTCGAATCTCGGGTTCGCCGGAGGGAACAACGCCGGGATCCGGATCGCGCGGGGACGGTACGTGATCCTCCTGAACAACGATACGGTCGTCGACTCCGGATGGCTTTCCGCTCTGGCCGACGCCGTCCGGCGGCACCCCGACGCCGGCATGTTCACCCCGAAGATCCTGAACTACTACCGGCGGGACGAAATCGACAACACGGGGCACCTGATCTATCCCGACGGGATGGCGCGCGGCCGTCATCGGCTCGAAAAGGACGACGGAAGGTTCGACGAGGAAGGGGAGGTACTGTCTCCCAGCGGGTGCGCGGGGGTGTACCGAAAAGGGATGCTCGACGAGATCGGCCTGCTGGACGACTCCTTCTTCGCCTACGGGGAGGATGTCGATCTGGGCCTGCGGGGCCGATGGGCCGGGTATGACTGTATTTATGTGCCGGCCGCGGTCGTCCACCACAAATACTCGGCGACTACCGGCACGTACTCTCCGCAAAAGGCGTTCCTTGCGGAGAGAAACCGGCTATGGCTGCTGTTCAAGAACTTCCCGGTTGTCGATATCCTGGTTTCCCCTTTTTACACCTTCCTGCGATATTGCCTGCATCTGAAAGGCGTATTGATCGGGAAAGGTGCATCCGGAAGGTTCACCCGGGAATATTCGGCGGGGGCGCTCTTTCGGGTCATCCTGAAAGCCGAGATCGCCGCACTGCGGGGGTTGCCGGGGATATTGCGGAAACGGCGTGAAGGCAGGGAATACCGCCGCATCGGGGCGCGGGAGTTCCGGAGGTGGATTCGCCGATTCGCACTGACGGCCGAGGAAGTCGCCCTCAAAGACTGATCCTGCTCGTTTCGAGCCAGGGAGGAGACGGACGCATTGCGGAAGATCTTCACGATCCGGAACATCGATGCTCAACGGGAGCACATGTGGAGCGCCCGTCGCATCGAGGAGGAAGTCGCCGCGTGCCCACGACGCAGGATTGCCCGGTATTTCATGGACTATCTCCCGAAAGACGAGCCGATCCTCGAAGCCGGTTGCGGACTGGGAGCCTGGGTCATCTATCTGGGAGATCAGGGATTCGACATTGCAGGGATCGACAACGATCCACAGGTCATCGGGCGACTGAAGGAATGGCGCCCCTCCCTGAACGTAACCGCAGGCGACATCCGCAGGTTGCCCTATGAGTCTGGATCTTTTGGTGCGGTGATCTCTCTGGGGGTGATGGAGCACTTCGAAGAGGGGTGCGACGAGGCGATGCGAGAAACCTGGCGGGTGCTGCGGCCCGGGGGGCTCTTTTTCTTCACCGTTCCGTTAAACAATCTGTTCCGGAAAATCGTGGCTCATCCATTGCGGGGTCTCTACCTGCGGTGGAGAGGCGTCCACGGGGACAGCATCCATTTCGCGGAATACCGGTATGCGCCGGCGGAAGTGGAGCGGACGCTGGCGCGCCATGGTTTTACGACGTTCCTGACGACATGGGACGATTTTTCTGAGAAGGGGATGTCCTTGGGGATTTGGGCAGATTTTCCCCCCCTGCAGGGGAACACCTTGTATGATTTGAACGTCACCGGGAAGGTTATCGCGATCGTGCTGAACACGCTTTCGCCGTGGATCGGTTCCGCGGGCACCCTCTGCATAGCGAAAAAAACCGGGAAGGCGTGAATCCCTCTGTCCCAGGAAGACTGTGAAACCTTTCCTGTTGCCGAAGATCTCCATCGTGACCCCCTCGTTCAACCAGGGGAATTTTCTGGAAGAAACGATACGCTCCGTCCTCGAACAGGATTACCCCAACCTTGAATACATCGTCATGGACGGGGGATCCACCGACCGCAGCGTCGATATCATACGAAAATATACGGACCGGATTGCCTTCTGGGTCAGCGAGCCGGATGCCGGGCAGTCCGATGCTCTCCGTAAGGGTTTTTCCCGGGCGACGGGGGAGGTTTTCGGTTGGTTGAACTCGGACGATGTCCTCAGGAAGGGGACCCTCGAAAAAGTCGGGGAATATTTCCAACGCCACCCCAAGGTTGATCTGGTCTACGGGAATGTTGATATCGTGGATGCTTCCGGGGGGGTAATGTATACATCCTACCCCATGCTGGATATCCGCGTCCTTATCTATGAAAATCCGTTTATTCCCCAGCAGGCGATGTTCTGGCGCAGGGATCTCTACGATCGCGTCGGTGGAGTGAATCCGGATCTCCGTTTTGCGATGGATTTCGAGTTGACGGTGAGATTCCTGCTCGGTGGGGCGAGAGTCGGGAAAATTCCGGAAGTCCTCGCCAACTTCCGGATCCACCCGGGAGCCAAGTCGAGCACGATCCGAGATGTCATGCAAGCCGAGATCAACGATATACTATCCCGCCTCTGCCCAACGAAGGACGGGGCGCTGGAGAGAATACTTAAAAGAATGTATTACCGGTGCATGCGATTCTATCGGGAACCTGGCAGTTTCGTTGCGGCTCTGAAAAGCAGGTCGTTTTGCTAGCAACAATACAAAATATTCTCCGGCATTTTGGTTTTGACCGAGCGGTCAGTTATGGGATTCTTGCGAGACTATGGGGGATTATTTCCGGCCCGGTGTCGTTGCTCCTCATCGCTGTACGTTTTTCCAAGGAACAACAGGGGTATTACTTTACCTTCAGCAGTCTCCTTGGGCTCCAGATATTCTTTGAACTCGGACTCCTTTTTGTTATCGCTCAATTCGCCAGCCATGAGTTCGTTCACCTGCGTTGGTGCGATCGCGGAAGAATAGAGGGAGACCCGGTTGCAATAGGGCGCTTCACCGATCTTCTCACCAACACTACCATCTGGTTTGGTATCGCAGCTCTTCTTTTGGTGATTGGCCTTGTTCCTGCAGGATTTTATTTCTTTGGCCAGGCGAAAAGCGGCGCTGTGGATTTTTCCTGGCATTTGCCTTGGATTCTTGCCGTTGTCGGCACAGCGCTGAACCTCCTGGTCACCCCATTTTTCGCAGTGATCATGGGAAGCGGCGACGTGGTTACTGTCAACCACCGTGAGATGGTTGGCGGAATCACCAGTTCCTTCCTTGCGTGGTTGGTGATCGGGGGCCATGGGGGGCTGTACGCGGTTTTCGCGGCAACCCTCGGCAACGTATTCGTCTCCTGGTCGTATCTCATCCGGCAGAAGCCGGAACTACTGCGGCTTGTCTGGCGGGAGATATTCTTGCCTGGATCCGCCAATAAAAAGGAAGCGGCACTGTCCTGGTGGGGTGAGGTATGGCCCATTCAGTGGAGAATGGCGATTTCTTCCGGCTCGTCCTATTTCATCTTTCAGTTGTTCAACCCCATCCTGTTCCACTACCACGGTGCGGTTGTCGCCGGGCAGATGGGAATGACCCTGACCGCTGCCAGCGTCTTGCTCGGGGTCTGCTCTACGATGATCAATGCCAAGAGCCCCGAGTTTGGAAAACTCATCGCAGTGCGTGACTGGGATACCCTTGACCGCCGGTTCTCGCGAGTGTTGTACCAGTCGATCGGCATGGCAGTCATGGGTGCTCTTTGCGGGTGGGGAGCCATATGGTACCTCCAGGGTCACCACCAGGTCGGGGAGAGGTTCATCCCTGCTTCTTATGCGGCTGTTTTGCTGGCAACCGTCTGCGTCCAGATCGTCAACAGTGCCTTTGCCGTCTACCTGCGGGCTCATAAACGGGAACCGCTGATGGTTATGACCATCCTCTCGTCCATTTTTCAGGGCGCGGCAACCTGGCTATTCGGTATGTATTACTCAACGCTTGGGGTAGCCGTCGCGTACTTTTCCGTAACGACGTTTTTCATCTTTCCGTACATCTTCATCGTGTGGAAACGTTGCCGGTCCAAATGGCATGCCGCATGACACTTTCCATCGCCATGCCGATTAACAATGACGCAAGATATGAACATTGTCCCTTGTGCGCTTCGCCTGACATCGAGCGACGTGGAGAAATAAAATACGCCTCGCCGCTCATGTATTCGACTCATGAAATAGCGTTGGTGGAAACGCCCGAGCTCTGGTCCTACAGGCGCTGCGGCTCCGGTTTTACGCAGAATAGAATCCCCGAATGCGTAGCCGAGGGGTTGTACGCGCATGGAGCCGGCAGGGAACGATGGGTTGCCGAACCGGTAGTGAAGTCAAAGCATCGGGAAATTCTTGATGTGCTCGATTCGTTTTTCAAAAAAGACAGGACCGTCCTTGACATCGGCTGCAATACCGGCGAATTGCTGGACTATGCGAAGTCGAAGGGGTGCGGTACCTGCGGTGTGGAGTTCTGTCTCTCAAGCAGGGATAAACTTGCAGAGAAAGGGCATGCGTCCTTTCCGGCGCTTGAAACGGTTGTCGAATGTTACGATGTCATCACCGCTTTTGACCTTGTGGAGCATTTGTACGATATCCCCGGGTTCCTCGGCATGTGCAGGCGGAAACTGCGCAGGGATGGCGGAATCGTCCTTCTGACTGGAGATATTTCATCTCGGGGGGCGCGTCTTGCCGGACCGCGATGGTGGTACCTCGCATATCCGGAGCACATCGTTTTCCCCTCTAGGAGATATTTCAGCGACTTCTCCGGATTCACGTTGGAACGGTGGATTCCTACCTATGCTTCATTGGGATATGAACACTCACTCCTGCACTCGCTTTATGGATTTTTCTACGGAAAGTTGAAAGGTAGCTATGCGGGGCTTCCATCGCCAGGGCCCGATCATATGCTGTTGATATTGAAGAATGAATAAGTGCTTGGTCTGCCGCAATGCAGTTCGGCACTATAAGACCTTATTCGACGATCGTTATGGCTATCCCGGGCTGTTCGAGCTTGCAAAATGCGATCACTGTGGTCACATGTCGCTGCAAACAACCTTCTCGCCAGAATCCCTCACCCGGCTCTATACAGACTACTATCCCCGTTCCGCATTTCGTCCCGAGGATTACCACTCCCACAAGGAGGTCCGTGGGTTCTGGTCGTGGCTGAACGGGGAACGATGTTCCGCGTACGCTTGGGTACCTGAAAACGTACGGGTCATCGATATCGGATGCGGTTTCGGCGAAACGCTCGGTTACCACAAAGGACGTGGTTGCGAAGTGTACGGGGTGGAGGCTGATGAAAATATCCGTCGGGTCGCTGAACGATACGGATTCAACGTCCATGTAGGATTGTTCGACCCCGATCTTTACGAACCGGGTTTTTTCGATTACGTGACGATGGACCAGGTAATCGAACACGTAAGCAATCCGGTTGAATCATTGCGTGGCGTCGCCCGCATTCTGAAACCGGGGGGAGTTGCGATATTAAGTACACCGAATGCAAATGGGTGGGGTGCCCGATTGTTTGGACGTTACTGGATAAACTGGCATGCACCGTATCATCTGCACCATTTTTCCAGAAAATCCATGACAATTGCAGCGGAACAGGCGGGATTGGCACTTGAGCAGACCCGGATAATAACCAGTTCCGAGTGGCTTTTTTATCAATGGATTCATCTGGTGACTTTCCCCCGGATGGGTGTGCCTTCTCCCTTCTGGTCGTCGAATGGAAAGATTCAAGGTGGAAAACGTTTGATCATCCAGATCCTGCGGATTGTACATCACACGAAAACAAACCATCTCGTGACCCGCCTGTTCGATACACTGGGTGCAGGAGACAATTTTCTTTTTTTTCTGAGGAAGAAGTGATGGAAACACTATTCATCCTGCTTCCTGTCCACAATCGCCGCGAGATCACCCGCCGCTTTACGGGGTGCTTGATGGCGCAAACCTGTCGGAACTTCCACCTGCTCCTGATCGATGACGGTTCTACCGATGGGACATCAGAGATGGTTAAAAGTATGATTCCGTCGCTGACAATCCTGAAAGGCAGGGGAGACTGGTGGTGGGCTGGTTCACTGCAAAAGGGGTATGAATGGCTCAAAGAACGTAAAGCGCCATTGTCGGATTGTGTGCTGATTATCAACGATGATACGGAATTCGAGCCTGATTTTCTGGAGAAGGGGTTGGGCATTTTGCATAAGCACGAACGGACGCTCGTGTTAGCACATTCTTACGACAGAAGGACCAGGGAGTTTATAGATGCCGGTCGCAATGTTGATTGGCGTCGATTACAATTCAACCCGGCAATGTCGGCGGAAGAGATAAATTGCCTATCCACAAGAGGATTGTTTCTGCGTGTGTCGGATCTTATGGAAACGGGAGGCTTTTTCCCGAGAATATTGCCCCATTACCTTTCCGACTACGAATTCACTATCCGCGCCCATAAAAAAGGCCTGAAACTGTTTTCCGATCCCGAATTAAAAGTCTGGCTTGATAGCGAAACCACAGGCTATCATCAATTGGGGGAGATTTCGGTAAGCGGGTTATTGAAAAAATATTTTTCAAAGAAATCCACAATGAATCCGATGGCTTGGACAGCTTTCATCGTATTGGCGTGCCCTTGGCCTTGGAAACTTATACACTTGGTTGGCTTATGGAAAAACACCGCATTCGCATTCTTGAATTATATTATCCGTTCCATAAAACCGGCCGTGTAAAATTCTATCGATGCGGTTTGGATTTATGTTGGCAATATTCAATGAATACAGATGGTATGCACAATGGAACCTTATCACAACAGGAAGGTTATCAGGCAAAACGTGACTACTGCCCCGATATTGTTGTTTACGTACAAGAGGCTTTGGCATACACAGGAATGTGTTAAGGCATTGCGGAAAAATATTATGGCATGCGATAGCGAACTAATTGTTTTTTCGGATGGGCCAAAAAGAAGCGAAGATATTACTGCTGTCGAATCTGTACGGAAGTATATCAAGACAATTAACGGGTTTAAAAAAGTGTCTGTTGTTGAAAGACGGGTAAACCTAGGACTAGCGAAGTCCATCATTTTCGGGGTGAGCGAAGAGCTGAATATGCATGGGCGGGTTATCGTTCTTGAGGATGATCTTGTCACCTCCCCCTTTTTCTTGAAATTCATGAACGATGCGCTGGAGTATTATGAGGAAGACGAACGCGTGATCAGTGTTCACGGTTATGTCTACCCGGTACACGCACCGCTTCCGGATACGTTTTTCCTGAGGGGAGCTGATTGTTGGGGATGGGCAACATGGAAAAGGGGGTGGAACCTGTTCGAACCGGACGGGGAGAAGCTGTTGAGCGATATCCGGAATCGGAAACTGGAGAGAGACTTCGATTTCGGCGGAACCTATCCTTACACGAAGATGCTGAGAGACCAGACGAGAGGAAAAAACGATTCTTGGGCGATCCGCTGGCATGCATCAGCCTACCTGGCAGGAAAATTCACCCTTTATCCAGGCAAATCGCTTGTCAGGAACATTGGAGCGGACAACAGCGGTACCCATTCCGGTAAAACACGTGTCTATGATACGATGGTCTCCGAGAAACCCATCCGGGTGTCAACGATTCCGATCGAGGAAAACCGTTTCGCAAGGAACGAAATCGAACGATACTTCAGAAGGACGAAGCTGGGGGTGGCCGCACGCCTGGTCAACAAAGTCACGGATGTTTTCAAATGAAATCCTGATAATAAAGCGGTCGATTCCCAGAAATTCCCATGATATTGCGTATAGACTTTAAAGGAGGATTGTGGATGGCGTGGTGCAATGGTTGACCACGCGAAGAAAGTCGTGGTGATGAGATCGAATCCAAAGGATGCAGCCCTTGGGAAGATCTTGATTCCATTGTCAAAGAATTACAGAGTGGATTGTTACATATGGGATAGACAGAGAGACTTTTCCCCGTTGATCGAAAATGCGAATATAGCTTATGAAAAATGTACGATACGATCCGGATATTATAATGTATGGACTTTTATTAAAGTTTTATATTTTGATATATGGTTATTTATTAATCTGATATTTTCCCGATTTGATTACATTCATTCCATTGACCTGGATACGGGTGTAGTTGGATTTATGTTGGCGAAACTGAAGAACAAGCCCTTTATTTATCATTGCCTCGATCCTTATTACGCGAATCTTCCATCGAATTGGCCGGGATTTTTAGGTAAGTTAGCGATGCGACTGGAAAATTACATTATTACGGAATCCGATTTGTTTATCATAACGGACCATCTCCGGATGCCGCAGCATGTTGGTGCAAATCCAAAAAAGATTGTTGAGTTTCCGAACGTTCCTATCGACCTCCCAATTATGCAGAAACAAGAGGATAATGATTTTATCTTGGGTTATATCGGGTCTCTGGTGGAAGGAAGAAATTTGCTCACGATCATTAAAACCGTCGGGGAACTCGAAAATGAGGGAGTCCGTCTGGTCATTGGGGGATTTGGTCCTCTTGAAGAGACGATTAAAAACAGATCCATGAAATATAAAAACATATCTTTTATCGGATGGGTTCCATACGAGGAGGTATTGAAGTTGGAAAATTCTTTTCATGTGATGATTCATACTACGGATCCTGAAAATCTAAGTCAAAAATGGGTAAGTCCGAACAAACTCTTCGAAAGCATGGCGCTGGGTAAACCAATTATCGTGTCCGAAGGCACATTATCAGCTAAAAGAGTGGATATGTTGAAATGCGGTTTAATTGTTAAATACGGATCCGAAATGGATTTAAGGGGGGCCATATTACAACTGAAAAACAATAATAACTTGGCGAAAGAACTAGGAAGCCATGGGAATGAAGAATTTTCCCGGGATTGGAATTGGGATGTTACCGGGAAAAAACTATTAGAAGCGTACATAAATATTCGCTGATATCATGCGCGATGCATTGGAAAAAAAAGGAAAGGTTGTGAGTAGGTATTATTGTCCCGGAGATATCGCCATACTGGTTTCACCCACTGAAACTACAGGAAATCGCTCTGGCGTGATGCGATGCCTGGGCGAGTGGGGATAATTCCATGGGGTTATCCTTCCGGGATTTCATCCCTACTGCGATGTCGCAGCTTATTGGCCGACTCTCGCGACGATTTGGTTACTTCGGGAATTTTCCGTCATGGGATGATGCGATGGAATTATCCACCGGGTACGATTCCGAACGGATCCTGCAGAAAGTCAGAGACAGTCTGCTGAAGGTAAAGCGCGGAGAGGCGGTGTACGAGAGGGATTCGGTTTTGTTTGATAAGGTCCAATATTCCTGGCCTCTACTGGCCGGTCTGCTCTGGATCGCATCGCAAAAAGGAAATCGCATCAACCTTGTCGATTTCGGCGGTTCTCTCGGGAGCACGTACTACCAAAACAGGAAGTTCCTCATGCAGCTGAATGAGTTGCGATGGAACATCGTGGAGCAGAAAAGCTTTGTGGATTGCGGGAAGCGTGATTTTGAAAACGAACACCTGAAATTTTTTCACGAACTCGAGGGATGCTTTCTTGAACAACATCCCGATACGATTCTTTTTTCCAGCGCCATCCAGTATCTCGAACGGCCGTACTCCGTGTTGGGAACGGTCCGCTCGCTCGGGTTCGAATTCCTGCTTTTTGACAGGACAACCTTTATCGAACGCGGGGAGGACCGAATCACCCTGCAGAAGGTCCCGCCTGACATCTACGAGGCGAGTTATCCGGCCTGGTTTTTCAACAGGGAGAAATTCCTCGATTTTTTCTCCGCGAACTACGAACTCGTGGTCGAGTTCGATGCGCTTGCGGGAACCATCCCCCTCGGGGATTGTTTCGGGTATGACAAAGGCTTCATCTTTCGCAAGAAAGAGGCGAAATGATCGATAAAATTCTCCGCCGTCAGGAATTCGCTGAACGCCCTCCTGTGCTCCTGGACATCGGGGCGGCGGGAGAAATTCACCCGAAATGGAAACGGATTGCGCCCTACTCCGTGTGCATCGCCTTCGACGCCGACGAGCGGGAATCGGGGTTTGCAAGGAAGGGTACGGGGGCCTACAGGAAATTGTGCGTATACAATTGCATCGCATCGGAAGCACCCGCCGGAGACGCGGATTTCTACCTCACACGTTCCCCCCATTGTTCCAGTCTGCTGGAGCCGCAAAAAGACCACCTGGACGCGTGGGCCTTTTCCCATCTCTTCGAGGTCGAGCGGAAGTCCAGGATGAAGACCGTCCCCCTTTCGAAGGTGATGGAGGATGCCGCAGCGGAGAAAATCGACTGGTTCAAGTCCGACTCCCAGGGGACCGACCTGCGGTTGTTCCGGAGCCTTGGGGAGAAAAGCGTTGATCACGTCCTCGTCGCCGAGTTCGAACCTGGGATCATCGACGCCTACGAGGGAGAGGACAAGCTATGGGGCATCCTCGCCTACATGGAAAAGCGACCGTTCTGGATGGCGAATCTTGCGATCAAGGGGTCGCAGAGGATTCGGAGGGATTCCATACCGAATCATTCCAGCTATCTCGTCCGCAGGTTTGCTCCCGTAGCATTGAAGACGTCTCCCGGTTGGGGTGAGATGACGTACATCAACACCTTTCCGCCGGATGCCGAATATCTGGACAAAAGAGATTATCTGTTGGGCTGGGTTTTTTCCATGATTGAAAAACAATACGGTTTTGCGCTGGAAATTGCGTCGCGTGGTTTACGCCGTTTCGACGACCCTGTTTTCCTGGAACTGGAGGAGGGTGCCCTTGCAAGGATCCGGCTCGCCTTGCTGAAACTTCCTTTGATCGCCTCAAAGTTTATTGCAGGCAGGTTCGCGCATATCGTCCGGGAAAAACTATAATCACTTGCTGACTGCCTTGGGTTCCCGTTACCCGAGCCCGTCAGGCGGCAGGTGCCGGCAGGAGGAAACCTTGGTGGACCTGGAGCAAACGTTTTTCCACAAGAGTGTTCTCGTCACGGGGGGGCTGGGATTCATCGGTTCCAACCTGGCGCAACGCCTTGTCCGGTCAGGTGCGAAGGTCGTCCTTGTGGACAGCCTGATCCCGGAGTATGGCGGCAACCTGTTCAATATCGATGGGATCCTGGATAAAGTCCGTGTGAACATCTCTGACGTCCGGGACGAGCACAGCATGAAATACCTCGTACAAGGGCAAGACTACCTGTTCAACCTTGCGGGGCAAACCAGCCACATGGACTCGATGCAGGACCCCGACACCGATCTCGAGATCAACTGCCGTGCCCAGCTTTCCATTCTCGAGGCGTGCCGGAAGCATAACCCCTCGGTGAAAATCGTCTTCGCCAGTACCCGTCAGATCTACGGGAAGCCGGAGTATCTGCCGGTCGACGAGAAGCATCTCCTGCGCCCGGTCGACGTGAACGGGATCAACAAGATGGCGGGAGAGTGGTACCACATCCTTTACAACAACGTGTACGGAATCCGTTCTTGCGCCCTGCGATTGACCAACACGTATGGGCCTCGCATGCGGGTGAAGGACGCCAGGCAAACCTTTCTGGGCATCTGGGTCCGCCTCCTCGTGGAAGGGAAGGCGTTCGAGGTGTGGGACGGAGAGCAGTTGCGGGACTTCACATACGTGGATGACGCGGTCGATGCGTTGCTATTAGCTGCAGCGAACGATACCGGGAACGGCCAGGTATTCAACCTCGGCGGAGAATGCGCCATCAGTCTCAAGGACCTGGCATCCCTCCTCGTTGATGCGAACGGGGGTGGGGAATACAAGGTCCGCTCCTTCCCGGAAGACAGGAAGCGGATCGACATCGGGGATTATTACGCGGATGACCGGCTCATCCGGCAGGTGCTTGGCTGGGAGCCCAAGGTTCCCCTGCGGGATGGGCTTGAGAGCACCCTTGCGTATTACCGGGTGGACCTGAAGCATTATCTGTAAGGAAGGACGCATCCTCCATCTTGGAAACGATCCCCCAGACCAATCCCAAGGCGAATTACCTCGCCCACAAGGAAACCATTGACGCCGCCATCGCCCGTGTCCTGGAGAGCGGATGGTACATCCTCGGCAGTGAAGTGGCCGCCTTCGAACGGGAGTTCGCCGCGTATCTCGGGGTGAAACAGGCCGTGGGGGTCGCCAGCGGCACCGACGCTCTTTCCCTGGCTCTCAGGGCGTGCGGCGTCGGACCCGGTGACTTCGTCCTCACCGTGTCCCATACAGCTGTTGCCACCGTCGCTGCGATCGGTCTCTGCGGAGCCACCCCGGTCTTCGTGGATATCGATCAGGACGGGTACACGATGGATCCCGATCGCCTGGAAGATTCCATCAAAAGGTTCCACGGTGGGCGCCTGAAGGCCGTGGTTCCCGTGCACCTTTACGGTCACCCCGTGGACATGCGCGCCATCGCGGAGGTTGCACGTCGGTATGACCTTCGGGTCATCGAGGATTGCGCGCAGTCCCACGGGGCGACGTTCCGTGGAAAGCAGACGGGTACGCTTGGCCATATCGCCGCGTTCAGTTTCTATCCCACAAAAAACCTGGGTGCTTTGGGCGACGGCGGGCTGGTAGCGACTGATTCCCCGGAGCTGGCGGAAAAAGTCCGGCTGTTTCGGGAGTACGGCTGGAAGGAACGGTATGTCAGCGCAGTGGAGGGTCAAAACAGCCGGCTTGACGAACTCCAGGCAGCGGTTCTCCGTGTGAAACTGCCGCACCTCGACACGGAGAACGAATCCCGGCGAAGGATCGCGGCAATCTACCAATCCGTTCTTGCGGGGGTCGGACCGGTGTTGCCGAAAACAGGATCGGACGTTGCCCACGTTTTTCACCAGTTCGTGATCCGGACGCCCCGGCGGGACGAATTGAAGGCGTACCTGAAGGAGAGAGGGATCGGGACCTTGATCCATTATCCTGTCCCCGTCCACCGCCAGCCTGCATACGCGCGGCGATCGCGGGGAGGGGAACACCTCCCGAACACGGAAAAAATCGCCGGCCAGATCCTGAGCCTTCCGATGTTCCCGGAGTTGCGGGAGGAACATGCCCTAACCGTCGCCAGGAAAATCCGGGAGTGGTGCGGGGCCTAGCGAGCGACATGTACCACTTCTGTACCTACTTCGACCGAAATTACATGGCTATGGGGCTGACGCTGTATCGCTCCCTGCTGGACCATGCGACCCCGTTTACCCTGTATGTCCTCTGCTTCGACGATGCCGTGTATGACACTCTCGTGCGTCTTGGCCTGGAAAACCTTCGACCCGTTTCCCTTCGGGAGTTCGAGGAGGGCGACGATGCGTTGTTCAAGGCCAAACAGGATCGCAGTCGTGTCGAGTATTATTTCACCTGTACGCCATCATGGCCTCTCTATCTTCTGCAGCGGTTTCCCGAAATCGACCTGATCACGTATCTTGACGCCGACCTCATGTTTTACTCCAGACCCGAACCAATCTTTCGGGAGCTCGGCGACCGGTCCATCCTCATCGTCGGCCATCGTTTCCCCGAGCACCTGCGCCACCATGAAATCTACGGGGTCTACAACGTGGGGCTGCTTGCCTTTCGGAACGATCGGATCGGCACGGAATGCCTGCGATGGTGGCGCGAACAGTGCCTTGTATGGTGTTTCGACCGAACCGAGGACGGAAAATTCGCCGACCAGAAATATCTGGATACCTGGCCGGAACGGTTTCCGGGGGTCGCGGTGCTGCAACACAAGGGTGGGGGGCTCGGACCGTGGAACTGGATGAATTACAGTATACGGGATCTGGACGGCAGGCCGACGGTCGATGGTCTGCCGTTGATCTTTTTCCACTTCCAGGGGCTGAAGTTTCTAACCCGCCGTTTCTTCGACACCGGGGTCACGGCATACGGGCGGATGCCCAGGAATCTCAGGCGTTCGCTCTACACCCGCTATGTTGAATCAGTCATGGCGACGGAGCGTTGGGCCTGCCGGACGATCCCGTCCATCGAACTGATATCCCCTCGCCTCCACTCGAGACATTACAGGTGGTACACCTTTCTCCACCATCTTTTCCAGGGACAGATCATGCTGGTGCCGAACTCCCGGGCGAAGATCACGGGGGTTTGAGCGAACTGCCGGAAGAAAGCTCCCCTCGAGGGCCCTCTTATCCCTTCTTGCGGCTGGAATCGATTGTCTTGCCCAGGGGCATTCCGCCCGGTGGCATGCTCAGGTTTTTCAATAGCGCGATCTCCTGCGCCATCTTCTTGTTCATCTGGTGCAGCTTCGAGATCGCGATCGAGAAGTGGATCAGGATCAGCAGGATGAAGAGGATGCCGACCAGGAAGAGGAACGACGGCGGGTAGGCGATCCCGGCCGCGCGGGCGAGGCCGACCAGCCAGTCC
>Ga0172370_10005426_pt1 | contig 16439 bp, 9 predicted proteins | sample LakKiv5m_FD_114538 | JGI IMG/M metagenome (GOLD analysis project Ga0172370, IMG submission 114538) | Freshwater microbial communities from Kabuno Bay, South-Kivu, Congo - kab_022012_11.5m | ecosystem: Environmental > Aquatic > Freshwater > Lake | place: Democratic Republic of the Congo...
CCGCACTTCCGGCAGCGCCAGGAAGCTCTTCGCCTTCTGCAACATCAGGCCGGTCGCCTCCAGATTGGCCATTACGAACTCCTCGCGGGCGTCCGGGTTGGCCTCGGTGCGGAAGGGGTGGCAGTCGAACTCCAGCACGCAGTCCGGCGCGTGCTTCGCCACCGCCAGCATGATGTAGAAACTCTGCTTCAGGTCGCTGTTGCCGCCCAGGAAGGGGTGGTCCTGGTCGTAGCGCAGCGGCGTCTGCCCGCCCAGGTGCAGGAAGGCCAGCTTGCCGGCGGCGACGAGCTGCCCGACGGCGTGGTAACTGTTCAGCCCGGCCATGCCTTCGTGCTGCAGCAGTTCGGGATTGATCTGCACAATCTCCCGCACCTCCGCCGGCAGCATGCCGATGATGCCCAGCGCCGTGCCTACCGTGGAGACATAGATGTCGCCGCGCGGCTCGTTCGGCTTCGGCTCCAGGCTGATCTTCACGTTGTAACCCTGCCGCCGAATGTAGCGCGCGGTGATGCCCACCGCGTCTGCGATGCGCTCATAGGCGGCCTTCGCGTCGATGAGGGCGTCCACTTCGCTGCCGTCGCGCCCCAGCCAGAAGGTGATCCAGCTCGCGCCGAATTCGTGGGCCATGTCCGCGGCAAACAGCATCTTCTGCAGGCTGGCCTTCCGCACGCGCTTGTCGTTGCTCGTTACGCTGCCCGCGCGCACTACCGGGTGATGGAACAGGCACGGCGTATACATCCACACCTTCACTCCCGATTCGCGCAGGCAGCCTTGCAGCGCCTTTAATCGCGTATCGAGCGCCTTCGGATCGGTGGTGACCCACGGGTCCAGCCCTACGTCGATGTCGTGCAGCGAGATGCGCGGTACCTTCAATTTGCCCAGCAGCCTGATGGCGTCTTCCGCCTCGAAGGCTGCGCGCACCGGCGCGCCGAACGGATCCGAGCCCTTGTTGAGCAGGTCCCAGATGCCGAACGATGAGCGGCCTATGACGCTGTCGATCAGGTTTTTACGATATTGAATCATCCCTTGCCTCCGTAGAATCGAGTTTTGAGTTAAGCTGCAGTCCGATGTGTCGGACAGTCCGACCCGAAAACCCGGCAGCCTTACCGCTATTTTCGTTATAGTTAACAAAATGCCTGCCGATTCTTTGTGAAATCGGCAGGCTTTTGTACGAGATTCCGGCGGTCATTCCGCCGGGGTGAAGTCCTCTTTTCCGGCTCCGCATTCCGGACAGCACCAATCGTCGGGCAGGTCCTCGAAGGTGGTACCGGCCAGGATATCGTTGTCCGGATCGCCGAACTGCGGGTCGTATAGATACCCGCACAGGGTGCATTCGTATCGATTCATGAACTAACTCCTTGAGAAAGGTGACAGACCTACTCCGGTGCGCGGAGTTCCAGGTTGGATTGTTGCAGCGCTTCCGCCACCCGGCCTCCGAGCGCAAAGCACCGGGCAAGGGCATCGGCATCGGGAACGTATTTTACCTTGACGACGTCACTGATGAGTTCGACTTTCATGGCGGCCAGCGTTTCGTTGATATGGCCCACCGCCTCTCCGCTCCACCCATACGAACCGAAGGCCGCCCCCACCAGGCCGCGCCGCTTGAGGCCGCGCAGGTAGGTCAGGATGTCGGCAACAGAGGGGAAGAGATTATTATTCAGCGTCGGCGAGCCGACCAGCAGCGCGCCCGCATCCAGTAATTCGGTGGCGATTTCGCTGCGGTGGAACGCGTTCAGCGGCATCAGCATCGCTTTGGCGCCGCCGGCAATCACGCCTTCGCAGATGGCGCGCGCCATCTGCGCCGTGCTCTCCCACATGGTATCGTAGACGATGACAGCCTTGTTCGACGGCGCCTGCCGCGCCCAGCGCTGGTAATCCTCGATCACCGCCGCGATCCCGCTTCGCCGGACGGGTCCATGGTCGGGGGCGATCATATCGATCGCCGGCAGCAGATCCGGCAGTTTCTCCAGCAACCGGAGTACCAGGTGAGAATAAGGCAGCAGGATGTTGGCGTAGTATTTTTCCGTCTCGTGATGGAGCAACGCGACATCCAACTCGTCATCGAACCGCTCCGAACTTGCCAGATGCATTCCGAAGGCGTCGTTGGAAAAGAGCAGCGCCTCCTCTTGCAGGTAGGTAAACATGCTGTCCGGCCAGTGCAGCATGCGTGTTTCGTAGAAGGTGACGTTCAGGTTGCCCAGGCTCAACGACTCGCCGTCCTTGACCGGGGTAATGGTGTCGGTGAGATGGAAATGGTCGGCCAGCGCCTTCACCCCCAGCGGAGAGGCGTAGACGGCCTCCGGCTCGACCGCCCGCATGACGGCGGGCAGCGCTCCGGAATGGTCCATCTCGGCATGGTTCGAGATAATGTAGTCGATTTTCGCCGGGTCGATGATTGAAGCGATGCGCGCCATCATCTCGTCCATGAACGGCGCCTTCACCGTGTCGATCAGCGTGACTTTATCCGCCAGGATGAGGTAGGCGTTATACGTCGTGCCATGTTCGGTGGCATACCCGTGGAAATCGCGCAGGCTCCAGTCTACGGCGCCCACCCAATAAACATGCTCGCTTATCCTGACTGCCGGAAACGGCGTCTGATTCTGCTGTGTTTCATGTGCCATGATAATTGTCGCCCGCGGTATCTGCCGCGTGGTGAGAAGTTATCATTCCGGCTCGCGCTCTGTCAAGGGAGAGGAGTGAAATAAGTGGCGAGCGGCGCAACTCGCCACTCGCCACTAAACTTATACCAGCCCGGCAGCGACCGCCACCTGTGGCGGAGTAAAAACGCGCGCTGCCAGTTCGCGGTCGATCATGAACAGGCCGTTGCCTTCGCCGCCGATCAGCTTCAACTGGCGCACCACGGCGTCGGCGCTCGCTTCCTCTTCCACCTGCTCATTGACGAACCAATCGAGGAAGGTCACGGTGGCGTGATCTTTCTCCTTCATCGCCAGGTCCACCAGCTTGTTGATGCGCGCCGTAACCTTTGTCTCATGCTCGTAGGCATCCGAGAACGGTTGGGCCGGATTGGGCCAGCCGGTGGGCGGGCCTTCTATCGGCAGCAAGATCGCCTGCCCGCCGCGCGTATTCACGAAGGTGTAAAACAGCATGGCGTGAATCAATTCTTCCCGCGCCTGCACCTGCATCCAGTGCGCGAAACCGGGCAGGTTCAACGACTGGTAATACGACGACATCGACAGATAAAGATAAGAGGAATACAGCTCGGCATTCACCTGATCGTTGATCGCCGCCTGCATTTTCTCACTGATCATAAGATTTCTCCTTTGCCGGAGCGCGGGCTTCCAGCCCGCGCGTCTACAGCTTATCGGATCGCGAGCTTCCAGCCCGCGTCTTCAAATATACTCACGGGCAGGATGCCCGCGCTCCGGCCGGTTACCAGTTCTCGCCGAGTACCTCGAAATACGCCTGCGGGTGGGTGCAGGCCGGGCAGACCTTCGGCGCCTCGGTTCCTTCGTGAGTATAGCCGCAGTTCCGGCAGCGCCACACCGTCGGCTGCTCCTTTTTGAAGACCGTGCCCCTCGCGATATTCGCCGCCAGCTCGCGGTAGCGCTTTTCGTGCTGCTTTTCCGCCACGGCGATGGCCTGGAAGGCGGCGGCAATGCCGGTGAAGCCTTCCTCGCGCGCAACGGAGGCGAAGTCGGGGTAGATGCTGCCCCATTCGTGCAGCTCGCCGTCGGCGGCGGCCGTCAGGTTCTCCAGCGTGCTGCCGATCACCCCGGCCGGGAAGGTCGCGGCGATCTCGACGTCGCCGCCTTCCAGGAATTTGAAGAACCGCTTGGCGTGTTCCTTTTCCTGGTCCGCCGTCTCCAGGAAGGCATCGGCGATCTGCATGTAGCCCTCCTCGCGCGCCTTGCTCGCGAAGAAGGAATAACGATTGCGCGCCTGCGATTCGCCGGCGAAAGCCATCAGTACCAGCTTTTCGGTCTGTGTCCCGCGCGGGGACGTGGGTTTTACGGTCATACGAGCCTCCTCACAGGTAAGTATCTTGCCTGACATAGGTGAAAAACGTCGAGGGAATGCGTTAATGACGTTCGAAAAATTCTTAACGAGAATTATAAAACCATATGCTGCCTGTCAATCGCTTGTCTGATGTAGAATGCCCCAATTCAATGAGAAATAACGAAGGCATTGTAGGAAAAATATGACATTCACTCCTCCTGAAGAAACCGAGCCGGAACCAATGAATGAGTGCAGCGGCGAGTTCACGGTATACGCAAGGTTGACCGTTGAACAGGTACTAATTCTTTAATCCTGAGTGGTCTGGCTCGGAAACCCCCGGCTCTGCCATGCCGGGGGTTATCGCGTTATGCTGCTCGTTCGCCGGTAAAACCATGGTGATGGTCAATCCGGCGCCGGGCGTCGAATCAGCGCGAACTTCCCCACCGTGGAAACGGATGAATTGATAGGTCAGCGCCAGACCCATGCCGGTGCGTCCCGCTTTGGTGGAATACAGCGGCTCGAAGATGCGCAGCAGCTCTTCCTGCTGCACGCCGGGGCCGGTATCGGAAATGCGGCAGACCAGGTTATTGCCCAGCGCGCCCAGCACCACGGTAAGGTCGCCGCCGTCCGGCATGGCCTGCACCGCGTTTACCAGCACGTTCATCGTCGCCTGGTAAAGCTGGTTCATCACGCCCATCACCGCGGGCAGATTGGGCGCGCAGATGAAGTGAACGCGGATGTTCTGCTTCTCACATTCCGGTTGAATGATATCCAGCAGGCGCTGAATTACTTCGATGAAATTTACGCTCTCGCGCTCCGTCGAAGGCTTGCGCACCATGTCGAGCATCTGCCCGACCAGCCAGTTGATTCGCTCAACCTCGTGCACTACGGTGACGCTGAATTCCTTGCGGAACTCCATGTCGTCGTATTTGTCCGGCAGCAGGTGGGCGAAGGTTTGGATCGGTACCAGCGGATTCATGATCTCGTGCGCCAGGCTGGCGGCCATGGCGCCCATCGAGCTGTACCGCTCGGCCTGCATCTTCACCTGCTGCAGTTTGTGTATGGCGGACAGGTCGCGAAAGACCAGCAGGTGGCACGGTTCGGTCTCTCCGCTCCGGGTGAACGGAGTGATCGAAAAGAGCACCGGAATAACCTCGCCCGATTGCCGCGTCATCAGCGTTTCCTGCGGTTGATCTCCGGTTACCTCAAACGGAACCCCGAACCGCATGCACTCGCGGATCGGCTTTCCCAGGGCGTTGCTTGCCGGCACGCCGGTGATCTCCTCCGCCGCCCGGTTGAAGGTGATGACCTGCTGCCGCGGGTCGATGGCGATGACCCCGTCCTGCATGATGTGCAGCAGGCGGGCATGATATTCATTCATCACCTTCACTTCGTCGAAATGACGCACGTTGTCCAGCGCGATGGCCGCCTGCTTACCGAGAATGCGGAGGAAACCCAACTCGTCGGTCATATACATTTCGCCCGATTGCTTCTCGCGCAGCAACAGCACCCCGCATAATCGCTGCCCGGCGATGAGAGGAACGACGACAGCCACCTCCCACCCGATCAGTTGCTTTCCCAGCGCATGCCAGGGTTCCGGCTGGCGGATCAGATCCTCCGCCAGTATAACCTCATCCGTCTGCAGCAGATAGTCGCGCATAATGGCGGATTCCGGCGGCAATCGGCGCAGCACTTGCTCCCATACCCCGAATTCGGTTACCCGCGTCAGCTCATCGTCGAGACCGGGCAGAAAAACCGCCACACCAAGCGGCTCCACCGCCCCCGCCGCCTCCGCCAGCACGCTGGCGATCTCGTTCTGGTCGCGCGCGGAGGTCAGCGCATGCGAGGCGGCGCGTAAATACATGTGGTAATCATACAGTCCCGTCTGCAGCAGCCGCCGTTTAAGCATCTGCGCGATCAGCTTGTGCGCCGGGCCGAATGCCAGCGCCAGTAGGAATGCGGCAATGAATATTCCGAGACGCGACGGCAGAAAATGGGGCGTTACCCGTTCCAGCCAGGGAATGGCTGCCATGAACAAAAGCGCGAGCATCCCCAGGGAGATGAAGTAGGCAAGTCCCTCGCGCAGCACGACCTTGATATCGGGCAGGCGGTTGCGAATGATGCTGACCGTCGTCGTGGTAGCGACGAATACGGCGGCGATGAGCGGACCGTAAAGTGTATAACGGGTGGTATGATATACGCCGGGGATTATGATGATGAGGATGATGCCAGCAAGGCTTAAACCGGCAAAGCCGAGTAAAATATAGCGAATCTGCATGCGGGCAATGCCATGCGCCTTCTTGCCTTTATCGAAGAGGTGAGCCGCGGCGGCGAATGATGTGATTGCCAGCCATGCGCCGAATGGCAACAACAGCGAACCTACCTCCGTCTCGATCCAGTATGGATGAAAACGGAGCCGCTCGACCAGATTCGGAGTCCAGGCCAGGTAGAGCCAGGGTATGCCCAGGGCGGCAAGTATGGCGCCGATCTTGCGAAAGCTTGGCGAGGGAGCGGGGAAATTCACGCAAAACCATATCCAACTCCACGCCATGAAGACGGCGATAACAAAGGCTGCCTGCGCCAGTCGGAGCCCGACCGTCTCACCCCAATACGGTTGCATCATTCCGATGCAGGCGGTCCAGCAGGCAATACTCAGTACGTACCAGGCGAGATTACGCCCCGCCGGGTAGGCGCGCGTCCGCAGCAGGATCAGCACGACGAGCGCTAACTCATAGAGAGTCGCCAGTATCAATAAACCCTGGACAAAATACATCGTTTAATGCTGCTTCGCCACGATATTGACTAGCTTTCCCGGCACCACGATGACTTTTTGCACGATCAACCGGCCTATGTGGCGGCGCACGGTCTCCGACTCCAGTGCCAGGCGCTCCAGGGTGTCCCGGTCAGTGTCAACCGGCACCGTTAATTTATCCCGCAATTTACCGTTGACTTGTAGTGGAATTTCCATTGTTTCTTCCGCGGCCGCCGTTGCATTGTAAACGGGCCACGCTTCCAGCGCCAGCGGCGCATCGTTGCCGAGGGCTTCCCAGATTTCCTCGGCGATGTGCGGCGCGAAGGGGGAAAGCAGCCGCGTCATCATCTCGACTGCCTCGCTCCACGGAATGTTGATGTCGTCGTAGGCCTCCGCCGTGTTCGGCGTGAAGGCGTTCATCTCGTTGAGCAGCTCCATCATCGCCGAGATGGCGGTGTTGAACTGGAAGCGCTCGATGTCCGCCGTTACGCGGTGAATCGTCTGGTGCGTCTTGCGGCGCAGCGCGCGGCCCAGCTCCCCCTGATCCATTACCTCGATAGTCCGCCGCCATTCCTCCCGGTAGGCATCCCGGTAGGTTGCCACGTTGCGCCACAGGCGGTTCAGGAAGCGGTTGATGCCGTCGATGCCCGGCGGCACGGTATAGGGTTTGCCGGTCTCCGGATCGATGCCCCACTCCGCGCGCTCGCCCGCGGGCGCCATGAAGAGGATGAACAGCCGCGCGGCGTCGGCGCCGTATTGGTTTACCACGTCGTTGGGCGGCACCGCGCCCGAGCGCTTGGACATCTTCTTACCGCCCGCGGTGACGATGCCCTGGTTGAACAGGCGGGTGAACGGCTCGTAGAAATCCAGCATGCCCAGGTCGTGCAGCGCCATGGTGAAGAAGCGCGCGTAGATCAGGTGCATGGTGGCGTGCTCGCGCCCGCCGATATACTGATCTACCGGCATCCAGTAGCCTACCTCATTCGCGTCGAACGCCTGCCCGGAAAGATCCGGCGAGCAGTAGCGCAGGAAATACCACGAGGAGTCGACAAAGGTATCCATGGTGTCGGAATCGCGCCGGGCGGGACCGCCGCAGTTCGGGCATGCCGCGTTCATGAAGGTTGTGCTGGTGGTCAGCGGCGACTCGCCGCCGCCGGTAAATTTCACGTCTTCCGGCAGCAGCACGGGCAGATCGCGCTCCGGCGCCGGCTGCATGCCGCACTTCTCGCAGTAGAGCATGGGGATGGGCGTGCCCCAGTAGCGCTGGCGGCTGATGCACCAGTCCCGCAGGCGGTAATTAATGGTGCGGTGGCCGATACCCTTCGCCTCCATGGTGTCGGCGATGCGCTCCCAACCCACGTCGCTCGGCAGTTCGTCGAACTCGCCGGAGTTCACCATCATCCCCTCCGCCTCGAAGGCGGCGTTCATCAGGTCGGGATTGAGGTCGGCGCCCTGCGGGGCGATCACGATGCGCACCGGAATATCATATTTGCGGGCGAACTCGAAGTCCCGCTGGTCGTGCGCGGGGACGGCCATGATGGCGCCGGTGCCGTATTCCATCATTACGTAATTCGCCACCCAGATTGGCACGCGCTCGCCGCTCAGCGGGTTGAGGGCATACGCGCCGGTGAAGGCGCCCTGCTTCTCCAGCTCGGTGGAAGTGCGGTCGATCTCGCTCATCTTCGCCACCGACTGGCGCAGCTCTTCCACCTGGCGCTGCTGCGCGGGCGTGGTCAGCAGGTCTACCAGCGGGTGCTCCGGCGCCAGCACCATGAAGGTGGCGCCGAACACGGTGTCCGGGCGCGTGGTGAAGACGGTCAGCCTGTCCTCGAGCCCCTCGATCTCCCAGGAGAATTCCACGCCTTCGCTGCGCCCGATCCAGTTCTTCTGCATGGCGATCACGTCGTCCGGCCACTGCAGGTCCGCGTGGCCCTCCAGCAGCCGGTCCGCGTAGCGGGTGATGCGGAAGTACCACTGCTCCATCATCCGTTTCGTCACGCCGGCGCCGCAGCGCTCGCAGGCGCCATTCGCCACCTGCTCGTTCGCCAGCGCCGTCTGGCACTCCGGGCACCAGTTCACGGCGGATTTCTTCTTATATGCCAGGCCGGCGTTGTAGAGCTGGATGAAGAGCCACTGGTTCCACTTGTAATAGGCCGGCTCGCAGGTGATTACCTCGCGCGTCCAGTCGTAGCTGTAGCCCATCGCGCGGAACTGGCTTTCCATGTTGGCGATATTGATGAAGGTCCACTCGCGCGGGTGCACGCCGCGCTTGATGGCGGCGTTCTCCGCGGGCAGCCCGAAGGCGTCGAACCCGGTGGGGTGAAGAACGTTGAAGCCCTGGTGCAGCTTGAAGCGCGCCACCACGTCGCCGATGGTGTAATTGCGGATGTGCCCCCAGTGCAGGTCGCCCGACGGATACGCAAACATATCGAGGAAATAGAACTTCGGCTTCGCGTTCACTTCCGTCTCGAACAGCCGCGCCTCCGCCCAGCGCTGCTGCCACTTCGGCTCGATCTCCCGCGGGTTGTACCGTTCACTCATCTCAGCGGCCATCTTCCCATCCTTTCACGCTCTCAGTATAGGAAGCGGCACGGGGTGATGTCAACGCGAAAGAGTGACAGGCCGTCACTGCATGGGCAAATCCAGCGCCTCCAGCAATCCCGCCGGTATCTCCGCCCCCCATAACTGCCCCAGCCCGGTGCGGTCGGAGTTGAAGATGACGAAGCGGTTGTCCGGCGTCATATAGGCGTGCGGGTGGCTGTGCTGTGCACTGGTACAGGTGGCGCCGGAATCGCAGATGGGCAGCAGGCGGCCCGTGGCGATATTGCCGATGTAGAGCCTGCCATTAGAGATGTCGTCCGCCAGAAAATACCTGCCGTCCACGGACGCGGAAATGTGCATGAACGGCAGGCCTTTCCACAGCAGCCGCGACTGCTCGTCGCCGGGCGCGGCCAGGTGGATCTCCCCGCCGCCGGTCGTCAGGATGACCTTGCCGGTATCGCCTACCCAACATTCATGTCCGGTCACCCCCGGTGTGTGCGGCTTGCCCACCGGCAGCATGCGCGGGTTTCCGCCGTCCTTGTCGATCACGTAGAGCTTCGCCCCCTCCTCGCCGACCAGGGTGATGATGTTGTCCTCTTCGTCGATCACGCAGCCGCAGTTGAGCTGCACGAGAATATCCTCCCCCTTCCCCGGCTCGAACTGTGGGTGGGGGTTGCAGGTGTCCTCATGCTCGTGGAAGACTTCCCACGTACCGCGCCGCAGATCCACGCGAAACAGCCCCCAGACTTGCGTGTTCACGCGGAAGTTGCGGATGTAATACCGCTCGTCCGGCGAGATGCTGCCCACCGGGTAGCGGGTGTCCGGGCATTTCCGCATGTCGAAGACTTCATCCAGCTCGAACGTCTTCAGGTCCAGCCGCATCAGCACCTGGTCGGAGGCTGTGCCCGTCCCGGTGAAATACAGCGCGTCGTTGAACAGGTTCGAAGTGGGGTAGCCGGTGAGCGAAGCATTGACCGCCGCCACCTCGCCCTTGCGCAGATTGCACACCCACAGCTCCTCCCCCGGCATCCTCCCCAGCGCGTTGCGCAGAAAGGCAATAACCGACCCATCGGCGGAGGTGTAGCGCTCCTCACAGTAGATATCATGGCTGATCAGCGCCGCGCTGGTGAGCTGGTGCATTTGCGCGCCCACGTTGGGATCGGTCCCGCGCTGGACGACTTCGGGGTACCAGTGCAGTTTTAGTTTCATCGTTGCTCCTCGGAATTGAACCAGAGACACAGCGGCACGGAGACAATTCATTTGGTATTGAGTATGGGCTTAACACAGGACAAGGGAACGTTCACATTCTCTGCCTTGTTATTTCGCTCTACAGCGTTTGCCCCCTCTTCGATCATCACCCCGAAGATGCTGTCTTTTGCATAATTACCCTCGACAACGATGCCGGCGTGGTTAATCGGCCAGTCGGTCACTTTGCCGTCCGGATGAGTGCGGATGAAAGTAGTCTTGATGACAATGCCGGAGTTGTCGCGGGTGCAGTTGTTGCGGGCGATGTAGCCGAGGATGTCGTAACCCTCCGTCGTGCAGTCGTAAGCCGCGCAGCAGGGGATGCCGATCACGCCGTTGCCGTAGGCTTGCAGCGGATCCTCGGCGGTCGGGCAGGCCCAGCCGCTGGAGGTGATGTTGTTGATTACGCTGCTGAACGCCGCTCCGCCCCACACCTTCTGATCGGCGTCGATGCGCACCGACCACACCTGGATGTAGCCGCCCTTGACGCGGTTGCCGTCGATGACGATGTCGTTCGAGCAGCCCCAGAAGATCATGTTGTCGCCGTTGCCGGTGATGGTGTTGTCCGTCACCACGATGTTGTGGAAGGGCGTGGGCGCGGTGAAAACGATGTCGCTCGTATCGTCCGGCGCCGCCGTCCACGGGCGGTTGATGGTGATGCGGTCGCCGTCGCGCTTCACGATGCGGCGCATCTGCCCCACCCCGCGGCCTTCCACGATGTCCAGCACGGCCCCTTCCAACCACTCGTTTTTCACCTCGCCGGTCGGATCAACGATCTCCGCGGTGGTCGGGCCAAGCATTTTGACCGACGGCTCCTTCCAGCGCGCCATCCACAGGTGGAAACCGAGCATCTCGGCGTCATAATTCGCCTCGATATCGTGGATGTGGTTGCGGGCGACGTGCAGGTTCTCGCCGCCGTAAATGAAGTAAAAGAGGTCGCGCGCCATAATGGAGCGGGCAAAGATATCGTTCTCCTCGGCGATGATCTCGCGGCAATAGGAGCCGTCGATCTTCGCGCCGTCCGCCTCCCAGATCAGTTTGGCGATGCAATACAGCGCGTGGCCGGAGGCGCCCGCCCCCAGCCGGTTGCGCGAAACGCGGGCGAAACGCGACCCGGCCAGCATCACGCACGAGCCGCCGCCCAGCACCTCGTTGTCCTCGATCACGATGTCGTCGCCGCGCAGCAGGATGGACTCGAAGCTGGATTTTGAATCTTGGTGTGCGCCGCGGATGACAAACTCCTGCATCTTCGCGATGTATTCGTTGTCGCTCCGCCGGTCGTGATGCTCCAGCAGGCTCTGTGATAATCCGCACCGCCGTATAGTGATATTGCGCGCCCGCGTCTCCGACCAGTTGAAGCCATGGGCGAAAGCCTCCTCGCTCGTCTGCGCGATCAGCGTCGGCGCGACGATCAGCAACGGGGCGTAGATGCTGTGCAGCGCCAGGTCCTCCACAGTGAAGTCGCGGTCGCCGGTGATGAAGACATATGGTCCCTCTCCGCCGATCATCGCGCCCTGGATCAGCGTGCGCTCGCTGCCTACTCCGCGCATTACTGTTCGCGGCGGCAGCGCGATGGTCTCACCGATCAGGTAGCGGCCCGCGGAAAACTCCAGCACCCCGCCGCCGTTCGCCGCCAGCGCCGCCAGCGCCCGCTGAATCGCCGCATCGCTTGTCCCACGACCAACCGGAAACGCCTCTCCCTCCGCCAGGGATCGCGCTTCCCCCGCCTCGGTGTAATCGTCCACGCGGAATACCTCGCCCGGCCACGCCTCGTTCGCCCGCACCGTCACCCGCAGCGCCGCCGACCACCCGTATGCACCGCCCAGCCCGTTGTGTGCATACAGGTCGTATTCACCTTCCGGCAGGATGGCGGGAATATGGCAGTGCGCCTCGTATGCGCTGGAGCAGGCCGCCGGGATGTCGATGTACCGGTTCTCCCCCACCCGCCTGGCGACGATGCGTGTTTTCCCCTCCAGCAGCCCGCCGAAGCTGACCGGCTCCGCCGGGTCGGCTGTCGGATAATTATCCGCGCTCACCAGGTTGCGGCCCTGCAGCCGCAGCTCCTCCCCCGGCGCCGCGTGCGATGGAAAGGCCCAGTCCAGCCGCGGCGCGTTGACCGGCGTGAAGTCCGGATCGAGGCGCGGTTCCAAATGAAAGGCCCACACGCTGTACGCCACCGCCGGCATCTCTACCGTCAGGCACTCTCCCGTCCGCTGTATCACCGGCAGCTCCAGCGTCCCCCGGTGCTCCCGCGTGCCCCCGTCCCCCGGAAAGCGCGACGCCCTGTTCTCCAGCGGCGTGGCGTAAACCCTCGTCCCCGCCGTCGCCCCGCCCACCGTCAACACCGCATACATGCCCGGCAGCGCCGGTTCCATGACGTGCGTGATCGCCTGAACCTGTTCCATGCGGAAAATACCTCACTCTGCAATTCATTTACGCCGGCGTCAGTGCGGCGTAGCGGGACGGTGAAATAACAGTATTGGAGACACAATTCAGACACCATACTGATATCTGTTTGCCGAATAGAAAATCCGAATGGTGTCCCCCAATATCTCTCTCTTACAACGCGCCAGTCATCGTCGCGCTGGTGACTAGCGGTAGGGGGCCGCCGGTTGGACTCCATACCTGCACGGTGTAGGGCGGTTCGCCGGTCTCCGCCGTGATGGTAGAGGTGAGGATCTCCTCGTTGTTCTTCCGGTAGGTCAGGCGCTTCCCGTCCACCTCCAGAGCCTGCTCGTCGCGCGCGGAATAATCGAGCTCGTCGGGAAATGCCGCCTTGCCATGCTCCTCCAGATAGAGCATGGCGTCGCGTCCGTGCATCATCATCGCAATGCCGGTCACGATATCCTTGACATCGCTCTGGCAATTCGCGGTTTTCGCTTTACGGCGTACCCCCATGAAGGCGGGAACGGCAATGCTGGCGAGGAGGGCGATAATGGCGATGACGATCACCAACTCGAGGAGGGTGAATCCAGAACGACGCGCGGGCATGCGATCCCCCTTCCGGCCAGCGCCCGGCGGGAGCACCGGCGCGCGGTCGCAATCATGTCCGGTTAACCGCAAATGTAACCGTCAGAAGGCGCCCCCTGAACGGTTACCGGCATCGAAAAATATTTATCATATCAATAATATCGCTAACATTGTTAGCCGTATTCTCCGCCAGATTAAGAACACATTAAAATAAGGAAATGCGTAAAATACAGGGGGACAGGTGACAGCGCCGATGAAAACCGGCGATAGACAGCGGGTATGAGCCGCGTGATACATTGACTACAGAGTCACTTTGGCCAAGGGTTACTATGGCGACATACGTTGGGACACCATGCACGAGCTAGCCAACAAATGGCTTCCCCGTCCACATATCTTGCACCCGTATCCCGGCAGTCGCTAGCCGTTCGACCCGAGGGAGGAGCCTTGTGCGGTAATGCCGCTCGCTGGAATCTGTGCAGGGGGGTCGTAGTGGAAACACTACGATTCCTACTGCGACTTCGAGCAGCCGCTCCGCCCGCACGATCACTGGCATATCGACATCTCTTACTTGAACGTCAGCGGCAGTCCGCGAAATACGCGCTGTCTAACGCCAGGCAACGCGCGAGGCGGTTATTGCACAGCTAAAGGCATCAGGAGTACAATTACAGGTAGCCTGACCGGAGGATAAGGCAACGCAGGGGTGCGACCCGAGCGCCGGAGCAGGATTGAAGACCGAAATAGAGTGACTCTACATCAAACCTGTCAGGTCACCCCCCACTTCGGTCTTCAGCCAAAAAGCAATAAACCCAAAGGGTTAACTAAAGACGGCTAGACTCTCCAGTTTACGCTGAACCAATACAGCCACCGTCGGCGATTTTGCTCGGTTCACCTGATGAGGAGACGTAGACGGGGCGGGGTAGTCATACCTTGCCCCGTTTCATTTTTTATCAGTAATATCTGCAATACAACTGACTATGAATTGTATACATTTACAGGCTTATTTTTCAAATATATTGCAATATCTTTATTGTTTCTTAACAAAGTCGAACATCAAATTCTCTTCATCAAGCGCAAATAATACTTTTATAGTTAACATTTACCCCCTAAAGATTAAATAAGTATAAAGATGGCTAAAACTGGAAAATGCCTATTGACACCTGGGAATTCGCTCGCTACTCTAGAAAAAATAGCGTTTTTACCGCATGGTAAGCAGCTTATATGACTCTTCTCATGCGGTTTCTATAAAAAACAATACCTTTCGTTCACCCGGCCTGCGATGGCGCAACCGAGGCAGCGAATCGATCACCGCGAGATATAGACGGCAGGTTCGTCAATCTGCCCGGCGGTGGCATCCGAGGTAGGACGCGTAAAATATAATCCGATCAAGTCAAAGTAACAGTAGTACGCCTCTTCTGCGCTTCGGGCTCCGCCGGTGAACCGGAAAGGAGCGGGTCATGCGCGGCATAGTTCGGGGTTTCATCGTAACCTTCCTGCTTGGCCTGGGTCTGGCCGCCTGGTCTAATCCCAGCGTCGTTTGGGTAGATGCTCAATGGACGGGTGCGGGGGACTGTGGTGGGCACACCTGGCAAACGGACGCTTTCAACACTATTCAAGACGGTGTCGATAATGTTGATATTTATGGTGTTGTTTGGGTAGCCCTGGGAACCTACGAAGAATCCGTCACCCTGCCGAATCCCGTGCTGTTACTGGGTCCGGGAGCTAAACTCGATCCGAACGATCCCACGCAATTGCTTCCCACCGACATCGAGTATATGTTCGCCCAGGGTCTGCCGGTCCTCACCCCGCCGCCGCTCATCATGAACTCTGATATCATCATCAGCGGCATCCGCATGGAGGGGGAGCTTGACCTCGAACAGGGAACGCTTCCCGAATTCCTCGAAGGGATGGAGGGATTGCTGGAAGAGGAAAATGAACCTCCCACCGCGGTAAACGACAGCTACACCGATCTCACCGAGGATACGCTTTACATAAAATCCGCGCCCGGCGTGTGCGCCAACGATCTGGACGACGGCTTGCCGGATGGAATGAAATTTTCCATTCTCATCTCCGGTCCATCGCACGGCACGCTGGTCTTTTGGGGTTCGCAGGGTGGCTTCCAATATGACCCCGACGACGACTACACCGGCCAGGACAGTCTTACCTACAAGGTAGGCGACGGGGAATATCAATCCGCGAACACGGCGACAGTCTCGTTGACCATAGGTGCGGTTAACGATCCCCCCGTCAATACCGCCGTCCCCGTCATCTCCGGTACGGTCCAGGTGGGACAGCAGCTTTCCGCCTCCTCCGGCGCCTGGAATGACGATAAGGACAATCCCAATCCCGGCACTCCCCTCAGCTACGGCTACCGGTGGCGGCGCGCTACTTCCACCGGCGGGCCGTGGTCTGACATCACCGGCGCGACCAGTTCCACGTATACGCTTACCGGCTCCGATGCCGGCAAATATGTACTCGTGCACGTGACTGCTACCGATTGCGGTACTCCCACGCCGGGGCAGAGCGCCACAGCGGACAGCAGCTATGTCACCGTCCCCGCCGAGAACCATCCGCCGGTCATCGCCCAGGGCGCCTCCGTCTCCACCTCGATGGATGAGGACGGCACGTTTACACCGCCCACGATCACCGCCTCAGATCAAGATAACGATACGCTCACCTGGTCGAAGACCAGCGGGCCGAGTCACGGCAGCGCCGGCGTAACCGGCACGGGAACCAGCCCCACCGTCACCTATACCCCCACCGCCAACTACTTCGGCACCGACAGCTTCGTAGCGCAGGTCTCCGACGGGCATGAAGACGGCACGGATTCCATTACCATCTATATAACGATCATCTCCGTCAACGATCTGCCGGTGGCCATGCCGGACGAATACTATGCCTTCATGAATACCACGCTGACGGTTAGCGATCCGGGAGTGCTGGATAACGATACCGACATCGAATCCGATCCGCTCAC
>Ga0172370_10005428_pt1 | contig 16436 bp, 12 predicted proteins | sample LakKiv5m_FD_114538 | JGI IMG/M metagenome (GOLD analysis project Ga0172370, IMG submission 114538) | Freshwater microbial communities from Kabuno Bay, South-Kivu, Congo - kab_022012_11.5m | ecosystem: Environmental > Aquatic > Freshwater > Lake | place: Democratic Republic of the Congo...
CCGCCGCACATCGACTGGCAGATCTCGCGCGTCTCGGCGATGGTCTGGTCCAGGTGCTGGTAGCAGTACTGCTCGCACATCAGCGCGTCGACCACGCATACGCCGATGGCGCCCGTGGGGCACTTGGGGTCATCGGACCAGCTGTCGGCGCCGCCCTCGCAGCCGGCCTTCGCGGCGGCCCGGTACGAGCTCTCGCCGCAGTAGATCATGCACTCGATGAGCGTCTCCCCGGAGACCAGCGAGCACGAGCCCAGCTTGTCGCCGGTGGCCGCGTCGCCCGGCTCGACGCCGTCTCCGGGACTTGCCGTGTCCTGGCCTCCCCCGATGGCGTCGTCGTCGCTGCCCGTCTTGCCGTCGTCGCCTCCGCACGCTGCCAGGGCCAGCACGAGCCCGAACGCGCACACCAGCCAGCGTCGCATGGTTCCCCCCGAGTGGATTGGTCTTTGATCGAAGGTTGCCACGCTTCAGCGGGGTTCGCAAGCCTCGCGACGGACGGCCAGCATCATCCCGGCCACGGCAGCCAGCAGCGCGCCGGTCGCCAGCGCCACCAAGGGGCTGGCCGCCTGCCACAGCCATCCCGTCATGAGGCCGGCGGGGACGGCGGTGACGCCCAGCACGAAGTGGTACAGGCCGAAGGCGCGCCCGCGCTGGTCGACGGGCGCCAGCTGCTTCACGAGGGCCTTCTCGGCGGGCTCGGTCAGGCCGTAGTAGGTCCCGTACAGCAGGAACAGGAGCCAGGCCTGCCACGCGCTCGCGGCCAGCCCCAGGCCCAGGTACACCAGCGCGTACACGACCCAGCCGAGCAGCACCAGGCGCCGCTTGGGCACGCGATCGGCCCACGCGCCGCCCAGCCACGTCGAGACCACCTTCACGACGTGCAACAGGCTCCAGAGCACGGGCAGCAGGGCCACCGGCGTGCCCAGGTCGCGCGCCTGGAGCAGCAGGAACGCGTCGGTGGAGTTGCCGAGCGAGAACACGAACAGCGCCAGCAGGTAGCGCTTGAGCGCGCCGGAGAGCGGCGGGCGCGGCCCCACGACGGCCGCCTCGGGGGCGGGCGCGGGGCTGGTCGGTTCCTTCAGGACGAGCAGCGCGACGACCGAGGCCACGCCGGGGATCAGCGCCAGCGCGAACACCGTGCGGAGCTCGAGCCCCAGGGCCAGCAGCGCCGTGGCGACCAGCGGGCCGATCATGGCGCCGGCGTGGTCCATGGCGCGGTGGAAGCCGAAGGCGCGTCCCTCCTCGCCGGGGGCCGCCGCGTTGGCCAGGATGACGTCGCGGGGGGCGGTGCGCACCCCCTTGCCCACGCGGTCGGCCACGCGTACGGCCAGCACGTGCCAGGGGGCGGTCGCCAGCGCGATCAGCGGCCGCACCGCCGCGGCCAGGCCGTAGCCCGCCAGCACCAGGGGCTTGCGCTTCGTGACGCGGTCGGCCCACAGCCCCGAGCCGAGCTTCAGGAAGGCGGCCGTGGCCTCGGCCAGGCCCTCGACGAGCCCCAGGAACGCCGGCGCGGCGCCCAGCCCCGCCAGGAAGACGGGCAAGAGCGGGAAGGCCATCTCGGAGCCGATGTCGGTGAACAGGCTGGTCACGCCCAGGGCCAGCACCGCGGGCGGCAGGCGGCGTCGTGGCGGTCTGCGGGGCGACGCGGTGTCGGGCACGGGGTGCGTCATGGAAATCGCCGCTGGAGGGGAGGGCGCCTGGGTTGACGCGCCTACCGTGCGTCACGCCGCAGGAGCAGCGCCTCGACCAGCGCGGCGTCGGACACGGGCGAGCCGAGGGAGAGGCGCGCGAACACGGCCACGGTGGCGGGCGCGCCCTTCTCGTCGACCCAGGGGAAGGCCAGGTTCGGCGGGCTGGTCCACGACACCTTCGGGATCTCCTTCCAGGCCCCGAAGGCGTTCTTCAGCTCGAGCACGCGCAGCGCGCCGCGCGAGGGCAGCATGACCTCGATCTGCAGCGGCACGCCGTTCGGGTCGGCGGCCAGGCGCAGCTGCCCCAGGCGCAGCTCGTTCGAGCGCACCGTGAAGCCGGTGTCGCCGGCGGGCGTCGCGGATCCCAGCTCGTTCGCGAGGTCGCGGGCCGAGGTGGCATTGGCCAGCTGGCTCGCCATCGTTCGGATCAAGTGCACCATGGAGGGCTCCTGTTCGGGTGGGTTCTGGGCCGGCCGCGCCGCGCTGCACGCCATCAGGCCGGCGAGGAAGAGCACGACCGCGCGACGCATTACGGCGTGGCCCGCATCGTGTCGCCGGCTGCGCCGCCGGTGGCCCAGGCGTCGGCTTCCTCGGGCAGGGCGCGGTAGGCCCGGTAGAGCACGTCGTACTCGCCGTTCAGCCGCTGCCAGATGGCGTACGAGGCCATGGCCTTGTCGTAGGCCGCCTGCTTGGCCTCGGCGGTGGCCGCGGCCGGCAGCCCCTCGTACGCGGCCTGGTCGGCCTGGTACGTGGTGAGCGCGGCCCGGAGCTCGAGGCTCTTGGCGGCCATGTCGTTCAGCGTGGCGTTGCGCGTCGTGGCGTTGGCGCCGTAGATGCTGTCGTACCAGGTCTGCGCCTGGCGTCCGTCGGCGGTCTCGGCCCCCAGCGGCGCGGCGGCGGCCAGGTCGCCGATGCGCTTGGGGATGCTGAGCGCCTGCGCGATGGCCGTGCCATCCTTGCCCTTGCCGGCCTCGAGCTGGGCCATGCGGTACCACTGCTCGCAGTGGCGCGCCTCGTGGTACACCGTGTCGGCCACGCTGGCCAGCAGCGGCGGCACGATGGTGGGCCGCGCGAACAGGGTCTCGTTCAGGTCGAGCGTCCAGCCGCTGAAGCCGAACTCGCCGTCGTTGGTGGGCAGGGGCTTGATCTGCACCACGGTGGAGGGCACCTGGGCGGCGGTCAGCTCGGCGTTGGCGGCGGTGCCGAGCTTCTGGCCGCGGGCGTTGGCGTCGAGGGTGGCCCACTCGGCGGTGAGCCCGCGCGCGGCCGTGGAGAAGCGATCGAGGGCCACGCGCGAGGCGATGCCGGTCTCGGAGCGCGCGGGCGCGGCGGGCGTGGCGGCCGCGGCGGGACCCGTGGCCTGGGCGGGTCGCTGGGCGGTCGCCTGCGACGCCGGGCGGAAGCGCCCGCTCTGCAGTTCGAGCAACCCGGGGTGCACCACGGCCGTGGGCAGCTTGTTCGAGCCGCGCGACGGCTGCAGCGTGTCGGCCTGGTCCTCGAAGGGCAGGCCGGCCAGGCCCTGCTGCACGCCTCCCTGCCACGATCCGGGCTTTCCGCCGGTCTTGCGGGCGGCCCCGGCGGCGGGGGGCGTGGCGCGTTGAACGATCGGGGCGCGGGGCGCGGCCATGGGGGCCTCCAGCGGCAAAGATGCCGGTATCGTCCTCGATTCAGGGGGTGGGGTCAATCCCGCACCCCCAGCTCGTTCAGCTTGCGGTACAGCGTGGCCGGGCTGATGCCGAGCTCCTTCGCGGTGCGCTCGCGGTTCCCCTCGCACACCTTCAGCGCCAGGCGGATGTGAGCGCGCTCGAAGCGGTCCACGGCCTGGCTCAGGTCGAGGCTGGGGGCTACGGCGGCCTGCACCTCGGGGGGCAGGTGCTCGGGCTCCAGGCGGCCGTCGTCGGCCACGATCAGGGTGCGCTCCAGCACGTTCGACAGCTCGCGCACGTTGCCGCGCCAGGCGTGACGGGTCAGGGCGCGCATGGCCTCGGCCGAGACCACGGGCAGGGGCAGCGCCATGTTCCGCGCGTGGCGGGCCAGCAGGTCGTGCACCAGGGTGGGGATGTCGTCGGGGCGCTCGCGCAGCGGCGGCACGTGGATGGTGACGACGTTCAGGCGGTAGAACAGGTCCTCGCGGAAGCGCCCCTCGGCGATCAGGGCCCGCAGGTCGCGGTTGGTGGCGGCCAGTACGCGCGCCTGGAAGGGCATGCTGACGTCGCTGCCCACGGGGCGCACCTCGTGGGTCTCAAGCGTCCGGAGCAGCTTGGCCTGCAGGCCCGGGCTGAGCTCGCCCACCTCGTCGAGCAGCACGGTGCCCTGGCCCGCGGCCCGCAGCAGGCCCTCGCGGCGCTTGTCGGCGCCGGTGAAGGCCCCGCGCTCGTGGCCGAACAGCTCGCTCTCGAGCACGTTCTCGGGGATGGACGCCACGTTGATGGCCTGGAAGGGGTGCGCGCGGGTCGGCCCCTGGGCGTGGATGGCGCGGGCCACCACCTCCTTGCCCACGCCGGTCTCGCCCGTGATGAGCACGGTGGTCTTCGAGGCCGCCGCGCGGCGCACCCACGCGCTCACCTCCCGCATGGGCGCCGACGTGGTCACCAGGTCCGACGGGCCGCGCCCCGCCTGCAGGGCCCGGCGCAGGTGGGCGTTGTCGCGCACCAGGTCGCGCCACGCGAGCAGCTTCTGCAGCCGGCTCTCGAGCTCGTCGAGCATCACGGGCTTCAGCAGGTAGTCGTGGGCCCCCACGCGCAGCGCCTCGACGGCCGAGTCGACCGTGGCGTAGGCGGTCACCAGCATGAGCCCCATCTCTTCGTCGAGCTCGCGGGCGCGCCGCAGGACCTCGAGGCCCGTGAGGTCGGGCAGCCGCAGGTCGGTGACCAGCGCCGCGAAGGGGCGGTGCGCCAGCGCGATCAACGCATCGGTGCCGGTCGCCACGCCCTCCACGGCGTACCCGGCGCGCAGCAGGTACTCGATCAGCGCCTCGCGTTGCGCGCGCTCGTCCTCCACGACCAGGATCGGCTCGCTCGGCTTCATGGCTCCTCCGGCTACGGCGCGGCGACGGGCGCGGCGGCGGTGGTCTTCGCGTCGGCGGTCTTCGCGTCGGCGGGCAGGGGCTGCGGGTGCGCCCCGGTGTTCCCCGAGATCCAGGCGGGCAATCGCACGATCGCGGTGGTGCCCACGCCCGGGCGGCTTACCAGGTCCACCTCGCCGCCATGGGCCGAGAGCACCTCGCGGCAGATCGACAGGCCGAGTCCCGCCCCGCGGCCCGGGGGCTTGGTGGTGAACAGGGGCTCGAAGGCGTGGGCCAGCACCTCGGGGGCCATGCCCACGCCGCTGTCGGTGATCGACACCTGCACGGCGCCGTCCTTGGCGCCGACCGAGAGGGCGATGGTGCCGCCGTCGGGCATGGCGTCGAGCGCGTTGATCAGCAGGTTCAACAGCACCTGCACCAGGTGATCCTCGATGGCCTGCACCGAGGGGGTCTCGGGGTCCAGGGCCAGCTTGACCTCGACGCGCCGCATGCGCGGGTCGTGGCGCAGGATGCGCAGCACGTCCTCGACGATGGCGCCGACCGACACCAGGCGCAGGTCGTCGCGCCGACGCCGCGAGAAGTCGACCAACTCGCGCAGGGTACGCGCCAGGCGGGCCAGGTCCTCGCGCATCCCGTCGACGGCGGCGTGGCCAGGCTCCGACAGGGGCTCGTGCTGCAGGCGCTGGGCCGTGGCCAGCAGCGCCGCCAGGGGGTTGCCGAGGTCGTGGACCACGCCGGCCGTGAGCAGCCCCAGGGTGGCCAGGCGCTCGCGGTGGAACAGCTGCTCCTGCAGGCGCTTCTGCTCGGTCAACACGCGCCCCACCAGCACCAGGCGGCGGCTGCCGTCGTGCATCTCGAGCACGTGGTGCGAGAACGCCACGTGGTCGTCGGTGTCGCCGGACGCGGGCGCCCCGGTGCACGCCTGCTCGCCTTCCAGGGTCCTCCACGGGCAGCTCTGGCAACGCTCGTCGTGCAGCCCGAAGGCCACGTCGCGGCAGCGCGTCCCCACCAGCGGGCGCCCGCCCAGGCGCTCGGCCATTCGGTTGGCGTGGCGGACGACGTTGTTGTTGCCGACCATCAGGAAGACCGCCGGGGTGTTCTCGGACATGGCCTCGAGGATGGTGAAGGCCTCCTCGGCCTCGCGGCGCCGGGCGCGCGCCGAGTCGCGCAGCTGGGCGGCCTGCCGGGCGTTGCGGGCCAGCAGCAGCGTGCTCGTGGCGATCACGACCACCAGCCCGACCAGCAGCGGCTGCCGCAGCGGCGCCGGGATGTCGGCGCCCCGGGTCAGCGCGATCCACACCGCCACCGCGACGACGAGCAGGTGGCCCCCGATCGTCGTCACGACCAGCCAGCGTGGCTCGGGGCGGTTGTGCCAACCCGTCCTCACCACGCTGCGCAGGCGATCCGTGAACATCCGTGCTCCTCCCGGCCGTCGGGCCCGTAGCCAAAGCGGGACAATGCACGCTCCGTGCCGCGCCTGGAGAGGTTCGGCCACCCCGCACCAGCGGCGGGCTCGCGCGAGCTTCGAATCCCAGAGGATCCCCCAGAGACTCTCAGAATTGAGAGTCGACCGCAAGGGCTCTCGCAGGGCCGGGCGTCGCGATCCCCCCAAGGTCGCGCTGCGACGCGGTCCCGTCCCCGATTGACCCGCACGCCGACGCCGGGTACCTTTCTTGCAGGTCCCATCCATCCGCCGCCGGCGATCGACGCGGGCGGCCCGGTCGTCCGGGGGAGTACGCTCGATGCGGCAGCCGTGGGCGTCAGGTCGGGTGCTCGCGATGGTCGCCATCCTGGCGGTGTCGGCCGGGGGCTGCGCCTCGGTCGAGGGATCCGCGGACGTGCCGCCGCCGTCTGAGGTCGACGTCGCCACGTCGGAGGCAGACGCGCCGGTCGATGGGGCCGACGTACGCCTCGAGGCGAGCCCCCCGAACTCCGACGCGGGTACCCCCGACGCGCCTTGCGCGCGCCAGAACCTCCCGATCTGCGTCGGCGACTCGGTGTGGTACGTCGACACCTGCGGTGAGCCGTGGACCAAGGTGGAGGAGTGCGCCTGGGGCTGCGAGGGCGGCTCGTGTCGGCCGTGCCAGCCTTCGTGTGACGGCCGCCAGTGCGGCCCCGACGGGTGCGGCGGCTCGTGCGGCCCGTGCGGCGTGGGCCAGGCGTGCACGCCCGAGGGCGTGTGCTGCGATCGGCAGTGTGAGGGCCGCGCGTGCGGGCCCGACGCGTGCGGCGGGACGTGCGGCGCGTGCGGGTTCGGCGAAGCGTGCGGGCCCGACGGGCGCTGCGTGCCCTGTCCGCCGGCCTGCGACGGCCTGGAGTGCGGCCCCGACGGGTGCGGCGGCTCGTGCGGCGTGTGCCCTTCTGGCCTGGCTTGCGACGCCGGTCGGTGCCTGGAGCCGGCTGACCCCGACGGCGACGGGTTCGCCACGGACGACTGCCGGCCCTGGGACGCCGCCGCCCACCCGGTCGCGCCCGAGGCCTGCAACGCCCGCGACGACGACTGCGACGGGCTCACCGACGAGGCCGCCTGCGCCCCCTGCGCCACCCTGGTGTGGGGCGGGCACACCTACCTGGCGTGCTCGGCGCCGCTGTCGTGGCACGACGCGCGATCGGCGTGCCGGGCGAGGGGCTACCGCCTGGCGTCGGTCGAGAGCCTGGAGGAGGCCCTGTTCCTCGACACGACGATCAGCGGCGACGCGTGGATCGGCGCGACGGACGAGGCCGTCGAGGGGGCGTTCACCTGGGACAACGGCTCCACGTCGACGTTCTCGTACTGGCACACGAAGGAGCCGAACGACAAGACCCACGACCACAACTGCGTCGAGATGGTTCACGGCAGCCCCAACCTGGGACGGTGGAACGACAACGCGTGCACCGTCCTTCATGGCTGGCTGTGCGAATCGGGCTGCGGCGAGCCGCCCGACACGCAGCCCGACGGCGACGGCGACGGCGTGGGCGACGGTTGCGACGACTGGTCCGCCGATTCGGCCAACGACGCCGACGGCGACGGGCTGGGCGAGGCCGACGACAACTGCCCGCTGCACTGGAACCCCGGGCAGGAGGACTCCGACGCCGACGGCCAGGGCGAGGCCTGCGACGCGGTCTTCGGTCCGTAGAGCGATCGCTTCGGGTCAGTCGCCGGTACGCCCCGCGCAGTCGGGGTCGGCGTCGTCGGTCGCGCCGTCCTGGTCGTTGTCGCGGCCGTCGTCGCAGGCCGCCTCGCCGCGCCGGAACCACACGTCGCGGTCGACGCCGCTCCCGCTGTCGGTGGTCCACAGCACGACGCGCTGGCCATCGGGCAGCACGGAGATGGACGGGGAGTCCTGGGCGCCCCGGGTGTAGGCGTTCTCGCGGCGCGGGGGGGCGGACGGGTAGGCCCACTCCGTGAAGGGCTGAATGGCCACCGCCCACGCGTCGTAGTCGTTGGGCGAGTACAGGTAGTCGTCGCCCGCCGAGATCTCGTACACCACCACGAGGCCACCGTCCGGGGCCGCCGCGCCCTGGGGAGACCGGTGGTGGGTGGCCGGCGTCGGCACCTGGTACAGCGGCGAATACGCCACCGGCAGCTTGGGAAGCAGCGGCGTCCCGCCGTGCGTGAACTGTGCCAGGTACGCGCGCCAGGGCGCCGATCCCTCCCGCTGCTCCCAGGTCAGCACGGCCGCGTCGGCCGTGGCGAAAGCGGTCGGGCGTTGCGAGCCCGGCTTGCCGTTGCCGGCGTCGGTCTCAGGGGCGCCGTCGCCGGAGGCCGGGTCGACGACGCGCGTCCGCAGCCGTGCCTGGCCCGTCGAGCGGTCGATCCACCCCGCGAACACGCGCCCGTCGGGCAGGGCGGCCAGCGCGGGCTCCACCTGGTCGCCCGTCGACTGCTCCGAGAGGCGGACGGGCTCGGCCAGCGGTTCTCCGGAGATGTCCACGCGGAGCGCGAGAACCTCCCAGCCGGGGTCCGCGGGGACCTGACAGCCGGGCACCGGCGCATCCTCGTCGCAGCCCTCGTCGACGCCCAGCACGAAGCCCCCGGACGGGAGGGCCGCCAGCGTCGGGTGGCGTCGCGAGGCGCCCTCCGGGCCGGCCAGTCGTCGGGCCTCTCCGCTCGGCTGGCCGTCCGACCCCACGGCGCGGAGGACCAAGGCGACGGCCCGGCCCGCGACCCGCTGCTCCCACGCGACCAGCAGCGCACCGTCGGCGGCCACCGCCAGCGTGGGCTCCGCAGCCTCGCCGTCGTCGTCGCCAGACAGGGCGACCTCGGCGCCATCCCTCGCCTGCCCACGCGCGTCGAAGCGCCGCACCATCACGCGGCTGGAGGCCTGAGCAGCCGGCCGGTCCAGCCACACCGCCGCGAAGCCGCCGTCGCTGAGGGCGGCCAGCGCCGGGCGGCCGCCCGTGGTGAGCTGATCCCCCGCGGTGAGGGCGCTGGCCCGGGCCTCGGGCTCCAGGCGCTCGGTCCCGACAGGGGCGACGCGCACGCAGCGCGCCACGTGCCTGGCCGCGACGTCGAGCGGAGTCGACGTGCCCGTGCGCAGGTCCTGCGCCAGGGCCCGCGGGGTCGGGTCGTCCACCAGGATGGCCGGGCTCCCCGTCCAGAGGGTGCCGTCGGCCGAGGGATCGTCGGCCAGCGGGCCCGCGAACGGCTCGTCGACCAGCGGGGGCAGGCGGTCGGGGCACAGCAGGGAGAACGCTTCTCGCGCCGTCGCCAGGTGCCAGCCGCCGGGCTGCGCCGAGCACGCCGACAACGCCTCGCCCCAGGTGCAGGCGGCGCACGCGGGCTCGCGCTGCCAGGCCAGCCCGGTGGCGCGGTCGAAGATCGTGTCGGTCCCCGCGTCCACCAACCGTTCTCCTGACGGTGCCGCAGCCGGGGGCTCCTGCAGGCAGATCGTCTGGGCGGTGTCCACCGGGGCGCTGGACGGCCCCTTGCCCGTCGCGACGAAGCGCCGCGTCGCGTCCCACGGCAGGGGCGTAGCGCTCCACAGGCGGAACGGACCCACGGGGCAGTGCGCCGAGAGGCGTGGATCGAGCCATGGGCAGCGCCCCGCCCCCAGGTCGATCAGCGTCAGCGCTTCCTCCAGCGTGGGCAGGCGCTGCGGGGTGCCGTTGACGGGCACGCAGGTGGATTCGGCCTGCGCCAGGGTCTTCTCGCCCTGCAGGAGGGACCAGCGCAGGCCGGTCCGCAGGTCGGTGACATGGTCGGGGGGCGGTTGGTCGGCGGTGGTCCAAGGGTTCGTGAAGGCGACGTGCAGGCTGCGCCCGTCGACGTGCCCGTCCTGGCCGAACCAGGGGCTGCCGGGGAGGATCGTTTCGCAGGGCACGAGCCCCTGGTCGGCCAGGCAGCGGTCGGCCGCCAGGCCCGACGGGGGCACGCGGCAGCGGCAGCCGTCGAAGAGCTCGAGCCCCCCGGGGCAGGGGCCCGACCAGCAGGGCTCGACGCACGCGCCGCCCAGGCACTGCCGGCCGCCGCCGCACGCGCTGCCGTCGGGTGCGGGCCAGTGGGTGCAGGCGTCGGCGGCGGCGATCGCGTCGATCGTGCACGGGTCGTCGTCGTCGCAGGGGGAGGCCGCCACCTCGGCGGTGTCGCCGTCCGCGGGCTCGGCCTCGAGACCGTCGGGGACCGCGTCGAGGGCCGCATCGGGGTGGGTGTCGGCGCTCGCGTCGGCGTCGAGCGGCGCGTCGGGACCGCCGTCGAGGGCCACCGCGTGACCGCGCTCCAGGCCCGAGCAGGCCAGCGCCAGCAGGCCACCGACGAGCAGCGCGCGGAACGGGCTCACCACGTCACCCCCACGGCGGCCGCGGCGCCGCCCGGCAGGGGGGCGACGGTCACGTCGGCGGCGGCGGGCCACAGCGCCACGGCCGTGACGATGGCCGAGAGCCCGAGCCCGGCCAGCGCGCTGCCGATCACCAGGTTCGTGGGCGACACCGTGTCGCCCGAGTAGGTGGCGCTGGCGCGGCGCGCGTCGTGCCGATCGAGGGCGTCCTGCGCGAAGGGCAGGGCCGAGGCGGCCACCAGCGCCGCGCCGAGCCCCACGCCCAGCCAGTTGGCCCGGGCGGAGCCGGGGCCACGCTCGACCGCGGGCGGCGCGACCGCCCCGGCGGGCGGGCCGACGGGCTCGGGAACGCCGACTCTCGATTCTGAGAGCCTGGCCTCGAAGCGCACCTCGTCGCTGCCCCGTACGTCGATCACCCCATGCAGCGGTGCGTGGCCCTCCGCCGTGACCGTCAGGGCGTGGCGCCCCGCGGCGACCTCGAGGCGTCCCACCGGCACGGGGGGCCCGTCGTCGAGCGCGACCCGCGCGCCGGGCGCGTCGCAGGTGACGACCAGCGCCCCGCGGGCCAGCAGGTCCTCGACGGCGTTGAGCTCGGGGGCGCACAGCACGGCGTCGTGCTCGTCGCCCTCGTCGACGCAGGCGCGGAACGCGACCAGCGCCTCCTGCAGCCGCCCGGCCTGCCGCAGCACCTTGCCCTGAGCGTGCCGCAGGCGTGCGTCGGGGCAGGCCCGCCAGGCCTCCTTCAGGAGAGCGAGCGCGGCGTCGGTGTCGCCGGCGTCGGCGTGCCCTCGCGCCGCGTGCGCCAGCTTGACCGCGCGCACGCGCTCCTCGGCCGGGCAGGCGGGGCCGCCCGCGCGACCCGGTGCCGGGACCAGCGCCAGCAGGGCGACCAGCGTCGTCAGAAGGCGGGGAAGCAGAACTCGTCTCCTTTCAGTACGCGCCCCGACGGGTGGCGGCACGCGTGCGTGAAGGGGCACGCGGTCGCTTCGCAGGGCGGCACGGCCGGACGGTTCGCCACGACCTTGCGCGCGGACGATTGCAAGGCGGGTGCCGGCGTGGGCGATGCCGCGGCGTGGAGGGGGACGGCGGCCGTCCCGGTCGGCTCCGGCGCGCGCGTGACCTCGGCGGGGGTGGGCGCGGGCGCCGGTGCCGGGCGAGGCGGACTCTCATCCTTGAGAGGCTCGGCCGGCGGCGCCGGGCACGCGACCTCGGCCGGGCAGGGCGCCGCCGGGGGGCACGCGATCGACGGACACGCCGCTGGCGTCTCGGCCGGGCCCTGCACGGACGACCCCAGCAGCACGCCGGCCGCGACGCCCACCGGAAGGAGCGCTGCCAGGGCCCAGCGCCGCACGCGCGCCTGGACCCGCGACGCCTTGCGATCGGTGGGTGGTCCTGCGAACTCGCCCGCGGGGAGCGCGCCCAGGGCCTCGAGCTCCCGCGCCACGTCGAGCGCCGACGACGGCCGCTCGGCCGGATTGCGCACCAGCAGGCGCTGCACCAGGGTCGCCAGCTCGGCAGGTACGGGGACGCCCCGCACCGTGTCGGGCAGCGTCGGGGCGCCGTCGAGGGAGCGCTGCACCAGCACCGAGACCGAGGTCTTGCCCGTGAAGGGCAACTCGCCCGTCACCGCCTCGTACAGGATGACGCCCAGCGCGTACAGGTCGGTGGCGGGCGAGACGGTGTCGCCGTCGGCTTGTTCGGGGGCCATGTAAGCGGCGGTGCCCACGATCGTGCGGCTGGTGGTGAGCGTACCCATCGGGGCGCGGCCGCCCGGCGAGGCGATCTTGGCGATGCCGAAGTCGAGCACCTTGACCTGCTCGAGCCCGCCGTGCACGTTGACCAGGATCACGTTGTCGGGCTTCAGGTCGCGGTGGATGATCCCGTGGTCGTGGGCCTCGGCCAGGCTGCGGCAGACCTGCGCCCCGATGCGCGCGGCCGCCCGGGGCTCCAGGCCCCGCGTTGCGCGGATGGCGTCGCCCAGGGTGCGGCCTTCGAGCAGCTCCATCACCAGGAAGAGCGTCCCGTCCTCGGCCGTGCCGTAGTCGTACACGCGCACGGTGTTCGGGTGCCGCAGGCGGCTGGCGGCCAGCACCTCGCGCTGGAAGCGGAGCACGACCGCGCGCTGCTCGGCGGGGTCGTCGTCGGCCACGCGCCGCAGGACCTTCACCGCCACCTCGCGCTCGAGGCCCAGCTGCGAGGCGGCGTACACGCGCCCCATGCCGCCGGCGCCCAGGGCCCTCGTCAGGCGGTACCGCCCGCGGATGACCCGCCCGATCATGCCGTCGGCGGCCGTCGCCAGCGCCTCGACCGGGATCATCAGCGCGCCGTCGGCCTCGCAGAACTCGGAGCTTCCGCGGCGACCGCAGGCCGGGCAGATGCGCGACGACTCCGGGCCCATATCGTCCTCCTGTGGATCGCTCGTAGCTTGCCTTGACGGCGTCGGACGGGTCAAGCACCATGCGAGCAGGCGAACCGTCCCGGATCCGGAGCCCCCACATGCCCGATCGCGTCCGCTTTCCCCGCGTCTTCTGGGCCGCCAACGTCATCGAGCTGTTCGAGCGCGGCGCCTACTACGCCATGGCCTCGTTCGTGGTGATCTACCTGGGCCAGTTGGGCCTCGGCGACTACTGGCCCAGCACGCTGAACGGCGTGCTGTGGTCCATCGTCTACTTCCTGCCCATCCTGTCGGGCACCATCGCCGACCAGGTGGGCTTCCGGCGCGCCCTGCTGGTGGCGTTCGTGCTGCTCGTCATCGGGTACGTGTGCATGGGCTGGCCCGTGTGGTTCGGGGGGGCCACCCTCAGCCCCACCGCCGGGGGCGCCGTAACGGCGGGCACCAACGTGATCCTGCCGCTGGTGCTGGGCATCCTGTTCATTGGCGTGGGCGGCTCGGTGGTGAAGCCCTGCATCTCGGGCACGGTGCAGAAGACCCACGCGGGGCGGGCCACCCTGGCCTTCGCGCTCTTCTACATGGTCATCAACATCGGCTCGCTCTTCGGCCGCGGCGCGGGCTACGTGGTGCGCACCCAGACCATCCTCGCCAACATCTTCGCCGTCGCCGCGGTGTCGGCGGCCGTCGCCTTCGTGCTGGTCTTCTTCACCTACCGCGACCCCGATCGCGATTCCTCTTCCGCCAAGGCTACGACGGACAAGCCCGCCGCGCCCCCGAGGGAGCGCAAGTCGCTGGGGCGCGTGCTGCTCGACATGGTGCTGGTGCTGCGCGACCTGCGCTTCACGTTGTTCCTGCTGGCCATCTCGGGTTTCTGGTTCCTGTACAGCCAAGTCTACAACGTGCTGCCGCTCTACCTGAAAAAGGTCGTCGACGTCGATCCCGCCGTCGACCTCGTGACCATGGCCAACCCGCTGACCATCGTCCTCTTCCAGTTGGTCATCACGCGCCTGTTCGGCAAGGTGCGGCCCATCCTGTCCATCCTGGTGGGCATCGTGCTCATCAGCGTGTCGATGATCGTGAACCTGGCGCCGCTCTGGTCGACCGGCGGCGTGCGGGCGCTGGTGGCGCACGGGCTGCCCATCGGGACGCTGCTCATCGTGCTCACCGTGACGCTCATCGCCTTCGGCGAGCTGTTCACCTCGGCGCGCATGTTCGAGTACATCGGCGCGCTCGCGCCCAAGGGCAAGGAGGGCCTGTTCCTCGGCTACGCGAACCTGCCCACCGCCATCGGCGCGCTGCTCGGCGGCCCCGTGGGCGCGTGGCTGTTCCACGGCGTCATGTGCCGGAACGCCACGAAGCTGGAGAACGGGCTGCTCGAGTTGGACCCCACCTGGGGCTCGGTCGGCTGGGGCGCGCTCATGGTGATCGGGCTCGTCACCGCGGGCGGGATGTGGGCGTACGACCGCTGGGCGAGGAAGACCGCGTGACCACGTCCCTTCCCGAGATCGCGGCGCGACGACGGCGCGAGCGGCGCGCGGGCGCCTTGCTCGTCGCGCTGCTGGTCGTCGTGCTCGCTACGCTCGGGGTCGTTCAGGCCGACTTCGACCCGGCGCTGTACGCGCCCCCGCTCCCGTCGGTCGTCGCCGGGCCGGGCGGGGCGCCGGATGCGCTCGCAGACCTGGCGTCCCCCGGCTTCGAACCCGCGGCGCCGGCCGAGTCCTTCGACCCTGCCACGCTCTACGAAAAGATCGACGGCAAGGCCGACCTGTACCTGTCGGCGGGCTTCGAGGGGCTCACCTGTCGGCGCTTCGCGGCCGCCGACCCGCCCGGGCTCGGCTTCGAGGCCTGTGTCTACCGCTTGAAGGACGCCGACTCGGCGTTCGCGGTGTTCAGCCGCCAGCGCCGGCCCGGCCCGGCCGTCGAAGGGCTCGGCGCGAGCTCGGTGGCCACGTCGAACGCCCTGTTCGTCGCTCACGGTGCGGCCTACCTCGAGGTCGTCTCGGCCGACGAGGGCGAGCGCACCCGTGCGGGTCGGCTCGCTTTCGCCCGGGCGTGGAGGGCGGCCGAGGGGGGCGGTCCGGCGAAGGAGGTGCGCGCGCCGTTCCCCGCCGAGGGGCGGGTCGATGGCAGCGAGCGGCTCCTGCAGGACAGCGTGTTCGGCTTGGCGCGCCTCGACAACGTGCTCACGGCCGAGTACGACCAGGGGGGCGACCTGGCCACGGCGTTCTGGTCGGAGCGGCGGAGCGCCGACGAGGCGCGCGCGCTGGCCGACGCCTTCGTGGCGCACCTCGAGGCCGGCGGGGCCACGCGCAAGGCGACCCTGGTGCAGGGCGCCGTCACCCTCGACGCGCTGGGCAGCCTCGAGGTCGTGTGCGTACGCGGGCGGCACCTGCTCGGCGTGCACCAGGCCGACACCGAGGCGCTGGCCCGGCGGCTGGCCGAAGCGCTGTGCGTTCCTGCAGCGGGGGAGGGCGGCGAGTGAGCGGACAGGGCGGTGGCGGGCACGATCCTGCCCGGCGCGAGGTGCTGAAGCGCGCGGCGAAGGCGGGGCTGCTGATCGGGGCTGCCAGTGCGCTCGGCGTTGCGCTGTACGATCCGGTGGGCCCCACCGGCGACACGGCGTCGCGGGTGATCGACCTGCCCGACTGGCGCGTGCGCGTCGACGGGCCGCAGCTGGCGGTCGTCATGGGCCGGACGCGCGTCGACGCTGTGCGGCGGGGCTTCGAGATGCTCGGAGGCCTCGAGCGCTTCGTACGGCCGGGAGACCGCGTGCTCGTGAAGCCCAACGTGGCCTTCGCCTCTCCGGCCGAGCTCGGCGCTACCGCCCACCCCGACACCGTGGGCGAGGTGGTGCGGCTGTGCGTGGCCCTGGGCGCGCGCGTCGTGGTGACCGACAACCCGATCGCCGACCCTGCGGGCGCCTTCGGCGTGTCCGGCGTGCAGGCCGCCGTGCGGCGTGCGGGCGGCACGTTGCTGATCCCGCGTCCGTCCGACTTCGAGGCCGTCACCGTGCGGGGGTCGCGCCACCTGGTCGACTGGCCCCTGCTGGTCGGGCCGCTGCAAGGCGCCACCAAGGTCATCGGCGTCGCGCCCGTCAAGGACCACCACCGCGCGGGCGCGTCGCTGACCTTGAAGAACTGGTACGGGTTGCTGGGAGGCGCGCGCAGCGTGTTCCACCAGGACGTACACGGCCTGGTGGCCGACCTGGCGCTGGCGGTGCGGCCCACGCTGGTCGTGCTCGACGGCACCACGGCCATGGTCGCCAACGGGCCCACCGGCGGCTCGCTGTCGGACCTGGCGCCCACGGGCACGATGATCGTGGGGACCGATCCCGTGGCCGCCGACGTGCTCGGACTCGCGCTGCTTCAGCGGACGGTCACCGACGTGCCCTACCTCGCGCTGGCCGCCCGGGCCGGCGCCGGCAGCCTCGACCCCGAGGCCGTCCGCGTGGTCGTCGACAGGAAGGGGTAGGGGCGGAGCGTCCGGCGTAGGGGCGCCGCTTGCTGCGCCCGGAGATGGGTATGGATATTCGAACCGTCCGCCGCCTGTTCCAGGTCGTCGCGCTGCTGGTGTTC
>Ga0172370_10005433_pt1 | contig 16430 bp, 14 predicted proteins | sample LakKiv5m_FD_114538 | JGI IMG/M metagenome (GOLD analysis project Ga0172370, IMG submission 114538) | Freshwater microbial communities from Kabuno Bay, South-Kivu, Congo - kab_022012_11.5m | ecosystem: Environmental > Aquatic > Freshwater > Lake | place: Democratic Republic of the Congo...
AACAAGAAGGGCATCTCCGCGGTGCGCCGCGTGAAGAAGTCCGACATGGAGAAGCTGCAACGCGCAACGGGGGCCAAGGTGGCGACCACGCTTGACGACCTCTCGGCAAAGGACCTCGGGTTTGCAGGCGACGTGAACGAAAAGTCAATTTCAGGCGAGAAGATGGTGTTCGTGGAGAACTGCAAGGACGCAAAGTCAGTGACAATATTCGTCCGCGCCAGTACTGAGCACGTGGTCTCCGAAGGCGAGCGCGCATTGGTGGACGCAATCGGCGCAGTCTCATCCGCCGTCGAGGACGGCAGGTACGTGACGGGCGGCGGCTCCACAGAGCTTGAGCTTTCCATCCAGCTTGGCAAGTACGCCACCGAAATCGGCGGCAGGGAGCAGCTTGCCATCCACGCATTCGCGGAGGCGCTCGAAACCGTGCCGCGCACGCTTGCGGAGAACGCAGGCATGGATGCGATTGACGCGCTTGTCTCATTGCGCGCCAAGCACAAGAAGGAGGACGGCTTGCACTTCGGCGTGGACGTCTATGCAGGCACCACCGCGGACATGAAAGGGCTTGGCGTTTACGAGCCCCTCAAGGTCAAGACGCAGGCAATCGCATCGGCTTACGAAGCCGCAAAGATGCTGCTCCGCATAGACGACATGATCGCCTCCAAGGGCAAGTCCGGCGGAATGCCCCCGGGCGGGCCTGGCGGAATGCCTGGCGGCATGGGCGGAGACTACTAAACTTCTTTTTTCTTCTTTTATTTTTCTTTTCTACCCCAGCGCAAGCGCGCTCGAGGATGCAAATGAGAAGAAAATGAGCGCAAGCGGCGCGCAGATGGCAAAGTAAAGCGCCGCGCGCGCGGGATTGGACTCGGAAAGCGCGAGCAGGAGCGCGCAGAGCGCGGCATTGAGAACGAGGTAGATTTGGCACGCTAACTCGAGAGTGGAAAGGAGCGCGGCATCAGGCTGCGCGCTTCCTGCCACGGACGCACCTGACAGCGTAGGCGCGAGATACACCACTGTTCCCAGGATGAACGGCACAAGGAGCGCGCAGGAGGCAAGCACGGTGTAGCGCTGGATGGAAAGGAGCGCAGCGCGCTCGCGCAGGAGCGCGAAGAAGGAAACCACATCCTGCGCGCATTCGCGGAGTGCAGAGTACATGTCTGCGCCGGTTTCATACGCTACGACAATGAGGGAGAACGCGCGCGCTGCAAGTGGCGTGGGGCAGTATCGCGCAGCAGCTTGCATGGAGGATTGGAAACTGTCGCCTGTCCTTTGTCTTGCCAATGCCAGCGCAAAGGCATCAGACACTCTTCCAAACCCCCCTTTTGCAAGCAAGGCAAGCATTTTCTCTGCCGAGAGGAGCTTGTGCGTGGAAGCGGCGGTGTAAAGCGCGTCAGGCAACAGCATCTCAGCGCGTTTCATTTCAGCCTCAGACCAGTACGCAGCAAGGGAATAGATTGCAGGCCCAATGCAGATTGACAGGAAGGCAAGCACAATGCTGCCTGCTGCAAGGCAAAGCGCGGCAAGCGCAAGTGAGATGGCCGCAAGCGCGATTGCAAGTTTCCTGCCGCTCGCATGGATGCCCCTGCTTTCAAGGTATTCATCCAGCATGCCTGCCGCCCCCTCTTGCTTCACAGGCGGCAAGAGCAGGAACATGGCAAATAGCGCCGCAGCATCAAGCGCAGGGAAAACGAGCAGGAAAGCGAGCCACACGTGCCATTCCCGCACTGGCTCGGAAAGCACGAGTGGCGAAACTGCGGCAAACACGGAGAAGAAGGAGGGAATAAGCGCGGAGACTGCGATGAAAGCAATTGCAAGAAGGGAAAATTTCCCCGCTTGCGCGCGCATCTCGGAAATCTGCGAGGCGGAAAGTTCATCCGCCATCCTGCGCAGCGGCTCAGTTCCCTTGCCTGTCTCGTAAATTGTGGAAAGCAGGAGCAGGCTGCGCTTGAGGGGAAGCGAGCCTGTGGAGGAGGACAGGCGCGCAAAGGCGGCCTGAACAGAGGCACCCGAAGCCATTTCGCCCCTGGCAGCGGCAAACTCCCGCGAAAGCTCGTACTTCCCGCCTGCAAGCCTTGCAATGCATTTCTCGAATGGCAAGCCAATGTCAATGTAAATTGCCAGTTCCCGCAAAAGGTAAGGCAACTCGGACTCCGTCCTCTTTTCGCGCCGCGAGGCAAGGATGGAAGGCAGCCTCAGCAGGAACAGGAAGAGGATGCCGAATGTAAAAAGGAAGATGCCTGAAGACAAAATCACGTCGGAGAAAAGCGGAACGCTTGCCGCCCCCAGTGCAACTCCCGCAGCGAAGGAGGCGAAAAGGGAAAATGAAAGGTAGCCGCCAGCGCTTCCGCATTCGATTGCCGCGCGGGAAAACGCGGTGCGCACGCCCGCTTCGGATTTGCCGGAAAATCCCAGCTTGATGGGGAAGTTGCATGAAATTTCCACAAGCTGGGCAATGCTCATGCGTCAGAACCCCCGAACAATTGCTTCTGTATATCTGAAAACGCACCCTCAAATCCACGCCGCCCCTTCTGCCTGGCAAAAAATTTCTCGCGCGCCTTCATTTCAGCCGCGGCTTCGCGCTCCCCCATGCCCGTCCCCTGCGCGATTTTTTCCATAAGCAACTTCATGCCTGCCAGCGAATATTTCTTGCCGTCATAAACAGCAACGGGGCGCGTCACGTCTGCAGGATTGGCAACCGCAATCCCTGTGACCTTGCGCGCCTCGGACAGCTTGCGCTTTTTCGCGCTGTAAACCGAGGTGCGCCGCTGGACAATGAAAATCCCAATCCCTTCCAGGTCAGCCTCAAGGCAGCCCATTGCCCTCATGCGCAGGAGCGCATCGCGCGGGCTTTGTGCGTGGAACGTTGCATAGCACCCCTTTGCCTGGCCCGAGAGCGCGGATTCCACAAGCGCGCGCACCTCGGAAGGCGTGCGGACCTCGCCCACCACCACCCTGTCAGGCCGCATGCGGAGCGAATCCCGCACCAGCTCAGCCATCCCAATCCCGCCTTCCTCGAACGGCAGCAGCCTCACCTGGTGCGGGTGCGGCAGGCGAAGCTCAGGCGTTTCCTCGATCAGGAGCAGCCGCTCGCTTGCAGGCACAAAGCAAAGGAGCGCGTTTAGCGTAGTTGTTTTGCCGCTTGCAGTGTTGCCCGCGACAAGCACAGGCAAGTCAGCCTGGAGGCAGAGCGAGAGAAGGGAGAGCATTTTTGCGTCATAGGTGCCAAGGGAAAGAAGGTCAAACGGGGAGAGGGGCTGCTCGCTGAACTTGCGGATGGTAAGCTCGCACGGCGAAATTGGCGGCATGGAGGCGTGCAGGCGAGAGCCGTCCTCAAGCACCGCGTTCATGCGCGGCTGCTGCGCGGTAAGCCGCCTTCCAAGCCCCCTGCCAAGCCTGTTCACAAGCGCCACAAAATAATCCGCGCTTGTCACCGCAACGTCCGTTTTCCTCCAGCCCCTGCCTCGCACGAAAACATAGACCGGCAAGCCAATCCCAACAAGCGCTATTTCCTCAAGGGAGGGGTCGGAAAGAAGGGGCTGCAAAAAGCCGCTGCCGAACGTCTGGAGATGGATGGCGCGGCAAAGGTATCCCTCCTGATCACTGTCAATCGAAATCCCCCGCTCATCGCACTCCTCCAAAAGAAAGCGTTTTACTTCTTTTTCACCAGCCCCTGGCTTTTGCGCCTGTTCCCTGATGCGCGCAGCCACCGAGGCGACCAGCTCCTCTTCCTCGCCTGAAAGCTTTTGGAGCCCGGTTTTATATCCCGCTCTCCAATCTCCAAGCTTCCAGCCAAGGTTTTCCATGGGCTCACCTTTTCACAAGCCTTTTCCAGCGCAGCACGTCCCCCTCCTCAATGCAAAGCTGGTCCGTCATTTTCACGGGCAATTCAAGCAGGAAGGACGATTTCTTTTTCGGGGAGACGAGCGCGGTGTTCGGGGCTATGCGGCGGAAAAGTTCTGTCACCGCGCCGTCCGCTGACAGGTAAATGGCATCGAATTCCTTTTTCACGAAGTAGGAATGGATGGGAAAGATGCCGTTGAAGCCAAAGATGAAGAGTATGGGCACGATTTCGTCGCGGAACATGAGGCCGCGCACGCGCTTGACGTTCGTGTCGGCTATTTCCAGCCCTGCCCGCACGCGCTTCTTCCTGCCGACATTCTCGATTTCGTGCATGTTAGCCCCTACTTCCCGTACTTCCTCCTCCTGCGCGAGAATTCTAAGAGCGCGCGGCGGAAGTCGCCTGCGCCAAAGTCCGGCCAGAGCTTTTTGGAAAAGTAATACTCCGAGTATGCGGCCTGCCAGGGCAGGAAGCCGCTCATCCTCATCTCCCCAGAAGTGCGTATGATGAGGTCGGGGTCCTCCCAGCCTGATGTGTATAGCAATTTGGAAAACGATTTCTCGTCCACCTTGCGCAGGCGGCGAGCAAGCGCGGAGTTCACGGCATCAAGCAATTCCTGCCTTCCGCCATAGGCAAGCATGAGGTTCAGCTCGTATTTCCCGTTCTTCGCGGTGTCGCGCTCCACCTTCCTCATCTTCTCCACAATGTCTGGCGGGAGCGAGGACAGTGCGCCCCTGAAATGCACGCACACTCCGTACTTCTTGTAGTCCTCCTTCAGCCCCTCGGCGAGCTTCTGGTTGAAGAGCGAGAACAGGTTTTTCACCTCGTCGCGGTCGCGCATGAAGTTCTCGGTGGAAAAGCCCCACATGGTAAGCTTCCTTATCCTGTGCCTGCGGCACCATTTGAGCACGTCGCCAATGTGCTCAATCCCCTTGTTGTAGGCATAGGGGATGGTCTTGCCGTTCCTCTTTGCCCAGCGGCGGTTGCCGTCGGGTATGATTGCAATGTGCCTTGGCAGCGTGTTTTTCCTTCCCACGGAGGGAATTCTCTGGGAAACTATTTAATATCTCTAGGGCTGGAGCGGAAAAACAGGGGCCAGCATTTTCCTAAGCACGGCATAGCGCGAGTAGAGGCGCACAAAAGGCGATGAGCGGCTGCCGCCTATTTTCCTCTGCGCGCCCAGAAGCGAGCGGGCGTCAAGCGACGCTATGCCATGAAACTCCGCATACGCCGCCCCGACTTCCGAGGGGTGGTGTGCGTCGCTTCCTGCGAGAAGCGCTTTCCTGTTCTGAAGCGCAAACCCCATGGCGCGCGCATTCTGCGAGGCAAAAGGCACGCGCGCATTGAATACCTCGATTGCGCCAATCTTCCCAAGCCCGGCTTGCGGCAGCCCCTGCAGCCCTATGCCATGCCTTGCCGCATCATAGGGGTGCGCTGCTGCGCACACTGCCCCCTGCCTTCTTGCCTTTGCAAGCACGTCGCCAAGCCGCCCTGGCGCTATCCTTTTTTCCACAAAGTAAACGAGCAAATCCCCCTCATCGGTCCTCACTTCCTCCCCCACAATGACCTGGAGCGGGAGCTTTTGCGCGCGGGCAATCCTTCTTGCCTCAAGCGCGCCGCCTATGGCGTCATGGTCCGTGATTGCAATTGCGGAAAGCCCCCGTTCCATTGCGGCGGCAAGCACGTCCTCCACGCGCGAGAGGCAGTCGCCCGAGTATCGCGTGTGCACGTGGAAATCCGCCCTGAAAGCGCCAGTCATTTCCTCCCCCCCAAAGCCTTTCCCTTCAATATGGCGGCATATGCTGATAATGTTGACGGGCTGAGCATTTCCCCCCACCTGTCCATCTTCCCCTTCTCTGACAGGAGCTCGTCGAAGAAAAGCGCCTTTGCCGCGGACACCATTGCAGAGGGCGGCTGCCCGCCTGCCAGGTCGAGCATGGCGCGCAGGTGCGAGTGGAGCGCCAGGTCCAGCCCATACTGCTTGCGCCATGCCTTTTCATATTTCTCAGGCGCATCGGCATTTTTCCCTGCCAGGTAGCCGCAGCTTGACCCGAAGAAAACCCCGCCCCCAGTAGTTGCTTTCACCTGCCCCGCCGCATCCCCTGCCAGAAGCACGGACAGCCTGCCGCTTTTCATTGCGGTCCGTGCGCGGGCCGATGTGGGTATGACTGCTGCAAATTCATGGCCCGGCTTCCCTTCCACGCCTAGCCTGGAAAGGAAGCGCCTGTAATATGCAAGCGGATGGTGGCTGGGCAGCCCCACCCCGACGCCTATCTTCGCCTCGCTTTCGTTCTTGGGTATCACCCAGCCGAAAAAGCCGGGGAAGTCCCGCGAGGAGAGGTAAAGCGTGGCGCAGTGGGCATCTTCGCACTCGTAGGGAAAATCGCCTTGCATGCTTGCCACGAACGTGCGGATTTTCGGGAAGCCGAACCTCCCTGCCACAAGCGACGCTGGCCCGTCCGCCCCTATGACGCACTCCGCCTCGAAATCGCGCGTCACCTTGCTTGAAAGCCGCAGCTTCCCCCCTTCCTGCTCAAACTTGGCAGCAGCCAGCCTGTCGAACTCGGAGCGGGAAATGAGCACCGCGGTCTCCTCCTTTGGCGAAATGGCGAATTCCTCCCTGCCGCAGATTATCCTCGCGGATGTTATGGCGTTTATCTGCGCGCGGGCGTAGTCCACGCCCGCAAGCGCGCGGAGCGCCTCCAGGCCTGACCTGGAAATCAGCCCCGAGCATGCCTCGGGCTCGCCCACCCTGGCATGCTCCTCGCTTGCAAGCGCGCTTTTGCCTTCGCGCAATGCCGCAATGCCTGCAAACAGGCCCGCAGGCCCGCAGCCGACTATGTGCACGTCCGCCATGCCTATTCCCGCGCGGAGTAGGTTTTTATAAGCGAATGGGTCAAAAGACGTCAGCCCTACGGGAGCGGGCATTCCAGGCGGCGTTGCCGCCTGTCCCTCCAACTTCTGCGGAAGTTGAAGGCACTGGAGGTCATCTGATGGTTGCATTCGCATTCGACGCCTTATACTTTTCGCTAGTCGTATTCCTGTCGGCAATAATCCCGGGCGTTGCCATCGGCTGGCCGCTTCTGAAGAAGACGGATTTTGGCGCAATGGAAAAGGCGCTCCTCTGCTTTTTCATGGGCCTGTTCGCAGTCCCCACGTTCCTGCTGATGGAGTCCCTTCTCGGGATGCAGTTCTCATTGTTCCTAGTCTTCGCCAACATTTTCATCATCACCGCCGCAGGCATTTTCTTCGGAGTGCGCGAGGGGGCGTTCAAGCCCGCAGTGCCAAAAATGCCAAAGTTCGACAAGTCATTTTTCACGTACGAGCGCGCAGTGGCGCTTGCGGTGCCCGCGCTCCTTCTCATTGCCCTGCTCCTTGCTTTCTGGATAAGGATACAGACCTACTCGCCGATATACTCCGAGCTTGACCCGTACTGGTATGTCTATGGCACGGGACAGATAATCCGCGATGGCGCCATACCGGCAAGCGACGACACCGCATGGTGGCCGGAAACGCTTTGGACCCACAGAAGCACGCCCCTCAAGGCATACCTCGAGGCCGAATGGTACGCGCTTTACACCAATGGGGGCGAGTACAGCAACTACCTCCTGTTCACCACTTCCTGCTGGCTCCCGCCGATTTCCGCGGCATTCGTCTCCCTTGGCGCCTATCTTCTGGTATCCTCGCTTTATGGCAGGCGCTACGGGCTTTTCGCAGCCTTCCTGCTCGCGTTCCTCCCCATAACCATCTACAAGATGTCGGCCGGCGTGAACGAGGCCGCCCCTGTGGGCAACATGGTCCTTTTCATGTCCATGGGGCTTTTTGCCATGTCGTTTGTCAAGAGGAACCAGGCAGTAAGCATGCTGTCCGCGTTCGCCTTCTTCACCGCAGTGCTAAGCTCGAACTTCACCCTGGTGGTCGCCCTTCCGCTCGCCATGCTTGCCATCCTGCAGGCGCTTGACTACTTCTGGCGCGGCAAGCAAAACAAGGCGTTCATGGAGGCGCTTGCCTATGCAGTGGGCGGGTTTTTTCTGGGCGTAATCCTCAACTCGATATACTTCGGCTCGATAACGGGCGGGCTTCTCTACCCGCCCGTGCTCATGGTGCTTGGCAGCTTCGCATTCGCGACCGCCATGCACTACCTGTCAGGCCTTGGCTGGAATGACTCGAAGCGCAGCATGGCGATAGGCGCAGGCGTGCTTGCGGCGCTCCTGCTTGTCTTCCTGACGCCGCTTGGGGGTTATGCGCGAAGCGCTGTATTCGGCTTTGTGGGGGCGGCGGACTTCACGTCAGCGCTTGACCGCACCATTGCCGAGCAGAACCTCGCAGGCAACTCGTTTGAGGGCGAGGCAGGCTTCCTTGCGCTGGTGCCGCAAAGCCACGTCAACGCAGGCGCGTCTGGCTTTGGGATATTCCCAAACGTGATGTACGGCGCGATTTCCACAGTCTCTTCCGTCTTTACCCTGGCGGGCAATTCATTCTTCAAGCTGCTTGACTTTTCCTTCAGCACGTTTGCAGGCCTCAAGCAGTCCACTTCCACGAAGGACGACTCGCTGTTCTTCGTCTTCCTGGTGATTTCGCTTGCAGGGCTTGTGCTGAGGCATTTCAACCGCGGCAAGGAGGAGAGGGAGCTCCCGTCCATACCGCTTCTCATACTGCTCGTCACCATGCCGGTCCTGTACATCGGGATAAACAAGATAAAGTACACCATATTTGCAGGCATGATGATTGCAGTTGCCGCAGCCGTCGCCCTGGCCGAGCTGGAGCGCTTATTGCGGTGGCTTGCGCACAGGGCAAAGGTGCATGACGGGGCAAAATACGTGTCCATGGCATTTGCCTGCCTGCTTATCCTCATTGTATATGCGCAGGCAGCGGGGCCCGTGCCATATGCCTACATCTTCACCATCAAGTCGCTTGAGCCCCGCTACCAGGACAACCCCGCCGCAATGGCACCAGTGGTCTCCAAGCTTTGCGAGGGCCTGCGCGCAAAGGGCGTGCCATACAGCCAGATGCAGTCGCTCTGCGATGCAGGCGCATACGCTAACTTTTCGGACAGCATCAACAGCCAGTTCGACGCCAACGTGTGCTGGCTTTCGCAGATGAAGGTGGACGAGCTGTTCCCGGCCGCAAACGATTCCGCGGCGCAGGCGCGCTCGTCCGAGGCAGTGACGTCTGCCAAGTTCAGGTGCAACAGGCTTGCGGACTACTGGATAGACTCCATGGAGTGGATGGGCAGGAACCTCAACTCGTCCGACCGCGTCACCTCATGGTGGGACTATGGGCACTGGACCAATTATTTTGCGGACAAGAAAACGGTGCTTAGGAACGAGCACGCGTCATACGGCATGATAGGCAGGGTGGCGCACGATTACATAGTGGGGAGCGCGCAGGACCTGGCCGACAGCATGAACTACTTTGACAGCCGCTATGCGCTTTTCGACGTGGAACTCATAGGCGGGAGCACGTTCGGGGGCAAGTACGGCGCCCTCAATTACCTCGGGTGCGTGCACGAAGGGCTGACCACGATGAACGACCAACCTGGCACCTCACAGTGCGAGTATGCGCACTCCCCCGAGAGGATTGCCATCCCCACTGTGCAGACCGCCTCGAACAAATGCACCATCTCCGAGACCCAGCAGCGGACCGGCGTGTATGCCTACAGGCTCGGCAAGGATGCCATTGACCAGGCAAAGCCGTCATACTGCATAGGCGAGACCACCATTGCAACGGGCGAGAGAATCTCGGCGACATACTACGTTGACAGGAAGGACGCAAACGGCGACCTGGTGCTCTCGAAAGGATTCATCCGCCCCATAGACCAGTCGCAGAGCGACGTCACCTACGCCGAGATGGTCTACAACAGCCAGAAAGTGTGGCCAGGCGCAAACGGCACGCTTGTGGACGGCATGGAGGACGCGAAGACCGCGTTTTACACGTCGAACCTGTACAAGGCGTTCTACCTTGACGACCTGCCTGGCTTTGACCTTGCCTACACGAGCAAGAACGGCGAAATCAAGATATACCGCATGAGGAACTTCACGGGGAACAAGGCAGGATGGAAAGACCCCGCCACCGTGAACCTGAAGCAATAAGCGGCGCCGCCCCTGTTTTTTCTTTTTGCGGCAGCCGTCTATTGCTGATGCTGCCTGTTCTTCCCTTGTGCGGGCGCGCCTACTTTTTCTTTTGCTTTTCTTTCCCTTTCCCGTAGGCAGCGTGGATGATGGACATGGACGCAAGTGCGTCCTCTGCGGTTGCGCAAAGCGAGGGCTTGCCGCCAATCCGCCCCAAAAAGCCAGCAACCTCTGCCCTGAAGCTGCCGTCCTCGCCCTCGAATTTCCTCACCTCAGCGTCCGGCGGGCCCATCTCGGGCTTCATCCTGTAGATGGTGAGCGTCTCAGTGCCATAGCTCCTGCCCAAGCCATCCACATTGACCTGCGCGCGCTCCAGGAATATCTCGAATGAAAACAGGTTCTTCCAGGTGGCGCACGAGGTGGACAGGTTCGCAGTGGCCCCGTCATCGCTTTCAAGCAGGAGGGTGGCAGTATCCTCCGCAGGCGCCTTCCAGAAATAATTCTTCAGGCTCGAGCAGGACAGGGCAAACTCCTTGCCTGAAAAAAACCGGCTCAGGTCTATGAGGTGGCTTCCCTGGTCCACGAGCTGCCCGCCTCCCGATATTTTGGGGTCAAAGCGCCATTCCTTCTCATAGCCCGGCCTTCCGCCATGGCCGTACCTTGCGCGCATGTAAAGGAGCCTGCCGTATTTCCCGGACATGCAGATTTGCCTTGCCTCCATTATCGCAGGGTGGAAGCGGTGGTTGAAGCCCACGCAAACCTCCTTTCCGCACGCCTGCGCAGCATCCGCAATGGCCCGCACTTCCTCAGGGTTCCTGCCTGCGGGCTTTTCCACCAAAACGTGCTTGCCATGCTGCAGCGCATCCACCGCTATTGGCGAGAGCCAGTCATGCGTGGTTGCAACCACCACGGCATCAATGCCCTTGCCGCGCGTGACTTCCTTCCAGCCGGAATGCGCGGCCGCATTGTATTTTTCCGCAAGCTCCTCCGCGCGCGCCAAATTCACGTCCGCCACTGCCAAAACGCCCTGCCCAAGCGACTGCAGGGCATCCGCCCTCTTGCCGCCGATAAGGCCTGCGCCTATTATTCCCCACTTCATGCCATCATCCTCGCGTCAGTTTTTCCCTGCAATCACTACCTTTGACCTTATGCCCTCGAGCACCGTCCTTCGCATCCCTTCCGGGAAGAAAAGCGAAACGAATTGGAAAACATTGACCATCACATCTGCCACTCCTATTTTCAGCCCAAGCGTCTTGGCAGCCTTCATCTTGACGCGAAGCGAGCCCAGGTAGAGCGGGAACTTGTATATCGTAGCCCCTCCTCCCGAGTGTACGCGGTACTTCACCAGGGGCTGCTGCAGGTTGTGGAATTTGGTGAGCTTCGCCATCCTTATCCAGAGGTCAAAATCCTCTGGGATGCCGTCCAGCCGAAAGCCGCCTGCCTTTTTCACTATCGCAAGCCTTGCCATGAGCGTGGGCTGCGGCACGGTGTTGAACTGCACAAAGCGGCGCCTGATATCCGCGTCATCCTCAAACGCGCCGCGCATACCGACCTCTGTCCCTTCTCCGTCGATAAGCACCATCTGGCTCCCCACCGCCCCTATCTCAGGATGCCTTGCCAAGAAGCCATATTCAACTTCGAGCCTTTTGGGCAGGGAAATGTCATCATAATCCGCAAATGCGACCAATCTGCCCCGTGCATGCTTGAGGCAAAGATTCCTTGCAGTCACAATCCCGTGCACCTTTTCCTTAAGCGGGATTTTCCCATAGCCCGTCATTTCCTGACCAAAAAAGAACAGATGTATCTTTTTCGAGCGCGCGGCCTGCTTTTTTGCAAAGCCCTTTTCGCCCGACGCCGCCACCACAATTTCGAAATCCTGGAAAGTCTGGGCCAAGATGGAGGAAAGCGCGGAAGAGAAAAGCCTGCGCGTGCGCTTGCTGCCGTCGTCGTAAAAAGGCATGAGGACTGAAACGGACGGGTGTTTTGCCATGAAGCTCACGATTCCGCGCCCAGGCATTCCCCCCGGGCGCTATTCACCTGATTTCCCTTGCAGCGCCAAGCAGGCTCTTTGCCACGATGTCGGGCTTTTTCCCGCCCTTGAAATACTTCCAAAGCTCGGGCTTGAAGTGCCCGATGAACACCGTCCTGCAGCCCGCCTTCCTTCCAGCCTTGATGTCGTTTATCCCGTCGCCCACCATGTACGAGCGCCGCAAGTCAATGCCATGCTCCCTGGCGGCCTGCAGCAGCATGCCCGATTTCGGCTTCCTGCAGGCGCATCTTTTCCGGAAACGCGCCAGCTTTGCGTTGGGGTGGTGCGGGCAGTAATATTTCGCGTCAAGCGAAGTGCCCTGCCTTGCAAGCAACCTGTCAAGCTTCGCGTCAATCGCAACAAAATCCTTCCTGCCCATGTTTCCCTTTGCCACGCCCGGCTGGTTGGACACGAGGATGAGGAGGAAGCCTTTTTTCCGGAGGCGGGACATTGCCTTTGCTGCGCCTGGCAGCAATGAAAGCTGCGACGGGAGGAAAGGGCTGTCCACCACGCCATGGTCAGGGTAGTAGACCAGCCTGTTCAGTGTCCCGTCCCTGTCCAAAAAAACCGCGCGCCTAAGTTTTTCTTTCAAAGCACGCACCTACTTGTAAGCCATTATCTTCTCTTTCAGGCAAAACGCAATGAGGTGGTGCAGCACCACGTGGAATGCCTCCACCTGCGGCGTGCTGTTTGCAGGCACCACCACGCACACGTCCGCCATCTGCTTCATGGCGCCTCCGTCATAGCCTGCAAAGCCTATTGCCTTGCCGCCGTTGTCCTTGGCATATTGGAGCGCCTTGAGCAGGTTCTGCGACCATGCGCCCGCCCTGTCCTTGCCCGCGCCGCCATGCACCGAGAACGCCACCACGACATCGCCCGGGCGGAAGTAGGCAATCAGCTGCTCGGTGTAGATGCTTTCCCAGCCATTGTCGTTGGTGAGCGCGGACACCATAGGGATATTGTCAACAAGCGCCATTGCGCGGAAGCGCTTTTTGCCGTCCACCGCAATGCTTTTCGTAAGGTCCGCGGCCATGTGCGTTGCAGTGGAGGCCGAGCCGCCGTTGCCTATGAGGAAGACGGTGTTGCCGTTCTTCCACGCGGAAAACAGCGCCTCCACGGCCTTGTCAATGTCCTCGCGCGGCATCCTGTCAATCACGCCTTTTGACTCTGCCAAAAACTCGGATATGTATTTTTCGTTTTTCATGCCACCACCAAATCACGGGTTGAAGACTATCTTGCTGCCCTCGAAGTCGAACTTGAAATGGAATTCCGGCGCGCCCTTTGCCTTCATGGAGGCGCGCAGCTTGGTTTTCTCTCCGGGGCAGTAAAAGACGACGAAGCCCCCGCCGCCAGCGCCAATGAGCTTGCCGCCGGTCGCGCCGTTCCTCACGCCGGTCTCGTAAAGCTCGTCAATCGCGGTGTTGCTGATTTTTCCTGACAGCTTCCTCTTTGCCATCCAGTGCTTGTGGAAAAGCGGGCCGATATCATCCGCCCTGCCCTCCTCCAGCGAGGTGCAGATGTCCGCGCCTATCTCCTTAATCTTATGCAGGTTTTCCATCACCACGCTCTCGTCTTTCTTGGTTGCCTCGTTCTGGTCCTTGAGGACTTCTGATGCAGAGCGCTGGTAGCCAGTGTAGAACATGACCAGGTTGTTCTCAAGCGACTCGAAAGTGCTCTCGGAAAGCATGGGCGACGTCACAGTCACCTTCCCGCCCTTTTCGATGTCCAGCTTGGTAAGCCCCCCGAATGCGGCCATGTACTGGTCCTGCTTGCCAATCGGCTCCTTCAGTATGTCCATCTCTATCCTGCATGCCTCGTCCGCAAGCACCTGGGGCGACGCGTGCTTGCGCTTGTACGCATAGAGGCAGTTGAGGAGCCCCACGCAATACGCCGAGGACGAGCCCAGCCCCGTATTGCCAGGCGCATCTGCCATGGAGAATATTTCCACGCCCTCGGTCACGCCCGCCAGACGCAGCGCTTCGCGCGCAATCGGGTGCTGCAGGTCGTCCAGGCTTTTGACATCCTCTATCTTCCTGTAGCTTGCCTTGATGTTCTTGTCGAAGTTCTTGTTGACGATGATGTAAACGTACTTGTTTATGGCAACCGACAAAAGCGAGCCCCCGTGCTTTGAGTAGTAGGATGGCAGGTCAGTGCCCCCTCCTCCAAGTGGCAGCCTGAATGGTGTGCGTGAAACTATCATGCTATCTCCTCCCGCGCGAGTTTATGTATTCTGTGAAGTTTCTTAACCCTTCCTTCGAGCCGACCTCATAATACGGCGCAGATGTCTCAAAAGCCGCAAGCTGCTCTCTTGCAATAAGGTCGTGGAAAATCCTGTCTGTCGGAAAGCTTTCAAGCGCGTACTTCTCAAGCGGCTTCTTCCTGAAAAAAAGCAACCCATAGTCCATGTGCGTGAACGTTCCTTGCGGCTGCCCCTTTTCATAGCGTGCAACCAGCCCTCCCTTAAGGCTGCAATTGTTTTCCGATGTGCCGCCCTGCTGCGCAAGCACCGTCATCACAGCGTCCTTGCCTGACTTCACAAATGCCTCATGCACCTGGGCAAAAGGCTGGAGGAGATACGAGTCCCCGTATATGAGCAGGAATTCCTTTGGAAGCCGGGGAAGGGCGTTCACAATCGCCCCGCCGGTGCCAAGCTGCTCCTTCTCATGGCACACTTCCACCAAAATGCCATGGGTGCCGTTTGCCTCAAGGTAGTCCTCAATCTTATGCCCAAGGTAGCCTGTGGAAAGCACCACGCGCCCCACGCCGTTCCTCGCAAGAAGCTCAAGCTGGAAGTCAAGGAACGCCCTGCCGCCTATCCCTATGAGATTTTTCGGCGTGTGCAGCGTGAAGGGGCGCATGCGTGTGCCCAAGCCGCCTGCAAGGACGAGTGCTGTCAGTTTCTCAGGCATCAAATCAACCTTCATCATCAAAATGCTTCATCTGCCCGCCCGATGCAGCGTCCATCCCATGCCTTCAGCATTAGAAGTGCTGCTTGTGCTTGTCCGTTAGCTTTCCGGCTGCAATCATTTCCTCTGCTGCCCTCCGCACTGCCTGCCGCGAGTTCATCATGGGCTTCCAGCCGGTTGCACAAAGCTTCCTGTTGTCAAGGTACACAAACGGCATGTCGCCAGTCCAGCCCCGCTTGCCCCCGGTGTGCTCGTATCCCACTCCTGACAGGCCCATTGCCCCGCAGATTTCATCAGCAATGGCATCCACATCGACATAGTCGTTGTTGCCTATGTTGTAGGTGTTTGTTTTCTCCCTGCCGGCAGCCACGCCGGCAAGCATGCCCGACACGCAGTCCGAGACATGTATGCACGACTTCCTCTGATGGCCGTCTCCCAGGATGACGAGCTTTTTCGGGTCTGCCTGGAGCTTCCGGATGAAGTCGCCGACCACTCCATGGTTGTTTGCAGCGCCCAGCACGTTTACGAACCTGAAGATATGCGAAGTCAGCCCGAAATCCTCGCAGAACGCGGACACGTACGCCTCAGCGGCAAGCTTGGACGCGCCATAAAGCGAGGTGGGCAAAAGCGGGCCGTAGTCCTCAGGAGTGGGGAAAATGGACGGCTCCCCATAGACTGCGGACGAGGAGGTGAACACCATCCTCTTCACATCCGTCCTTCTCATTGCCTCAAGCACATTTATCGTGCTTGCGGTGTTGTATTCCAGGTCAAGGTGCACGTTTTCCATGCCGCCGCGAATGTCCGCGTTTGCGGCCAGGTGGTATGCGATATCATGCCCCGCAATCGCGGCTTTCACCTCGCCAAGATTTCGCGCGTCGCCTTTCACGAACTTGAAGCCTTTCCTGCCCTTGCAGGGCGCCAGATTCTCCATCCTGCCGGTGTACAGGCTGTCAAAAACAGTGACTTCCCCTTTGCCTGAAAGCAGCTTTTCCGCAAGCGCACTTCCGATAAAGCCAGCCCCTCCGAATATTATTGCCTTCATGGAACCATCCCGTCATTTCTTTTCCGAAAACATTTCGTTGTCAATCCTGCGAAGGGTGTATTGCGAGCTTCCCGCCTTCCCTCCCGACGCGAGCGTTTCCATATTGTCCCAGACTGCGGAAAGCGTTTTCCCGCTTATGTGCGCGGCCTCCCTGCTGCAAAGGAAAACCGCAAACTCGGCCGCAATGCGCGGGTCGGTGCCCCCGCTTTCCTTCTGCTTGAGCGACTCCTGGTAGAACTTGCCCGCCTTTTCGCCCGACCTGAGCACCTGGTCCAGCAGGCGCGTGTTTACCGCGCCTGGCGAAATGGCATTGATGCGCACGCCAGTGCCTTCAAGCTCGCGTGATACCGCCTCGGTGAACCCGCATATTGCGAACTTGGATGTCACATAAGACGAAAAATTGGGCTTTATGCCCCCCCCCCCCCCCCCCCCCCCCCCCCCCCTTTTTTTTTTTCCCCCCCCCCCCCCTTTTTTTTTTCGTACAGCCCCCCCCGGGGCGGGGCGCGTCCCCCCCGGGGGGTTTTTTCTTGTTTTTTTCCCCCTCCCC
>Ga0172370_10005439_pt1 | contig 16418 bp, 15 predicted proteins | sample LakKiv5m_FD_114538 | JGI IMG/M metagenome (GOLD analysis project Ga0172370, IMG submission 114538) | Freshwater microbial communities from Kabuno Bay, South-Kivu, Congo - kab_022012_11.5m | ecosystem: Environmental > Aquatic > Freshwater > Lake | place: Democratic Republic of the Congo...
CCGGCTCCGTGGGCTCGTAGACCAGTGTCAACTCTTCCCCGGCCTTAAGCTTGCGAACATTCGGCTTTCCCGGCTCAATCACGACATATTTGTCACCCAGGAGTCCTTTGGTTCTCAATGCCAAACGCGAATCCGCGGGAATGGTATTCTTGTAAGCGTCGTTGATTTCCATGTTGACCAGGGCCTTGCCGGTTTCCGGGTCAAAAAGGACATCCTTTACAGATCCTACTTTTATGCCGGCGATTTGAACCTGGGCCCCCTGGACCAATCCTTCCGCCGATTTGAAGCGGGCTTTGAGCATGAAGCCTTCCTTGAAGCCAATATCGAGAACTTTCACCCAGACGTAGGCAAAGATAGCCAGCGTGGCTAAAAAGAAAATTCCGACTTTGGCTTCAAGGGTGAATCGACTCATTCAAGCTTGCCCTTCCTGCTCACTCAATCGCCATAGGTCCTTCCGCGGAGCCCGTCAGGAACTGGCGAACTGCGGGATCGGCGCTGCTCCGGATCTCCTCCGGTGTGCCCTTCATGGCAATTTTGCCTTCGAATAACAGCATTACCTCGTCGGACACGTCCAATACGCCCTCAATGTCGTGACTGACCAGGACGTAAGTTATGGAACGAACTGAATGCGTTTCCTCTATGAGGCGGTAGATGACTCCTTTGGTAATCGGGTCCAGTCCGCTGGTGGGTTCGTCGAAGAACACCAACTCCGGGTCCAAAGCCAGTGCTCTGGCCAGGCCGACACGTTTGCGCATACCTCCGGACAGTGCCGCGGGATATTTGTCTTCGTGCCCGGTCATTCCCACCAAGGCCAGCTTTTCATGAACAACGTCCGCAATCCGTTTCTCTGAGAGTTTCAAATGTTCCCTTAACGGAAAGGCCACGTTCTCCTTGACCGAAACAGAATCAAAGAGCGCTCCTTCCTGAAAAAGCACGCCGAAGCGTCTTCGGATCTTGTTCAATTCTCTGGCGCCCATGCCCACGATGTTGCTGTTGTCGATCAAAATCTTGCCGCTGTCCGGCGTCTCCAGCCCTATCAGGTGCCTTATAAGAACCGATTTGCCCGCGCCGGACCGGCCCATGATGGTGCTAACGCTGCCGGTCCTGATTTCAAAGCTCACGCCATCCAACACTTTCTGATGGCCGTATTGTTTGTGGACGTCCTCCAGTCGGATCATTGAAAATCCCGCAGTGGGGTCCCATGGACCTAAAACATCAGCGCCGTCATAAAGTAGTCGGAAATAAGCACCATCACAGAAGAGGCCACGACAGCCTTGGTCGTCGCAATGCCTACGCCTCGGGCCCCTCCCGTTGCATAGAAGCCCTTGTAGCAGGCTATCACCGACAGAATGAGACCGAAGACCACGGCCTTGACCAGTCCGTGGCCGATGTCGTCCGCGTCGACGTAGTAACGAACCGCAGCCATGAAGGTGCCGCCGTCAATCCCAAGATAATGAACCGAGAGCAGGTAGCACCCAACCATCCCTGAGAAACTGAAAATGCCCGCCAGTGGCGGGAGCACGACAGTGGCTGCAAAAACCCGAGGCACAACAAGGTACTGAATCGGGTCAACCGCCATGCTGGCAAGAGCGTCAATCTGCTGAGTGTTCCTCATGCTGCCTAATTCCGCGGTCATCGCGGAGCCCACTCTCCCAACGACCATGAGAGCGGCGATCACTGGACCCAATTCACGGGCCATAGCCAACGCCACTGTGGCGCCCACCATGGTCTCCGCCCCGTAGCGATGCAGGCCGTTGTAGCCCTGCAAGGCCATGACCATGCCGGTGAACGACCCGGTCAAGACGATCAGCACCACGGATTGAGATCCAACAAAGTCCATCTGCCTGACAAATTCGAGGCCTCTGAAGGGAGGTCTGAAAAGCCAGATCAGGCTTCGCCACAACAAAATCAGGATTGCTCCGACCTCTTCGACAAAGAGGCGCATCAAATCCACCAGGCCAAGCGCCAGTGATCCGAAAAACGCCAGAAGCCTCAATTATGCCTTCCTTGGAAGATCTCAAACGCAAAGCCGACACTCATCGGCCAAACCCAAAAAAAACGACCGCCACTTGGACTATCCCTTCCAGGATCTAACACTGGAGCCCTGATCGAATCGACTGCCCGGAAAAGCGGGCCGTCCCTCGCTCGGTTCCTTCCCGGAACCTTCACGAGAAGCCAAAATAGATCTGGCAAGGCACAGTGAGCGGTTGGGTTATTTTAATCCAAAGTTTTAAAAAATGTCAATATCTTTGTGATAAAGGAAATATATTCAGGACACACATTTAAAATTTTGGGCAACAAGTTGACAACATTTTGGATATGGGGTTACTCCAAAGGTCAGAGTGCCTTCCAAAAGCACGGTTGCAAGAAGCCGTCAGTTTCTGCTGCACGTATGTCTCTGAAGGGATGCACGTTCCATAGGATGGAGTGTAGAGAATTTAGGCCGGAGGAGACAAAAGTAGAATGGGCGCTGGATCACTGCGTTAAAGAGCTGGGTCCACTAATAGCAGTTTAGAGGTTTGAATTTATCCGCTTTTGGCGTGGCAAGAGATCGGCAGCGTCTCGATCTTTATGCGGAACTTCGAAGCTGCAAATCTTGAGGAATTCCGTGGGCTTTCTGGAGGCGCCACGTTCCGTTCACTCTTCCGGCTTTCCGGCTCCTATGTAGGTCACCCGGTACTCCTCGGCAGTGGCATCGGTTACGGTAGATACCGTCCCCACCGGTGTCGCGATTTCCGCAAGACCGTACAAAGCCGACCACTCAACCGGCCAGCTCAACATCTCCTCCAACCATTCCATCTCCTGATGAAATCCCGCGGATCTCGCAATCTCCATGAACTTGGCTGCCAACTCGAGGGTCGGCCGACAATTGAAGCTGCAAGGCAAGTGGAAAATGATTCTCGGCCCGATCCATTGTAACAAAATGTTACACCTCGATGCTCCGGATATTTCAATGTGAGTAGGAGTAATGCTCCTTTTCTCAGTAGTATTTTGGGCCATCGGCCACGTCGTGTCGATGAACCGTTCTTCAGTCAAGAGTTGCTTGAAATGAATGCAACATGGCGGATATCCTAACAACCGTCCCACTGCTTCTTCATCGTTGCTCAATTGCGCGGCTTCAAGAAGTTGAACATCCGGGACTCGTCCGATGGCGCACCAATAGTCGAATGGCTCACCCTCTCGGGGGGGCGTGCAAAATGTGGTGTAACCCTGTCTAGCAGCAATTTTTTTCAGCGGGGCCACAATCAAGCCATAAGGAGCCAGCATACTGCTGAAGGCTTGAAATTCGGCCTGGATGACTGATGTGAGCGCACAGGCCCTGACTCCTTCGAGGACGGCCCTCCATTCCAATTCTTTAATACAAGCGCATATCATCCCAATTCTCGGACCCCAAATAGCCTCGGCTTCGTCGTTTGCCCAGGAATGCCTGGTAAATTCATCCAATCGGTAATCGAACCTTTGCATTGAGAATGATGATCGCATTTGTCCCTCCCAGTTACGTGGAGTATGCTTGAGCACGCCAGTGCTGTCAATGTGCCGTTCCAATAGCTTTTTTCTTGACATGCCTGTCTCATGCCGCAATAATACAATTAATGAGATTAACACCGGCGTGATGCCAGTGATTCGGAAGCTGGGTGGGAATTTTTTCGCGGCGCAATTGAGGGTTCGGCGCCATGTTAATTGAGTTTTGCTGCGCGGATATGGCCGCAGCTCGAGACGGAACAACAAGTTACCAGTATTAATGCTATTGTCTTTGAGTTGGGACCAGTAATTTGCTGATTCCTGATACATGGTTGTAACGTTTGCCAACAATTTGGATGACCTTTATGGCATGGAGTCCCCCCAATGCCTGATTCCAGCATTTTGTCAATAAGTCAGGTGCAGGAATTAAGGCTGGAGGGATTGGTTTCACCCGTTGACAGCGTTCCCGGAAGGGGGACGACGTGACCGAGAGGAGGCAGCTATGAAAGGCGACGAGAGAGATAAAAAGACTGGAACGGAAAGCTCTGAAGAGCCTATGGAGGAACTCAAGAAATTCGATAGGGGTGAGTTTCTCAAGACGGTGGGAGTTGGTGTTGCGGCCGCAGGGCTTGGCCTGGTCACCGGCAAGCCTTCTGCTCTGGCAGCTACCGAACCGGATACCAGCAGTCGCAGCGGGATTCAGAAGTTGATGCGCAGCCTCTTGGAGAACCCGGCAAGAGCGAAGGACTTCCTCGAAAGTCCACAAACAGTGGCCGAGGAATTGGGAGTCCGCTTGACTGAGGCTGACGCGGGTAAGATCAAGGAGGCGTTCACAAAATTGGCCATGGAGGCGGGTAGTGGACTGCACGAAACGCACACCGAATATACCGATTCCGGGCACCATAACAGTGTCACGAGCCCTCTTCAGCGCAAGCCGGGAACTGCGAAACCACCAAAGGGGGTCATTCAAAAACCACCAACGGGAGGCACTCGTCATAAGTAGACACCCAATGCACGAGGCCGCAGCAGAGGTGATATGATCGGGGTTCTGATTTCCAGCAGACGAGGCTGTGGTCGGATTCAATAGTTAATGGCAAATGCTGAATTGACTCGGCGTGGAGATCCCGCGTGGTCCGCGAATAGGAGTAGTCGCTATGGACTGGGAAACAGCTACAAAGGTTATCTTCAAGCTTGCCCAAAGCGCTTCAAGAAGAGCAGAAGGGGACATTAAACTTGGCTATGCCTGCAACAATAATTGCCTCTTTTGCACGGCCTCGTGGAAAAAAACGCATGGCGATCGAGATACGCGGACAGTTATAGACGAAGTGGACAGGATCATTGACGAAGATCAGGTCCAAAGAATTGTATATTCAGGAGGGGAGCCGACAGTGCGGTCTGATCTTTCCGAGATCCTTAAGCATGGCAGGCATCTGGGGATCCGAGACCAACACATTCAGACCAACGGGCGCAGATTGTCGGACCGCAGATTTCTCGAATCCCTGTGCGAGGCGGGGCTAACTTCTTGTTTTGTCTCGATTCACGGGCATGAAGCTCGAATTCATGATTGGCTGACCCAGTCCCCCGGAGCATTTGAGGAGACCTCTGCAGGACTAGCCAACCTGGAGCGCCTCGGCGTGTGTTTTATCACCAACACTGTAATTTGCGAACAAAATTATCGCACACTCCCCGAGCAGATTTCCTTCTTTGCTCAGTTCCCGTCTGTCCGCAAAATTAAACTCTCTTACCCTCGGTTGCGAGGCGGAGCCGCGGACAACATTTCCGAAATCATCGCCCCTATGTGGGATGTGGCGCCGTTCGTTCGAGCTGCCATTGACCTTGGTATCAAAATGGGGTTGTGTGTGGAGACCGAATTTATGCCTCTATGCTTAGTAGGGGGCAAATATGACAGAGTCGATAACTTTTCTGTAGGACGTGTGAATTTGTCTGACCTCAATTACTCCGAATCCAACTGGTATCGTGAACCCGGTGATATCTTTTACCCAGTTTGCGACACATGCGAAGTTCGGAGCCACTGTCTAGGCGTTGATCTGCTGCATCATGAGACATTTGGTGAACACTCCTGTTTTTCACCTGTTTCCTTCGCGGATCTGGCGCTCTGAGAGGTTAGAAATGTTTTATTTCAGCATTGATGCTGACCACTTTACCCGAATGCTGACCCAATTCGATTTTGGCGGCCCAGAGCCATATTTTGACGAGACGTTGTTTGGCGCAAACCCTCAATTCAGCGTGCTGCCACTGGAAACCACAGTCTACGACAACAACGTGCTGTTGCTGGAAAAGCATACAGGGTCATGGGCTTTTCTCGAACCTCCCGAGTTCGACATTTTCCGATCTCTCGATGGAAGTGACTTGAACGGTATAATGGCGAGAGTTCACGACTCGTACAGAGCGCACCTGACGGAATTCATCGCGCGCCTCTATTGGCGAGGCCTTCTAAAAATAAACGGGCTTCGCTTCATCGAACCGGAAGTTTTCGGCCGTGGACCCGTTTTCTATTCTGGCGGGCTTTTTGTCGTGATACCCACGGAGCAATGCAATCTGGCATGCAAATATTGTTTTGCCAAGTCCGACCCGTCGAGGCAGGAGCGCATGGATTTGGCTGTGGCTAAAAGAACAATGGATCTCATTATCGGCTATATTCCCGAGCGCGGAAGTGTCGAATTTGCGGGTGGCGAGGCCCTTCTTGAGATAGATCTCATCGAGCAGATAGTTGAGTACGGAACGCAGAGCGCCGAGAAGGCAAGAAAGCAACTTGAATTTCGTGTTCAGTCGAATGGAACATTGCTCACACAGGACGTCCTGGAACGCATCGAGACCCTGAGGATTGCCGTTGGCATCAGCTTGGATGGAGATCGAGTCTCAAATGATATGACACGAGTTTTTCCCGGCCAAAAAGGGACACACTCGGCCATTGCAAAGAGCGTGGCATTAATGCGTGAGAGGGGTCTTACCGTCGGAGCAGTCTGCGTCGTTTCAAAAGCAAATTATCGCCGGCTTGACAAAGTAATGGCAAATTATATGGAACTCGGTATGGACGGCATCAAATTCAATCCTATCGCAAAGCACGGTCGAGCATACCAACAATGGGATGAGCTGGCCCTGGAAGCCAAAGAATTTCTCGAAACTCACACGACGTACTTGGATTTGGTATTGAATGAAGGGTGTTCAGTGCTCGACGAGAACACCACTCTCATGCTCGAGGCACTCGGAACCAGGATGCGCCAGTATCGATGCATGAGATCTCAGTGCGGGGCGGGGCGTGATTTTATGACATTCGCCACAAATGGAGATGTTTATCCATGTCCCAGAACGCGATCAAACCCGGAATTCCGCTTGGGCAACGTTGCTGAGGTGGACCGACTCAATGACATTTGGAAAAATAATCCCGTGATCTCCAAACTCTCGGAACGTCAAGTCGGCGCCATAGCCGAGTGCAGCGAATGCACGTACAAGCGCTTTTGCGAAGCCGGCTGCCCTATCAGCAGCTATGAGCATTTCGGTACAGCAGACGCGATCCATCCTTGGTGCCAATATTATAAAGGCATTTATTCGGAACTCTTCCGTAGGTTAGGTGATGAAAGAAGATTAGTAGAGATCTTCTGCCCTGACGCCAAAATTTACGAAAACTCTTTCTTTGTAGAAAATGCAGTCTGATCGGCCAAGCGTCCTCGTGGTGCATCGTGAAGGCGTGGGAGACAATGTGCTCTCGATGCCTCTTCTCAGCATCATTTCCAGTGCGTTCAGGGATCATGAACGGTACTTATGGTTGGGTCGGGGTCGGAGAGACTTGTTTTTCGGATGGGACACGTTTCATTTTGTTGATGATGGGGATAATCAAACAATCCGAACGGTATTGAGCAGACATCACCAATTTGTTTTTGATCTGGGCACCAGCAGCAAACACATCACCGATCGATTTTTCCAAGGAGAACTGAAATACGGCACTTATGTCGGTTTTGCCAAACCAAGGTTGATTCCTCGTGAGGTTTCGGTCCCGCGATCTCCTGAAATTCCAATGTGGCAACAGTTTGTTTCTCTGGCCTCGACGCTGGGAATCGCATTGGATGGCATCCCGGATTTCGGCATTCAGACCAGTGCGTTGAGTGAGAGTTATGCAGAAATGCTGCTGAACTTTTCGACGGGGTCGCCTCTGATATGCCTCGCGCCAGGGGCGCACTGCGATCACCGTAAGCGATGGCCCCCGGAATACTTCGCAGCGTTCATTAGAGAGTTCCGCATGAATAGACCTTCCCACTTCGTGTTGGTGGGAGATAGGTTGGAGATGGAGATCGGCGATGCTATTACCGGCCTTTTGGAGTTCGAAATCGACAATCTGATCGGCCTGACTCCTTTGGGGAGTCTTGTCTCCATTCTGAGGCAGAGCACACTCCTGGTCGCCAATGACAATGGTGCGATGCATCTGGGAGGAGCGCTAGGAACTCCAACGATCTGTCTTTTTGGGCCAACTAATCCAACAATGTACGCCCCTATGGGAACGAGAAACACCATAATAGTGGCAAATTCGGGAAATATTACTGACATCGATCCAAGCTATGTGGCAAAGATAAGCGCAGCTTTGATGGAACAGTCCTCACATTACCACGGCCTTATTCTTCAGGCGCCCTCCAAACTTACCGCACAGTGAATCCATATTCGGCTGCCGGCATCTATATCGCCAAAAGAAATGATGAAACGAACGAGCCGTCAGCGCCGGTCCCTTCGACTCCGGCAAAAATAGCCGCCCAATTGGAGCTGGAGCTACAATTTCCCGAGGTCCGCCAGAGCTACATTCCCATGCGATCCTTTGTTGGACAAGGTAATGCCTGACTTCCCGGCCAACTCCTCCAGAGATCCGTCACCATCATAGGCATACACAAGGAGCTTTCTGCCGTGCTCTCTAATGCGTTTCAATAGCCCCTCGGCTTGTTCTTGAGGCACTTCAGTCAGTCGGACCAATGATAAAATAACAAGTTCGAATTCACGGTCCTTCGACCAGACCTCCCAATCATTGAAGATGTCGGAAACCAAGAAATTATCTGAAAACCCAGGGTCAAGCTGTCGGGCATGAGCTATGTTGTCCTTCGAAATATCTACTCCCCACGGGATTAGCTTGCTGTTAGACTGGCAGATCTTCTTGACTAATACTCCGTTGCCACACCCCAGATCGAGCACGTTCCCGTTTGCGTCCGCGAGAGTCTGCGTTGCTAATTTAGCGATGGGTTCGTGACACAAGTCCATACCGTGCCCGGAACTGAAACCATTGTCCGTGTAATACCATTCCTGGTCTTGGAAAGGCTTGCCCGGTGCGTCGTCAGGAAAGCTCACCTTCCGGCTGTGTGGATTTGCATGTCCGGTTCCCTTATAACTGACCCGGTACGTCTCGGCAGTGGCGTCCGTCACGGAAAATATGGTACCCACTGGTGTAGTAATTTCTAGATGTCCGTTCAAGGCCGTCCACTCGATGGGCCAACTCAGCATCTCTTCCAGCCAATCCATTTCTTGATGAAACCCCGCGGACCGTGCGACCCCAGTCAACTTCTTGGCCAATTCGACGGTCGGCTGACAATCAAAACTGCAGGGCAAGTGGATGGCGACTCTCATTCCAAGCCATCTTAACAACTGGTTACCACTTGACGCTTCCTCTATTTCGAGGTGAGTGGGACTAATGACCCTTTTGTTGGCCGTGTTTTGCGCCATGGGCCAGGTGGTGTCTACGAATCCTTCGTTAACCCAGACTCGGTTGAAGAAATCTATACAGCATGACGGATATCCCAGCAAACGGCCGATCGCTCCGTCGTCGTGTCTCGAATAAGCGGATTCAAAAAGGTGAACATCCGAGGCTCGTCCTATGGCGCACCAATAGTGGAATGGTTCACCTTCTTGCGGTCTCTTGAAGGAATTAGCGTACAAGTCCTGGACAGCAACCTTTTCCAAAGAGACCATCGTCAGCCCGTTGTTTGCCAGCATCGCGGCGAAGGACTCAAGTTGGTCCGGGGCAACCGACGTGAGGGCACAGGCCCTGACCCCTTCAAGGATCGACCTCCATTCCAGTTCGTTGAGGCAATCCCCTACATTACGAATTCGAGGCTCCCAAACAGTCCTGGCCTCATCGTTTGCCCACGAAAACCTGGTAAACTCTGCGAGCCTGTAATTGATCCTTTGCATCGAAAATGATGACAGCACGTCTTGCGTCGCACCGGTTGCCTTGAGAGTCTCTAAAGAGCCCACTGCTGCCGATGCAAAAGGCGCAATCGCCGTGGAAGCACCCAGCGACGGACTTGAAACCAAAGCGGTCGTTTCAGGGCCGTAAAGCCCTACAAACCGTTGCTCATCTCTTCGCATCTCCATCGCGGCGTCATTGAGCAAGGCAAGGAGCCTTTTTACACGGTCGCATTGATAACCTTTGTCAGGAAGTTTGAAAAAGCCCCGGCATCTACTGAAGAATTCGCAAGAGTCGCACTCTTCTGCCTCCAGGCAACGCGACATGTGCTGTTCCAGGAAGCTCACGAATTGATTTTCAGGAATTCCCAAAGCACCGAGGCGCTTTGAGAATGTTACCTTACCGTCGTCGGTTATGTACCGGTCAACAGCCGGATCTTCTTCCTGGAGGCTCCACAGGCTGGTCGGCTTGCCGCTCAGAAATGACAGGAAAAGAGAGTGGAAGGGCTCGACAGGACTGCTCACGCTTGATCCCCGCAAGTAGTATTCGGCCAGGGCAACTAGCTCACGGGCCACGGAGGGTTCGGGCTGGCCCAGTTCCAGCTTCACGCTGAAGTTGAGCGCTTGCGCAACCTTAACCGCTTTTGTCATTCCCGGTACGGCCCGGACTGTCACTCGCACCGGGTGCTTGCGGGTAAGCTCGGCGAACCTGTACAGCCGCGAAAACTCCTTGGTGGGATTATCAATGACCAGGTCGATAGGCGCTTGGTCCGATAGATGCAACAAGGCATCAGCATCACAGTCCATCGAAATCACCTGCAAGGACCACAAGTTATCCCGAGGCACTGTGGAAAATGCTTCAACCAGTGCCGGAGCATTGTCGGACCTGACAGTGACAGTCTTATTCAGATACATGTTCATCGACGAGGAAGGAATGGTGTAGATCAGCATAATAACCAGCCTTTCAAAGCAATTGTTCACCGCGGAGAATGTGTCTGTAGGGGCGACCGGCGGTCGCCCTTCTGGACCCCGGTTTTCGCCGGGGTGACGGGAAAAGTCGATTGTCACTGGAGCCGGCATCTTGCCGGTTCTCCCACAACGGGCGACCGCCGGTCGCCCCTACATCTCCTAGAAATGGCATTCTCTGCGGGTTTTCTTGTGAATCCTGAGGCTACTCTTCACGCGCAGGCGGCCTCAAAGCTGTCCGCACGCTTCGTACTCTCACTCCGATCGAGTTCTGTGGCTGCGTTCCTGGCTAGCCTGAACATGGTTTTGCGCGATTCGCAGTCGGGGTCCTTTGTAAAGAGATTCCCCGTCGTGGAGTACGCGTGCACGGGACATCCACCGTGGCAAAGGGCTAAATACTCGCATTCCGGACAATCCGCTGCTTCCATGAGGCGCGTCGGGCGATCCAGAAACTGCTTTCGTATAGGGCCGGCCATTATGGCGGACAGGTCCTCGCACGAGAGGATGTTCCCAAAAATACATTCCGGATAGCTGGCCGTGAAACCCTCGCACTGAGCCACGTGTCCCTTCGGGCTAATGCCTATAAACGTGTCTGCGCAATTTTCTCTAAAGCAACAACTCAGGCTGTTCTCGCCGGTACGGAAATATTGGATCAATCGGTCAAAGGGGCTTATTGAAACCCCTTCGGGCCTTCCTACTCGCATCCAGAGATCGAAGAGATCTATATAGAAAGCGCTGAGGAGGTCATGATCCAGAGGAAAATTTCGCTTTGCAGGAGTCGGCGACCCGCCGGGGTAAGGGTTGTTGATCTGAAAACCTGACTTACCCAGCTTCTCAACATAGTACGAGTAGAATTCATCAGCGCCTATCTGCAGCGATGCTCCACTGAGCACAGCAATCACCCCGACCTTGATACCGGCCTCTTTGGCCTCCTGGTATCGGCGCAACCATAAGTCATTGTACGTTTCAGGGGTACCGCCTACCACTTTTCTGTGCAGATTGGGGAAGTCCAAAGACGAACCCACTTCGTCGTTGAACATCTCGGACATGACTCGACGAAAACGCGGCCCATACCCGATCAGGTTGGACTGGACCGAATTCTTGATCTTTATCTTGCTCTTTTCCGCGGTTTCTCGGCTGATGTCGTTGGCCCTGAGCAGCCACTCCGGGGACATGGTGAGGATCTCGCCGCCCGTCCATAAGAGGTTCAGTTCCGTGATTTGCTGGCTTTGGAAGTAAATGACCATTCTGGACAGAATGCGTTCAAAATCTTCCAATTCCATCACATCGGAGGTTTTGTTCTCGTAGCAGTATTCGCAGTCCGCGTTGCAGCGGTACGTCGGGGCCATGAGGACCGTGAATTGACTGATTGGCATTGAAGGCCTCCGGAAAAGGGACTAGTAGTCGGTACGGAGCGCCTCTTGTGGGCGCCAAAAGTCGGGCAAGCACGAGGCCTGCCCCTTCAGATGTACTATGGTTAGCCCGAGAGATCCCCCCGTCACTGCAGCCGAATGTCACTATGTGTTGGGCCCGGGCCCGTCGTCTCATTCCATCGAGCATACCTGGTGTAATTTCCATGTCCAGGCCTCGGTTTAAAAGTACCAGCCATTCTCCGCTGCAGGTCGCGGTCATCTGACACAGTCCACGTGGGCCTTTGGGGCTCCGGATCGGGTTTTGGCGGGTCCTCGCGACTTGCCTGCGGGCCGGTGGCAGAACCGCGCAACATCGAGACTGCGGCAACTACAATCATCGACCACTTGCCAAGGCCATTGAAGAACTCCCTCCGGTTCTGTCGATCTCCCTCGCAAGTGGCCTGTGTTGTACTGGGTCTGCTTTCATCGATTTTCATGGGCGCTCTCCTCCACGTGTCACTATTGCGGCTTCGGCCCCGTCCAGTCGGTATGACCAGGTGAATCAACATGTCGGTGCCAAGGTTTCCTTGCCTTAAAATAACCAGCCATTTTTGCAGGCCGATTGCGGTCATCCTCTACTGTCCAGGCTGGACGTTGAGGCTGGGGCTGGGATTTTTGGGTTTCCTCGCGACTGGCCCCGGCGCGCGTACCGTATCCTGCCAGAGATGAGACCGCCGCGATGATGGCCAGGGACCATTTACCGAGGCCGTTGAAGAACTGCCTTCGGTCTTGGCGCTCTTCCTCGGGGCTTTCTATGGAATCTGCGGTATTCTGGGAATCGTTGTCCATGTGGGTGCTCCTCCCGTTAGAAAAAAAGGCAATCCTCTATCGCAGAGACCGCAGAGCCAATGTCATTCCGGCGAACGCCGGAATCCAGTCTTCGTTTCCTGGACCCCGGCTTTCGCCGGGGTGACGAAATCGTCTCCGCGCACTTTGCGGTAAGTCGCGATAGTCACGTTCACGCGCACGCGGCCTCAGGAGTGACCGTGCGCGCTGCGCTCTCCTGCCGATCGATTTCTATGGCTGCGTTCCTTGCCAGCCTGAACATGGTTTTGCGCGATTCGCAGTCGGGGTCCTTTGTAAAGAGGTTCCCCGTCGTGGCGTACGCGTGCACAGGACATCCGCCGTGGCAAAGCGGCAGAACTTCGCATTCCGAACAATCTCCTTGTTCCATGAGCTTCATCGGCCGATCCAGGAACTGTCTGCGCACAGGACTGTTCATGATCTCCGCGAGACTTTCGCATGCGAGAATGTTCCCGAACATGCATTCCGGATAGCTGGCCGCGAAGCCGTGGCACTTGGCCACATCTCCTTTCGGGCTTATTCCTATGAATGCGTCCGCGCAATTTTCTATGAAGGCACAACTCAGGCTGTTTTCGCCCGTCCGGAAATATTGGATCAACTGATCAAAAGAGGTGATGGAAATCCCTTCAGACCTTCCCTTGCGCATCCATAGTTGGAAGAGATCAGTATAAAAAACGCTCAGGAGGTCGCCGTCCAGGGGAAAATTTTGCTTGGCAGGCGTCGAGGGCCCTCCCGGGAACGGAGTATTCACCTGAAAACCGTGCAAACCCAGTTTTTCAACATAGTACGAATAGAATTCCTCAGCGCCGAGGCTTAAAGATCCCCCATTAAGCACCGCAATCACTCCGACCTTGATACCGGCCTCAGTGGCTTCCTGATATCGGCGAAACCACGAATCGTTGAACGTTTCAGGCACGCTGCCCGCCACCTTTCTGTACAGGTTGGGAAAGTCGAGAGACGAACCCACCTCATCCTTGAACATCTCGGACATAACCTTACGAAAACGCGGCCCGTACCCAATCAAGTTGGACTGGACCGTGTTCTCGATGCTTATCTTGCTCTTTTCCGCGATTTCGTGGCAAGTGTCATTGGCCCTGAGAAGCCACTCCGGGGACATGGTGAGGATCTCTCCGCCTGTCCATAGAAGGTTTAACTCAGTCACTTCCTGTTGGATGAGGTATGTAATGATTCTTGGCAGAATGCGTTCAAAATCTTCGAATTCCATCACATCAGAGATTTTGTTCTCGTAGCAGTGTTCGCAGTCCGCGTTGCAGCGGTACGTCGGGGCCATGAGGACCGTGAACTGATTGATGGCCATTAGAGGCCTCTGGAAATGAGATTCGGACTTTAACCGGACACCTTTCGGGAGTGAGTCCTGAAGGCTGTTACATTCCTCATTGTATCTTCGGCAAGTCAGAGTGGTCCGGGCCCCCCGGCCCGAAGCGGTTATAGCCCTTGTAGTACTTGGAGTGGTCCCCGTGAGGTTTTTTCTTGCTGGCCAACAAGGGCTTCTCGAGGTCATCCGGCCGGGTCCACGTCGGCCTTTGAGACTCGGGCCTCGGCTCAGGTTGGTGACTTGCCTCGGAGTCAGTTGCCTCCTCTCGCAGGAGCGAAACTGCTGCAACTACAATCATTGACCATTTTCCGAGGCCATTGAAGAACTCTCGCCGATTTTGTCGCTTTTCCTCACATGTGGGACGCGTCGCGGAGGATTTGCTCTCATCGATTTTCATGGACACTTCCTCCTACATATAATTTTGCTTGGTATAGCGAGTGTAGTCTGTGTGCGCATGGACATGCCCAGCTTTTTTATACTTACCCGGCGGCCTAAATACCGTAGCTATTTGGAGAGGGTCGCCCGCGGCATCCTTGTTGGTCCCGAACCGGGAGCCAATGGCATTCTGCATATCATGCACACCCTCTCGCAACGCCGCAACAGCCGCTACAATAGCCAGGGACCATTTACCAAGGCCGTTGAAGAACTGCCGCCTGTTTTGGCGTTCTTCGTCCGGTTGCTCTTGACAATCTGTGGTAACCTGAGGATCGTTTTCCATGTCAGCCCCTCCCTCTAGGAAAAAAGACAATAGTTCAGCTCAGAGATCGCAGATCACGCGAGGAATGTCATTGCGAGGGCAGCGAAGCAATCTCCCTGCCTGGAGGAGGATTGCTTAGCCGTTTCGCTCCTGGAGATGACACTTTCCGAGCTGTGTGCGCACTGCCCCGTGTATTCTGCTTTGTCGCCGAATTGTCTGTGGTTGCGAATGCCGCTCATTTCGAATACAAATTGTGTTCAACAGGGCTGATTCGCCCAAGTCTCATTAGTTAAAGTTTTTCATCCCGTGTATCAATCCAATTAAAACCATTCTAGAATTGACAACTACACCTGTCAATGTTTTTCCCGCGCCAGCAGGTTGCCACAAAAAAGCCGTTGAAGTTGGAGAAGCCGAGTGATAAGGTGGCTTTCTGTCAAGATAAAATGAGTGTTATTTCAATAACATAAGGAGCAATTATGCCTTCGGCCGACTTTGTTCACCTGCACCTTCACACCCAATATTCTCTCTTGGACGGAGCCATTCGAATTCCGGACCTAGTTGCGCGGGCCAAGGATTACAAAATGCCTGCCGTAGCGGTCACGGACCATGGCAACCTTTTCGGGGCAATGGAATTCTACTCTCAGGTCAAGGCTGGAGGCATCAAGCCAATTATCGGATGTGAGGTCTATGTGGCGCCCGGTTCGCGTTTCGAGCAGTCGGCCAGGGCGGGCGGGGAGGGCGCATATCATCACCTCATTCTCTTGTGCGAGAGCGAGAAAGGCTATCGCAACCTTTGCAAGCTCGTGACGCTGGGCTTTCAGGAAGGTTTTTATTACAAGCCGAGGGTAGACCGAGAAATATTGGAACAGTATAACGAGGGATTGATTTGCCTGAGCGGCTGCCTTTCCGGAGAGATACCGTCCCTGATCGTCGCGGGTGACGGGAAGCGAGCGGAGGAACAAGCCTCCTGGTATCGGGACGTATTCGACAAGGAGCGGTATTACCTTGAACTGCAAGAGAACGGACTGGCGGACCAACGCAAGGCCAACGCGGGATTGGTCGCCCTGGCAAAGAAGCTCGCTCTCGGGATAGTAGCGACCAATGACTGTCATTACCTTGATCGCTCAGATCATAAGGCTCACGAAATCCTCCTTTGCATACAGACCGGCAAGAAGTTGGACGATCCGGGCAGAATGAGCTTCGGTTCCGATCAGTTTTATTTTAAATCGCCGGAGGAAATGGCTCACGACTTTCGTTCCATTCCTGATTCCTTGAAAGCCACTCGTCATATCGCAGAGAAATGCTCCCTGATTCTTGACTTTGACCAGGTACACATGCCGCGTTTCGATCTGGGGACCGGTGCGACTTTGCGAGATCAGTTCAAGAAGGACGCAGAAGCCGGTTTCGAGAGGCTGGTAGCAAAACTGATCAAACGAGGGGAGTTGAACCCGGATGTGGAAGGACAGTACAGAGAAAGATTGGATCGTGAGATACGCCTGATTCAGGAAAAGGGCTATTCAGGATATTTTCTCATCGTTGCGGATTTTATAAGATTCGCAAA